>JAANMW010001656.1_pt1 | contig 22604 bp, 15 predicted proteins | sample 7279671 | NCBI WGS metagenome assembly JAANMW01 (sample SAMN14094541, study PRJNA606508) | bioreactor metagenome | isolation source: A lab-scale SPAN reactor treating ammonium-rich wastewater day 247 | place: Ireland: Galway | collected 2017-09-19 | reverse complement strand
CGACCCTTCCGAAGCCCGGAGTCGAGTGCCTGAGCCAGTCCATCAAGACCATGAACTGGAAAGCCGGATGCGGGAGAACCGCCTGTCCGGTTTGGGTGGGGGGCGACGGCCAAAAGCCGTTCTCTATCCACATCTTCGCTAAAGTCCATGCTGGCGATCGTTCCTTTCGTCAAATGACTGCTCGAAACTGCTTGCATGGAAGATTACTTCCTGTTAATCCGCAACACAGTTGTAACATGCATACTTCTATGAAAAGAATTCTTCTCGCTGCTGTCTTGCTGGCCGCTCCTTTGTGCCAGGCTGAACCCCTCGCACCCCAGGAACTCCGCCTGAGAACCACAATTCAACTACACGCTGACATCGGCATCAGTGCCAGCAGTCTGTTCAATCCACGCTTCTTTGATGGCGATGTTTACGCGAACCAGATCAATACCCCGGCGTTCGGGCGCTATCCCCAAGGCTCGAGCACGGCGACGTTGCTGGTGAACAACACCTTTACACCACTGGAACATCGCATGGTGGCACCGTTCCGCGGGGCGTTGCGTCACACGTACCTGCTGGGCGCCAGTGGCGCCGTCGGCCCGATCACCACCTCTTTCTCGCGCTACGATTTTAACGGCGAGAACCGCGTGGAGGTGCCGGTGCCGGGCGACGCGCAATCCACCGAGGGATTTGACTGGGTGGATGCCAATACGATTATCTACACGTTCTACAATCCCTCCAGCAGCCGCAAGCGCCTTGGCCTGGCTCATGTGGTGGCGGAACCTTTCTCGGTAACCCCCGACACACGATGGAACAGTGAAGGCTACATCACGACCAGCGTCAGCACTCGAATCCGAAATGTCCGCGTCGGGGACGTTTACGGTGGTTATGCTTACTACGGTGACGCTGGCCAGAACACTAATCCCAACTTCTACGCCATTAATCTGGCGACGGGCCAGGAGACCTTGCTCGGCAATGCCGGCTCGCTGACGGGCGGAGGTAGTTTTGGCGTGTGGACGGTGGTGGAACGCGGCGGTTATCTGTATGTCCAGACGACGGACAACGGCATTCAGGTTTACAGCATGAACAGCGCGACCAGTCTCGGCGCACTGCACACAACTTACACGAAAGAATTCCTGACCGACCTGACGGGCTACAGCGGCCAGTTTTGGGGGTTTGATGTTACAACGGAGGGCGAAATGCTGCTCGGTGGCACGGGCGCGGTGTTTGAATTGGCCGGCCCGGTGCGCCTCAAGGCTTATGTTCTGGAGCCATTGTGGAACATCCCACCACTCGAACCCTACGAGTGGATGTCCACCAATCATCTGCAGCGTGGCCTCGCCTACAACCCGATCTCTGGCAACTTGCTGACCGTCAGCCGGCATCCAGCCAACGGCAGCGGCGCGGTTTACGTCATCAATTCGACCAACGGGTCGTTTATCAAGAACCTGAGCACCACTGGCATCAAGTATGACAAGAATTTTCCCATCAACATGATTGGCGTGGCCGATGACGGGGCGATCTACGCCTGCAGTCTGGCCGTGAACAGCGTTTCGGAACCCACCGATCCCATCAGTAACAATGGGCCGTTCCGCATTTATCGGTGGGCCGACGAAAACGCTGATCCGACGCTGGCCTACGAAGGCGACCCCAGTGACAATGATGCCATCGCTGCGAATCGGCGCTTTGGGGACACGATTGACGTGCGCGGCGCCGGAGTCACCACCGAAATCCTCTGCGGGACACGTCAGGGCAACATTGTCGCGGTCTTTCGAACCACCGATGGCATTAATTTCACCCACACCAGGATTCTGGTTTCCGAGATCACCAGTACGACCAGCACCTTCATGAACAGCATTGCGTGGGGACCCGGAAACACGTTTTTCACCAAGAACGACCACCCGACCCCGGCCCAACAATTCGCCTTGCAGCAATTTGAACTGACGGTTGAGTGGGGCCTCGCCACTTTGTTGCGAACCAACGCCAACCTCGCCAACCTGGGTGGACTCATTGACTACGACTCTGAACGTGATTTGCTCGCCATCGTCAAGACCGTGACCCCCAGCGCCGCCACGAGCGGGATTCACGAGTTCCGACTGTTTAAGCCGACTGCCGCTGGCATGGTCCAGCAGGATCATCCCGAAACGTCACGCCTCTTTCCCGACAGTTACAACAATGGCAATGGGGTTGGGGCGGTGGCGTTCGGCGGCGGCAAAGTGTTCGCGCTGGCTGCCAACAACGGCATCATCGCCTTCAACCTGAAGGAAGTGGTGGTTGCGCCGCAAATCTTTTGGACCGAAACGGGAGGCTTCAACGTGGATGCCGGCTCGGTTTGGAGCGCCGCCTTTGACGGCAGCGGCAAAACGCCCATCGCGGTCGGGCTCAATCGGCCCATTGGCATCGCGGTGGACGAGGCCAATAGTTATCTCTACTGGGCCGAAGATGGGATAGGCGGGCAGACCCCCAGCCGAATCGTTCGTGCCCGGTTTGACGGTTCCAGCCAGGAAGTGCTCTTCAATGAGTGGGAAGACGGATTCACCAACGCCCAGATGCTCGGCCTTGATGCCGCCAATGGCCATGTGTATTGGACCGACTTCATGCTGGGCGTTCTCCGGGGAAATCTGGACGGCACCGGCCTCACGGTGCTCGGCGGATTGGGGAGCCGATACACCGCACTGTCACTGGACCTCGTGAACGGTCACATCTATTACGGCGACCCCATGCAGAACGGGGTGCTCTTCCGTTGTGACCTGAGCGGCGCCAATGGGGTCGAACTGGCCCGCGATCTTGCCCAGGCGGACTTCCGCTTCAACGCCATCGCAGTGGATGTCGCCAATGGATTCATCTACTACACGGATACCGGCACCCATGAGATCAAGCGCATGAACCTGGATGGCTCGAGTCAAATTCCCCTCTTGCAGGATTCCGGTCTGGCACCGATCGGGGTTGCGCTGCGTCCCGATGAAACGCTTTTCTGGGTGGGAGCAGGCCAGCGGTTGGGCACGGCCAAGGCGGACGGGACTTCTGGCGTGGACCTGACAGTGGTCGGGATCGGCGGCACTCCATTCGGCGTTGCCGTCCTGTCGCAGGTGCCGGTTGGGAATATCCAGATCACCGATATCAGCATTGCCGATTCCACTGTCACGATTACATGGCAAGGTGGACAGGGACCGTTCCAGTTGCAGCGCCGCACCGAAGCGGCACAGGGCGCGTGGGAAAATGTCGGGGCGCCTACTTCATCCAATCAAGCCACGGACGGCGTGGGTTCGGAGCAGATGTTTTATCGCGTCAAAGGCAACTGACGTTTAGCACAACGGCAGCGTCCGAACGGCGCTGCGGAGAGGATTCAGTAGTTGAGTCAGCAACGGAGACGACTGCGCCGCATGGGCGGACAGTCGTTTCCCGCTTTTCCCACAGGCGACCACCCAAACAGCGGTGTTCAGCAACGGATTCTTCGCAACTCCGCCGACCCAGTTCGTCAGGCATAGACCGCTTCAATCGCCGATGGGACAACCTGCTAATTCCGCCGGGTCTTCTTCAGCATTTCGTACGCGCGCTTGGCATTGGGATCGCCGGCTTCCATGGCGGCAATCAACCGGGCTTCCAAGGAGCGCTCGGAGTTGTACACGGCCATCCCCTGCTCTATCGTCAGGTTCTGTCGTGCCTTGATGACCTGCAACGACTGAATCGCCTGCTCGTAGTTGGCCGCCTCCATTGCTGCGGAAGCCGTGTCGGCGGTGCTCTTGATTTCCGGATTGGCGGTGACAAAAGCCTTCTGCAATTGGGTGGCCGCTTCGACAGGTTTGGGCGGCGTGGCGGTCACGCTTTGGTCACCCTCGGGTTTGCCACAGCCCGCCAAGATTAGCAGAGCCAGGAACAACCCGCCCGTGCGGCCAGCCTGCGAGTGAGTGATGCTTTTCATAGGCTCAAAAAATTCATTTTGCCGTACTGAGAATCATTCACCGGTGGGACTGTTTGGACTGCACCACATCCGGCCTGGGCGATTGCCCCGGAAGCCTCCCAAGCCCGCTTCCATCGCATAAGCGCGGAACTTGATGAACTCGGTCTGGCCGCCGAACATTCCCATGACAATGCCCTGGCTATGGCGCACGCTGGCACCCTCGTCCGGCCGGCTCGTCGCGTTGTCATAGTACGAGGGCTGGTTCTCATCTGATTCCCAATAGATCATGTAGTGCGGACGAAACCGGGCCATCTTGTGGCTGACGTAAGGCACGGCGCCCGGGGTGGTGCCGAAACTGGAAACCGAGCCATTCATGGTATAGCTGGTGACCTGCATTTCCCGCAGTCTGAAAGACAGTGTGTTGGTCTTCTCAATGGGACACCAGTAAAGGTCGCGCTGCTTGTGATACGGCCAAAGTTGCCCCATCGTGATATTGTCCTTGTTGGTCGCGACGCGTGTCCGCGTATAGCACCAATTGGGTACGTCAAAAGTGCCGGAACTCCAGCCCGTGTAGGGCAAAAAGTCGTTGAAATCCACCGTGTATAAGTGCGTGCTCAGGAGGATCTGTTTGACGTTGTTGATGCACTTGGCGCGATTGGCCTTTTCCTTGGCCTTGCTCAAGGCCGGCAGCAACATCCCGGCGAGGATGGCAATGATGGCGATGACCACCAGCAATTCGATCAAGGTGAAACCGATACGCAAGGCCGCGTGACGATGAGGTCGGTGCATGGTTAATCTCCCTCTGTTTGAAGCCCACTCTGTGGGTGCGGGGTCAACCGAACCTGCTCCCGCAGACCAGCCGATACCCGGAAAGGCAACTTGGCAATCAAGTTTGGAGTTGGGCACACGAAAAACCTACTGACGCCGGATTTGAAATTCAAGCGCAAAGAAGGGCCAATGGAGAAAGCGATCTATCCTTCGAGCCAAATCGGGTTCGCGTAAATCCACGGCACCCATTCGTTGCGTACGTTGAGTTCAGCCTCCAACCGGTACTTGCCCGGCCCCATCGGCTTCCACTCCATCACCCGGCCCACCTGCTGATGGACCACGGTTCCGTCCCGAACAATCGTAAACCGGCACGGTACCGGAGAAAGCGCAAGCAGATGTGTTGACTCATTGAGGACAAGGCTTTCGCCCATCACCGCTTGGCCGGTATCATTGGTCGCCAGCCATCGAAAGCCGGAGCTATCCGCCAACAGGTCGAACCCGATGAAAACGCGCCCGACCTGCAAAGCATCAAGAATGGCCGCCTCAGTCAACTCCCGAGCCAGCACGTGGGTATTCACAAACCGCGCCGACCGTTCGTATGGATCAAGCTGCAGGTGGAACAACTGGCGGTCTGGCGCCAGCGGCCCGAACATCAACCGTGCCACCCCGCGCGTCAACCAATTCAGCTTCCACTCCCGGAGCGTCTTGGGGCTGGTGTCCTCGATCCGAACCGAACCCGAGTCCGTGTAAAACCCGCGCGCACCGACATTCTGATGACAATCGTTCCCCGCGACCCCGGTGATCTGCCGGGTCCGGTTCAAGTCGTCCCAGCGGCTCAAGAATTCCTCGGGTCGGTTGAACATCTGGTGATAGAGTTGTTCCGGGAAACGCCGTTGATTCAGCAGGAGGTCGGGCAGTAGCGCCCTCAAGCCACCTTTCTGCCGTTTGAAATCGGTGTGGAGATTGTAGATTTCCATGCCCGCAAGCTCGGGTCGCTCCCAGTCACGTGGCTCCTCTGGATGCGCGTAAAACAGCAGGCCGCCGTTCTCCGTAATTTGGCGGGCCAGAGTGGCGGCGTCCGTGGCATTGCTCAACACCACGCCAGAGGCCACCCCGAAGGGCATTAATCCCTCCTTCATCTCGAACCCCGGAATGAACAGCTTGCCGTCGTACAGCCCGCGCCATTGCCAGTCGAAATCAGCGCGCCCGTCAACGCAATGGTCACTCAGGCAAATGAAATCGAGTTGCGCGGTCTTGAGCACGCGCAGGATTTCCCCAAACGACACCTCACTATCGTGCGAAAGGTGGGAGTGGCTATGCAGGATGCCTCGATACTCGTTCCAGCCCGCCGTGTCTGTCACCGGCTGACGTTGCGCCCGGAGCGCTTGCCAGGCGGCCTCTTGCTGCGGAAAACGCACGAAACGATTGTAAATCGCGCCACGCAACCAGAACAAGACAAGCACCAACGCCAACAGCACCAGCCAGCCGGCCACGCGTGCCAACTGGCACAATCGAATCCGCCATTTCTTCTGACAACTCGGAGTGCGCATGAGTGCTGTTGTTATCGCCAAAGGATAGCCCGATGGCGAGTGACCACAAATTTATGGAACAGGATTCTCCGGCCGTGCCGCCCTGCGGCGGTGAAAAGGCTCCAGGCGGAACGAAGTTCACACCGATCAAAGCGGACGAGATTCGCTCTGTCGGTGGACCAAATCATCCAATGTTCAATTCCGCCTTTCAACGCACGGTTCCGCGCTGGTGACCGCTACGTTGCAGTTCGCGAAGCGGCCGGAAACTGATCAGGATGATCTTTTCCTCTTCAATCAAGCGCTTCATGTCATGGTCCCGGGAAAACAGTTCGTATTCCTGGGCACGGATTGCCCAGCTACCCGTGATGGCCTTGGATTCCTCGGTGGGCAGCGCAGCATGGATGTAAAGCTCCGTCACTCCCGGCTTCAGGTTCTTCACGATGTTCAGCCAAAAAGGCTTCACGCCCTTCTTCAGGTCCTTCAACTCGTCATACACGAAGTAATCCGGGAAAAGAATGCCCTTGGCGGCGAATTGCTGGCGCAGTTCCGTCTGCCCGAAACGAGCGAGAGTTTCCTGTGAGGCCATGCGCACCGGGAGATTGAACTCCACCGCGAGTTGCAGATACACCTTCACATATTCGGGGTGCAATTGCAGCGTGCCCATGTGCGAATCCAGATGTGTTACATCAATGCCGGCGGCCAAGGCACGCTTGATTTGCGCGCGTCCCTCGATCAACGCCTCCTCGGGTTTGGCATTTCTATAAACATCCTCAACGCCGCGCCACAAATAGCCATCCGGGTCAATCAGCCCCGGCACCTGGGCGCGATCCGCAACCGGTCCCCAACGATACTTCACCCACTCGGAAGTGTGGCACAGGTGGATGCCGAAATCCCTGTCCGGATTCTGTTTCGCGTACGCCGCAATTTCGGGAAACCAAGGGCACGGCACCATGATCGTGGCCGAGCGCATCACCCCTTGCTCCAAACACTCGATTGTCGCGAGGCTGGCCGCGTGGCACATGCCCGTATCGTCGCCATTGACGATGAGAATCTTGTCGGTGGCTCGGTAGCCCAACCGCTCGGCGAGCGAACGTTGTTCGGCACTGAATCCCACCATGGCACAAACGGATAACGACAAAACGAAGAAGGCGTGAATTTTCATGGAAAGCAGTTCAGGATGCATGCGGGAGAATAATTAGGACGAGCATGGCGGGCAACGCGGATTCTTAGTCTTCCCATCCGGCCTTTGGCCGGGCCGGGCCGTTGTACGGCAACGCACCGCGCTCCCCAGCAACCCGCTCTCGAATAGGCACCATGTCCAAGTCCTTGGATTTTGGCGCCTCGATGAATCCGTAATACCGGCCCATCCAATAATCCTCCAGCCAGCCGATGGGCGGCGTCATCACTCGACCACCGCTGCCTCCGTCGTATTCCAGTGCCGAACGGCTGCCCCACTCGGCAGCGGATTCCCGCGGTGAGATGGCTCGCGTGCCGCCACCGTAGGGCACGTAGCCGGGGCGCGGGGAAAGGTCGTGCCGATGCGAATTGCGGTAGGTGTGACTCACCAGGTCCAGCGACCACTCGCGAAGATGTTGCACTGCCTGTGGCACTTCACAGTCGTTCCCTGTCACTGCGCCGTAGATGAAGTTGAAGAATGGCACCCGCTGCATGCGCATCACTTCCCAATGCCGCTCCAAACTGCGCAAATAAATGGACCGCAGTTCCGGATCCCGCGCGTAGCGGAGCAGCGGATGATAACAGCGAAACGCCAGTTCATCATCCCACGGCACGACTGAATCCGGCGGGAAGGTCAACTTTTGCCGCACGGTGTAGGTGTGGTAACGCCATTTCAGAAGCTGTTCGAGACCCGCTTGAAATCGCTTGTCACCCGTCAGCGCATACGCCGTTTGAACGTAAGTCTGTGCCTCCATGCCATTCAAGCCGCGGGACTCGATCCCGTACGGGCGCAACAGGTATTCGGGGTCCCATCGTCCCCAACGCGTCGGCTTGCCGTCCATGTCCCGCAACACCCAACCGTTTTCGATGATGTGCGTGGTGATGTTCGCCAGGTGTTTGGCTGCGCGTGCCTTCTCCGGCCCTTTGGCGGCGAGATCGTGGAAGAGCGCGACGGCATAAAAGTGGGCGTTCACTTCATCGCTCGAAGTGTCGCCCTTCCAAATCCAAAGCCCGTCCTCCGTGGGATACCACTTGGCCGGCAAGCCGCCTGATCCTTGCGTGGCGCGCTGCCCCCTGTCCGCTTTGACGGACCACACCGAACGCGCAATGAACCCCGGCTTCGGCGTGATGTCGTCCAGCCAGATCATCGCTTTGAACGCCTCCAATGCCTCCTGCCGCGCTTTCTCCTCCCCCGTGGCCGCGTATTTGAAAGTCATGGCCGCCAGGTAATGCGCCGTGTGTCCGCCGTCATTGTCGCTGATCTCCCGCAACCAGCCATCCGCGGCGCCGGACCAATAGAGCTTGTGAACGAAGCCCAAGCGTTTGAACCCGCGTTGCTCCAATTCCCCCTCGAAATACGCTGCCTTCTTCGCCAGCGTGAAAGGCGCGTAGCGAATGATGCCCAATCCACCATCCGTGGCGATGTACACCACGCGTTCAGCCACAGCGATGTTGCGCACATAATCACCGGGCAACCAGTGTTGCGCCCCGAAATAATGAAACTCGTCCCCCGTCTGCCGAATCGCACCACGGCTCGTGCCTATCCACAGATCGCCGTCGAACCCTTCAGCCAGGCATGTCGTGTCCTCGAAGGGCAACCCGTCTGCGCCGCGCAGCGTCGTCAGCGCCATGCCCCGCAACACCGCCACACCCCGATCCGTGGCCACATAAAGCCGGCTGCCCAGCGCCAGCAGATCGCGCGTTACCGGCGAAGGCATCCTCCCCCAGTCCACCGGGTTTTCCACGAAAGTTTTGCCGTCGAGCAAAGCCAGTTCACCGGGCCGCAGCAGATAAAGCGTACCGCTGTAGGATGCGATGCGTTCCACCGGCCCAATCCGCACGGGATTGGCCAGCACTTGGGTGAAATCCTCCATCATCATCGTGCTGTCGCTCGACAAATAACCCTCCGCCGGGCGGAGATTGACGAACCGGCCCTCTTCATACCGGAAAACATCGTCACGCGTCGCTCCGTAAACCTGGCCAAGGTGAACACACAAGTCGGTGAAGGTCTTTTCGTCCACCCGCGACCAGTTGCCGTTAGTGAAACGATATGTGCCGTTTTCCGCCGTTATCCAGATCGCGCCGCCCAGCGACCACATTCGTTTCACACCGGTCGGAGCACCGTTTGCTTCCACCAGACTTCCATCCCGCAGGGATTCCATCGTGCCACCGACGACGACATACACTGCGCCGTTGTGAACGGCCACCGCCGTAACCGGCGCGTCCGTGGCGATCTTCTCACCGACCTCCTGCAAATAGGCTTCGTCGGCAACTGGTTTCCACAACCGTCGCGATTCCAAGTTGGCCACCTCGCCCCGCGCCCCGCTGACGGAACAAAGCAAGACGATCGCCGAGAAGCAAAGCAGTGCGAGCCCCGTGCCTGGCGGAAGCGCGAGCAGTGGCCTCCACGGAATTCTCGAAACGAATTCGCGTGAACAGGACTGTCCACGCTCCGGTTGCCGGTTGGCAGAACGAATCTTGAGAGGAATGAGAACGGGCTTCATGTAACGGCGAAGATGGCCATGCCCAGCGCCGGCGTAAAGACGATTCCCAGCGTGTGTCGGTTATTCAACGGTATTCAAGCAGTCCGCCTGTGAGCCCGGTTGATCGTGTTGACGTTTGCGGCCGCGTGTGGGAGCGGGCAGCATGGCGGGCAGAGGGCCTGAATTGCCCCCGATTCGATGGTGCGGGCTTTGCAACGCTACGATTGAATCCTCGCGGGCCGCGAAGATTTCGGAGCGCGGGTGGTCCCCGCCCGCAGCACCCCCGCTCGCAATGGGACCCCAGGGTTCCCCGACGATCGCCAGGCTGCCAACCCGTTGCGACCGGGGACCGGACGCGCTCCGATTCGCTTGCGGCTCCGCCGCGCTGCGGGCTTTGACAAATGCCCGCGCTCAAGCATCATTCCGAACAGCGCGGTTTCAGTCATTGCCGCGCCAACCACAGCGACCATGGCCGTTCAATACAAAGATTATTACGAGAGTCTCGGCGTCGCCCGCAATGCCAGCGACGCGGAGATTAAGAAAGCTTTCCGCAAACTGGCTCGCGAGTACCACCCTGACGTGGCCAAGGACAAGAAGAAGGCGGAAGAACGCTTCAAGGAAATCAACGAAGCCTACGAAGTTCTCGGCGACCCCGCCAAGCGCAAGAAGTACGATCAACTCGGGGCGAACTGGAAATCCGGCGCGGAATTCCGACCGCCGCCAGGCTGGGAAGGGTTCACCGGCGGTCACGCGTATCAACGCGGCGGGGCACGCGGTCCGGCTTTCGACTTCGAATTCGGCAACACCGGTTTCAGCGATTTCTTCGAGCAGTTGTTTGGCTCGCGCCGGGCGGACATGGGGGGCTTCGGAGGCTCGGCGGAATTCGCGGAGGAAGACTTCAGCGAACGGGGCCGCGACATTCAAGGCGACATTCTGGTTACGCTGGAGGAAGTCATGCTAGGCGCGGTCCGCTCGGTCAGTGTCCGGCGCAAACAGAGGTGTCAGCGGTGTGACGGCGCCGGCCGGCGCGGTATGCGCGCGTGCAGTGATTGCAATGGCAGTGGCCAGCAGGAAAAAGCCGAAACTTATCAAGTCAAAATTCCCGCCGGCGTGACGGAAGGCCAGCGACTACGGCTGGCAGGGCGCGGCGAAGCGGGCACCGGCGGAGGCGCGGCGGGCGATTTGTTTTTGCGCGTACGCCTGGCCAAACACCCGGACTTTGAAGTGTCGGAGCATAATTTGATTTACGAGGCGGAACTGTCGCCGTGGGAAGCCGTGTTGGGAGCGAACATTTCCGTCCCCACACTGACCGAGCGGGTGAACATCAAGATTCCGCCGGGCACGCAGAACGGCCAGAGATTGCGGCTGCGCGGGCGCGGCCTGCCGAAGCGGAACAGCGAGAAGGGCGACGTAATTGTGGTGGCACGGATCGAGGTGCCAATCAAGGTCACCGACGCGGAACGCAAGTTATGGGAACAACTGGCGCGGGAGTCACGATTCAATCCCCGCGATTGATGAACGAAGGACCTTGAACCAATGAGATGCCAGAACTTTCCCTGAACTGCAGCCCTGTATCGCCGACTTTCCAGTCGGCGCGCTCGCCGGTTGGAAAACCGGCGTTCCGCCTCCGCGGTTCATGGGCCGTGAGCAGGTCCGAATGGAACAGGGATCTCCCCATGACCCGCTTGGACAGGCAAATCGGCATTCCGCCAGTGCGCCGGTCGCACCCATGATTCCGCTGCGTGACAGTATTCGTTCCCATTCGTTCCCCATCGTCACCAAGGCGCTGATCCTGGCCAATCTCGTGGCGTTCCTGTGGGAACTGAGCCTGGGTCGGGAGTTGGCGGAGGCCTTTCTGCAATACGCAATCATCCCGGCGCGTTACACACACCCGGCCGAAGCGGCGGAGGTGTTTGGTGCGTTCGCGCATCCAGGCGCGGCCGTATTGCCGTTTTTCAGTTCGATGTTTTTGCACGGAGGTTGGATGCACCTGCTCGGCAACATGTGGACGCTGTGGATTTTTGGCGACAACGTGGAAGACCGCCTGGGCAAGGCCCGTTACCTGGCGTTTTATCTGGGCAGTGGATTGGCTGCGGGCCTGGTTCACGTGGTTACCAATCCCCACTCCGGTGTGCCGACCATTGGCGCCAGTGGCGCGGTGGCCGGGGTCATGGGCGCATACTTCCGTTTCTTTCCAGGCGCACGGATTGAGGCCGTTATTCCTCCCTTCTTTCTGGGCCCGATCTTCGTGTTGCCGGCAGTGGTGTTTCTCGGTTGGTGGTTTCTGCTCCAGTTCTTCAACGGCGCGTTCAGCCTCATGTCGGCGGGCGAACAATTCGGCGGCATTGCCTGGTGGGCGCACGTGGGCGGATTCCTATTTGGCTTGGTGGTGTGCTTGTTCGCACGCCGCGCGCGTCGTACTCCGCCAAGATTCATCGAGATTTAACCCACGGTCGAACGCTAACCCGGTCGCCCACGCGCAAGCCCAGTTTGTCCGCCGCGGACGCACCGTTGACGGCAAGCTCCAGGAATCCCGATGAACCCATTACCGCGAGCGGCCGCCCCACCTTAACCGCGCCGTAAAAGGGCGCCACTGGACAAAGCCGTTTTCGGGCAAGGAAAACTTCACACGGCTGGTCACCAAAACCAGCCAAACTGGCCGCGTCCAGATTGGTGATGAGATTGCCGAAGCGATCTTCATAAACGACTTCGCCCGATACTACTCCGGCGCGCACCTTGGGCTGCGGCCAATCAAGACGGTTGAGATCAGTCAAAGCCGGCCCCACTCTTTCAATGGGCACACCCCGGCTAAGGTGCGCCGCCACCGGGGCAAAGATGTCGCGGCCATGGAACGTCCGGCTGACCGACGGCAGGAAGAACTTGGCATCGGCGAGCTGATGGATGGACTTGATCCGCTCGCGGGCCAGTGCGAGAGAAAGCACGCCGTTATCGGGCCCGACAAAGACGTAGTTCGCGGTTCGCACGGCAATCGCCTTCCGTGTACCGCCCACCCCCGGATCCACCACCGCGAGATGCACGGTGCCGCGCGGCAAGAATTGGCAACTCGCGGCCAGCGCGAACGCGCCACCCCGAACGTCTCCCGGAGGGATGTCGTGCGTGAGGTCCACCAGCACAACGCGCGGCGCGATGCCCAGTATCGCACCTTTCATGGTGCCGACAAACCAGTCGCGTGTGCCGAAATCGGTGGTCAGCGAAATCATCTTCACGCCGAAAAATTACATTGAAAACCGCCCCGGTTAAAACCCAGAATCTACCCGCATGCCCCGTGGTAAACTGGTCTTGATTACCGGAGTCACGCGCGGTCTCGGCCGGGCGATGGCGGAGGAGTTTGCGCGTTTGGGTCACACGGTCCTCGGTTGTGGCCGCAATGCCAAAGCAATTGAGACCCTGCGCCGCACCCTCGGCGAACCCCATGATTTTTACCCCGTGAACGTGGCGGACGACGAAGCGGTGAAGTCGTGGGCCAGTGTGGTGTTGACCTCGCACGGGCCGCCTGACTTGTTGATCAACAACGCCGGCGTCATTAACCGCAACGCGCGATTGTGGGAACTGGAAGCGCGCGAATTCGCGGAGGTGATTGACGTAAATGTCAAGGGCGTGGCGAATGTCATCCGCCATTTCGCCCCGGAAATGGTCGGGCGCAAGCGCGGCGTGATCGTGAACTTCAGTTCTGGCTGGGGCCGCGCCACCGACGCGGAGGTAGCCCCGTACTGCGCCAGCAAGTGGGCCATTGAGGGATTAACGCAATCGCTCGCCGATGAATTGCCGTCCGGTATGGCGGCGGTCGCGTTGAATCCCGGCATCATTGACACCGACATGCTGCGCAGTTGTTTTGAGGGAGCGACCTCTTCATATCCCAAACCCGCCACTTGGGCGAAAGTCGCCGTCCCCTTCCAGTTGAACCTCGGCCCCGATGACAATGGCAAGGCGCTGACGGTTCCAAGCCGCACCGAGTGAACCCTTTTTCAGGTCGCGGGAGGCCAGCCGTTAATCAAAGCCCCCTCGTACAGCGAAAGCCAAAGCTGGTGTTGGCGAGAGATGGCGTGACGTTGAGCCGAACTGCGCGTCGTCGGCTGCCGGCGACATCGTCCCAGTGACCAGCGCGCCGCAAACAAATGCTGCCGCGCACCGCGCCGCGTGTGTTGTCCCGAACCGCCTGGCTGTTGTTGCCCGCCACGTCTTTCAAACTGTAGCCGGTCGCCGCGAACGATCCGACAGGGCTTGTGCAAAACGATTGGAGAGCTTGGGCGGCACGACGTGCGCCGTGACTTGGGAAACAAGCAGGAGAAAAATGGCAGCCAGAGAACTGGGAATGGGAGAGGAAGCGGGATTACCGCGCTCATCGCGGCCAAGCGAACACGCGGATGTCCCCGGGCGTGACCTGCTCGCTAAACTGTCCTGCCTTGATTTGGCGTAACTGGCCGTGCTTGGTGAATTCATGCACCCTTGCTCTGGGATCGAACTGGACAGAAAGCGCCATCGTCCGCTGCAACTCACGGTGGACCACCACCAGAAACTCGTGGGTGTCGTTGCGCAACCTTGAGATGACCGCGCCCTGGCCTCCAGTTTCCAGCGTCCGGACCGGACCCGCTGGCTCAAAGCGTTGCGTCCCGCGTGGCAGTGGTTCACCCACATGCTCCACGCGGAGCACTTTCGCCCCTCGAAATACCGGCGCGAGCGTCTGCAACTCAGCGTTGACGGTCCGCACCCGATCATAGACCTCGGTTCGCGTGCCGTCCGATTCAATGGGAGCGCGATGGAAGTTCCATTGGGTGGAAACGGGTGTCCAGTAGGTGAAGTATTGAATGGCCGCGGCGCCATAGGCCAGGTTGCTGAACACCTGAAGCCGCAAGCCGTCCACCGTCGCCACAGGATATGGATTGTGCGCCACGGACAAGGCAAATGCCCAGAATGGCAGGCGCGCTTTCCGGGCCGCCGCCGCGATGATCTCCAGGTTCTCATACCAATCGGCGCGCAGGCGGTCGCCGACAATCGGGTAATGATCGAAGGACAACACCTGGACGGGAACCTCGGCGAGGAATCGTTCGACGTGTTCGCGGTAGGTGGATGTGCCCAACTGCGTCGTGTTCGCGTAGGTGGGGAAGAGATTGATGTAACACGGATGCGGATCATCCACGGCACGAATGCGGCGCACCCATTCGCCGAGTTCCTTGAAGTCCCGGGCATTCGGTTCGTCGCGCAAGTAATACCCGGCTACCGCGGGGTGGCGCATGAACCGCCGCACGGTGGCTTCCGGGTCGCTCTTCAGTTCGGGACAACTGACCATCAACCGCACGCCGGCCGCGTGGGCCACCTCCAACGCCTCCGCGAATTTTTCTGCGTTGGGGAAACCGGAGAAGCTGATGTTGAAACCCGCTTCGGCCAGTTTCCGGTATCGTTCCGGTGTGGTTTGTTCCGCCGGTGGACCGATCCACGCGAGAATCGGCAGCGGGTCAGTGGCAGCCAGGGGAGGAATCGAGCGACAGCCTGTGAAAACCAGACTGCAGGCCGCAAGGACTGTTGTGATGAAAACACTTTTCATGTCGGTAACCTATCGAAGAACTTCCACGCGCAGGAACAAGCCGGCACGGGTTGGCGGAGGACTGATCGAAGCTTCGGTTGTGGCGCCGGAACTGGCTGCCACGGTCAGGGGCTGGCCTTCGTTGGATTCAACGTAGTACCACGTGAACAGATTCTCGGACCAGGCAAAGCGGTAAGATTTGCCCGGCACACTGGACCAGCGGAGCAATAAGCTCCCCGCAAGTTTCAGATCGAGAATCTCGAACCGCGACGCCGAGTCCTGCGGGTCGGTGCCGGCATGATACTCCTGCAGATTGGTCATGCCGTCTTCATCCGCGTCCAGTTGCGCATCATTCGGGTCTGTAGGATCGAGGCCATTGTCAGTTTCCCAGGCGTCGCGCATCCCATCGCCGTCCGTGTCCGGCCCCGGGTCGGTGCCGATTTCCAGTGTGTCGAGGATGCCGATGTAGGAACCGTCGGCGTTGAACCCATGCATGTCGAGCCGCAGATAGCGTTCGCGAACCGCGACGTGGGCGTAGCCGTGAAACAACCCGCCTTCAATCGGCTGTGGTGTGCCGAGCACGCCGAGGGCGCTCTGCATGGCATACAAACCGGGGACGTTGTCGAAGCCGCCCAGGGTGACATGAGGCCAGTCCCGCACCAGCACTTCGCCGATGTCGAGGTAACTGCCACCGCCAGCGACGATGTAATTCACCCCGTTGAGGAGTCCGCGTTCAAATCCGTGCATGTGACCGCTGAAACAGAGGTTGACGTGGTATTGTTCGAGGCGCGGTACAAGCTGGGCGCGGAGCGTGGCGTCGCCATCAATCCAGCGTTCGCAGTAGGGTGGAACGTGAACGGCGACGACGCGGAAGCGCGCGTCGCGGGCCGCCGGGGAGGAAAGTTGTTCATCCAGCCAGCCGTTGGTGAGGTCGTTGGCCGGATCGTTGGCGGCGCGCGTGTTGACCTCGAAGTAATCGAGGCAAACGAAGAACACACCCGAGTAACTGAAGCTGAAATTGCCAAAGCCCGGAGTGCGAATCGAAGGCGAAGCGTCCGTGCGCCACCGGCTGGGCATGTCGGCGGAGAGCCGCAGAGGATGCTGGGGACTGTTGCCGTCATGATTGCCCCAGGCGATGTAGAACGGCACGTGCGGTCCCAGCAGCGCGGCCCAGCGATCGAGGTGCGAATTCTTGGTGCTCGTGTAACTGTTTCCGTCTTGAGCGTGGTCGCCGATGCCCAGTCCAAAATGCACGCCGCGGTCCACCATGTCGCGCAACATGGTCTTGGCGGGTTCCCACGGGTCGGCCTCCCACGCCCACACGCCCGAGGTGCGGATCCAGTTGTCCGTTTGCGTGTCGCCAATGGCACCGAAGGAGAAGTCAATCCAATCCGATGGAGCGGTGCGGAACACGGCATCGTTTGTCACCGGATCGCCCGAGGTGGAAGCGAGAACGTAATGATACGTGGTGTCCGGTTGCAGATTCGTGAGCACGGCCCGGAGAAAGAACGTGCCGCCGCCGCTGGCCACCGACTCCATGGCGACACTGCTTCCGTAATTGGTGCCGGTGCCATAGCGCAGCACCAGCGGAACATCCTCGAACAATTCGGCCATGACCACCATCGTGGTGGTGCTCATGTTCTGGAGGTAAGGCGGTGTCGAAAAAGCGATCAGCACCGCGCCGGTCACACTAATGCTTTGCAGGTTGACCCAGTCCGACACGGCGCCATTGATGTCACGAACACGGCCGCGGATTTCAAAGTCGCCCGGAAAAGTCCAGGTGTGCGCTAGCGAATGTGACGCGCCAGGCGCGGCGAGACTGCTCCAGGACGAAAGCTTGCCATCCCCCCAATCAGCCTGAACCTGAACCAGATCGCCGTCGGGATCGTCGGGATGGAAAGTGAAACTGACCGAATCACCGGTGGCAACCTGGGCCGGTCCGGCGGGGACGGCGGCGAGCGTCGGCGGCTGGTTGTTCGGATTGGGAATCACCGCCAGGCCAGGGCCGCCCAACGCAGACACCTCCTCCGTGGTGAGCACCCTGCAAAAAATCGCTGCCATCCCGATAACCAGCGGGGCGTTCTCATTATTTTCATCGGCGAACAGCAACACCTCGGACGGATCGAGGGAGTATTCGCCGTCGAAAGCCGGGTGCGCATGTTGATGGAACAACTCACCATCCAGGTAGGCGCGAAAAGCGCCAGTGGCGGTCAGGTCCACCGCCAGCACAAGACGATACCAGCGGTTGGGCTGAATGGCCGTGCCGGAATAACCGATGGTGCCGCGCCCCAGCATCTGGTCGCTGTTGCGCACGAAGTATTCACCGTCGTTGTTGTTGGCCAGCGCGGTTTGATAAAAGCAACGCCACTGGCCGGTGCCCGGCACGAGCACGTCGAACATGAGCGTGTAGCGATTGGCGCGACTTCCGTAACCGTTGGCCCCGATTTTGTGCGTGGCTCGCAAGTGATTGCCGATACCGGCGATCGTGGTGATGACGCCGTGGAGCGTTTGAGTCGGAGATTGGGTGTCGGTCAACGAGGTTGCAGACGAAGGAGAAGTTCCCACCACGGTCAGGTCGGTGCCATAGGTTGCCTTGCCGGGTTGCAGCGGGTCGTCGAATTCCCAAAGCCCGACCAGCCCGTCCGGCAGGCCGGCGGTTTTCGTGACGGTGATTTCTTGAATCAGCACCCAGTCCGAGGTCGCGCCCAACACATCCCGTGCCCGCGCGCGCAGGATGAACTGGCCGGAGTGAGGAAAAGCGTGTTGGATTTCATGTGATTGAGCCGATGGCCCGAGCGGCGTCCAGTCGGACCAACGACCATTATCCCAGTCCACCTGAATCTGGACGCTTGCTCCTTCGGGGTCGGTGGCGGTGAACGTGAAAGTCTGCTGTGCAAGGGCGACGACATTCGATGGACCGGCGGGCTGAATGGTGATTGTCGGTGGCTGCCCGGCGTCGGGCAGGCTCATGGGTTGACCCGGGCCGCCGAGCAGGGCGACTTCCTGCGGCGTCAACGCGCCTTCGTAAATGGCCAGGCCTGCCACGTGAAGCGGATAATCCTCGCCGTCTTCATCGGTGAACATCAGAACCCCATTCGTGCCGGGCTGAAGGGCAAACCGGCCATCCACCGATTGGTTCGGCGCATGGGTGTGGAATAGACTGCCGTTGAGATAGGTTTTGAAATCGTTCTCCGCCAGCGCGAGATCCATGGTGATGACCAGCCGGGTCCAGACGGTTTCATTGATGGGAGCGGAAGAGTAACCGATCGCACCCACCCCGAGCGCGTCGTCCGTATTGCGAATGAAATAATCGCCATCGCTAACGTTGCTGAGGTCGGTCTGGAAAATGGTGCGCCATTGGCTTCGGCTGGCGGCGGGCGAAAAGAGGTCCATGACCCAGGACGCCTGATTGACCAGCGTGCCGCCGCCATTGGCTGGAATTCCGTGGGGCGCGAGAATCCGATTGGCCGCGCCGCGCACCGTGGTGATGACACCGCTCAAAGAACCGGAAGCGTCGTCGCTCAGGGTCGCCGCCCAAGAAGGCGGTGTCCCGGAAATAATCAGATCATGCCCAACCGTCGCTTTGCCGAGGTTGCTGGAGTCTTGGAACTCCCACAGGCCGCGCAACTCCGCGCCCGAGGCAGCCATCCGCGCAACGAGGCAAAAAGCCAAGGCGGCCAAGGTTGCCACATTGGCATCAAACGGGATGCGTCGCTTCATAACATCACTGGACTGCCCCCAATCATCTGCAAGGGTTCGAGCGATCTTAAGTCACCAACGATGCATCTGGCCAACGCAAAATCTCCGCGAAAGCAACTTCCCGGCTTATCCATGCTTGCTGGCCAGCGATGGGAAGCTTCACGATGCGGATCTCGACAGGTGGTTGAGCACGGTTGGGAGCGAGACTCATGTCACACAACCGTCACCTGCCCGTCACCATTCTGTTGCGTGGTTTGGATTGAGCCGCGCTTTCCCGCGTGCTAATCAGTCTGGCGTGAAGCAGAAAATTCTGGTCGTGGACGACGAGCCGGAGGCGGTGGAACTGGTCGAATTCAACCTGCGCCAGGCCGGCTTTGCCGTCGCCACCGCCACCGATGGCGCCGGGGCGCTCAAGAAAACACGTACGCTGCTGCCCAGCCTCGTTGTGCTGGACTTGATGCTGCCGGAAATGGACGGCCTGGAGGTGTGCAAGATGTTGCGGCGCGACCCGGCCACAGCCGCGATTCCGATCATCATGCTCACGGCCAAGGCGGCGGAGATTGACCGGGTGCTGGGTTTGGAACTGGGCGCAGACGACTACTTGACCAAACCGTTCAGCCCGCGCGAATTGGTGTTGCGCATCCGCAAAATCCTGGCGCGGGGCCAGGGCGAAACCGAGCCCAAGGAGACACTCAAGTTTGGCGACTTGTTGATTGACCTCCCGCGACATCAGGTGAGTTGGAAGGGAAAACGGCTGGAGTTGACCGCCACGGAATTCAAGCTGCTCACGGTCCTGGCGCAACGCCGCGGGCGGGTGCAATCACGCGATCACCTGCTGCGTGATGTGTGGGAATACAACACGCTCGTGGACACGCGCACCGTGGATACCCACATGCGCCGGCTGCGGCACAAACTTGGAGCGGCGGGAAAATATCTCGATACGGTGCGCGGTGTCGGCTACCGTTTCGTCGAAAACTGACCCTGAAACCGACCAATCCCACACGCCAGCCCCCCATGTCGCTTGGCGAACCTTCAGCGGTGCGAGGTTCGGCTGATTGAAGCTCGGCTCCGGGTCGCTAATCCTAAAAACCAAATGTGGCGGGAGCTTGCAGTTGTTTTACTGGTGGCGCTGGTGGCGCTGGATTTCTGGTGGCGGCGGAGATTTCGCCGCGCCCAGGCCGCGGCGGAGCGCGAGCATGAGCGACTTCAGCGACAGCAGGAACAATCGGCCTTTCATCATCAGGTGCGGCAGGAAGCCGTGTTCAACAGCATGGTTGAGGGTTTGCTCCTGGTGGACGACCGTGGTCGCGTGCAACTGGCCAACCAGGCGTTTGCGAACCTGTTTGAAACGCGTGGCGAGATCATCGGCAAAGCGCTGTTGGAAATCCTCCGCCTGCATGAACTGCCGGAGATGTTGGAGCGCATCAACAGCGGGTCGCCGTGGGTGAGTCGGGAGTTGAAATACCCCGGGCCGCCGGAACTCTGGCTGCGGGTCAGCGCGGCGGCCATCCTGAATCCCGACGGACGGCGGCATGGCACGATCCTGGTGTTTCACAACCAGACCCGGCTGAAACAGCTTGAGCGGACGCGCGAAGAATTTGTCGCCAACGTCAGCCACGAGTTGCGCACCCCGCTTTCCCACATCAAAGGCTACGTCGAAACGTTGTTGGACGGCGCCAAGGACGACCCCCAGGTGGCCACGCGCTTCCTGCAAACTATTGCGCGCAACGCCGAACGGCTGACGCTGCTGATCGAAGATTTGCTTACCATCTCCGAACTCGAATCCGGGCGCGTGACGTTGAATCTGCAGCCGCTTTCGTTGCGTCAACTCGTCGGCAAGGTCTGTGATGATTTCAAGGCACGCGCCGCGGGCAAACAGGTGATGATTCTCAACGAAGTGCCCGAACTGCAGGTTCTCGCCGACGCCGTCCGCCTGGAGCAAGTGCTTTCAAATCTCGTGGATAATGCGATCAAGTATGGCCGTACCGGCGGGCGCGTGACCTTCGGCGCGAGCGCCGTGAACGAAGGCAAGGTGGAAATGTTCGTGCGGGACGACGGTCCCGGCCTGCCCACCGAGGCCTTGGAACGCGTGTTCGAGCGGTTCTACCGCGTGGACAAGGCGCGCTCCCGCGAACAAGGCGGCACCGGGTTGGGCCTCTCCATTGTCAAACACATCATCCAAGGCCACGGCGGTCGAGTTTGGGCGAAAAGCGAACCAAGCAAGGGAGCTACCTTCTACTTCACCCTTCCACAAGGCTGACCTCGAATCACGGGTCCGACAACGGCCCATCATGTCGGCATCGCCGCGGAAATCTCGGCAGCGGTAACGGGGCCGGACGTTTCAGCGGCAACCGGCGCGACGGCTGCACGGCGGGTGGCTTTTCTCCTGGCCGGACGCCGCACGGGGACGGTCCGTTTCGGTTTCGACTGCTTCCGCTTGAGAGATTTCAGAAAGTCCTGAAGCTCCTCCTCGCAACGAGCCGCCTTCTTTGCCGCTTTCTTGGCGGCGCGTTTGGCGAGTTTATAGGCGCGGCGGGCAGCCTTCAGACTGGCCTTGGCCAATGCGACGCCCTTCTGAGCCACGTCCGCCTTGCGTGCGGCTTGACGGGCACTGGCGCTCAATCGGGTTGTTTTTGTCTCCACCGATTCCGCCTTCTTCGAGGGTTTGGTTTTCATGCGCGTTCCGGGTTGAATGATCGTTGCCGTGACTGTGACCGGCTCAGGCTTGCGAACCCTTCTCCAACTGACAAGTCGGGAATTGTGACATTTGTTTCCTGCTCCTCCCCCGCGTTTGCCGGGCGGCGCAGCAGCGAAAAAAGAATTGCCCTTGGCACACACACGGTTAAGCGCCAAGGGCTGGATCCTCCCTACTCCGGGATGACCAAAGCCTATTTGCACCAAGTCGGGAGCGTTCGCAAGCAATCTCCTTCAATCTCCTTCATACTACTTCCTGCCGCGCTCGCCACCTCCTTCACTCAGGCGAGAACCGGAGAGCCTTCGCGCCTCTTGGCCGATCCTGTGTTCACTTTCATTGGCTGCCCAGCCTGACTTAGTTGGCCTTCACTTGGAAGAACCTCACGGCATCGTTGGCCGGCACGGTGAATGTCAGCGTGCCGCCGGTGCCCGCTTGAGGATTGGCGGGTGTTACCCCGGTTGCCGATTCCCATGCGGCGGGAGGCAATGTCCCCGTGGATTCAAGTGTGTAGGTGAACCCCACTTGTGAAGGGATACTGATGACCAGATTTCCGCCGCTGGTGGCGAAGCCAAGCGTGACGGGGTCGGGCGTAACGCTGATCGCAGGCTGCAAAGCCACCAAGCTCTTGGCCGTGGGCCGAATGTGACCGTTGTCCATCAACGCTGTCCAGTCTGCGAACCACAGGCTGTCGTGGAATGCGCCTTTGTATTCAGCCGCGATGAAGTAGCCATCATTGGGCGGAGACTTGAATCCGGCGAACGCGGGGCTGCCGGGTTGGGGGCGCGGGTCGAGCAGTTCGTTCTGCTCGCGATCAATGCTCTTGAGTAGT
>JAANMW010001649.1_pt1 | contig 22677 bp, 17 predicted proteins | sample 7279671 | NCBI WGS metagenome assembly JAANMW01 (sample SAMN14094541, study PRJNA606508) | bioreactor metagenome | isolation source: A lab-scale SPAN reactor treating ammonium-rich wastewater day 247 | place: Ireland: Galway | collected 2017-09-19 | reverse complement strand
GAGTCAAGGTCTTTGAGCCTGACCAGGTTTACTCCCGGTAACACCCCTCTCATCTCACAGCAGCTTTGCTGTCACTCATCCCGAAACACGGAAGGACCCTTGCAATGATTCAACCCGATTATTCCCAGTTTTTAGAGAAATCAAGCCGGGGAAACCTCATTCCAGTCACAAAAGAAATCTTTGCCGATTTCGATACACCCCTCTCGGCCTATTGCAAATTCAAGCGAGGGCAGCGTGCCTTCCTTCTTGAAAGTGTCGAGGGTGGAGAGATTCTCGGAAGATTCTCCTTTATCGGGACCGAACCGCGCATTGTGGTTCGCACCAAAGGCCGCAATGCAGTCATCGAGGAGAATGGCATCGAATCCCGAAGGGTTTTGGCGGAAGGGGAAGATCCATTGACCCTGCTGCAGGAGATCATGGCCACCTTCAGAGCGGTTCCCGATCCAGGACTTCCCCCCTTTTTCGGGGGCTTTGTCGGATACCTGGCTTATGACAATGTCGCTTTTTTCGAGAACATCCAGATCGAGAATCCGGATGACCTCGATGTTCCGGACTGCCTGTTTGTTCTGGCGGACTCTTTGATTGTTTTCGATCGTGTAAAACACACCATCCTTATTGTTGCCAATGCCCTGGTCGAGGATGACCCGCGCTGGGCTTATGAAACTGCGCTGGCACGTATCAGCGAGATCGAAGCGAGGCTTTCCTCGCCAAAACTCCCTCCACGGCTGGGAGCTGGCCGCCCGGAGCCTCTCCAGGTGGTGGATAACCGCAGCGAAGAAGATTACTGCAGGGCAGTCCTTCAGGCAGGTGAATATATCCGCGCCGGAGATGCTTTCCAGATCGTTCTTTCCCTGCGGCGCCAGATGGAAGTCCATTCCAGCCCGCTGGATCTGTATCGGGCCTTGCGCCGCCTGAATCCATCACCTTACATGTTCCTCCTTGAAAACCAGGAATGCAGCCTGGTGGGGAGCTCTCCCGAAACTCTGGTGAAGCTGGTGGATGACCAGGTGATCTACCGCCCGATCGCCGGAACCCGCCCCCGTGGCGCCAATCCACTCGAAGACCAGCACCTCGAGGAAGAATTACTGGCGGACCCCAAAGAATGTGCCGAACATATCATGCTGGTCGACCTGGGACGAAATGATGTCGGCCGGGTGTGTGATTTCAATACAGTGCGGGTATCGGACCTGATGGTGATTGAAAGATATTCCCATGTCATGCACATTGTTTCGACTGTGGAAGGCAAACTCCGCAAAGGGAAAACACCTTTCGACATCCTTCGGGCTGTTTTTCCGGCCGGAACTTTGACCGGTGCTCCAAAAATCCGCGCCATGCAGATCATCGAAGAGCTGGAGCCGACACGGCGCGGGCCTTATGGCGGTGCAGTGGGATACCTGAGTTTTGATGGAAATATGGACACCTGCATTACCATCCGGACTCTTCTGGTCAAAGACCATACAGCCTATATTCAGGCGGGAGCGGGCCTTGTTTATGACAGCATCCCTGAAAGAGAGTACCAGGAATGCCTGAACAAGAGCCGTGCATTGTTGCGTGCGGTTGAGATCGCGGAAAGCGGGTGTTTCTGAAATGCGGTTGATCGAACGTGAAAAATTGAACGTAACTGAAGCCGTCATCCTCGCAGCAGGGCAGGGAACCCACCTCTGGCCCTATAACGAAACCCATGCCAAAGCGGCACTCCCTGTAGGGAACCGCCCCCTGATCCACCATCAGCTGGATGCCCTCGAATCCGTGGGGATCGAACAGGTCTGGGTGGTAACAGGTTATCTGGAAGGGAATGTGCGCGCAGCCTGCCATGAGTGGCTGGACTTTTCCACCTCGGGAATGGGGGTTCAGATTGTTCCAGCGGCCAGCACGATCGGGACTGCCTGCTCAGCCCGTGCCGGCCTTTTGGCTCGAACCGACCCTCAGGCCCCGGTAGTCATTGTTCCCGGAGATCTGCTGTTCCATCCAAGGGATCTGGTGGGAGTTCTTTCCAATTCCTTCGAAGATGAAATCACCTGCCTGGTGTCCCAGATCGATAAAAATTACTGCCAGGATGGCATTTCTGCAGATGTTGCCGGCCACCACATCAAGGCCATTCATGCGCATTCCCGCTGGTGTTCCAGCGAAAGCCGTGCATGGACCGGATTGGTCGTTCTGCCGGCAGGCAGCCTCGAAGACCTGGTGGCGACACCCGAATTTCCAACCTGCATTGAAATCGGCGCCATGCCTTCCCGCGAACAGGCTCTGTTTGAAACAATCCACCAGCTTCTTCGACGGGACCGGAAGGTCAATGCCTGGGAAGCTGTCGAGCGTGTCGTCGATATCGACCGTCCCTGGGACATCATCGAAGCCAACACAGTGGTTTGTGACTGGCTGACAGGCGGCCTGACAGAAAACCAGCTGGCAGAAGGAGCGAGCATCGATCCATCGGCGCGTCTGGAAGGCCATGTAGCCCTGGGTGAAGGGAGCGCCATCGGTCCAGGTGTCATTGTTTATGGAAACCTGGTTGTTGGCCGGAACTCCATCATCACCGATGGGGCCTACATTGGAGGCAATATCGTCATCGGAGATAATTGCAAAATCTGGCGGGGCTGCCTGATTGAACCCCGCTCGGTTATCGGACACCGTTGCGTGGTCGGCCATGGAGCGGAATTCGAGGGGGTGATGATGGATGAGTCATACTCTTTTCATTATGGCGAGTACTGGGGGATCCTCGGGCGCTGCTGTGATCTCGGCGCTGCGACTGTGTGCGGGACTCTGCGGTTCGATGACGGGCAGACCTCCCATCGTGTGAAAGGGCGCAGAGAAGTCCCCAGATGGCATGCCAATGCAACTTACCTCGGTGATTATGTGCGGACTGGAGTGAATGTCACTCTGATGCCGGGTGTGAAGGTGGGGGCATATTCTCTGGTGGGTGCGGGAGTCCTGCTGCAGGAAGACCTGCCATCGAGGACCTCGATTTTCATTGAGCAAACCTGCAAGAGGTCAACCTGGGGGCCAGAACGCTATGGCTGGTGATCCGATTCCAGCAGGCAACAGATCGATCTCCTCACTCTGGAGATCAGCCATCGCTCACAGATGCCGGAACGCCGGATGGGCCTTGCTGCTGTCAGTTATCATTCTTTCCGGTTGCGCGGACCAGAAACCCAACACTGTCGATGGCAGGCTCCATCTGAAATACTGGGCGGTCTGGTCAGGCTTCGAACTGGCCGCCATGCAATCGGTCGTCGATCTGTTCAACCAGAGCCAGGATAAGCTGTTTGTCGAGCTGCTCTCGATCAGCCAGCTGGAAAGAAAACTTTTGGTAGCGACAGCGGGTGGAAATCCTCCCGACATCGCCAGCCTCGCTTATGAATTCCTTCCCTACTTCGCCCAGAAAAATGCCATTCTCCCATTGGATGGATATGTCGAAAGGCTGGGTGTCCACAAGGATGATTTCATACCTGTGTTCTGGGAGCAGTGCCTCTATGACAATTATCTCTGGGGGCTTCCGATCATGGGATCGGCCATCGCTTTGCACTACAACAAAGCCCACTACCGTGAAGCGGGCCTCGATCCCAACAAACCCCCGGTGACCATTGCGGAATTGATCGAGATCGAGAACAAGATCAACCGGCTGAAGGATGATCAGTATGAACGGCTGGCATTTCTGCCAAGTGTTTCTGTCCCGGAATGGTGGCCTTATTACCCCCCCTGGTTCTTCGGTGGAAAACTCTGGAATGGAAAAGACAAGCTGACCCTGAATGACCCGTTGTGTGTGGAGGCCTATCAGTGGGTCGCCGACTACCCGACCCGGCTTGGCCCCGGAAGGGTCCAGCCCCTGCGCGCCGGATTTGGGAATCTCTTCGCTTCTCCGCAGAATCCCTTTCTGGCTGGAAAGCTGACCATGATTTTCCAGGGCTCCTGGATGGCCAACTTTGTCGATAAATATGCTCCCAAGCTGGAGTTCGGTGCGGCCCCCATGGCGGTGAAAACCCCCGACCTGTATGGCACTGTGATTGTCGAAGCGGACACCATTTTCATCCCTGCCGGTTCAAAGCACCCTGAAGCCAGTTTCGAATTTCTTCGTTTCCTGACCAGCCAGAAAGCGAATGAGATGCTCTGCCATGGTTTCCGCTGCATCAGCCCCAAACGGGAGCGCAGCGAAGAGTTCATGCGCAACCATCTCAATCCCAATATCCGCATGTTCGACAGCCTGGTCATGGGCGAAAAAACCTGTTATGCGCCCAAGATCTCGATGTGGTATGAAGTGCTGGATGAAATCGCGGTTGTTTTCGATAAAGTCTGGCTTCATCAGGCCACTCCCTATGATGCTTTGACAGAGGCGCAGAATCGCCTGCAGGTCCGCCTTGACCAGGAGATTGAAACCTGGAACCTGGTCAGCCCGGCACGGCATAAAGAATGGGATGCCTTCATTGAAAAAAGCAGGAAAGGGGACCAAGTCGAATGACGATTGCCGAACGAAGAGACCTGCGCCTCGGGTTGCTGTTCATCAGCCCGTGGATCATTGGTTTCCTTGTTTTCATGGCGTATCCGCTGGCTGCTTCACTCTATTATTCGTTGTGTGACTATTCAGTCCTGGCAGAACCGGTCTTTATCGGCCTGCACAACTACAAAGAATTGCTGCATGATGCAGTATTCCATCAGACTCTGTTCAATACATTGATTTACAGCGCGATGGCGCTTCCGGTGACCATGGTGGTGGCGCTGGCGCTGGCGCTGCTGCTCCATGCCCCTTTTCCCGGGCGGGCACTTTTCCGGACAGCCTTCTTCCTTCCGTCCCTGGTTCCGCTGGTGGCCATGGCGATTCTGTGGAAATGGCTGCTCAACACCGAGAGCGGGCTGATCAACTACATGCTCGGCCTGCTGGATATTCCCGCAATCGACTGGCTGGGGAGCACCACCTGGTCAAAGGTGTCGATGGTGATGCCGGCTGTGTGGGGAGTTGGCGGTTCGATTGTGATCTATCTTGCCAGCCTCCAGGAAGTTCCAGTGCATCTGTATGAGGCGGCGAAAATCGATGGCGCGCGTTTCTGGCGCCAGTTCATCCATGTCACCATCCCGATCATCTCCCCGGTGATCTATTTCAACCTGGTCATGGGAATCATTCACCTGCTGCAGGTTTTTGTCGTGCCCTATATCATGACCGAGGGCGGACCGGCGCGATCGACTCTGTTTTATGTCCAGTACCTTTACGATACCGGATTCCGGTATCTCCGCATGGGGTATTCCTGTTCGATGGCCTGGATTCTCTTTGTGATCATCCTGGTGCTGACAATCGTTGCCACATGGGCAACCGCGAAAAAGATCTATTACATGGCGGAAGGCTGATGGCATCCTTCAATAGAAAAGCGTCATTTGGTGAAGGCGAACCGATATTCCTGGTTATCCGCGGGGTGCTCCTGCTGGCCCTCGGGCTGGCCTTTGCAGCCCCCTTTTTCTGGACCATCTCCACAAGCCTCAAGGAATTGTCTGAAACAACCACACTCCCGCCGGAATGGATCCCGCGTTCGAACGTGTATTCTGCAGTTGTGGATGGAAAATCTCTGACAAATCTGGAAGTTGTCTGGTCCACACCAGAGAATGTTGCATCTGTGGACTATTCACTGCCTGCAGGGACTGCTCTCGCCTGGATCCGCCCGAGGGGGTCCCAGACCCAGTTTCGCCCGGTTGACCGCAGCACTGTGCAGATGGCTGGCCGTGTGATTGATTTCCGCTGGGTGAATTATTCCGAGGCAGTCAGTAAAATTCCATTCTGGCTTTATACGCAAAACACACTCTGGCTGTGCGGCCTGATGGTCCTCGGGGTGACTGTCAGCAGTGCGATTGTGGCTTATGGATTTGCGCGCATTGCCTGGCCCGGCAGGGACCTGGTCTTTCTGATTGTGCTGGCCACCATGATGGTCCCATTTCCGGTTACCATGATCCCCCTTTACTCCCTGTTTCGGAGCATGGGATTGATCGGAACCATGGTGCCACTCTGGCTTCCGGCTTTCTTTGGCAATGCCTTTTTCATCTTTCTGCTGCGCCAGTTTTTCAAGACGATCCCGCAGGATCTGACAGATGCGGCACGGATCGATGGGTGTGGAGAGTGGCGGATTTTCTGGAGTGTCATCTGCCCCCTGGCGACATCGGCGCTGACTGTAGTCGCTGTCTTTCAGTTCATCGAAAGCTGGAATGACTTCCTCGGGCCATTCATTTACTTGACCGATCAGAACCAGTTCACTCTTGCACTGGGCCTCCAGTTCTTCCAGAGCAAACATGGCGGAACAGACTGGCATCACCTGATGGCTGCCTCCACACTGGTAACCCTTCCTGTGATCGTCCTGTTTTTCTTCGCACAGAGAACCTTCATCGAAGGAATCTCGATGACCGGCATGAAGAACTGATGCCTTGCCGAATCGGGAGGTGAGCCGGGGGGCTTCCATTCCGAAGGACGAATAGGGGAGTGCTCACGGATCGGCGAAAGTGGAATCCTTGGCCTCATCCCTCGAATGGGTTTCTCTTAAGTCGGATGCGATCGTCCTGTCAGGCTTTGGCTGGAACTTCCTCGGTAGTTTCGGATTCTGCAGCTGCAACTTCTGGCTCGGGTTCCACATACCCGACTGCTTCCTTGAAATCATCGAGAACTTCCGGTGGATACCCATGGGTGGTCAGGTAAGCGACCCAGTGAGAAGCCAGGCAGGTCACTTCGAATATCCTTCCGAAACGGGTGATCAGAACCTGGCTTTCTTTCCTCTGCTGAACAAGGTAGGAAAAAGGCAATCCCAGCTCACCCCGAGTCACAGGCGGGTCGAAAGTAATATTGACAAACCCTTCGGACTCTGAAGTCGCTTCAAATTGCGGGAAATTCATGATTCGCTCTCCTCATGAGGCAAACGGGTCTGGTTTTTCAGGATCGATGCCCAGGTCCTTGATGGCTTGAGCCACAAGTGCTTTTGATACAACACCCTGTTCCATCAGGGCTGTCAGGGCAGCCACTGTGATGCATTCCGCATCGACTTCAAAGAAGCGCCGCAGTTCCTTGCGTGCATCGCTCCGGCCAAATCCATCGGTTCCGAGCGCATAAAAACTGGATGGGACATAAGGCGCCACCATCTCCTGGACAGATCTGACATAATCGCTCGCGGCAACGACCGGCCATGGTTCTGCCTGAAGCTGGCTGGTGACATAAGGAACTTTCTGTTCGCTCTCCGGATGGAACAGGTTCCAGCGCCGAGCTGCAACAGCATCCCTGCGGAGTTCTTTATAGCTGGTGACACTCCATACATCCGCGGCAACATTGAATTTTTCCGCCAGAATCTCCTGCGCACGCAGGGCTTCACGGAGAATCGCACCACTCCCGAACAGGTGCAGCCGGGGCATGTCGCCAGGGTTCTCGAAGGCTCGGAATTTATAGAACCCACGAAGGATTCCCTCCTCGACCCCCTCCGGGATGGGCGCCTGCGGGTAGGGCTCGTTTTCGAGTGTCAGGTAGTAAAAGACCTCTTCGCCTTCCTCATACATCCGCCGGATTCCGTCTCGAATTATGACTGCAATTTCATAAGCCCAGGCCGGGTCGTAGGCGATGATGGTTGGCACAACGGCTGCAGCAAGCTGGCTCTGGCCATCCTGATGCTGCAGGCCTTCACCTGCCAGTGTGGTTCTGCCAGCTGTGGCGCCCAGCATGAATCCTTTGATCCGCTGATCAGCGGCAGCCCAGATCAAATCCCCCACCCGCTGAAAACCGAACATCGAGTAATAGATAAAGAAGGGGATCATGGGACGGTCGTGGGTTGCATAAGCGGTTCCTGCCGCGATAAAGGAAGCCATGGCTCCAGCTTCGGTAATTCCTTCCTCGATCAGCTGGCCATCCACCGCTTCGCGGTAATAAAGCAGGCCGGGATAATCCACCGGCAGGTACTTCTGCCCCTTGTGGCTGTAAATTCCATATTTCTGAAAGAGTGAATCGAGGCCGAAAGTCCGTGCTTCATCCGGAACGATAGGCACAATCAGATCCCCGAGTTCCTTATCCCTCAGCAGCTGGGCGAGAATCCGCGCAAAAGACATCGTGGTGGATTCATCCCTGTTGCCGCTCCCACCGAGAATGTTGCTGAATGTTCTGGGTTCGGGAGCCTGGAGCTTCTTAGTCCGGTAATGGCGTGCGGGAATAAATCCGCCCAGCGCCCGGCGCCGTTCGAGCAGGTACTGAATTTCATCACTGTCTTCTGATGGGCGATAGAACGGACGTTCATCCAGATCCTCGTCCGGGATTGGAATATCGAACCGGTCGCGGAATTCTTTGAGTTCATGATCATTCAACTTCTTCTGCTGGTGGGAGATGTTTCTTCCTTCACCGGCTTCTCCAAGCCCATAACCCTTGATGGTTTTGGCGAGAATGACAGTCGGGGAGCCGCGATGCGCTACAGCTGCCTCGTAAGCGGCATATACCTTGACTGGATCATGCCCTCCCCGCCGCATCTTCTGGAGCTGCTCATCCGAAAGGTGCTCCACCATTCCCAGAAGCTTGGGATGCACCCCAAAGAAATCCTCACGGATGTAGTCTCCCGGCATGACCGAATAGCGCTGATACTGGCCATCGACAGTTTCCTCCATGCGGCGGCGCAGCAGCATTTCATCATCATGCGCCAGCAGCGGATCCCAGTCGCCTCCCCAGATCACCTTGATGACATTCCATCCGGCGCCCCGGAATGCCGCTTCAAGCTCCTGGATGATCTTTCCATTTCCACGGACAGGCCCATCCAGCCGCTGCAGATTGCAGTTGATGACGAAGACCAGGTTGTCCAGCTCCTCGCGGGATGCGAGAGTGATCGCCCCCATGCTTTCCGGCTCATCCATTTCTCCATCGCCCAGGAAAGCCCAGACACGGCAGTTGCTCGTATCGAGAACACCACGGTTCAGCAGATAACGGTTGAAACGCGCCTGGTAGATTGCCTCGATCGGAGCAAGGCCCATGCTTACAGCAGGAAACTCCCAGAAATCGGGAAGCAGCTTGGGATGGGGATAGGATGGAAGCCCGCCACCCTTTCGGAGTTCACGCCGGAAGTTGACCAGTTTATGTTCGGGCAGACGGCCTTCTATAAAGGCTCGCGCATATATTCCAGGCGAGGCATGGCCCTGGAAATAAACCTGGTCGCCAAGTGAGTTTTCATTCTTCGCTTTGAAAAAGTGATTGAACCCCACCTCAAAAAGTGTTGCAGCCGAGGCGTAGGTTGAAATATGCCCGCCAATTCCATGCGATTCATGGTTGGCATTGACGACCATCGCCATGGCGTTCCAGCGGATGAGGCTCTTGATGCGCCTTTCGATGACACGATCCCCCGGATATGTGGGCTGGTCATCGACAGTAATTGTGTTGATGTAAGGAGTATTGACTGTGAGATGCCGGGGAACTCCCTGGTTGTATGCGGACTCCCGCAGCAGGTCCATGAGGTACCGCACACGGGATGGGCCGCCGGATTCCAATGCTGTTTCGAGGTTCTTCAACCATGCCTGAGTTTCTTGTGGATTCGTGTCGATCATTGAATGCGTCATAGTACTTTCATCTTATCCCTTCTGCCCTTTTCGTCAATCGGGGCCGCTTGCGCACAGCACTGGCAGGCTTGCTTAAATACGCATTCAGGAACTCATTAAGCCAGTATTATTTACCAGCTGGGAGCAGCCTGATCGTGAAGGGAGGAATCTCTTCGTCAAAGGCTCCATCGAGTGTGACTCTGGCATTCTGATCCAAGTAGTTGATTGCGAGCATTTGCCCATCCTCCCGGATGGAAAAGAACACCTGCTCAGGATGCCTGGTCTTCAAAGCTGCCTGAGTCCAGGGATGCAGATCCCGATCGTTTAAGAGAACCTCATGGACAAAGCGGGCATAAAGATCAGGCGGTTCCATATCTCCGCGAAAGCGGTGGAAAGCGCCTTTTCCGGTATCGCCATTCGACCAGGCTTTAAAAATGCCTGAATCTCCATCGACAGTGGAAAGATGCCCTTTGGGGAATGAAGGATAGATGAGAGTTCCTCCCTCCCGGCACCACTGGTCGATCTTTTCCAGAACATCCGGTTCGATCACATCCCCCCAGGCAAAGATCAGGGCTTTATATTTCGAGAGGAACCCATCCCGGATCAGTGTTTCATCCAGGTGATCGACTTCAATGTGTTGGCGGATCGCTGCGACACGGGGATAGAATCCCCACGCATACAGATGGCGGAAACCGCTGTCGTCGAGCTGGTTCATGGTCTCAGGGTAGTAGACCGCAATTTCGACAAAAGGTTGTTTTCTCTGATCCAGCCAGTGGGCGTTTTCCAGCCACTGGGCGATCGCCATCGGGTGGTTGAGGAGGTTGAGGTGATAGGTGAACCAGTGATCGCCTCCTGTGATCACTGTGTTGTAAATTCGGCCGACGACTCCTCGGGCTGTATGGGAACTGGCGGGTTCGTATCCAATGGGAACCTGGTAATGGCGGGCAGCTGTGGCGGCCAGACGGTTGATATAAATATTCTGAGCCAGGCTGTCGGTTTCATTGGTCATGCGTATCCCGCCCTGAATCTTCACCATGGATTTGGTCTGCCCGCTGAAGTCAGTGCCAGCCTCACGGAATCCCCAGCCACCCGATGATTGATAGATTTTTGTGGCTGGCATGGCCTTGCGGGTCTCAACCGCCCACCATTCGCACCAGTCGGTCATCGATCGGGTATACCAGTCGGTCATGTCAAGCCTTCCGCGAGGTTTCATATATTGCACCGGGAGCATTGGCTCGATCGATTCAAAAGAAGGGTGGGCCTCCCCCCAGGCCTGGTTAAGGTGTGCTATGGCCCCGTATTTTCCTTCGAGGTAGTTGCGGAAACTGATGACAGCATCCGGATCACCCGCCCAGTAGCCGATATGAATATGCATGGGCTTCCCTTTGAAGCCCCAGTTTCCACCCGCCGGATATTGCGATTCTCCATAGTTGCCGCTTGGGCCTAAGCGGACGCCCTCGAGCACCCCTTTGCCGTCATAGTGTTTCCCGATTGCTGCGAGCACCCGCTGCACATGGTTCCGGTGTTCAGGCGCCCAGATACTCTGGATGGGGTTGGACACATGATGTTCCAGGCAGACAAATTCCTTGTTGTCAGGGCTGTTGATGAACCAGGTGGGAAGCGCATAGGCCGATCCGATGATCAGCAGAGGAAAGCACTTCAACCCATGCCTGCCGATTGCATCGATCAGGTGGTCGTAGTAGGAGAAATCGAACTCATTGAATCTCGGCTCAATATTGTTCCAGGTCATATAAAGCTCGATCGATGTGAAACCGAGCAGGCGGGCCAGCGGCGCAAATTCGCGGATATTGTTGAGAGAGCTTGCGATTGAATCCGATCCACCGATCACGGTCACACCGGCCGTAGTCACCAGTTCCATCGGATGTTGAAGTTGAATCAAAGGAGTGATGCTGGTGGGAATCGAAGCCGCCGCCTTTTCCCAGGCCGCCTCCTCCAGGCTGCGGTGGAGTTGAATCCGGATCAGGTGTTGCAGTCCGCTGATTTTGAGGATCGGGTGCCGGCTGTTCTTCAGGTCGAGGCCGGAAAGTTGAAACTGAAACAGTGCCTGACGCACCTTTGAGGTGTTCAGGCGTGTATAGGAGCAGGCACGCTGGGGGAGTCTCCAGGTGCCATTAAACTGACCGCTTTCCAGAATCATGGCCTCGATGACTCCAGCCCCTTCATCCAGAAATTCAACCTCCGCCACACAATTCTTCCAGTCTTGAGGGAGGTTTTCATTGATACCGAAAAGCCATTGAACTTTGTTATAGGGATCGGTATCGGAACGGATATCCATGTAATACAGAGAGTCATTATCAATGCGATGGCATTCGTTATCATTCAACAGCAGCCCCAGCTGTTGTGGCGATTTTCCACTTGCATCGAAGAAGCAGAGTGGTGCCGTCTCCGCCTGGCATTGAGTGCCTGCGACAAAACTGCAGAAAGCCAGCAGCAGCGATCCTGCAACTGAGAAATGGGTCCTCAATAGCGCTTTAAGTGCTCGCATAACTGTTGATAATCTCCAGGAATAGCAGAATATCTCTTGCAACAATATGAAGAAGGTGCAATAGTAACAGATGTCTCGTAGTTGATAAGTGACTACAGAATATTCCTTAATGAGATGATGCAGTTGGTCAATACATCCCCAGTTTGCGGCATCTGAATCGGGAGATAGAGGAAGAATTCTGAGGGGGATTATCACAGAAAGGGGTTGTAGAGAATGGCAAGAAAGAGTCGTTCAAGAAAACCAAGATTGGATGCACTGTCGCTGGCGGATGTCAGGGCACTGTACCAGAAACTTGCACAGAAAGAGTTGAGCCGCCTGCCCGAACTGAAGGCGCGCCATGCGGAGCTTTCGAAGGAGCTGCGGCACCTTGCTGAAGAAATTGCTGCAATCGAAGGAGCAGCGCTTGTGCCTGCAAAGGCAGCTGCTTCCCGTCCCGCTGTTATAAAGGGGGTAAAAAAAGCAGCTGCCAAATCTCCCTCGAAGAAAGCGGCGCCCGCAAAAAAATCTGCCCCGGCGAAGAAAACTGCTTCTGCGAAAAAGTCATCACCTAAAAAGAAATCTGCTTCACGGAAGTCAGCGCCGAAAAAGAAAGCCGTATCCAGATCAAGAGCCTCGTCGAAATCAGGAGGCCCCACACTGCGCGAAGCCATCCGGCAGGTCCTCAGCAGTTCTCCCGAACCTCTCAGCCCGAAAGAAATTCGGGATGCCATTGTTTCCCAGGACCTGGTCAAAAATCGGACACGCAGCTTTCATCAGCAGGTGACCGGCACACTCAGCCGTAATCCTGAGTTCAAGCGTGTTGTTGCAGGAAAATATTCGATATAGCTGAAAACCCAACAGAACAGCTCCCCGGAGTTCTTCTGTTCCACCGGGGAGCTGATTCACTCGGATCCGATCGCATTGCGGACACTTTCTTCAAACTTCATCAGGTTGACAGTTCCATGCACCTGCCCCTCATCCTGAAAATCAAAACTGACCTCGGTAAAACCCATCCCTTTGGAGATGGATCGCAGTGCGGATTCAGCGCATTTTCTGACTTCCCCCATCATGCGTCCGCTGAGCTGGCAGGCCATCTCTTCGGCTTTGTCCCGCGCCGCACGGATCAGGCGGTTCTTTTCCTTCTCGGTAAACTTTCCTCCGAAAACCTGGCCTAACCATTCCGGCAGCAGGATCGGTGCGAGGGCCGAAGCTTTTTCATCATAGATGCTGATATCCTTCAGCTGAATTTCATAGAAACAGGGTGGAAGGACAAAATGGATGCCGCTGTTCCCGACAACTGTTGTTGTGAACTTGGGGCTTTTGAGGTCATAACGAAAATCGACAACAAACTCGAAGATCATGGCGGTCTTTTTCGATGAAACCAGCCAGGCCAGCCAGCGTTCCCCCCAGTCTCCGAAGAGATGGTTCGTTTTTGTAATGATCTGCTGCGTAAAGACTTTCAGCACCACGAGCTCGCCGACTGCACGAATGCCCTCGATTGCAATGTAAGCCTGAACCCCCTGTTCCGGATGAGAGGGGTGTTTTTTTCTGCCTGCCAGCCATGCGACAACCAGGCTGGAGGATACACCAAGAAGCAGTCCGATCAGTAATGTGTCCATAAAAAACCCTTTAGATAAATTCTCCCACCAGACTCTGGAATCATAAAAGGCCCGCAGGCTCCGGGCAAGCCAGCCTTTCTACACTTTCCGCCATGGATCACTTATCCTTGAGCTATGATTGTGTTTCAGGTGCGGCAGGAGGGTGTCATCGGGGTCCGCTTCCCGTATGACAAAACCAAAGTCGATGCGATCAAATGCATCGAAGGACGCCGTTGGAATAAAGAAAATCAGGAGTGGCTGATTCCTGCGGCATTCCTGGATCAGGCTGTGGAACTGCTTGGAAGGGAATGGCCTCTGGTCCCCAAAGAAGTGGTCGAGGAGTTTGAGAAGAGCCGTGCGGCCGGAACACGTCTCATTGTTGGCAACACATTCACAAAAATCCAGGGGCATGACCTCCCGCTCGAGGATATCGAAGAGGCCGCCAGCTTCTGGATCGAAGGGGCTGAGTATTCAAAAAAATTTCAGGATGGGATCTGGGATGGGCAGAAGCATCTCTACCGGAAGAGAGGCGGGCTTTCGATCCCGACCGGCTTGCTTTCCCGTGTGGAGACCCTCTTCAAAAACAAAGGGCATGAGTATCAGATTGAAGACACCAGGCTCCAGCCTCCTCCAGGCCAGCCCATCCAGGCGGAAGGCCCACCCTTGCGAGATTATCAGCAGGAGGTGTTGAAATGTGTCCGCCAGAATGAACGCGGCATCCTCCAGCTGGCAACAGGCGCCGGAAAGACTTTGATTGCAGCCCATATCATCGCTGAAAAAGGCCTCGATTCCCTTTTCTTCGTTCATACCAAAGACCTGCTCTACCAGACCATTGAGGCATTCCAGAAAATCCTGAGGGTCCCCATCGGCCAGATCGGCGATGGCCGGGTTCAGATCGAAAAAATCACAGTGGCTACCATTCAGACTGCGGCGAGGGCATTGAATGTCAAACTGCCGAAAGAATCGGTCGATGAGGTGCCCTGCTGGAGTGATGATGAATCCGAAAAACTGACTGTCTCCGATTGGGAAGTCATCCAGGATGCCATGAGCCGGTGCCGTCTGGTGATTTTCGATGAATGCCACCATGTTCCTGCGGACAGTTTCTATGAGATCGCCATGAAACTTCCGAATGCTTTTTTCAGGTATGGGCTGTCTGCGACACCCTGGCGCTCGGACCGTTCCGACCTGATGATCGAAGCGGCGCTGGGGGCAAAACTGGTGGTTGTCAACTCGACCGAGCTGATCAAACAGGGATTCCTCGTGCCTCCCAGAATCACAATGTTTGAAGTGCTGCCGACCAACAGGCGTCTTGCACGAAATTTCACCAAAGTCTATCAATCGGAAATAGTGGAGAACTCCGAACGCAACCATCTCATCGCTGAAGTTGCGGCACACTGTGCCTCCAGAGGGCGCTCGGTCCTGATCCTGGTCAATCAGATCAAGCATGGCCATAACCTGGAACAGTTGATCGATGGCGCGGTCTTCATTCATGGCGGCAACCCGAGCGAGGTTCGCAGCAAAGCGCTGGAAGAGCTCCGGCAGAAAAAGAATCACATCCTGATCGCGACCACCCTGGCCGATGAAGGGCTGGATCTGCCTTCACTGGATGCCCTCATTCTGGCCGGGGCAGGGAAAAGCGAAACACGCGCACTCCAACGGGTCGGCCGGGTTTTGCGTCCTTCACCGGGAAAATCTGCGGCGATCATTGTTGATTTTTTTGACCAGTGTCTCTACCTTCAGAAGCACAGTGAATATCGCTTCGAAATTTATAAAACCGAACCTGCCTTTGAAGTCGATATTCGCCCTCCCCGCCTGGAGGGGCTGATCGCGGCACGGCAGAGGATCCTGGCTGAAAATTGAAAACACCTGGTGTTTTCCTCTTTCTCGGTTCGCTCCTGATTTCGGCCCTTATGCTCCCCGGAAAGCCCATGACTGTGGACAGCCGGACCAACTTGGAAACAACAAGGGCGCTGGCCCATGGAAAACTTTCTGTTCCCCGGTCTCTGGTCACCCGCGCAGGGCATGGAGGAAACCACTACAGCCTGTATGGCCCCTTGCTTCCTGTGGTGGCCCTGCCGGGATTTCTTGCAGCAGGTATTTTTGAGGAAATGTCGCAGCCGGGGGATGAAGACTGCCGGCTGGGGGATTGCCTGGCGCTGGCCACAAACACCTGGCTGTCTGCCCTGCTGATCTGGCTCCTGTTCCGCATCGGAGTCATGGCCTCCATACCGGCCTGGGAGTCGGCGCTGCTGGCGGGGGTGTGTGGCCTCTCGACCCTGATCTTCCCCTACAGCCGGGACTTCTTCAATCAGCCTCTCACCGCAGTGTGCCTCCTCGCAGCCTTTTATTTTCTCATTCTTCAAAAGAATCGCCAGGCGGACTCTGCCGGAGTGGAAAGAAATAATTTGCAGTTCGTCTGGGCTTCCTTTGCAATGGGTGCATCGATCCTTTCCCGGATGGATATGATGGTGCTGGTGCCGGGATTTCTGCTCTCGGCCTCAGTTCTGGCATGGAGAACATATCCCCGCGGAGGCATTAATTTCTGGAAATCGATTGCAGCAGTGGTGATTCCAATATCATTCTGCGCAGGGAGTCTGCTGCTGTTCGATTGGTATCGATGGGGCGGGCTGCTGGCCACTCCCTATGCCCGCCTTTCATTCCGAACTCCATGGATCGATACACTCCCCAGGTTTTTCTTCAGCCCGGATTTGAGTGTGCTCCTCTATAACCCACTCCTGCTGGTGTCCTGGGGGATGATCTTTCTGACCTGGAGAACCTGCCGATGGCTCTATTCGGGAGTGCTCGTATTATCCATAACCTACCTGATCCTGATCAGCAGCTATGTCGATTACCATGGCGGCATCTGTCCCGGCCCTCGTTACCTCATGGTCCTGGTTCCGCTTCACCTGCTGCCGCTGTTTCTTGGGTGGAAATATCTGCAGAGGAAATGGATGGCATTCGCTGCTATCAGCCTGGTGGCACTGCCGGGCCTCCTGATGAATGGCTATTCAGCCTGGGTGGATTACACAAAAATGCCGACCGCCTGGGATTTCTGGTCAAGCCTTCTGTCAGGCTGAGGCGGCGCTGTTGATCCTTCCAACCTTGAGCCGCCTTTGTTAGCCTTTCCATGTCATGTCGATTGATTCCCACCATCCACCCGAGCCAGGGCCACCCAGTGCGGAAACCATCCCGGCGATCTCATCGGAAGAGAAAGCTCTGGTGCCAGTCGATGGCGATATGGCTCCGGTGGACAGCCCGGTTGAGACGGGCTTGACCTCCAGCTGGCAGCCCCGTCTGCTGGTTCTCCTGCTGGTTCTCGGGTTTGCCCTGCGCCTGGCGTATGTCGCTCAGATCACCACACCCCCATTTTCGGACATGGCTGACTACGAAACCATGGCCCTGAACCTGCTCGAGGGAAAAGGCCTGATCATGTCGGACCTGTACAAAGCCTACCGTCCACCCGCATACCCGCTGATGATTGCAGGTGTATATCGCTGGTGCGGGCTTGATCCACGCAACATCTATTATCTCCAGTGCGTCCTCAGTGTCCTCACTGTCCTGCTGGTTTATGGCATGACTTTCCACCTCTTCAACCTTCGGAAAGGTTCCGATCTCGATCCCGTGGCGGATCGGCGGACCTGTCCGCATCCGGCGACGATTGCCTTTTTTTCTGCGGCTCTGTTCTGTTTCGAAGAAACTTCAATCTTTTTCTGCGGGCAGCTGCTGACCGAAACCCTGTTCACCCTGCTCTTTGTCGCATGGGGATATCTGCTTGTCAGGAGTGTCACACGGCCCTCCCTGCCCATGGCCACCTGGGCAGGAATCATCGCCGGCCTGGCGATACTGACCCGCCCCAACATGGCGCCTCTTGTACTGATGGGGGCCTACTGGTTTTTCCGTGCTTCACGCACATATTTCCGCCCTCCGGCAGCCGACTGGCATCGATTCAGCCTTCTGGATTCCCCTTTCGCCCCCCCTTTTGTCATGGTGCTGTATGCCTTTCTGGCAGTCTCTTTCTGGACCATCCGCAACCAGGCAGTGCTGGACCATGTCGTTCCGGTCAGCACCAACAGTGGCGTCAATTTTTACCTTGGCCACCATGAAGATTTCGGCTACAACTCCTTTGGCGACAAAGAAGGAATCCGTCAGAGGCTGCGTGCGCAGGGATCCAATGATGAGGTGGTGGAGAGCAAAGTCTTTACCCTGATCGCCCTGCGCTATATCCGAAGCCATTTCTGGGAGGATATGCAGAACAACCTGGCCAAAGTCTATCATCTCTTCCTTGCTCCAGTGTCATGGTCTTCATCTTTTGAACCCTGGAAATGGTGGAGCTACCTTGATTCACCCTATCGTCCCTGGCCCTGGGAAACACAGCAGCGTGAACTGCGTTTCTGGCCGGTCAGGGATGAAACAGGCCAGATGATCATGCCGTCTTATCGGGATTATTTCTGGAAAGAGGGGAGGCTTCCCCTGGTTTTCTGGGGCTGGCCTGTGATTTATCTGACTTTGTCCGGGCTTGTCATAGCCATTCGACGATACCCGCTCAGCCATTTCTTTCTGCTTACCCTGATTGTCTATACTCTGGTCCTGATGGTCTATTTCGCCAATGCACGATTCCGTGCTCCACTGCTGCCGTTCCTGTATCCTTTCGCTGCGTACTCCATTTGCCTCCTCGGGTCGAAGGTGAATAAGATAATCGGGCGATGAGCACTGGCGAATCCTCACCGGCTGGCAATAAACCTTCTCGCATTTCATCCATCGATCAGCTCCGCGGCTACACCATACTGGGAATGATCCTGGTCAATTATTTGAGCCACTTCAAAGGACTGCCCTGGGCATTATCCCACCATCGGGAAGGATTCTCCTATGCGGATACCATTGCGCCATCATTCCTGTTCATTGTCGGAATCGGTTTCAATCTCTCATTCAATCGAAAGGTGCTGAACCGGGGATTGGGCGCCGCACGCAGGGAAGCCCTCAAACGGTATCTCCTCATCACATTGATAGGGATCGTGGTTTATGGCCCACATAACTGGCATGGCTGGTGGAATGCACTGGTGGATATCGGACTGGCGGGCTTGCTGGCGATTCCATTCATGCACAGGTCCGGCAGGGTGCGAGTCCTGGCAGCTTGCGGGTATCTGGTTCTGTTTCAGGTGATGTTCAGCTGGACTCGGTATGGCCCCTATCTTTCGAAACACAGCTTCGATGGAGGCCCGCTCGGACCGCTCAGCTGGGTCTTCTGCCTCCTGCTTGGCTCACTGGTCTGGGATTGGCTGGCGAAGGGTAAAAAAGAGGCAGTTTTCTGGAATTCAATCCTGTGGGGAACAGGCCTCACTGCAGCGGGGATGATTCTGGAAATGGAATGGCCTGGGATCAAAGCTCAATGGCCATTCTCACACCGTTGCATGACCATGCCCTTTACACTTCTCTCAACCGGGCTGGCTTTCTTTGTATTCCTTCTGTTTCAGTGCCTGGATCGGTTCAGCATCCGATTGACAGTCCTGAACATGTTCGGGATGAACCCGCTAGCCCTGTATGTGTTCCATCTCCTGCTGGTTGAAATATTCCATTTTTTTCTGCCGCGGGAGATGCCGCTTGTGTGGATTCTGGCCTCTCTGAGCCTGTTCTTTCTGATCTGCTATGCGCTTGCCTGGCGCCTTTGGAGAGACAGGATTGTGATCAAGATCTGATGAAACCGGACAGGCTGTAGTTCCGGTTGAGCCACCAGCCCCCCAGAGCCGCTGCCAGCAGCCCGGAAAAAATCACATTGGCGCTGGAGTTCTCTCTGGATGGTTTCTGGAGCGCCTGGGAGGGTGTGCCGGAGCTTTCCGATTCCAGCAGGGGGGCGCTTGAACTGTCGTTCCGATTGGAGCGTACCTTGCGATAAACCGCAGCGATATCCCCTTGTTCGACCTCCTCACGGGGAACACGAGCCTCAGCGATGGTCTCACCGCGAGGGTTTTCCTCGCTGGACCTGCCGCGAATCTTCACTGTGACCGATCCATCAACCGGAGGGGCTGACACCTCATGAAAGCGCCTGGCGGCACGCTCTTCAGACTCCCTCCGAGTCTTAAGAACCTCCTCAAAATCCGATTTGATCCCCGCTTCACTGTTATTATTGTTATCCGAACGCAGGCAGTATGCGGGTGGTTGCCCCCAGATGGCAAACAGGCCGATGATGAGTCCCAATCGAAAGGCAGTCTCTCCTGAAAACATCCGTTTCTTTCCTCCGATTTTAAATATCATTCTGGAATCCAGATATCACTCAATCCTGAAGGCTGTGATCGAGTGGATCCAGCTTCGAAACCCACTGCTCATAAGGGCCTTCCAGCCAGATCGTGGGTTCTGCATTGGCCGCCTTGGGGAGGTCGATGTCGATGTACTGTTCCCCTTCCTGTTTGGCGCGGTAATCATAGTTCATGGTGACCGAGCCATTGAACACAATGCCCTCATCCCGGCTCATGATGGCCCCATTCCAGACTGCACCTTTCGCACGGCCCGCATAGAGGTGATTGGTATAGCCGAGGGCATCGATTCTTCGAGGCAATGAATCACTGCGGCTGTAGAGGCTCTTGGCCAGGTTCACCATCGACTGGAATTGGGCATTGGTCCAGGTTCCTTCATACCTTTTGCGCACAGTTCCATCACTTTTGGCTCCATCGCTGGCTGTGTAATCTCCGTTATGCCGTGTTCCATCCTCATCGGTATAAGATTTTGTGAATGGCGGCTTGATATACGGAGCCACATTTCCGGTCCAGTCAGTTGAGGTGTAGTCCCCGAGAATGATATTGCCTTTGGCTGCCAGCCCCAGGAAATCGGCTGCTTGATTGTAGGCTGCATTGGCATTGGGATCGGCCCCCGCTGACTTGTCATAGATGGGAGGAGTCTTGTAGATGACATCATTCACAACATGGATGTTTCTGTCGCTGTAAATAGTTCCCTGGCCGGTGACATAACCTGCAATAGCCACATCCCCCCGCACCACGACCGGGCCATCGATGACGATCGGATTTGTGGGTGTTCCATACAGAAACAATGGACCCTGGATTACATTATTGATGTGGGTCGGCATGGCCGGGCCTGAGCTCGCTGTTGTGGTGAGTTCGCCATTCTTCTGCTGGGCGAGAGCTTCGAAACGTGAAATATCTCCCAGGTAAGGCATTTCGAGAATCTGCTGAAATTCGAAGTCGGTGCTCTCCCCGCTGTAACCATACTCGAACTCCGGGCGTGTCGGCCGCCAGGTGGGTTTTCCGACCGCTTTTGTACGGTAAGTCGAAAGATTCCACGAATTGTAAGACCCCAGAATCTGGCCTGGTGCGCCAGCGCCGACATCCGGGTTGATGCTGGCATACACATCCCCATTGACTGTTGGCGAACTCTGAAACTCAAAATTCCCATTCCCTCGCACCTCTCCGTTGGCTGTGATGCTTGATCCATAAAACCAGCCGAAGTTGTTTAGGAAGTAGGTGTAATCAAAAATCGAGCCTTGATCATGCCCATACCGGATCACTCGTGTAATGGTGCGTTCGGCAGGCTCAATCCCACCGACAGCATTGCCGATTGCTTCGAAGACAATCAGGCGTTCTTCGTCATCCCCTGTTGTCATCATGCGCCCGGCTTTGACTGTGTAGGTGTCGCCATCCGGTCCAATGGAGACATCTTCCTGATCGAAATCGGTGTAATGATCTTCAAGCCAGGCGATGCGCGCATCCGGGAGAGGATTGGCATTCAGATATCCGGTCCAGACCGCTTCTGCAGCACGATTCAATCCTGACTCCGCCAGATATAAAGCCCGTGTGTAGTTGTACTTGTCCTGGACCAGGCGGGAATGAACCGAAAGAGCATGGAGCACTGCCGCACTGAAAAAAGCCGATATGACAGTGAATATCAGGACTCCCGCCAGGGCGATTCCTCTCTCTGGATGGGGTCTTCCGGTGGCCGGGCCGACGATTGATCGATGCTTGTGCATAAGCTCGTTGACCTCCTTTTAATGGCTGCCGCCATGCTTCATCTTGGGATTGTTCCGGATGACGAAACTCGAAAGAATTGTGCGTTCAGATCCGGTAAAATGCGGGTCATATTTCATCGTGATTTCAACAAATAAAGCCTTCCCGCTGGTTGTGAATTTGATCGTCTCGATATTCGTCGAAACCACTTCATACGTTTCCAGAATAGAAACATCGGGGCGGTAACGGATTTCGAGACTGCCGGGATCCTGGTAAAGAACCCCCTGGATATCATCCGCAGTCGATTCCGGGGTCCAGACTTCCTGGTCGTCATGCCAGAGATAGACAAACTGCTGTTCACCCAGGTTCGGATCCCCTTGAAGTTCCACCTTGGTGGACTGCATGATCTGGCGTCCGATTTTTTCGATGGCACTCTGGGTCTGCAGGCGTGTCTGCAGCTGGGAGAAGGTGGTCTGCCCCTGATAGCGGAATCCCATCACCGCAACAGCCGACAGAGCCATGGCAAGGCTCGCAATGCTGCTGGCGATCAAGACCTCTGTCAGGGTGAATCCCTGCTGGCCTTTGGCGGATGTCTTCAAACGGTGCATGATGGTTCCTTCCCTCAATTCCATGGGAGCTGGCTGGAAGCCCTCTCGCTGAAATCAACCGTGTTCTCATGTTCCACCCGGTAAGTGGTCAACACCATTTTTTCTTTCTTGTCGTTGCTTGTATCTTCTGGAGCCCATTCAGCGGTGATGGTGACCCGCTTGTAATGGGAGGTTGGTGTGGGATCTGAAAAACGGGTCCACAAGGCATGCATGCCGGAATCCACTACTGTTTCAACCTTGCTGGTAATGGTCAGCAGCCCATCCAGTTCATCCTCGAAAATCTCAATCGTGGTTCCGACAGTCAGATCGGTGTAATCGACCGCCAGCACCTGCTCAAATGTTTTCTGGATCAGAAAGAGCACCTGGGAACGTTCATCAACCTTTTTCTGAACAGCCAGGGAGGTGGTATAGGTCGCAAATATTCCAACAAAGGCGACTGTGGTAAGGACCACTGAAATCAGGACCTCCACCATGGTAAACCCTTGCTCTTTCTGCCGTGAGGATAGAGGCAGTGAGATGGG
>JAANMW010001648.1_pt1 | contig 22680 bp, 17 predicted proteins | sample 7279671 | NCBI WGS metagenome assembly JAANMW01 (sample SAMN14094541, study PRJNA606508) | bioreactor metagenome | isolation source: A lab-scale SPAN reactor treating ammonium-rich wastewater day 247 | place: Ireland: Galway | collected 2017-09-19 | reverse complement strand
ACCGTTTCTACGTCGCCGGCGACACCGCGCACCGTGACAAGGACGGCTACTTCTGGGTCATGGGCCGCGCCGACGACGTACTCAAGGTGTCCGGCCACCGCCTCGGCACCGCCGAGATCGAATCCGCCTTCGTCGCCAACCCGCGGGTGGCCGAGGCCGCCGTGGTGGGCCGGCCGCACGACATCAAGGGCGAGGCCATCTGCGCCTACGTGGTGATGAAGGGCGAGCGGCCCACCGGTGCCGCCGCCGAGGCCATGGCCCACGAGCTGCGCGAGTGGGTCGGCCGGGAGATCGGCGCCATCGCCAAGCCCGACGACATCCGCTTCGCCGACAACCTGCCGAAGACCCGCTCCGGCAAGATCATGCGCCGGCTGCTGCGCGCCGTCGCCCGCGGCGAGGAGATCACCCAGGACGTGTCCACGCTGGAGAACCCGGCGATCCTCGAGCAGCTGCGCGGGGAGGCGTAGTATCGGCCGGGAGATCCGCGCCAGGTTCCCGGGGCCAAAGAGGGGGCGGTATGCGCTTCGACAAGCTGGCCGGGCCCGCTCTGGTGCTGCTCCCAGTCCTGCTGCTGGGGGCAGCCGCCGACCCCGGTGCCGGCCCCGAAGAGTCCGCAGCCGATGACGGCGAGGAGGCCGGCGCTGCCTTGCTGATGGGGCGCCCGCCTGCGCTGCTGCTTGAGGGAGGCACGGCCGCGCAGCGCGTGCCCGAAAGCACGAAGGTCCGGTATCCGCCATACGCCCTGCGGCTTGGCCAGGAGGGCTGGGTGCAGATGAGCTTCTGCGTCTCTCCCGCGGGCGAGGTGATCGACCCGGTCGTGGAGCAGTCGAGCGGCGGCGAGGTTTTCGAGCAGGCCGCACTGGAAGGCCTGCGTGGTTCGCGATTCGTGCCCGCCACCTGGCAGGGCCAGCCAGTGCTCCAATGCGCGACCCGGGTTCTGTTCCAGTTCAAGATTGCGGGACAGACCGGAGGGCGCCGGTCGTTCCTGCGGGCATACCGGGGCGTGAATGCGCTGTTGTCTGCCGGTCGTCTGGATGAAGCGCAGGCCCGCCTCGACACACTGCGCGATGAAGGGGGCTGGAACCTCTATGAATCCTCGTGGCTGAAGCTGCTGCAGGGTAACGTCCAGCAGCGACGAGGAGACCTCGATGACGCCATGCACAGCGTGAGTGCAGGTATCGCTGGCAAGGGCAAGTACATCGAGCGCCAGGCCTATCGGATCGCCGTCGTGCAGTTGTTCAAGCTGCAGGTGGCCACCCGGCACTACCGGGAGGCACTGGATACCTGGGCCGATATCCAGGAGCTCAATCCCGCGCTCGATGATCCCGAGGTCGACAGGCTGGCACGGGAAGTGCGCAGCCGCATCGATTCACCGCAATACCTCGAGTTCTCGGGGGAGATCCGCCGTCGCGCGAACCCCGATGAGGATCACCCCCACTGGCAGCACGCCCTCCTGCGCCGCAAGTTCGGCTTCGAGGCTGTGGAGGGCAAAGTTGACGAGTTCGAACTGCGCTGCGACTGGAGGCGGGTTCGCGCCCCGGTCAGTACCGAGGTGGTACTGGAACTGCCCGCCAGCTGGGGCAATTGTGATGTGTTCGTCTTCGGCGATGCCGGTGCGAAGCTGAAGCTCGTCGAATATCCAATAGCCGCCACCAGCCAGACCCCGCCACCCGGCCCATGAACCGGCGGGCCGGCCTGTGACGCCCCGCGTTGACAAGCCGGCCCGCGGCGCCTAGCGTCCCCCGCAGGTTGTCGGCGGAGAACCGTCATATGCGAAACCATTCGCTGCGGAAGAAGATCATTGCCCTGGCTGTCGCGGCGGCGCTGGCGGCGCCACCTGCCGTGCTGGCCGGCGGCATGGTGGACGAGGACCCGGGTTTCGAGGCCATGCTCGTGGATGGCGTGATCGTCCGACCGCTGGGCCTGGGCGCGATGGTGCTCGGCGCGGCTGCCTGGGTGGTGACGCTGCCGTTCAGCGCGCTCGGCGGCAACGTCGGCGCGGCCACCGAGAAGCTGGTGGTGGAGCCGGCGCGCTTCACTTTCGTGCGACCGCTGGGCGAGATCTGACCGGGCCGTGTGCCGTTCCAGGCCGGCACGGGAACCCGCCTCGCAGGACGGTGAATCTTGAGGGTGGCCGTGACTGCCGCGTCCGGGCGGCTGGGCCACGCGACGCTCCGCGCGCTGGTCCGTGAGGTCGGTGCCGCAAGCGTGGTCGGTGTCGCGCGCAGGCCGGCACGCATCGCCGTGCCGGGCATCGAGACCCGCAGCGGCGACTACCAGTCCGTCCGGTCCATGGAGGCAGCGCTCGAAGGCATCGATGCGCTGGTGATGATTTCCGCGCCGGTGACGCCGGGCACCGATCGCCTGGCCCTGCACCGCAACGCCATCGCCGGCGCCACCCGCGCCGGGGTGAAGACCACCCTCTACACCAGCGTGATCGGCAGCGACGGCGCGAAAGGGACGCTGTTCAAGCCCATGCATGGCCTCAACCGCCAGACCGAGGCGGAGCTGCGCGCCTCCGGCATGCAATGGATCGTCGCCCGCAACGGCCTGTACATGGAGCTCGACCTGGAGCACATCATCCGCGCCGGCGCGCAAGGCGGCGTGTACCGCAATCCGGGCGGGCCCGGGCGGGCGCCCTACATCACCATCGACGAGCTGGCCTTCGGTGCCGCGCGGCTGGTGACGGGCGCGGCACCAGCCGGTCGGGTCTACAACCTCTGCGGCGAGTGCGCGACCCAGGCGGAGCTGGTGGCTCTCGCCAATGCGGTGTTCGGGCTCGCGGTGGCCTACGACACCGAGAGCGACGAGGACTGCATCGCCCGGTTCCTGCGCGTCTACCCGGAACGCGGCGAGGACGTGGCGCGCATGCTGACCGGCTGCTTCCAGTGCATCCGCAACGGCGCCTTCGATGTGCCGTCGGACTTCGCCGCCGCCACCGGGCGTCCCTGCCGCTCCCTGCGCCAGATGATGGAAGACTGCCGGAGCAAGCGCGCCACCGGCTGAGCCGCGCCACGGCCATCGCCCGCCGTCCGCGCCTTCAGCCCAGCAGCAGGCGCGTGCCCTCCGGCGCGCGCAACAGCCGGCCGTCCGGTCCACGGACGGGCTGCAAATCCCGCGCTGCCAGGGCACGGGTCAGCGTGTCGCCATCCTGTTCCGCATAGCGCAAGGCCAGTCCGCCCGGACGTGCTGCCCGGCGCAGTGCCAGCCTGAGGCCGGGTGTGTCCAGTCTCACGGTGTCGTCGTCGCTGCCTGATTCGAGGAAGCCGGCGGCCTCGAAGAAGGCGCGGCTGGTGGCCGGATCGGCGCAGTCCAGCGTGACCTCGGTGCAGCGGCCAATGAGGGAGCTGCCACGGTCGATCCCGTCACCCGGCGAGAACGTCCGTGCCTCGAGCATCAGCAGCAGCAGGCCGTCCGGGCTGCGCAAGGCGGCCTCGTGGAACTCGTCCTCGCCCAGGCGGCAGGTCTCGAAGCCGAGGCCGGCCGCTTCCAGGGCTCGCACCTGGCGGGCGAGGTTCGGGCGCACGAAGCACAGCGCCGGCTCGTCCAGGCCGCCACCGTGCAGGCCGACGACGAGGGTGCCGTCAGTGACCACGGCGTAGTGCCAGGGCCGGATGTCACCCGCGGGCAGTTCGCCGAAGCCGAGCGCACGGTAGAAGTTCAGTGAACGCAGCACGTCCGCCGCGGGCACGCTGACCTCGAGGAACCTGCCGAACGAACCCATCATGGGGTCACTCTACCCGAGAACCACTTTGCATAACCTGCGGCCGGAACCCGCCCGGCAGGCGGGAATGTGACATATGACACGTCGCCCGTTCACGCCGTCGGGGAAGCTGCCGGCGCCGGTGCCACCCGCCTGCGGGCGGGGTGCAACGGCGTGGATCCACAACAGGGCGTACGGCAATGATCTATGGGCGCAAGGGCATTCCTGCCGCGGCATCCCTGCCGCAGCGCTTGCTGCTGACGCTGCTGGCGGCGGGCATCACCCTGCTCGCCGGCTGCGGGCCGCTGACGAAATACGATCCCGACCCCGGGCACCTGGAGTCCGCCGACGCCAGGCAGGGCATACCGGAGCCGGTGGGCCAGGTGCCGCTGCCGCCACCGCCGAAGCCGGCGCAGCGCCCGGAGACCTTCAGCGTCGTCGTCACCGACCTGCCGGTGCGCGACGTGCTCTTCGCTCTGGCGCGCGATGCCGGCATCAATGTCGACATCCACGGCGACATCCAGGGCCGCGTCACCATGAACGCCATCGACCAGACGCTGGTGCAGCTGCTCGATCGCATCTCCCGGCAGGTGAGCCTGCGCTACCAGCTCGAATCCGGCAGCCTGGTGGTGATGCCGGACGCGCCGTTCTGGCGCAACTACGCGGTCGACTACGTCAACCTGGCGCGCACCAGCGAGGGCGAGGTCAGCGTGGCCACGCAGGTGGCCACCACCGGCGGTGCCGACGTCGGTTCGGCAGCCTCCGGTTCCGGCACCAGCTCCGGCACCAGCTCCGGCGGCAGTGGCGACGAGGGCGAGGGCAACACCTCCCGCACCAAGGTGAAGAGCACTTCGGACAACAGCTTCTGGGCCACGCTGGCGGCGAACGTCCGCCAGCTCGTCACCGGCCAGTCCGCGAGCGGCGGGGCCGGCGGCGAGGCCGGCGCGACGGCAGCCGCTGACCCGGTGGTCGCCAATCCCGTCGCCGGCATCATCAGCGTCCTGGCGACCCAGGCCCGGCATGCCCAGGTGCAGGCCTATCTCGACCATGTGACGACCAATGCCAAGCGCCAGGTGCTGATCGAGGTCACCGTGGTGGAGGTGAACCTCAGCGATGCCTACCAGGCAGGGGTCGACTGGTCCAAGGTTTCTTCCGCGGGCGGCGCCGGCAAGGACGGCATTTCGATGTTGTCGACCATGCTCGGCAGCAACCTGGCGTCGCCGCCGGTCTTCACCATGACCTACAACAACTTCGACGCCGACGGCAGCGGTTTCTCCGCGGCGGTGAAACTGCTGGCGCAGTTCGGCGACACCAAGGTGCTGTCGAGTCCGCGGATCATGGCGCTGAACAACCAGACCGCGCTGCTCAAGGTCGTGGACGAGCGGGTCTATTTCAGCCTCAAGCAGGATACGGTGGAAGGCACCGACAACAACAACCCGCGCACCATCATCACCAGCGAGATCCACACCGTGCCGGTGGGCTTCGTCATGAGCGTGACGCCGCAGATCAACCCCAACGGCAATGTCAGCCTCAATGTCCGCCCGACGCTGACGCGCATCCTCGGTTTCGCGACGGATCCGGCGCCGCAGCTGATGGGCGCGGACTTCGAGAACCTCGTGCCGGAAATCCACGTCAACGAGATCGAGTCGCTCCTCGAGGTGGCCGACGGCCAGACCGTGGTTCTCGGCGGCCTGATGACCGACGAGCTGCAGAAGAACCGCGACGAGATCCCGCTGCTCGGCCGCCTGCCGGGCATCGGCAACCTGTTCTCCTACCGCGACGATGCCGTGCGCAAGAGCGAGCTGGTGCTGTTCCTGCGCCCGACGGTGATCCGCAGCGCCGGCGTCGGTGCGCCGGCGGTGGCCCGGGCCGCACTGCCCACCTCGCTGGATGCGCCGGGCCTGCCGTCCCTGGTACGCCAGCCGTGAGCACTCTGCTCGACGTCCTGCACAAGCGCCCGTCGCGCGCGCAGCTCGCCGCCACGGCGCCAGCACCGGAAGCGGACGAGCCCGCGGCCGGGCAGCCGCAGGAGGCCACGCTCAGCCTTGCGCCCGAGGGCGACGAGGCGGGCGACACGCAGGGTTTCTCGCGCCGCTGGACCGATGATCGCGAGCCGCCGGCCACACCGGCGCCGGCACCGGCGGCGGAGCCGGTCATGACGAGAGCCATGACGCTGCCGCCCGCCGCCCGCGGGCGCCTGGGTCCGGTGGCCGTGGTGGCGATCGCGGGGCTGGCCTGCATCGGCTGGCTGGCCTGGCAGTACTTCCGCACGCCGGATGCGGCGGCGGTGGTGGAGGAAGAGGCGACCGCGGCCGCAAGCGACGCCGCCCCCGCCGACACCGCGGCCCTGGCACCGCCGCCGGCGGCGCCAGCCCGCGGCACGACGCGCCGCCACCCGGCGAGGGCCGCGGTCCCGGCGCAGCCCGGGCCGGTGCTCGCCTGGTATGACCAGCCCGCCCTGCCCGCCGAGGACGGCGCAGCCCAGGCGGCACCCGCCAGCACCGACACGGAAATCCGCATCACGCGCGGCACCCGGCCGGACCCCGCCTTCGAGCGCCTTTCCGCCGCCTACCAGGCTCTGGTGGCGGGTGATGCGGCCGCCGCCGAGTCGACGTACCGCGAGGTCCTGGCCGCCGATGCGGGAAACATCGATGCGCTCCTCGGCCTGGGTACCCTGGCCGCACAGGCCGGGCGCCATGCGGAGGCACGCGAGCAGTTCCGCCGCGTCCGGCAGCTCGATCCGAAGAATGCCGCGGCAGCCGCCGCGTTGTCGGCGCTCCCCGGCGAGGCCGGCATCGATGCCGGCGAAAGCCAGCTCAAGGTGCTTCTGGCCGAGCAGCCCGGCTCGGCGGGTCTGCATTTCGCGCTGGCGCTGCAGTATGTCGCCGGGCAACGCTGGCCGGATGCCCAGCTGGAGTTCTTCGAGGCCCTGCGTCTGGCGCCGCGCAACCCGGACTATGCGTTCAACCTCGCCGTGAGCCTGGACCGGCTGGGACAGGTGCAGCCTGCCGCCAGCTACTACCAGCGCGCCATCGAGCTGGCTACCGGCGGCCAGCAGTTCGACATCGACACCGCGCGCGCCCGCCTCGCGAGCCTGCGCGGGCCGGGTGGCTGAGGCCATGCCCGGCGCTCCCCACCAGCCGATGGCTGCGCGGCCGGCCGCCGCCGCGCCGGCCCGGGAGCGTCGCGCGCCGCGCAAGCAGCTCGGCGAGTTCCTGGTCGAGAAGGGGCTGATCAACCGTGACCAGCTGCGGGTCGCCCTCACCGAGCAGAAGCAGAAGAACGAGCGTCTGGGCAAGATCCTGGTGCGCCTGGGCCTGGCGAGCGAGTCCGTGCTGCGCGATGCGCTGGCCGAGATGCTGCGCGTGGAGAGCATCGACCTCTCCAGGGTGGTGCCCGACAGCGATGCCGTGGCGCTGCTGCCGGAGGAGCTGGCGCGACGTTTCCGCCTGCTGCCGGTGGCCTACGACCCGAACCTGCGCGTGCTCACCGTCGCCATGTCGGATACCTTCGACGTCGTCGCGCTGGACCAGGTGGCGGCACTGCTCGGCGGCAACATCCAGATCCGCACGCTGCTGGCGAGCGATGCCGAGATCCAGGGGGCGATCGAGGCCTTCTACGACCACGAGTTCTCGCTGGCGGCCATCCTCCAGGAGATCGACGCACCCCGCGACGGCGCCGTTCCGGCCGCCATGGCCGGCGACGAGGAGGTCACCCAGCCGCTGGTGCGCCTGGTCGACGCGCTGCTGGCCGATGCGGTGAAGCGCCGCGCCTCGGACATCCACCTGGAGCCGGAGGACGGCTTCATCCGCGTGCGCTACCGCATCGACGGCGTGCTGCGGCAGGTGTCCACGGTGCACAAGAAGTTCTGGGCGGCCATGGTGGTGCGCCTGAAGGTGATGGCGGGCATGGACATCACCGAGACCCGCGCGCCGCAGGACGGGCGGATCTCGCTCAGCCATGGCGGCCGGGCAGTGGACTTCCGCGTCGCCAGCCAGCCGACCATCCACGGCGAGAACATCGTGCTGCGCATCCTCGACCGGCGCTCCGGGGTCGTGCCGCTCGACGACCTCGGCCTGGCGGATGACCAGCTCACGCTGCTGAAGCTGCTGATGGCCAGGCCCGAGGGCGTCATCCTCGTCACCGGCCCGACCGGCAGCGGCAAGACCACCACGCTGTACTCGATCCTCAACCACCGCAACGACGAGTCGGTGAACATCATGACGCTGGAGGATCCGGTCGAATACCCGTTCCCGATGATCCGCCAGACCTCGCTCGGCGATGCGGTGAAGCTCGACTTCGCCGGCGGCATCCGCTCGATGATGCGCCAGGACCCGGACATCATCCTGGTCGGCGAGATCCGCGACGAGGCGACCGCGGAGATGGCCTTCCGCGCGGCGATGACCGGCCACCAGGTGTACTCGACGCTGCACACCAACTCGGCGCTGGGCGCCATCCCGCGCCTGCTCGACATCGGCCTGCGCCCGGGCATCCTCGCCGGCAACATCATCGGCATCCTCGCGCAGCGGCTGGTGCGCCGGCTCTGCCACCACTGCCGCCGGCCGCATCCGCCCTCCGACATCGAGCGGCGCCTGCTGGGCATCGACGCCGACGCAGCACCGGAGCTGTTCGAAGCGGGCGGCTGCGAGCGCTGCCACGGGACCGGCTACCGCGGCCGCCTCGCCCTCATGGAGATCGTCCGCTTCGATCGCGACCTGGACTACGCGCTGGCCGAGGGCAAGTCCCTCGGCGAGCTGCGCGCGCTGGCGCTCGCCAGGGGCTTCCGGCCGCTGGCCGAAGATGGCATGCGCCGCGTGCTGGCGGGTGACACCAGCCTCGAGGAGGTCTCGCGGGTCGTCGACCTCACCGAGCGCGCCATGGAGATTGGCCCATGAGCGGCTTTGCCTACAGGGCCGTGGCCGCCGGCGGGCGGGTGGTGCGTGGCCAGCTCGCGGCGGCGAGCGAGCTGGAACTCGACGGTCTGCTGCAGCAGACCGGCCTGCAGCTCATCGACTGCCGGCCGCTGCGGCAGGGGCGAGCCAGCGCGGGCGGCGTCCGCGCGGGAAGCCGCGAACTCATCAACTTCTGCTTCCACCTCGGCCAGGCCCACAAGGCGGGCCTGCCCATCCTCGATGCCCTGCGCGACCTGCGTGACAGTACCGGCAACCCGGCCTTCCGCGACGTGCTGGCCTCGCTGGCGCTGGCGGTGGAGGGCGGGCGCGGGCTCTCCGCGGCGATGGCGGCCTTCCCGGTCACGTTCGACCGGGTCTTCGTCAACCTCGTCAGGGCGGGGGAGCAGTCGGGCGAGCTGGCCGCGGTGCTGGAGCAGATGACCGCCTCGCTGAAGTGGCAGGACGAGCTCGTCGCACAGACCCGCCGGCTCACCCTCTACCCGGCCTTCGTCGCCACGGTGGTGATGGCCGTGGTGGCCTTCCTGATGATCTATGTCGTGCCGCAGATGAGCGAGTTCCTGAAGAACATGGGGCAGGACATGCCGTTGCACACCCGCGCGCTGGTGGCGACCTCGGCCTTCGTCACCGCGTACTGGTACCTGCTCCTCGTGCTGCCGGTGGTGCTTGCCCTGGGCCTGCGCTGGCTGGTGCGGCGCCATGTCTGGGCCCGGCTGGCCTTCGACCGCCTCAAGCTGCGTGCGTGGATCGTCGGGCCGATCCTCGAGAAGATCGTGATGAGCCGCTTCATCACCTATTTCCAGATCATGTACGCCTCCGGCATCACGGTCGTCGATGCGCTGAAGACCTCGCGCGACCTTGCCGGCAATGCCGTGGTGGCCGAGGCCCTGGGCAAGGCCCATGGATACGTCGAGCAGGGCAACAGCCTGAGTTCAGCGCTGGCGCGGGCGGAGCTGTTCCCGCCGCTGGTGCTGCGCATGGTGAAGATGGGCGAGGACGTCGGCCAGCTCGAGCAGTCGCTGCTCAACATCACCTACTTCTACAACCGCGAGGTGAAGGAATCGGTGGAGCGGCTGCAGGCGATGATCGAGCCGGCCATGACGGTGATCCTCGGCCTGATCCTCGGCTGGGTGATGCTGGCGGTGCTCGGCCCCATCTACGACACCATCGGCCGGATCGCCATGTGATCGCCATGCGCATCGGCTACGTCATACACCTGGGCAGCTCCGGCGCCACGCTCTGGGCGTGGCGGGGGCGCGGCTTCGCGCCGCTGCCGCCCGGCACGGCAACCGGCACGACGCAGCTGGTCGCTGCACTGCGGGTGTTGCCGCCGGCCCCGGTTGCGGTACTGGTCGATCGCGTCGACGAGGAACACCTGCGCGACACCCTGCCGCGGCTTGGCCGGCGCGACCAGCGGGCCGTGCTCGAGCGCAGGCTCGCGCGTGCCTTTCCGCGCTCGATGTTCCGCACGGCACAGCTGCAGGGACCCAGCCTGCGCAACCCCGGCGAGACCGATGTGCTGTTCTCCGCCCTCACGCGTCCGGAACCGGTGCGTGAACTGCTCGATGCGCTGGCCGCGGCGCGCATCCCGGTTGCCGGCGTGCAGGTGCCGGCGCTGCTCGCCGGCCGGCTGCTCGATGAGGCGGCCCGCGGCGCCGACGCCACGCTGCTGGTGCTGCGCCGGGCCAGCGGGCGCCTCCAGCACTGCTTCTTCCGCCGCGGCAGGCTGGCTGGCAGCCGCGGCCTGCGTGCGGGGTCCGGGCAGCAGGCCGGCGATGGCCTGCTGGTGCAGCGCCAGGTCGAGGAAAGCCTGCGCTACTTCGACGCCACCTACCAGGCCAGTGCCGGGCAGCCGCTGCAGCTGCTGTTGCCTGCGGCCGACCTGGCGGCACTGGCCGCTGCCGGTTCCGGCGGCGAGAACTGGCAGGCGCGTGCCTTCGATCCCGGGGACTCCGTCCGCTGCTTCATCGACCTGCTGCGGATCCTGCCACCGGCCGGCGATTTCGCGACCGCCGGAGAACGCCGCTGCTACCAGCTGTTCCGCGTGCGCCGCTACGCCAGCGTGGCCTGCCTGGTCGCGACCGGGCTGTCGCTGGCCGGCGCGCTGGCCAACGGCCTGGCGATCCTCGAGGCCCGCCAGCAGGTGGCCGGTTCGGCCGCCGCGGTGGACCAGCTCGACGCGGCCCTGCCGGATCCGGGCAGCGCCCGCAGGGGCGTGGACCCGCTGCTCATGCGTGCGGCCGTGACGGCCTACGACGCCGTGGCCGGGCACCAGGCCGATCCGGCCTGGGTCCTCGCCGCGGTGGGCGAGGCCATGGGCGCCGGACAGGGAATCCGGCTGGATGGCATCGAATGGACGGTCGGCCCGCCGGTGGCCGCGGCCGATGCGCCACCGGTCGAACCCGGGGTGGATGAGGAGACGCCGCCCGCGCCTGCGTCCGTGCCCGCCGCCGAAAGGGTGACGGTCACGCTGCGCGGCCATGTCGCCCCGTTCAGCGGGGATTACGTGCAGGCGTTCGCCGAGGTCGAAGCCTTTGCACAGGCCCTGCGCAGCCAGCCCGCCGCCGCGCAGGTGACGCTCAAGGCGCAGCCGCTCGACCTCAGCCCCGGGTCGACGCTCACCGACGAAGTCGCTGGCGACCAGCCCGGCAAGGCCCGGGCTGGCTTCACGCTGGAACTGCTGATGAGGCTCCCCGATGCGACGGGCTGATATCGACCTCGGGTTCCTCGTCGATGGCCTGCGCTGGCGCCTGGTGGCGTTCGCGGCCGCGCTGCTGCTCTTTGGCGTGGCCTGGTGGGTGCGCACCGGCATCTCGGTGGCTTCGGAGCGGCAGCGCGGTGAGCTCGCCGCCCTGGAGCAGCAGCGTGTGGAATTCGCCGAGCGCCTCGACGCCCGGCAGGCGTTCGAGCCGCGCTTCCAGTCGCTCGTGGAATCCGGTGTGGTGGGCGAGGCGCAGCGGTTGCTGATCGCGCAGGGGCTGCGTGATGCCGCCACGGCGCTCGGCATTCCGTACCTGCGCTACGCCATGGGCCCGCGCCACGCCTTCCAGGCTCCCTATCTCGGGACCGGGACGGCGGCGCCGGTGATGGCCACCGCGGTGGACGTGCAGGCGGGATTCGCCCGGGAAGCCGACCTGCTGCGCCTGCTGGCATGGCTGCGCCAGGAGGTGCCCGGCTACTTCGACGTGGCCGCCTGCTCGCTGGAGCGGGTGGGTGGTGATGCCGCGCCACAAGCCGGCAAGGCCAGTTTCGCCGGCAGCTGCACGCTGCGCTGGTACTCGATACCGCTGGATGCGCCCGGCACGCAGCTGGCCGGACACGCGGCGCCGGAACTGCAACGTGCGCGGCGTGGCCGGCATGAAGCCGGGGCCGGCGATGACAACCGTCCCGCGATCCCGGTTCCCGGCCGGCGGGTGGTGGTGAACGGTGTCCTGCGGCCGCGCCACGGGCCCGCGCTGGCCTGGCTCAACGGCCAGCCGCAGCCGCTGGAGATGCCGCTGGATGCGCAGAACCGGGTCGCCGTGCCGGCAGCAGGCGCTGCCGCGCCGCTGCGCCTCAAGCCCGGGCAATCCTGGGACCCGGTCAGCCGGCGCGTGCATGACTGCGGCTCCTGCATCGCCTCGCTGCCCGACCCCGGCCAGGCGGCGCCATGAACGCCCGTGCCCAGCGGGGCGCGGCATTGCTGATCATGATGCTGATCCTCGTCCTCGGCGTCTCGGCCTGGCTGGTTCGTGGCCTGGATGCCCGGGCCACGGCCACCGCGCGCGTGCAGCGATCCGCGGCCGCGCTGGCGGAGGCCAAGGAAGCGCTGCTCGGCTACATGGTCACCACCGAGGCGGCCTTCCCGGGCAGCTTCGGGCTCCTGCCCTGCCCGGACATCGACGCCTCCGGCACGTTCGCCGAGGGCATCGCCCACGACAGCGCCTGCCTGACACGGTATCGCAGCGTCATGGGACGCTTTCCGTGGAAGACCGTCGGCGTGGCGCCGGCGCGCGGCAGCATCGGCGAGTGCCTGTGGTACGCGGTGTCGGGAACCTGGAAGGCCGCGACGCTGGCGTCCGCGGAACTCGTCAACCCCGACAGCAATGGCCAGTTCCGCGTGCTGGCCGCCGATGGCAGACTCATGGCCGGCGCGACGCCGGCCAGTCGCGCCGTCGCGGTGATCATCGCACCGGGGGCGCCGCTCGCCGGGCAGGCACGCCCGGCGTCGGGCCCCGGCACCGGGCAGTGTGGCGGCAACTACGTCGCCGCGCGTTACCTGGACCGCGATGGCGCAACGGGCGTCGACAACGCCGATCTCTCGGCGCTGCCCGACGCCATCGACGATTTCATCAATGCCGAGCCGGGCCGCGATGACCTCGACGACCAGCTGGTGTTCGTCACCCGCGCGGAGATCGAGGATCGCCTCATGCGCCGGGCCGATGTCCAGGCCCGCCTGCGCGACCTCACCGGCGCGGTGGCGAAGTGCATCGCCCGGTACGGCAAGACCAATCCCGGCGGCGCGGCCGATCGCCGCCTGCCCTGGCCGGCACCCATGGCGCTGGCGCAGTACCGCAGCGATGCAAGCTACGACGATGCGTCGATCGGCTGGCTGTCGGGCCGCGTCCCGGATCGCGTCAACGACAGCAACGCGCTGACCGGCAATACCCTGGCGCGCCTGCTGACCAACTGCGATGCCGCGGCGGTGCCGGAGTGGACCCCGGCGATGCTCGCCCTCTGGCGCCACTGGAAGGACCACCTTTTCTATGTGGTTGCCGGCAGCTTCAGGCCGGATGCGCTGCCGCATTCCAGCTGCGGCAGCTGCCTCGGCGTCAATGGCGCGGGCAGCCATGCGGCGCTGGTGATCTTCGCCGGCCAGCGCCTGGCCGCGCCGGGCCAGATCCGCGACCAGCCGCCGATGGATGCCGACACGCGCGCGCTGGCGGGCAATTACCTGGAAGGGCGCAATGCCGCGAACTTCCCGGATGGCACGGGTGACAAGGACTACCAGTCCGCTGCGCCCGGCGCGAACTTCAACGACCTCCTGTACTGCATCGATGCGAACCTGGGGGTGGCCGCATGCTGAACACATCGCGCCGCGAACGCGGCTTCAGCCTCATCGAACTGGCCGTGGTGCTGACCATCATGGGTCTGCTGCTGGCCGGCCTGGCGATGCCCCTCGGCGCCCGCATCGACCAGCAGCGCCACGACAGCACCGCCCAGCAGCTGGTGGACATCCGCGCCGCCCTGCAGGGTCACGCGCTGGCGAACGATGCGCTGCCCTGCCCGGCAACGCCGGCCAGCAACGGCCGTGCCGCTCCCACGGCCAACGGCTGCACGGTCCAGCACGGCTTCGTGCCCGCGGCAACGCTGGGCCTGCCCGGGCCGCGCAATGCCGACCAGCTGCTGCTGGACGCCTGGGGCAATCCCATCCGCTACTCCGTCAGCCGCAGCGATGCCAACGGCGACGGCAACTGGGATTTCGTCCGGCCCGGGCAGATGCGAGCGGTGACCCTCGCCGCCCTGGCGCCCGACCTCAAGGTCTGCACCACCGCGGCCGGGTCCACGGCGACGGCCTGCGCCAGCAGCGCCACCACGGTGGTGGCCAATACCCCCGCCATCCTGCTGTCGATGGGCAAGGACTGGGCCGCCTTCGCTTCGCCCGACCAGGTCGAGAACGCCGGGGCGACGATCGGCGGCGGGCCATCCGGCCTGGTGTATCGCGTCGCCGACGACCTGGTCTTCGTCAGCCACGCCCAGGCCGCAGCCGCCGGCGCGGAATTCGACGACATCGTGAACTGGATCTCACCGGGCGGCCTGTACGGGCAGATGGTGGCGGCAGGGCGGCTGCCCTGAGCGCGCCGGCACGATCCTGAAACTGTGAGCCGTTTTACAGAAGACCCGCCGCGGTTTGCGAAAAGATTGCTGCCACGCACACGAGCCCGGGCCGGGGTTGGCCTGGTACCCACAGTGGAGATGAGCATGAACCTTCCGCGGCAGCAGCAGGGCTTCACCCTGGTCGAGATCGCCATCGTGCTGGTCATCATCGGCCTGATGATCGGCGGCGTCCTCAAGGGACAGGAAATGATCACCAACGCCAAGGTCAGCCGGGTCGAGAACGACTACAAGGGCATCACCGCGGCCATCCTTGCCTACCAGGACCGCTATGGCGTGCTGCCCGGCGATGATCCGGCCGCCTCGACGCGCTTCGCCGGCACCTGGAGCGGCGCGGACAACGGCAACGGCAATGGCGTGGTCAACGGCAACTGGAACAGCACCGTCAACAGCGACGAGTCGCGGAAGATCTGGAAGCACCTGCGCGGCGCCGGCTTCATCAAGGGCCCGGTCGACAACACCGCGGCCAGCTACCAGCAGCCCTCCCATGCCTTCGGCGGCCTGATCGGCTTCGAGCAGGGCCTGTACAACCTGAGCGGGCACGTGCTGGTGTTCGGCGCACTGCCGGGGAACATCGACCAGATCCTCGAGGCGCGCGGCGACAACGGCAGCCCGTCCTCCGGTTCGATCCAGGGCAGCCCCACGCAGACGGCTTACAACATCAACGCCAACTACAACCTGGCGTTCCGCTTCTAGCCGGAGTCCTGCAGGCCGCGGGTGATGCCGTTGACGGTGGCCAGCAGCGCCTCGTAGAGCTGCGCATCCTGGCGATTGCCGCCGCGCCAGCGGCGCAGCAGGTCGACCTGCAGCAGGCTCATGGGATCCACGTAGGGATTGCGCAGGCGGATGGCCCGGCGCAGGGCCGGGTTGCCCTCCAGCAGGACCGACTGGCCGCGCAGGGCCAGCACGCGCTCCACGCACAGGTCGAACTCGCTGCGCAGGCGGGCGAAGAAGCGCGTGTGCAGGTCGCCGGCCAGTTCGGAATAGCGTTCGGCGATGCCCATGTCGGCCTTGGCGAGCACCAGCTCGACATCGCCGAGCAATGCCTGGAAGAAGTACCAGTTCTGCGCCATGTCGCGTACCGCCGCCTCGCCATGCTGCTTCATGATGGTGTCGAGGCCGGTGCCGAAGCCGAACCATCCCGGCATGATCATCCGCGTCTGCGTCCAGGCCGCCACCCAGGGCACGCCCTTCAGGTTGTCGATGCCGTCCCCGCCAGCCGGCTCCTGTCCGGGGCGTGACTGCATGCGCCCGATGGCATCCACCGGGGTGGCCTGCCTGAAGTAGTCGAAGAAGTCCGGCGTGTCGTAGACCAGCGCCTTGTAGTGCTCGCGGCTGCAGCGGGCGAGGTCCTCCATCATGGCGCGCCACGCAGCGCCGTCCTGGTCGCCGGCCTGGCTGGACAGCAGCGTGGCCAGCGCCACCGAGCCCATGGCCTGTTCCAGCGTGCGCAGCGCCACGCCGCGGAAGCCGTACTTGGCGCTCACCATCTCGCCCTGGTCGATGGCGCGCAGCCGCCCGCGTACCGCGCCGGGCGGCGAGGCCAGCACCGCCGCGTGGGTCTTGCCGCCGCCGCGGCTGATGGCGCCGCCACGACCGTGGAAGAAGGTGAATTCCACGCCGGCGTCGTCGAGCACCTGCACCAGCGCCGACTGCGTCTGTTTCAGCAGCCAGCGGGCCGATGCCAGGCCGCCATCCTTGTTGCTGTCGGAATAGCCGAGCATGATGATCTGGCGGCGTTCGCGCCGTGCCAGGTGCTCCCAGTAGATGGGGTCCTGCAGCAGCTGGCGCATGGTGGCGTGGGCATTGGCCAGGTCCTCGGTGGTCTCGAACAGCGGCGCAACGTCCAGGGGCACCGAGCCGCCCGGCCCGTGCAAGTCCCCCCAGCGGCCGAGCAGCAGCACCGACAGCAGGTCGTCGGTGCCATGGCTCATGCTGACGATGAACGGCCCGATGGCGCGCTTGCCGTACTTGCGCCGGCAGAACGATACCGCCTGGAAAGCCGCCAGCACCCGCTTGGCATCGTTGTCGAGGTTCTCGCGGGGCGATTCGTTGCGGCGGATGGCCTCGCGGATGCGTTCGGCGCGCTCCTCCGGTGTGTGCTCCAGCCATTGCGGGTCGCCGAGGCAGCGGCCGACGACCTCGCGGATGGCGATCGCGCTCTGCTTGAGGTCGAGCGCCATGAGGTGGAAGCCGAAGGTCTCCACCCGCCGCTGCAGCCGCCGCACGGCGAACAGCCCGGCGTTGGCGCCACGGTTGGCGCGCAGGCTCGTGGCGATGAGGCCGATGTCGTCGAGGAACTCCTCGGGCGACTCGTAGGGGTAGCTGCCGTCGTCATGGGTTGCCTGCAGGCGCGCCATCATCAGCCGCAGCAGCACGCGGTAGGGCATGTCCCGGTGGCGCAGCGGGATCGCGCCCATGGCGCGGCCGAAGTGCGCGGCGTAGTGGCGGATGCGCTCGTGCACGGCGCCATCGGCGGCCACGCGGCCGGTGCCCTGCGAGAGCTTGTTGGCGAGGTCGCGGCATTCGCGGTGGTAGAGGTCGAGCACCAGCGAGCGCTGCCGGGCGAGCACCTCGCGGATGGCGCGCGCGGTGATCTCGGGGTTGTCCTCCATGTCACCGCCGATCCAGGAGGCGAAGCGCACGATGGACGGCGGCGCCGGGGCGCCGGCGCCGTAGGCCTCGGCGAGCGCCTGCTCGATGGCCTCGTAGAATGCCGGTATCACGCGGTAGATCACCTCGGTCAGGAAGAACAGCGTGTGCTCGAGTTCGTCGAACACCGTGCGCGCCTCGGCCGGGTACTCCTCGGTCTGCCAGATGGTGGTGATCTCGGTGCGGATGGCATCGACGAAGGCGGCGATCTCCGCCGGCGTCAGCTCCGGGTTCTGCATCTCCACCAGCCGGCGCGCGATCGCCTGGTGCTTGCGCAGGATGGTGCGGCGCGTCGGCGCGGTGGGGTGCGCGCTGAAGACCGGCACGATGCGCAGCGAGGCCAGCAGCCTGCCGGCCGCGTCCGCATCCAGGCCGCTGTCACGCAGCCTGGCGATGGTCTCGCGGATGCTCCCGGGCTGGCGCATCGAGGAGGCCTTCAGGTAGTCGCGCCGGCGCCGGATGCGGTGCACCTGCTCGGCGGTATTCACCACCTGGAAGAAGGTGGAGAAGGCGCGGACGAAATCGCGCACGCTGGCGGTGCTGAACTGCTGGAGGATCGCGCCGATGCGCGTACCGGCGTCGGCATCGCCCTCGCGGCGGTCGATGGCGGCACGCCGCGCGGCCTCCACGGCCTGGAACAGCTCCTCGCCGCACTGCTCGCGCAGCAGTTCGCCCACCAGGTTGCCGAGTTCGTGGACGTCGCGGCGCAGCTGCGCGTCCTTCTCGGCAAACTCGATGTCCTGGCGCCGTTCGCTCGGCCTCGCGGTCGGGTGCAGGCCCGTGAGATTGGTTGGATTCCAGGCGGACATCAGGGGCCGGGGGGACGGATTCGCTGCCCGTGCGGGGCGGGTTGCCCCGGGGCTGGAAATCTTAGCACCGGGCCGCACAAATCGGCATGAAGGCGCGTCATATCGGCAGCGCCGGCGAAGTAGCCCTCTGGCAGATTGCCCGTGCCGGGCTACTCGCCCGCCGCCGGAGTCTCCCTTGTCGAAGCAGCTGTTGCATCGTCCTGCGGATGCGCCGCCAGGCGGGGCCAGGCGCGGCGTCGATGCACAGCTGCTGGACGCAGCGAGCGCCGCTGAGCCGGGGCCGTCCACCTGGATCGGCGAGTTCCGCTGGCTGCTCGGCCACGCGGCGATCTCGCCGGTGGCGGCGCCGGAACCGGATGCACCGCTGACGCTCGCGGCCCTCGCCGGGCAGTACGCCGCCTGCTTCCCGCGCGTGTCGGCGGACGCGGACTGGCTCGCCGGACGCAGCATGGCGGTGGTGGCAAGGCGGCTGGCGCCATTGCTCGCGCCGGGAGCGGAGGTGGCGCTGGACCTGTCCACCGTGACCGGCATCGCGCCGGCGCAGTCGCCGCGGCCGGAGCACATGCGGCTCGTGGCTTCGGGACTCGAGGCGTCGTTGCCGGCGGCGCTCGCCCGCTATGGCATTGCCCCCGGCCGCCTCACGCTCTCCGCCGGGGCGGATCATCCCGGCATCGGTGACCTCCTGCGCCTGCGCCACTGCGCCGCGCTCGGCCGTCCCGGCATCGCCATCCGCCTGCCCGATGCGCTGATGCTGGCGCTGCGCGGTGCCGAGACGGGAGAGCCCGCAGCGTGGCGCGGCGATCCGCTGCCGCTCTGGCAGGGCCTCACCGGCATCGGCCACCGCGAGCCGGGCGTGCACCTGCTGCTGCAGCAGACGACACGGCCGGCCTGCACGCTCGCTGCCGGCGAGCGCAGCGATGCCGTGCTGCCGCTCGGGCTGTTCGAGGTGCGTGCCGACAGCGCCTGGCTGGCCGTGGAACTGCGGCTCGACGCCCTGCCTGGCGAGGCGCCGGCCGCCGCGTTCGTCGGCCTGCGCCGCCTGCTGCGGGCGACCCTGCGGCTCGCCGACAACCTGGTGGAGCAGGCCGACTGGCCATCGCCCGAACTGGGGCAGGACGCGCTGGTCAACCGCCGCCTGGCCCTGCATGTGACGGGGCTGGGCGACCTCGTGGACCGCTGGGGCCTGGATCCCGAGGAGTTCGGCACCGTGCGTCTCGCGCTGCGCTGGATCGGGCTGCTGCGCCGCCTGCTGCTGCGGGAGTCCAATGCGCTGGCCCGCGAGCGGGGGCCGTTCCCCGGGCTGCAGCTGCAGGAACTGCAGGCCAGCCTCAGCCGCAGCTTCGGCGCCGAGCGGGCGCGACGCGTGCTGCGCCAGGCGGGCCTGCGCCACCGCCACCTGCTGGTGCTCTCGCCCTACGCGGTGTTTCCCCGCGGGCGCCCGCGGCGGCCGCTGCCGGCCTACCTGCACCTGCTGCCGGTGACGCGCTTCGCCGACACCATCGCCATGCACGGTGACGGCATCGCCCGCGCGCTGCCGCCGCAGACTTTCCGCCGCCTGCTGCGCCTCACCTGGGCCATCGGCCACAACCGTCCTTGACCTCCCCGCGGGGGGCATGGATACTGCCCCGCGTGTTTTCCGTGAACGAAGCCGGTCGTTGGTGGCGCACCCTCTCCGCGGAGGGGGTTGCTGGCTAGCACCTGTCGTTCGTCCGGCCAATGACCCATCTTCGCGGCAGCGGGGATGGGTTTTTTGTTGCCCGGAAGAAAAGCGGACACCTGCCATGGATGCACTGAATGCAAGGACCATTTGACATCGCCGCGGACCTGGACACCCCGGTGTCCACGTTCCTCAAGCTGCGGCCATTGCGGCCGCGGTTCCTGCTGGAGAGCGTGGAGGGCGGCTTCCAGCTGGCGCGCTATTCCTTCCTGGGTTTCGGTGCCGCCGCGGAACTGCATCTCGACGCGAGTGGGCTGCGGGTCAATGGCGCCATGCGCCCGCTCGCACCCGGCCGCGACGCCTTGCTCGATGCCTTGCGCGCGGCGCTCGCCGCCACACCGAGGCTGGCGCCGGAGGTGCCGGGCCTGCCGTTCGCGGGCGGCCTGGTGGGCGTGGCCGGATACGACATCGTGCGTCACTTCGAGCGGCTGCCGCGGCCGCCGGCGGGTGCGCCGGTTCCCGCCGTGCCCGAGGCGGCCTATCTGGCCACCGATTCGCTGCTGGTCTTCGACCACCTCACGCGCCGCATCGCGCTGCTGCATGCGGGCAGCGGTGCCGAACGCGCCAGCCTGCGCCAGGAGGTGATGCGGCTGCTGCGCGGGCCGCTGCCGCCGCCGGCGCCGGAGCAGCGTCACGGGCCCGCGGTGCAGAGCTTCAGCGGCGCGGACTTCCGTGCCGCGGTGGAGCGCGCCAAACACTCGATATCCCTCGGCGATGTCTACCAGCTGGTGCTCTCGGTGCGCTTCACCGGCGAGCACAGCCTCTCGCCGTTCGAGACCTACCGCGCCATGCGGTTGATCAATCCCTCGCCGTACATGTTCTTCCTCGATCTCGGCGAGCTGCAGGTGGCCGGCTCCTCGCCGGAGGCGCTGGTGCGGCTGCGCGGTGGCCGCGCGGCGCTGCGCCCGATCGCCGGCACCCGCCCGCGCGGCGAGGACGCCGCCACCGACCTGGAGCTGGAGGCGGACCTGCGCGCCGACGAGAAGGAGAACGCCGAGCACGTGATGCTGGTGGACCTGGCGCGCAACGACCTCGGCCGGGTCGCGGTGCCCGGTTCCGTCCACGTGGACCCCTACAAGGCCATCGAGCGCTACAGCCATGTCATGCATATCGTCAGCGGCGTGCAGGGGCAGCTGGCGCCGGGCCGCGATGCCTTCGACCTGTTTGCCGCGGCCTTCCCGGCCGGGACGCTGGTCGGCGCGCCCAAGGTGCGGGCCATGGAGCTGATCGATGAACTCGAGCCGGTGCGCCGCGGCCTGTACGCGGGAACGGTCGGCTACTTCGGCAACAACGGCGACATGGACCAGGCCATCACCATCCGCACGCTGGTGTTCCGCGATGGCCGCTACAGCTACCAGGCCGGCGCGGGCATCGTCGCCGACAGCGTCGCGGAGAGCGAATACCAGGAGGTGCTGGCCAAGAGCGCCATCCTGCGCCGCGCGCTGGCCATGGCGGAGGGCGGGCTGTGACACCGAAGCTGCTGCTGATCGACAACTACGATTCCTTCACCTACAACCTCGTGCAGGCCTTCCTGGTGCTGGGCGCCGACGTCGAGGTGTTCCGCAACGACGAGATCACGGTCGAAAAAGCGCTCGCGCTGGCGCCCAGCCATGTGTGCATCTCGCCCGGGCCGGGACGGCCGGAGGACGCGGGCGTTTCGCTGGCCATGATCGCCGCCTTCGAGCGCCGCGTGCCGCTGCTCGGTGTCTGCCTGGGGCACCAGAGCCTGGTGCAGCACTTCGGCGGGCGCATCGTCGCCGCGCCGCGCCTGATGCACGGCAAGACCTCGCTGGTGAGCCACGATGGCCGCGGCGTGTTCGCGGGCCTGGACAATCCGTTCGAGGCCGGGCGCTACCACTCGCTCAGCGCCGAGGACGCCAGCATGCCGGCGGAGCTGGAAGTCAGCGCCCGCACGGAGCGCGGCGAGATCATGGGCGTGCGCCACCGCAGCCTGCCGCTGGAGGGCGTGCAGTTCCACCCCGAGAGCGTGCTGACGCCGGCCGGCAACCAGCTCATGGCCAACTTCCTCGAGCTGCGCCGGGCATGAGCGCGGTCGCCGGCGCATCGCTGGAGGCTCTGCTGGCGCGCCGCTCCCTGGCGGCGGACGAGGCCGCTGCGCTGATGCACGCGCTCGCCGACGAGACCCTGCCGCCGGCGCTGTCCGGGGCGGTGCTGGCCGTGCTGCGGGCCAAGGGCGAGACCGCGCAGGAGCTGCGCGGCTTCGCCAGCGCCATGCGCGAGCTGGCGCGGCGCGTGCAGCTGCCGGCGGGCCTGCCCGCGGCCGACGTGGTGGGCACCGGCGGTGACGGCTCCGGCAGCCTCAACATCTCCACCGGCGCCTCGCTGCTCGCCGCAGCCTGCGGCGTGCCGGTGGTGAAGCACGGCAACCGCTCGGTATCGTCGCGCTCGGGAAGCGCCGACGTGCTCGAGGCGCTGGGCGTGCCGCTCGCCCGCGATCCCGGGGAGGCGCTCGATTGCCTCGCCCGCTGCGGCTTCACCTTCCTGTTCGCGCCGAACTTCCATCCGGCCATGAAGGCCGTGGCCCCGGTGCGACGCGCGCTCGGCATCCGCACGGTGTTCAACGTCCTCGGGCCGCTGACCAATCCGGCGGCGCCGCCCTACGGCCTGATCGGCGCCTTCGACCTGCCGACCGCGCGGCTGATGGCCGATGCCCTGTCGGGCCTGCCCATCGAGCGCTGCTTCGTGGTCCATGGCGAACCCGGCTGGGACGAGGCCACGCCCTGCGGGCCCTTCACGCTGTTCGACGTGCGCCCCGGCGTGGTGCGCCGGCTGCGCCGCGATCCGGCCCGCTTCGGCATCACGCCCTGCACGCCCGCGGGCCTGGCCGGTGGCGATGCCGATGCCAACGCACGCGCCCTCGAGGCGGTGCTGGCCGGCCGCGACCGTGGCCCGCACCGCGAAGCGCTGGTGCTCGGTGCCGGCCTGGTGCTGGACCTGACCGGTCGCGCCCGCGGCCTGCGCCGCGGCATCGAGGCCGCACGCCGGGCGCTGGAT
>JAANMW010001645.1_pt1 | contig 22736 bp, 25 predicted proteins | sample 7279671 | NCBI WGS metagenome assembly JAANMW01 (sample SAMN14094541, study PRJNA606508) | bioreactor metagenome | isolation source: A lab-scale SPAN reactor treating ammonium-rich wastewater day 247 | place: Ireland: Galway | collected 2017-09-19 | reverse complement strand
ACGTCGAGCTGCTCACCGGCCGCGACCACATCTGGCAGACCGACCTGAGCGCTGAGCTACTGCCGTGGCTGACCGAGCATCAGGTTGGGGCTCGCCGCCGCGGCAGGGCGGCGGGAACCGGCCGCGACATGAGCGTCCCGGCGCCCGTTCGCGCGGTCGAGGCGTCGGCGGTCGAGGCCCGCGTGGCCGCGACCATTCGAGGGGAGATCCTCGCGACGACGAGCTACGCGACCGCGAAGCCCGCGGGGATGATCGAGCTCCACGCGAACGAGAATCCCTTTCCGCTGCCCGCGTCGCTGCGCGGCGAACTCGCCGCCGTGCTGGCGGAGGCGGCGGTGAACCGCTATCCCGAAGGCGCGGGCGAAGGCGTGAAGCGCGCGCTCGCCGCCGCGCTGCCGATCCCGCACGGCGCGGAGATGGTGCTGGGCAACGGCTCCGACGAACTGATCCAGGTGATCACCGCGGCGGTGGCGCGCCCGGGCGCCGCGATCCTCGCGCCCGATCCGACCTTCGTCATGTACCGGATCTACGCCGCGCAATCGGCGGTGCGCTACGTGCCGGTGCCGCTGCGCGCGGATTTCACGCTCGACGACGAAGCGTTCGCCGCGGCGATCGGACGCGAACGTCCCGCGCTCGTGTGGCTCGCGAGCCCGAACAACCCGACCGGGCGCGCGCTGCCGCGCGCCTCGATCGAGCGCATCCTCGGCGCCGCGCCCGGCCTCGTGGTCGTCGACGAGGCCTACGCCGACTTCGCCGGGACCTCCTTCCTGCCGCGCGTGCTCGACTTCCCCAACCTGGTCGTGCTGCGGACGCTCTCCAAGATCGGGCTCGCCGGCGCGCGCCTGGGCTACGCGGTCGGGCATCCGGCCTGGATCGCGGAACTCGACAAGGTGCGATCGCCCTACAACGTGAACGCGCTGACGCAGGCCGCGGTCCCGGTGGTGCTCGCTGCCGCCGACGTGCTCGCGGCCCAGGTGGCGAAGATCGTCGCTGAACGCGCGCGCCTCGCTGCCGCGCTCGCCGCCGTCCCCGGCGCGGAGGTGACGCAGAGCGACGCGAACTTCCTGCTGGTGCGCGTGCCCGATGCGGACGCCATGGCGACGCGATTGCGCGCCGCCGGCATCCTGGTGAAGAATCTGCACGGCGGGCATCCGCTGACCGCGAACTGCCTGCGGATCACCGTCGGCACGCCCGCCGAGAACGATGCGCTGGTTCGCGCGATGACCCCGCCATGAACGCCCCGCCTCCTGCCCGCACCGCCCGCGTCGAGCGCCACACGCGCGAGACCCGGATCGTCGTCGAACTCGGCCTCGACGGCACCGGGCGCTCCGACCTCGCGTCGGGGATCCCGTTCCTCGACCACATGCTCGACCAGGTGGCCCGCCACGGTATGGTCGACCTGACCGTCCGAGCCGAGGGCGATCTCGAAATCGACGCGCACCACACGGTCGAGGACATCGGCATCGTGCTCGGGCAGGCGCTCGCGAAGGCCGTCGGCGACAAGACCGGGCTCGCGCGCTACGGCCACGCCTACGTGCCGCTCGACGAGGCGCTCTCGCGCGTCGTGATCGACCTGTCGGGGCGGCCGGGCCTCGAGTTCCACGTCGCCTTCACGCGCGCGCGCGTCGGGACCTTCGACGTCGATCTCACGCACGAATTCTTCCAGGGATTCGCCAACCACGCGTTCGCGACGCTGCACGTCGACAACCTGCGCGGCGCGAACGCCCATCACCAGTGCGAGACGGTGTTCAAGGCGTTCGGGCGCGCGCTGCGCATGGCGGTCGCCCGCGATCCGCGCGCGGCGGGGGCCATTCCCTCGACCAAGGGAGCGCTTTGACAGTTGTCAGTTGTCAGTTGACAGTTGGCAGTGGTGGCGGCGCTTCCGGTGGTACTACGCCTTTCAACTGACTACCGAACCCGGCGCTCGATGCGCCGCCACCGGAGACACCGGCATCACTGCCAACTGTCAACTGTGAACTGACTCCTGAACCCGGCGCTCGACGCGCCGCCACCGGAGACTCCGTCGCTACTGCCAACGGACAACTGTCAACTGAACACTGAATGATCGCGGTCATCGACTACGGCATGGGCAACCTTCGCTCGGTGGCGAAGGCGCTGCGGCATGTCGCGCCGGCGAGCGAGGTCGTCGTGACGGGCGACGCGGCAATCGTGCGGCGCGCGGAGCGCGTCGTGCTGCCGGGGCAGGCGGCGATGCCGGATTGCATGCGCTGCCTGGATGCGTCCGGGCTGCGCGAAGTCGTGATCGAGGTCGCGCGCGACCGGCCGTTTCTCGGCGTCTGCCTCGGGCTGCAGATGCTGTTCGACGCGAGCGAGGAAGGGCCGACGGCGTGCCTGGGGATCCTGGCCGGGCAGGTCGTGCGTTTCCGCGACGACGCGATGGTGCTTCCGGACGGCGAGCGCCTGAAGGTCCCGCACATGGGCTGGAGCCGCGTGCGCCGGGTGCGCGCGCATCCGCTCTGGGAGCGCATCGCCGACGACGAGCGCTTCTACTTCGCGCACAGCTACCATCCGGTCCCGGGGGACGGGAGCGTGGTGGCAGCCACGACCGACTATCCCGCGCCGTTTACTTGCGCGGTGGCTCGGGCTAATATCTTCGCGACCCAGTTCCATCCGGAGAAGAGCCACCGCGCCGGTCTGCAGTTGCTCGCCAACTTCGTCGCCTGGAACGGACGCGCCTGACGGGCGCGCCCTCCGCACCGCCGCCATCCCCCACGCCCGCGGCCATGCTGATCATTCCCGCCATCGACATCAAGGACGGCCACTGCGTCCGCCTGAAGCAGGGCGACATGCAGGCGGTGACCGTGTTCTCCGAGGATCCCGCCGCCATGGCGCAGCACTGGCTCGAGCGCGGCGCGGAGCGGCTGCACATCGTCGACCTGAACGGCGCGGTCGCCGGGCGGCCGAAGAACGAACTCGCCATCCGCGAGATCGTGAGCGTCGTCGGCGAGGAGATCCCGGTCCAGCTGGGCGGCGGCATCCGCGACCTCGACACGATCGAGCGCTACCTCGACGACGGCATCACCTACGTGGTGATCGGCACCGCCGCGGTGAAGAATCCGGGCTTCCTGCACGATGCGTGCTACGCGTTCCCCGGCCACATCATCGTCGGCCTCGACGCGCGCGACGGCAAGGTGGCGACCGACGGCTGGTCGAAGATGACCGGCCACGACGTGATCGACCTCGCCCGCAAGTTCGAGGACTACGGCGTCGAGGCGGTCGTCTACACCGACATCGGGCGCGACGGCATGCTGACCGGCATCAACGTCGAGGCGACGGTGCGGCTCGCGAAGGCGATCAAGGTGCCGGTGATCGCGTCCGGCGGCCTGTCCTCGCTCGACAACGTCCGCACGCTGATGAAGCACGAGGCCGACGGCATCGTCGGCGCGATCGCGGGCCGGGCGATCTACGAGGGCACGCTCGACTTCGCGCAGGCGGTCGAGGCGGGAAGGCAGAAGTCAGTTGACAGTTGACAGTTGGCAGTTGGCAGTGGCGCCGGAGTATCCAGTGGCGGCGCGTGGAGCGCCGCTGCGAGATCGTGGTAGGTCAACCGTCAGCCTGCGAATTTCGATGTGTCGACGCGAAGAGCGTCCGACTCAAGTCGGACCTGCCGCCGACCCGCAACGGCGCTGAATGCGCCGCCACCGGAAACGCCGACCGCACTGTCAACTGCCAACTGCCAACTGCCAACTGCCAACTGAACACTGATGCTGGCCAAACGGATCATCCCCTGCCTCGACGTCGCCGCCGGCCGCGTCGTGAAGGGCGTCAACTTCGTGAACCTGCGTGACGCGGGCGACCCGGTCGAAGTCGCGCGGCGCTACGACGAAGAGGGCGCGGACGAGCTCGCGTTCCTCGACATCCGCGCGAGCATCGAGACGCGCGGACTGCTGTGCGACATGATCGAGGCGGTCGCCGACCAGGTGTTCATCCCGCTGACCGTGGGCGGCGGCGTCAACACGATCGAGGACATCCGCGCGCTCCTGAACGCGGGCGCCGACAAGGTCAGCATCAACACGGCCGGCGTGAAGCGCCCCGAGTTCCTCGCCGAGGCGTCGGCGCGCTTCGGCGCGCAGTGCGTGGTCGCGGCGATCGACGCGAAGCAATGCGCGGTGGACGCCTGGCAGGTCGTCATCCACGGCGGACGCACGCCGACCGGGCTCGACGCGATCGACTGGGCGCGGGAGGTCGCGTCGCTCGGCGCCGGCGAGATCCTGCTCACGAGCATGGACCGCGACGGCGCGAAGACCGGCTTCGACCTGAAGCTCACGCGCGCGGTGGCCGGCGCGGTCGACGTTCCGGTCATCGCGTCGGGGGGCGTCGGGTCGCTCGAACATCTGGTCGACGGCATCGTCCGGGGTGGCGCGGACGCGGTGCTCGCCGCGTCGGTCTTCCACTACGGCGAGTACACGATCGCGCAGGCGAAGGCGGCGATGCGCGGCGCGGGCATCGAGGTGCGATGATGCGCCGGGACCTCCGTTGTCCGATGCCCGCCGCACTTCGCGACCGCTCGACCGGATGCGCGACCCGCACGACGGATCCTCGCGGCGCGGGCGGTTCGAACGCGATGCTCCGGCCATGAGCTATCTCGACGCTGTCCGCTGGAACGCCGACGGTCTGGTTCCCGCGATCGCGCAGGAACAGGCGACCGGGCGGGTGCTGACGCTCGCGTGGATGAACCGCGAGGCGCTCGAGCGCACCGCCGCCACGCGCGAAGCGCACTACTGGTCGCGCTCGCGGGGACGGCTGTGGCGCAAGGGCGAATCCTCGGGCCACGTCCAGCACGTGCGCGAGATCCGGCTCGACTGCGACGAGGACGCGATCCTCATCGTCGTCGAGCAGGCGGGCGGCATCGCCTGCCACACCGGCCGCGCGCGCTGCTTCCACCAGCGGCTCGACGGCGGCGCGTGGCGGATCGACGAACCGGTGCTGCGCGATCCGAAGGCGATCTATGGCGACTGACGGCACGCGCGCGGACGTCCTCGCGCGCCTGGCGGCGACGATCGAGTCGCGCCGCGGCGCGGAGCCGGCGTCGTCCTATGTCGCGAGCCTCCTCGCGAAGGGCCGCGACGCGATCCTGAAGAAGATCGGCGAGGAGGCGACCGAAACGGTCATGGCGTCGAAGGACGGCGTCCCCTCGCGTGTCGCCGCGGAGATGGCGGACCTCTGGTTCCATTGCCTCGTGCTGCTCGCGCATCACGGACTCTCGCCCGATGACGTGCTCGAGGAACTCGAGCGGCGCGAGGGCCGCTCCGGACACGACGAGAAGGCCTCGCGGCGCTGAGGCGGCGCGCGATCCGCGGCGCGTGCCCTACGAGCGCACCCAGTTCGGGACCCTGATGGCGGTGGGGACGCTCCTGGGCTTCGCCGCCGCGGGTTTCGTGCTCGCGTTCGTCGTGTCGCCCGCGACGCGCGAGGCCGTCCCCTGGCTGTCCTGGGCGCTCTGCGGCGTGCTCGTGGCCGGGTTCCTGCTCGTGGGCTGGATGCGCGTGAGCGTCGACGATCGCGCGGTGCGCGCGGTCATGGGGGTCGGCCTGCTGCGCAAATCGGTCGAGATCTCGGATGTCCGCAAGGCCGAGGTCGTCCGGACGCGGGTCTGGTGGGGATGGGGCGTCCATCTGACGCCGGCCGGTTGGCTATACAATGTCGGCGGCCGCTGGGCAGTCCGGCTGGAACTCGCCTCCGAGCGGGCGGTCATGATCGGGAGCGACGACCCGGGAGGGCTCCACGACGCCATCGAAGCCGCGCGGGCCGCGGCCAACCGACCACGCTGATCCATGCACGATCCGGACTGCATCTTCTGCAAGATCGTCGCCGGCAGGATCCCCTGCCGGAAAGCGCACGAGGACGGCGAGGTCCTGGCGTTCCACGACATCCAGCCGCAGGCGCCGGTGCATGTGCTGGTGATCCCGAAGAGGCACATCGCGACGCTGTACGATGCGGCGCCCGCCGACGAGGCGCTCCTGGGGCGCATGCTGGCGCTGGCGCCCTCGATCGCGAAGGCGCAGGGCGCGAACGACGGGTTCCGGGTCATCGTGAACACCGGGCGCGTCGGCAACCAGGAAGTGCAGCACGTTCATCTGCACGTGATCGGGGGGCCGGACCCGCTGGGCCGGATGCTCCCGCGCAAGGAACCGTAAGGAGAAGGACATGGGCGGTCTCTCGATCTGGCACTGGCTGATCGTGCTTCTGGTCGTCGTGCTGATCTTCGGCACGAAGAAGCTGCGCAACATCGGGCAGGACCTCGGTGGCGCGGTCAAGGGCTTCAAGGAAGGCGTGAAGGGCGCCGAGGACGACGCGAACGCCGCGAAGTCGGCGTCCGCCGACGCCGCGAACCCGGCGAAGCTCGGCGGACAGACGCTCGAAGGCGAGGTCCGCAAGGAAACGACGACCCGCTCGTAGCCTCCGCGCGAGTCCGCGCGCCCGGCGCCGCGCCGCGCGCGCGGCACCGTCATGTTCGACATCGGCTTCTCGGAAATCGTCGTCATCGCCGTCGTGGCGCTGATCGTGCTCGGCCCCGAGCGTCTGCCCAAGGCCGCGCGCACGCTCGGCCACCTGTTCGGGCGGCTGCAGCGCTACGTGAACGAGGTGAAGTCGGACATCAGCCGCGAGATGGAGCTGGAGGAACTGAGGAAGGTGCAGCAGGAGGTCAAGTCCGCGGCGCGCGAATTCGAGCAGTCGGTCACGACCGCCGCGCAGGACGTCGAGGGCGGCGTGCGCGACGTCGAGCGCCAGCTCAACACGGCGGGAGAGACCCCGACGGCCGGGCCGCAGCCTTCCTCCGATCCTGCGGCACCCGCCGTGACGGCGAGCGTCGAGGCGCCCGCGGGCGAACCCGCGCGCCAGCCGAGCCTGCCCGGCTTCGACCGGATCTGACGGGAGCCCGGGTTGAGCGAGCCCGCCGACGCCACGCAGCAGGAGACGTTCATCTCGCACCTGGTCGAGCTGCGCGACCGGCTGCTGCGCGCGATCATCGCCGTCGTCGTCGTGATGCTGGCGCTGTTCCCGTGGGCGAAGGACATCTACGCGCTGCTCGCGCGGCCGCTCCTCGCGGTGCTGCCGGAGGGCGCGACGATGATCGCGACCGACGTCACCGGCACCTTCCTCGTGCCGCTCAAGGTGACCGCGATGGCCGCGTTCGTGCTGGCGCTGCCCTACGTGCTGTGGCAGGCGTGGGCGTTCGTCGCGCCCGGCCTCTACCACCACGAGAAGCGGCTCGCGCTGCCGGTGATCGTGTCGTCGGTGGTGTTCTTCGCGGTCGGGATGGCGTTCGCGTACTTCTTCGTGTTCCCGGTCGCGTTCGGCTTCTTCGCCGGCTACGCGCCCGCGGGCGTGCAGATGATGACCGACATCGACAAGTACCTGTCGTTCGTGCTGACGATGTTCATCGCGTTCGGACTCACGTTCGAGACGCCGGTCGTCGTCATCGTGCTCGTGCGCCTGCGCATCGTGTCGCTCGAGAAGCTCCGGGCGGCGCGCCCCTACGTGATCGTCGGCGCGTTCGTGATCGGCGCGATCTTCACGCCGCCCGACGTGGTCTCGCAGCTCATGCTCGCGATCCCGCTGTGGGTGCTCTTCGAACTGGGGCTCGTGCTCGCGCGGATCATCGGGACCGGCGCCGCGCCGGTCGGCGACGAAGCGGCGTAGCGAAGCTGTCCCCCGCCCGTGGGGGCGGGCACATCGCGGTGCCCTGGTAGAGCCGGCGTCGGACGCCCGGCCTCAGGACGTGACCTTCGGCCGCTTGCCGACCACCACGACGAGACTCACCGGCTGCTTCGCGCGCACGACCACGACCTTCGCGCTCGACCCGGGCTCGAGCTCGGCGATGCGCGAGAGGAGTGCCGCGGTATCGCGCGTCGGCTTGCCCTCGAGTTCGACCACGACGTCGAGCGGGCGGAGCCCCGCCTTGTCCGCCGGTCCGTCGCGGACGAGCGCCCGCACGACCACGCCGTCGCTGCGATCGAGCGCGAGCGCGCGCTGCAGCTCCGGATTCAGGTCCTGCGGCTCGACACCGAGCCAGCCGCGCGTGACTTCGCCGTCGCGGATGATCTGCTCGAGGACGGAGCGCGCGAGCGTGACCGGAATCGCGAACGCGATGCCGAGCGAGCCGCCCGACGGCGAGAAGATCGCGCTGTTGATGCCGATCAGGTTGCCGTTCGCATCGACCAGCGCGCCGCCCGAGTTGCCCGGGTTGATCGGCGCGTCGGTCTGGATGAAGTCCTCGAACCGGTTGAGGTTGAGCGCCTTGCGCCCGAGCGCCGAGACGATGCCCGACGTGACGGTGTGTCCGAAGCCGTACGCGTTGCCGATCGCGAGCACCGGGTCGCCGACCTCGACGTGATCGAGCGACCCGAAGGTGATCGACGGCAGTCCGGTCGCGTTGGCCTTCAGGACCGCGAGATCGCTCTCCGGGTCGGTTCCGACGATGCGCGCCGACAATGGGCGCCCGTCGGCGAGCGCGAGTTCGATGTCGTCGGCGCCCGCGATCACATGGTGGTTGGTGAGGACGTAACCCTCGGGCGAGACGATCACGCCGGAACCGAGCGAGGTGAGCTTCTGCGGCGCGGCGCGCTGCGCGAGTTCCGGGAAGAATCGGCGCAGGATCTCGTCGTCGAACATCGGGTTGACGCGCGCGGCCGTCTCCTTGCTGGTCCGGATGCTGACGACCGCCGGCGTGGCCTTGCGTGCCGCCAGCGCGAGCGATGCCGGCGGGGCCGTGCGCACCGTTCCCGTCGGAACGGCGGGCGCTTCCTGCGTGAACACGACCGGGCCGATGCGGGCGGCGTTCCGGGGCAGGAGGTCGGGACGCAGCGTCGCCACGACGAACAGCGCGGCGACGCACAGCGTGGAGGCCTGCGCGAAGAGGAGCCAGAAGCGTCGAAGCACGGTTGGGTGACCGGAAGGCGGCGGGAGATCGAGTATAGCGCCGGACCGGCGGCCGGCCATCGCCGCCGGCGCCGGGTTTTCGGCGCAAGATGCTGATCCTGAAACGCTTTTCGGCAAGCGCTTCCGGCGGACCGGGCGAATCCCGTATAATCGACGGGTTTTTGCGGGTCACAAGGGGCAACCGCGCGTATCTGGCGCTGCGGGACAGGGTTCAAGGCAGGTCGGTGCAACGCCCCGGACTCCTCGAGAAGCATCCTCCGCGCAAGGCGATCATGGACGAAGCACTGGTGGACAAGGGGAAGCGCCGTTTCCTGATCGGCGCGACGGGCGTCGTCGGCGGCGTGGGCGCGGTCGCCGCGGCCGTTCCGTTCGTGATGTCGTTCTTCCCGAGCGAGCGCGCGAAAGCCGCGGGCGCGCCGGTCGAAATCGACATCTCGAAGATCGAGCCCGGCCAGAAGATCGACGTCGAATGGCGCGGCAAGGTGTGCTGGCTCGTCTCGCGCACGCCGGACATGCTCGCGACGCTGCCGAAACTGACCGACCGCCTCGCGGACCCGAACTCCAATCAGGACCAGCAGCCGTCCTACGCGAAGAACGAGAGCCGCGCGATCAAGCCGCCGCTGTGGATCGCGGTCGGCATCTGCACCCACCTCGGCTGCTCGCCGACCTACCGCAAGGACATCGCGCCGGCCGACCTCGGGCCGGACTGGCTCGGCGGGTTCTTCTGCCCCTGCCACCAGTCGAAGTTCGACCTCGCCGGGCGCGTCTACAAGGGCATGCCCGCGCCGCTCAACCTCGTCGTCCCCCCGCACAAGTACCTGTCGGACACGCGGGTGCTGATCGGCGACGACAAGGCCTGAACGCGAGGACGCCATGCAGAAAATGCTCGCCTGGATCGACGCACGCTTCCCGCTCACCGCGCTCTGGGAGTCGCAGTGGGGCAAGTACATCGCGCCGAAGAACTTCAACTTCTGGTACTACTTCGGCTCGCTCGCCGCCTTCGTGCTGGTCCTGCAGATCGTGACCGGCATCTTCCTCACGATGAACTACAAGCCCGACGCGCAGAAGGCGTTCGAGTCGGTCGAGTACATCATGCGGGACGTGCAGTGGGGCTGGCTGATCCGCTACATGCACACGACCGGCGCGTCGATGTTCTTCATCGTCGTGTACCTGCACATGTACCGCGGGCTGATCTACGGCAGCTACCGCAATCCGCGCGAGTTGACCTGGATCTTCGGCTGCCTCATCTACCTGTCGCTGATGGCGGAGGCGTTCTTCGGCTACCTGCTCCCCTGGGGCCAGATGTCCTACTGGGGCGCGCAGGTGATCGTGAACCTGTTCAGCTCGATCCCGCTGATCGGCGAGGACCTCGCGGTGTGGATCCGCGGCGACTACACGATCTCGGACATCACCCTCAACCGCTTCTTCGCGTTCCACGTGATCGCGCTGCCGCTGGTGCTGATCGGGCTCGTCGCGGCGCATCTGATGGCGCTGCACGAGACCGGATCGAACAACCCGGACGGCGTCGACGTCAAGCACCAGCCGAAGGACCCGAAGACCGGGCTGCCGCTCGACGGCATCTATTCGCATCCGTACTACACGATCAAGGACATCGTCGGCGTGATCGTGTTCCTGGTGGTGTTCTCGATCATCATGTTCTTCATGCCCGAGATGGGCGGGTACTTCATCGAGGCGAACAACTTCATCCCGGCGGACCCGCTGAAGACGCCGGAGCACATCGCGCCGGTCTGGTACTTCACGCCGTACTACGCGATGCTGCGCGCCGTGCCGTCGTTCCTGGGCTCGCAGGTCTGGGGCGTCATCGTGATGGGCCTCGCGGTGCTGATCTTCTTCGCGCTGCCCTGGCTCGACCGCGGCCCGGTGCGGTCGATCCGCTACCGCGGCACGCTCTACAAGGTCTGGATCGCGATCTTCGTGGTGAGCTTCCTCGTGCTGGGCTACCTCGGCGTGGTTCCGGTCACCGTGTGGGGCCAGTTCGCCGACGGCGTGCCGATCATCGGCGGCGGGGACCGCGCGACGCTGGTGGCGCGCGTCTTCACCGCTCTCTATTTCGCCTTCTTCCTGCTCATGCCCTGGTACACGAAGATCGACAAGTGCAAGCCCGAGCCGACGCGGGTGACGGGATGACGCCGATGACCACCCAGAAGATGCGCGCCGCCGCGGCGGCGTTCCTCGCCGCCGTGGCGCTCGTGCTCGCCGCGCCGGCGGCCGCCTCCGGGGGCGCCGACCTGCGCATGGAGCGGGCCCCGACGAACCGCCTCGACGACGCCTCGTTGCAGCGCGGCGCGCGGACCTTCGTCAACTATTGCCTCAATTGCCACAGCGCGAAGTACATGCGCTACAACCGGCTGACCGACCTCGGGCTCACCGAGGACCAGATCCGCGACAATCTGATCCTCGGCGACGCGAAGATCGGCGACGTGATGAACGTCGCGATGCGTCCGGCCGACGCGAAGGCGTGGTTCGGCGCGCCGCCGCCGGACCTCTCGGTGATCGCGCGCGTGCGCGGCCGCGACTGGCTCTACAACTACTTCCTCGGCTTCTACCGCGACGCCGGCACCCCGACCGGATGGAACAACCTGGTGTTCCCCAACGTCGGGATGCCGCACGTGCTGTGGACCGCGTCGGGCCAGAACAAGCTGGTGACCGCCGAGTTCGACGATCACGAGAAGGCGGTCGCCGCCGCCATCGCGACGAAGGCGCTCGCCCTGGTCGAGCCGGTGCCGGGCGGCAAGTTCGTCGTGCGGACGGTGGAGGTCGACACGCCGGGATCGATGACGCCGGTCCAGTACCGCACGATGGTCGCCGACCTCGTGAACTACCTCGACTACATGGGCGACCCCTCGCGCAACCAGCGGATCAGGCTCGGGATCGTCGTGCTGATGTTCCTCGGCGTCCTGTTCTTCTTCGCCTACTGGCTGAAGCGCGAGTACTGGAAGGACGTGCACTGACCGTTCGCCCGGCCGTCGCGACGCGGCGGCACGGTGAGCGTTCCCGGGCGCCGGGCGCGCGAAGTCGCGCCCGCGGCCCCGCTTCAGGGAGAACCACCCGCCATGATGACCCTCTATTCCGGGACCACCGACCCGTTCTCGCAGCGCTGCCGCATCGTGCTGCACGAGAAGGGCATGGACTTCCAGATCATCGACGTCGACCTCGACCACAAGCCCGAGGACCTCGCGGTGATGAACCCGTACAACCAGGTGCCGGTGCTGGTCGAGCGCGACCTGGTGCTGCACGAGTCCAACATCATCAACGAGTACATCGACGAGCGCTTCCCGCATCCGCAGCTCATGCCGGCGGACCCGGTGATGCGCGCCCGCGCGCGGCTGTTCCTGCACCGCTTCGAGAAGGAACTCTTCATCCACGTCGACGCGCTCGAGGGCAACAACCAGAAGAACGCGGAAAAGGCCCGCAACCTCGTCCGCGACGCGCTCCTGCAGATCGCGCCGGTGTTCACCAAGCACAAGTACATGCTGGGCGACGAGTACTCGATGCTCGACGTCGCGATCACGCCGCTGCTCTGGCGGCTCGACTACTACGGCGTCCCGATGTCCAAGCCCGCCGCGCCGCTCCTCAAGTACGCCGAGCGCCTGTTCTCGCGTCCCGCGTTCTCCGAGGCGCTGACGAGCGCGGAGCGGGGGATGCGCAAGTGAGTTGACAGTTGACAGTTGACAGTTGACAGTTGACAGTGGCGCCGGAGTCTCCGGTGGCGGCGCATCGAGCGCCGTTGCGATGTCCTCGTAGGTCCGGCTTCAGCCAGCGCCGTTGCGACGTCCTCGTAGGTCCGGCCTCAGCTAGCGCCGTTGCGATGTCCTCGTAGGTCCGGCTTCAGTAACCGGACGCCTTTCGCCGCGATCCGCAGTCCCGCCAGCCGCCGTCCCGCCCCTCCGGGTGGCCGTTCGGGCAGGTGGGCCCCGCCCGGGCTCGAATCCTGCTAGCCTATCCGGAGGATGCGGACCACGACCCTTGGCTCAGCTATGACGGCTCCCGGCGCTCGATGCGCCGCCAGCGGAAACTCCGCTGCCCCTGACTCCTGTCAACTGACTCCTGACTGCTGAATCCGGCACTCGATGCGCCGCCACCGGACACGCCGCCGCCGCTGCCAACTGTCAACTGCCAACTGCCAACTGAAATGTCGGAACAATCCGCCAAGCCCTACCTGATCCGCGCGATCTGCGAGTGGTGCGCGGACAACGGCCTGACGCCCTATCTCGCGGTCAAGGTGAACGCCCAGACGCGCGTGCCGGCGGCGTTCGTGAAGAACGGCGAGATCGTGTTGAACGTGAGCCACGCGGCGACGCGCAAGCTCACGATCGACAACGACTGGATCCAGTTCACCGCGCGCTTCAACGGCCAGTCGCAGGAGGTCGCGGTGCCGGTATCGAGCGTCGCCGGCATCTTCGCGAAGGAAACCGGCTACGGCTTCGCGTTCACGGTCGCACAGGAGCCGATGGCCGCCAGCGCGAACACGCCGGCCGAGGCGCCCTCCGCCGGCGGCGACGATGACCGCAAGCCGCGCACGCGGCCCGCGCATCTGCAGGTCATCAAGTAGCCCGGCGAGCCGGCGATGTCGACGCCGTGTCGCGCCGCGCGCGGGCGTCCGCGCCCGGCTACTCGCTCTTCAGCCTGCGCGAGCCTTCGATGAGCGGGTGCCAGCCGTAGACGAGCGTGAGCATGAAGCCGTCCATCTTGAGGTCACCGGGCGCGCTGTCGTTCACGGTCGACTTGTAGCCGAAGGTGAGGTTCAGGTTCTCGTTGACCTGGTAGCCGAGCGTGAGCCCGACGCCGAGGTTGTTGAGCTTCTCGCCGGCGACGCCGTTGATCGTCGCCTTGCCGCCGCTGTACCAGGAGGCGTCGATCGAGCCCCAGAAGCGCTCGGTGAAGTCGCGCGTCAGGTGCGCGTCGAGCTGGAACATCGGGTCGGTCTCGAGCGTCTGCCCGAGGTAGTCGGTGTTGTTGCCGAAGAGCCACACGGCAGGCAGGAACTCGAGCGTCGTGCGCCGGCCGGGCACCCATTCGCCGAGCTGCCAGACGACCGGCATGCCGAGGCGGCCGTACCAGCGGTTCTGCCCGAGGTTGAGCGGCTGGTCGCTGTCGTACTCGCCGATCGGCAGCGCGAGGTCGGCGAGCACGTCGACCGAGAACCCCGGCTCGTAGCGCAGCGCGTCGGGGATGTTCTTCTGCGCCTTCGGCCCGAGGATGTTGAGGTTGAACTCGAGCATCGGATCGCCGAAACCGCTGGCCGACTGGTTGAACGTGTTGCCGGCCACGGTCACGTCGCCCGAGACACGCCCCATCGGCAGCAGGATCGCCGCCATCGCCGAGCGGTCGAACAGCGTGAACGTGCGCGCGTAGCCGGCGATCGCCAGCGTCCCGCTGAAGTCCGCGCCGGGCGTCACCGTGTGCGCGGGATCGAACGGGTTCGTGTTTCCGTCGATCGAGTTCACGATGAGCGGCACGGCGTTCCCGTCCGACAGCGTCTTCCAGTAGAAGCGCGCAGGCACCTGCGCCCCGGCCTGCGACGCCCCGAGCAGGAACACGGCGAGCGTCGTCGCGACGGTCCATCGCGTCCGGTGCGCCGACTGGGTCAAACGTGCGTGTGCGTTCATGGTTCGTCGTCTCCGTCGATGGCGTTTCGGATCGGCAATGCTCAGGGCTTCGGATCGGCCAGCTTGTCCTTGGGCGGCACGAACTGGCGTTTGTAGATGAGCGGCGGATAGCCGGCGTCGTCGGGCACCCGCGGTGGGAGCTGGTCCTCGAGCGTTTCGTACGGCGAGCGGCTCGGCAGGATCACGTTGTTCGCTCGCGCGTACGCGTCCCAGAGCGCGAGCAGCGCCTTCAGCTTGTCGGGGCGCTCGCGCGCGAGGTCCTTGCGCTCGCCGAGGTCGTCCGCGAGGTTGAAGAGCTGCCACTCGCCGGTGCCGTACGGCTTCCATTCCCAGCGGATCTTCCAGTCGCCCTGGCGGAGCGCGCGATTGCCGAAGATCTCCCACGCGAGGTAGTCGTCGCTCGTCCTCGGCGACTCCGCCTGTCCGGCCAGCACGCGGCCCCACGACTTGCCGGCGAGCGGGGGCAATTCGTGCCCGTCGAGGGTCTTCGGATAGCCGGCGCCGGCGACCTCGAGCAGCGTCGGCATGATGTCGGCCACGTGCATGAGGCCACGGTTGATGCTGCCCTTCGGCCGCTTCACGTTCGGCCCGCTGACGATGAGCGCATTGCGGATGCCGCCTTCCGCGGTCCACCCCTTGTACTGGCTGAACGGCGTCATCGACACCTGCGCCCACATCGGGCCGTAGCCGACGTACGAGCCCGGATCGCCCCACGCGTTGGGATGGGTCTGCGACCAGTTGATTGCCGCGAAGAGGAAGTCGCGCGTGCCGGGCGAGCCCGCGATCATCTTGAACAGATCGGTGCCCTCGGCGCCGTTGTCGCCGAACACGATGAAGATCGTGTTCTCGTACTCGCCGATCTTCTTCAGGTGGTCGATCAGGCGCCCGACGTGGTAGTCCATGTTCTCGACCATGCCGGCGTAGAGCTCCATCTTCTTGCCGAGGATGGCGCGGGTCGCCGGCGCCAGCACGATGGGATCGGGCAGGAACCACATGCGCTCGGCGAGCTCGGTGCCGGCGGGCACGATGCCGAGCTCGACCTGGCGCTTGAGACGCTCCTGCCGCACCGCGTCCCAGCCCCTGTCGTACTCGCCGACGTGGCGCGAGCGCCACTCCTTCGGCAGGTGGTAGGGGTCGTGCGGCGCCTGGTGGGCGACGTAGGCGAAGAACGGCTTGCCGTCGCCGCGGTTGGCGTCGATGTAGCCGATCAGCTTGTCGGTGTAGGTCTTCGTCGCGTAGTAGTCGTCGGGCAGCTTCGTGAGATAGCGCCCGTCCTCGGTGAAGGAGGACTTCGGCGACGCGCCGGTGAAGTTCGTCATGTCCCAGTAGCTGCCCGCGCCGTCGAGCAGCGAGAAGTCGCGCTCGAACCCGCGCGCGGCCGGGATCTGGTCGGGCTGCTTGCCGAGGTGCCACTTGCCGACCATGTAGGTGTGGTAGCCGGCGCCCTTGAGCAGTTGCGGCAGCGTGGCGACGCGGTCATTGAGGTAGCCCTCGTAACCGACCGCGCCGCGCTGGTTGGGCGCGGTCCACTCGTCCATGTTGCCCAGGCCGTTCAGGTGCGTATCGACGCCGGTTAGCAACACGGATCGCGTGGGCGAGCAGGTCGCGTGCGTGTAGAAGTTGGTGAAGCGCACCCCGACTTTCGCCAGCGAGTCGAGGTTCGGCGTGGCGATCTCGCTCCCGAACGATCCCATGTCGGCGTAGCCGAGGTCGTCGCCGAGGATGATGACGATGTTGGGCCGTCGCGTCGCGTCGGCTGCCACGCCGGCGACGGGCGCGGCGAGCGTCGCGATCGCGGCGATGCCGATCGCAATGTACCGCCCGCGCGGACCGTGCCGGCCGCGCGACGGTCGCGCTTCCGCGCATCGTGTTTCGGGCCGTGATGCGTGCTTCGCGTCGTCGGTGTCCATCAGAATTCCACCTCCATGCCCCGCGCTTTCGCGACCCGGTAGATCGCGTCGAATGTGCTTGCGAGATCCCACGGCGCGTCCGGCGGTTCATGGCGAAACTCGCGGTACGCGCGCTCGACATTCATGTAGATGCGCGCCGGACTTCGCCACTCTCCGTACGGTCCGAGGTCGATGCGCCCGCAGGCCTCCACCGCGGACAGTCCGTGGTCGAACCAGCGGCGCGACTCCTCACGCACGTAGTCAAGGTATGCCTTCATTTCCATCGCGCCCTCGATTCCGCACACCGGGCCGTGTCCGGGAACGATGACGTCCGGATCGAGCCAGAGAACGAGATCGAGCGTCGCCTGCCACCGCTGGAACGTGCCGGTCCAGCCCAGCGGCGTGCATCCGCGGAAGACGACGTCTCCCGCGAACACCACGCGCTCGCAGGGGACGTGGACGATCGTGTCGCCCGACCGGTGGCAGGGCCCGACGTGGATCAGGTGCACCTCCGTGCCTTCGAGGTCGAGCACGCAGCGTTCGTCGAAGAGCGTCGTCGGTGCGAGGGGCTCGAGGCCTTCGAAGTCGAAGTCCTGTCGCAACTGCTGTGCGCACGCCAGCGCGCCGGGGTGCCTGGCCTGCAGCGGGAGTCGAGGGAGCAGACGCTCGGAGCGTTCGACGAGCTCGCGCAGTGCCCGCGGATCGGCAGCGTGGCGCATCGCCTCGGGCACCGTCCGGTGCGCGATGATTTCCGCGCCCGCGAACAGCTGGTTGCCCCCCATGTGGTCGCAGTCCTCGTTCGTGTTGATCACGCGTGTCGGCATGCTCGGCCGCACGAGGCCGAAGAGTTCGATCATCCGTCGCGCGTGGTGCAGGTCGGGCTGCGTGTCGACGACGACGCCGCCGCCCCGGTTGACGAGCCCGGAATTGGCGTCGAACATGCGGTTCCTCTCGTTGAGGACCGCGAAGCAATTGTCGCTGACCTGTTGCAGCTTCACTTGGGGGCGCCGTAGCGTCCGACTGCGGCATACTGGCGGGCGGACCGCATCCCGGGATGCGGTCCGCTCCGGCCCTTGTCGCCCCGGTCCCGGCTCGATCTGTGAGCGTGGTAACTACCTCGTCGCGGTCCGGCGTACTTTCGCGCGCCGCGCCGAAGGGCGTCTATCGGATTTCCGCAAACGACGAAAGTCATGACAGCCGTCGATACGCCGCCACCGCCGGCCGTTACCGTCATCGACATCCGCGACCCGACGGCGGCGGGCGCGGGCATCGAGCTGATCGGCCAGGATGCGGTGAAGCTCCTGCCGGCGCCGTTTCTCGCACGCCGCATCACCGTGCGTCTCGCGACGACGGCAGTCTTGTTCCACGCGACGCAATTTCGCGTCCGTACGCGCACGCGCGCGCATGGCGACCTGCTCGGCTATGTGACGTTCGGCCCGCGGACGAAAGGCACCGTCGACGGCCTGCCGGTGCGAGCGGGTCTTCTGGTCGCCGCCGCGCCCGGCGTCGAGGCGCGATTCGTCGTCGACACCGACTGGGAGAGCGTCACGCTGCTGGTACCCCCGCGAATCCTGGGCGAACAGTTGAAAGCACGGCAGCGGGAGCACGCCTTCCGGTGGCCCCGAGACGTCGAACTCATGGAGGCGGGCACCGACGAAGTCCTGGCGTTGTTCGATTGGGGGCGACGGCTGGCGACCACGGCGGCACGCCAGCCCGCGATCTTCGACGACCGGCCCGACCAACGCGCGGCCGCCGAAGTCGAGTTGCTGGAGATGTTGTTACGGGCGGTGGGGACGGCCGAGCGTCTCGAGCCTTCGCGAAGCGACGCGACCCGCCAGTCGTACAGCCTCGTGGTCAAGACCGCCGAGGATCATGCGCTTTCCCGAATCGGAGAGCACCTGCACGTGAGCGAGCTGTGTCGCGCGGCGGGCGTGAGCGAGCGAACGCTCGAATACGCGTTCAAGGAGTGCCTGGGGCTCTCGCCGGTGACTTACCTGATCCGCCTGAGGCTGCATCGCGTGCGTCAGGCGCTGCTGGCGGCCAGCCAGGGCACCACGACCGTTTCGACCGAGGCGCTCAACGGAGGCTTCTGGCACTTCGGCGAATTCTCGCGCGCCTACAAGGCGTGCTTCGGCGAGCTTCCTTCCGACACGCTGCGACGCAAGTCGCTCGAGGAACCGACCCCGGGGGGATCGGCCGCGCCGCCACGTGCCGGCCGCGGCTCCTGACGCGGCGGGCGCGTGTCACGGGCGCCCGTTAGAATTGCATCCGCGCCGGCATAGCTCAGTTGGCAGAGCAGCGGTTTTGTAAACCGAAGGTCCCGGGTTCGAGCCCTGGTGCCGGCATTCCGTCTCCCGAGTGTATCCGGATTCCGAGGCCACGCTATTTCTGGCCAACGAACAGGATCCCGTCGGTGCGCGCAGCGTTCGGGGCAATCGCGTACAGCAGACCCGAGGACGTGTCGTAGTACGCGATCCCATACAGCGTCGAGCTTCCAAAAACACAGAAGCCACCGCCGAACGTGATCGACAAGTTGAACACATTGATCGAACCGCGGGGCGTGGCGGTTCCTGTGAAGTTGCAGCCTTGTCCGCCACCGGATATCTGGCCCGCGGCGTTGATCGACACGGACGCGCTTTGAAGTCCCGCCGAAACCATGACTTGCCCGGAATACGATCCGGCCAGTTGGACAAGGCTCGCCGGATGATCGTAGTCCGGGTTGTATGTGGCCGTGAACGTGGCTGACCCGAGGGGCGAAGCCACTGTGCCGGCCATCGAGGACTTCGGGACGAACTGGGCCGACACCGACCCCGAGGCTACCCCGTAGCCTTCGAAGTTGAAGTCCCTGGCATTGTTCGAGGTGAATGCGCCGCTGGACGACGCGCCGGTACCCAGAACTACGCCCGCAAGCACGCTGTCGCTGGCCTGCGTGCTGTACAGGAAGTAGTACGACCCGTCGCTGAGCACGATCCCCGCGAACGCGCGACCGGTGCTGGTGAATCCCTCCCAAAGTCCCTCGGCAGTGGCAACCGAAGGCGTCGGAGCCGTCCCCGCTGACGCGACGCACATCGTGTTCGCATCCTCGGGTGCAAATCCCTTGCCGATCATCTGTTGGCGAACCGCGAGACTCGTGGTGTATCGATGATTCGGCGCACCGGTCTGGCCGTTGTTGAAGAGGCGGTAGAGGGGGACACCAGTCGGACACGAGCCGTCAGCGAGCGGCAGCGCGACCTTGAACGCCAATTTTTCGTACTGCCAGATCGGATTCTCCTTGACGCCTTCGCATTCGCTGGCAATCGCAGTGTAGAAGTGCGAACCCTTCGGCGCGAAGTACGCCGTGAAGAATCGGCACACGTCGGCCAATCCAGCGCCGCTCGTCCAGACGTTGAAGGTCGCGCCGGTGCGCGACCAGCCGGCGAAGATGCCGGAGTCGATGGCGGCGATCTCATCGGCCTGTGCCGTGAGGAAGTAGTGTCCGAGTCCGGCATGGAAATACTCGACCGCTTGCGATTGGGATCCCGGCTGAATGGATTCGACGTAGTTGCTGTAGATGCCGTCTTTGACCTGGACGCGCGTAGCGAACGTTCGAATGTCCGTGTAGCACCATGACGTCGCACCGCAACTCGGGTCGGACTCGAACACGCCCAAGTGAACGTAGTAGACGCCGTTCGGGACAGGCAGGAGCTCTCGGGTGACTTCGACGTCCTGATACCGGTAGCCCGGAAGCAGCACCTGCGGCGCATCCCATTTTGCGACCGTATGGGACGTGAACCTGTCGCCGAACGCGATGGCCGCGGTCGTGACGAAAAGGCGCACTTGGAGGGGCCCCGACGTTTTCGCCGCGCTCTGGTTCCGGAGCTCGTCGAAGAAGATCCTTGCGGTGCCGTTGGCGTTGGAGATCTCGTAGCCAAGGCCGCCGACGAAGCGGACATCGAAGCTGGTCTTGATGCGGTCGCCTTCTCGACCTCCGGAGGCGTACTCACCCGGGCCTGCAACGGCATTCCCAAGCAGAGCGAGGGAGCTGAGCGCCGCGAGAACGACCCAAATGCGAAGCGACATCTTTCCCCCCTTTGCACGTGCGCGCTTCGAGTGCCGCGTCGGCCCGTTGCGTTGGGAGCCGGCCGATGGCTGCAACGGACTCCCAAGCACGAACCTCGGGAGCCTCAATCCGCCTCGCGCTCGCCCTACCCGGCCAATCGTCGCCCGAAACGCGCACAATTGACGCGATGCGCTGGTCAGGATGGAAAGCAAGAGGCGCGCCACGGCGGCGCATCTCACCGATCACGTCCTGCCCGCGTTGCCGGTGCGCCAGTGGGTGCTTTCGGTGCCGAAGCGACTGCGTTACTTCCTCGAGCGTAACCCTGCTCTGCAAGGCGTGGCGCTACGCCTGTTCCTCGGTGCGGTCGAGCAGTGCCTGCGGGCGCACTGCCCTGGTTGCGGCACTCACGCGCGCATCGGCGCGATCGCCTTCATTCACCGCTTCGGCTCCGCGCTCAACGCCCACCTGCACTTTCACTGTGTGGTCATCGACGGCGTGTTCGCACCCACGCCCACCCGGGCCGCCGTCTTCCATCCCGCTAACGCGATCGACTCGCGCGCCCTCGCCACCGTGCAAGCGAAGGTACGTCGCCGACTCTTGGCGAGCTTCGCGCGTCGCGGTCTGCTGGCACAGGACGACAAGCGCGGCGCGAAGCGCGCCCGGCAGAACGACGCACCCGGTCCGCCGGGTCAGGTCTTCCGACGTTCTCCGCGGAAGCGCGCAAGGATCCGCCCGTCCGCCGCGTGGAGCGCCATGCGGTCGCCTTCGACGCTCGCGCGCACCGCCTGATAGAGCGCGTACCGGAACGCGCCGGGTAACAAGAAATCCCGCGGGCACGCAACCGGCGCGAGTGCCGAGCGCGCCGCATCGATGCGGATGTGCGCGGCGTCGATGCTGCCGTCGGCGAAGAACGTCGTGCACCCGTCGAAGCCCGCGACGCGCTCGGACCCGAAGGTGACCGACGGCGCCCGCTCGCTCGCGATCGCGCCGTCGCCGAGCTGGACGAGCGTCCAGCGCGTTCCGAAGAACGGCAGGTCTGCCGCGTGCGCCCACGGCAATAGCACGGCGGCCACGATACCCGCCACCGCCACCGCGGACACGAGCCCCGCGGCGACCCAGATGCCTTTCGGCAGGTGATTGCGCTTCATCGGTGCCCCCTCCGTTCCGACCAAGTGCGTTCTGCCTTGCAACGTCGCACCGGCGCACGCGGGGTTGGGTGCGGCCGGATCGAGCGACGGCATCGACCGATCCACGACGCGTCCGGCCGTGGAGCCGCCCGGCCGTCCACGGTCCAGGCCGCGGTCATGCCACAATGCCCGCTCTCGCGAAGCGGGGCCGGGACGTGATCTTCCGCCAATTGTTCGAGCCCGAGTCGTCGACCTACACCTACGTGCTGGGCTGCGAGGCGACGCGTCGGGCGGTGCTGATCGATCCGGTGATCGAGACGGTCGAGCGCGACCTCGCGGCGCTTCGCGAACTGGGCCTCGTCCTCGACGCGACGCTCGACACGCACGTGCACGCCGACCACATCACGTCGGCCTGCCGGTTGCGCGACCTCACCGGGTCCAGGATCGCCAATCCGGCGCTCGAAGGATTGCCCTGCACCGACATCGGCATCGCCGAAGGCGTGCCGTTTCGCGTCGGCAGCCTCGAGCTTCATCCGCTGTTCACGCCCGGGCACACCGACAGCCACCATTGCTACTGGTTGCCCGCGGCGGACTCGCCCGGCCGGGTCTTCACCGGCGACGCGCTCCTGATCGATGGCTGCGGCCGCACCGATTTCCAGAACGGCGATGCCGTCGCGCTCTACCGGTCGGTCACCGCCAAACTCTTCACGCTCCCCGGCGAGACGCTCGTCTATCCGTCGCACGACTATCACCGTCGCGATGTTTCGACGATCGCCGGGGAGCGCGCGAACAATCCGCGGCTGGGGAACGGCCGGTCGGAAGCGGAGTTCGTCGCGATCATGGCCGGGCTCGACCTTCCGTACCCGCGCAAGATCGACATCGCGCTGCCGGCGAACCGGCGCTGCGGCGCAGGAGCCTGACCCCCAGGGTCGCGACGCTCGCGGTCGTCACTTGCAGGACAGGCCGGCCGCCGCGTCCTTCTCGGGAAGCGTGACGTCGAATTCGAGCGTGAAGCTGGTCTTGCCGCGCGCCCACGATGCGGCCGGTCAATCGCGCGCCGGGCTCCGCGCTCCCTGTGAGCTTCTCGACGCGAAAATCCTTCGGCGCTTCGATGACGGTCTGCAGCCCCGCCATCGGCGAGGTGGCG
>JAANMW010001644.1_pt1 | contig 22747 bp, 17 predicted proteins | sample 7279671 | NCBI WGS metagenome assembly JAANMW01 (sample SAMN14094541, study PRJNA606508) | bioreactor metagenome | isolation source: A lab-scale SPAN reactor treating ammonium-rich wastewater day 247 | place: Ireland: Galway | collected 2017-09-19 | reverse complement strand
TGAAGGATCTCGCCGCAATTGCGCCGCGGGTGCTGCCCTATGCTGACAGCGTGTGGAATTTGCTGGATCACAAGCGCCGCGAAGGCAAGCGTATCCTGTTTGAAGGCGCGCAAGGCGCTTTGCTCGACGTCGATCACGGCACCTACCCTTACGTCACCTCCTCCAACACCGTTGCAGCCCAGGCCGCCACCGGCACCGGCATGGGGCCGAGCGCGCTCGGCTACGTTCTCGGTATCTGCAAGGCCTACACCACGCGTGTCGGTCAGGGGCCGTTTCCCACCGAACTCAACGACGAGATCGGCGAACTGATCGGTCAGCGCGGCAAGGAATTCGGCGTCAACACCGGCCGCAAACGGCGTTGCGGCTGGTTCGACGCCATGCTGGTCCGGCAGACCGTGCGGACCAGCGGCATCCATGGCCTGGCGTTGACCAAGCTCGATATTCTCGACGGTTTTGACACGATCCAGGTTTGCACCGGCTACCGTCTCGACGGCAAGGAGATCGATCATCTGCCGGCGGGAGAGGGGGCGCAGGCGCGCATCGAGCCGGTCTATGAAACGGTCGAGGGCTGGAAGGAGCCGACGGCCAACGCGCGCTCGTGGGCGGATCTGCCGGCTCAGGCTATCAAATACGTTCGTCGGATCGAGGAGCTGGTGGGATGTCCGGTCGCCCTGCTGTCCACCAGCCCGGAGCGTGAAGATACTATACTGGTCCAGAATCCATTCGAGGCTTAACGGGGTGTTACGGGAATGCGTTCAAGGTTAATGTTCGTGCATTGAGGAGACATGGCTGATTATTACCCGCTGATCGCACGCGCCATCGCCGGACTGGACGTCAACGCGCCCGGCGAGCAGCGGCGTGCGCTCTATGAGCGGGCACGGACGGCGCTGATCGCTCAGCTCCGTGGCGTCGAGCCGCCGTTGACCGAATCCGAGATCACCCGCGAGCGGCTGGCGCTGGAAGAGGCCGTGCGCAAGGTCGAGTCCGAGGCCGCCCAGCGCGCCCGCGAGGCCTCGCGTAGCAGCGGTTCGCGCTCCGGCGATGCGTTCCGTGCCGCGACGCGTGCTGCGATGAAGTCGCCGGACGCAGCCGCACAGCCGCCGGTCCGCTCGCGCGCCAACGCGACGCCCCAACCGCGCAATCTGCGCGCTGACCCGACCCCGACGTCGGCCCCATCCTCGCCTCCATCCGTCAGTCCGACGCCGTCCTGGCGGCCGCCTGGACCGCCGATTCCGTTACCGGATGAACCGCCGCCGCCTGCCCGCGAGCGGGTGGGCCAGGGTCAAAATCATAATCATCCGAATCAGGGGCAGCCGCGCCGTAGCCCCGAACCCGATCGCCCGCCGCCGCGGCCTCCGGTCCCGGGTTTTCGAGACGTTACGGCGGACGCCGATGATCTCGGCCGCGCCGCCGCGCAGGCCAATCGCTCGGCCCGCCGCACCTATGCCAATGTGCGATCGCCGTCACCAGAATTCGATCGGCTTGAACCGAGCCTTGAGGATCGCGGCGCGTTTGAAGGAGCATATCCTTCTGATGAATCGTTTTCCGGCGGCGCTGCGGACGACCCGCCGTCGGCGCCCCTGCCGCGATCGTGGCCGCACCCCGGTCGCGAAAGACCGGAGCGCGTGCTCGCCGGCGGCTTTCCGCTCAAGGCCGCGATCGTGGCCGGTCTCCTGCTCATCCTCGCCGGAGCGGGAATCATCTGGGGTTCGAATGTGGTCTCGGCCGTGCGCGGGCTGTTCGATTCCCCGGACCAGACCAGTGAGATTGCGAAGCCGGCGGCGCCGGGACTGAAGCCGAAGATCACTGATCGGGTCGGTCAGCCTTCGATGTCCGAAACGATCGCGCCGGTGGCGCAGCGCGTCGTGCTGTATGACGAAGACCCCTCGGACCCCAAGGGCAAGCAGTATGTCGGCTCGGTGGTGTGGCGCACCGAAGAAGTAAAAGGGGCCGCTGGCAGCAAGCCGGAGATTGCCGTGCGCGCCGAGATCGACATCCCCGAGCGCAAGTTCAAGATGACGATGTCGTTCCGCCGCAACACCGACACCTCGCTGCCTGCCAGTCACACTGCGGAACTGACCTTCGTATTGCCGCCGGATTTCGACGGCGGTGGAGTTTCCAACGTCCCCGGCGTCCTGATGAAGTCCAACGAACAGGCCCGCGGCACCCCGCTGGCGGGTCTCGCCGTCAAGGTCACCGATGGCTTCTTCCTGGTCGGGCTGTCGAACGTCGAGTCCGATCGCGTGCGCAATCTCCAGCTCTTGAAAGAGCGCTCATGGCTGGACATCCCGCTGGTCTATACGAATCAACGTCGCGCGATCATCGCTATCGAGAAGGGGGCACCCGGAGAACGTGCCTTCAACGAAGCGTTCACGGAGTGGGGCGAGTAACGCTTCGCGGGACGAGTATCGGCGTCGTCCTTCAGTCCTCCTTCATATGACGCTTTTGTTGGCGTCAGTCTCCGTCAGGCTGGCCTCGCCATATCAACGTGTGCTCCCTCCGGCGGAATTCAGGACATATCGAGCGACATATCTTCAGTCGCGCCTGCGCGGTAAACATCGAAGACGCACCTTTATGCGGTGCGGTCCTCACCTGCGTTCGACGCCGCGCCTGTGAAATGTCGTGCCTCGGGGAGGCCATCCTTATTGCGGATGCGAGTCCTGGTGATCTTCGCTTTGGTCGCCGCCGCGCGATGTTCGGGCCCGATCTCCTCGGCTGCGGTTTCGAGCAACTCGCGCAAATGCGCGACATACTCGGCGCCAAACTTCTGCGACGGAGCCTGACTCATGCAACGTTCCCCCCTGTTGTCATGATCCGGAAAGAAGACAAGGCGAATTTTCCGACGCGATCATGCAAAACGCTTGGGCCGGGAAGATGGCGACGCAATGGGGCGGAGTTGAGACTTTGGGAGGGAGGAAGATGTCGGGACGATATGTTTCGCATCCCGCTGCGTTCTGCCGATGCGAACGGCTGTTTCGTCGCGATGAGGTTGTTCTGCGCGACGGCGACGCATCGAAGCAGGAGATCATCACGATCGCGTGGCCGCGTGACTGAATCTTGCGAAGGTTGCCGGGGGAGACCATGTGAGAGCGATGAAATCCATGCCGAACGACGACTTGTTCTCGCGTGATAACTTCCGGGCTCGGGGATCCGCGCGTGCAAAGGTCATCGATCAGGACGGTCGTGAGATTCATGGCGACCCGCCGGGTGCCGATGGATTCCAGGCCGGCCCGTTCGGGGCGTTTCAGCACGGCGCTTCCGGCTTTGAGTTCGCCGCTGCGTTCCAGCCGCTCACCCGCGAGCAGCGGCTCGCGCGGTTGGATGCGATCGCGAAGCTGCTTGATGTCGCCTTCGTCGTGCCGGGAACGAAAGTCCGTTATGGCATCGACGGCCTGATCGGGCTGGTGCCGGTGATCGGCGACCTCATTACCACGGTGTTCTCGCTGTGGCTGGTGCGCGAAGCGCGGGCGCTTGGCGCGCCCTGGCACATTACCGCGCGGATGCTGAGCAACGTCGCGGTCGACGGGGTGGTCGGATTAGTGCCTGTGGCCGGCGATGCCTTCGACGTGATGTTCCGCGCCAACATGCGTAACGTGCGGATGTTCAAACGCTGGCTCGACCGGCAGCCGCGCTAGAGCCTGAGTCGGGCCGGATAAGAACACGTTTGGTCAGACGATCCCGGGTAAAGGCCGATCCAGTTCCGCGCGAACCGGGTAAATCAGATACGCGGAATGCTCACGCGGCGTCCTTCGGGACTCTCGTTTCCGCGGATGCCGTGTCGAGTTTGCGGCGGGGCAGCGGAAAGTCGCGGCTCTCGTAGAGAGAGCGGATGCCGTTCTGATCGAAGCGGGCTTCATCCACCTGAAGATAAGCGCCGTTCAACGAGTCGGCCGGCAGTTCCTCGATGGCGAAGCGTACGGCGTCGGCCGCGGTATCGAAACGGCGGTAGGCAAACCCGGCACGCTTCTTCCTGCGGACCGCGGCAGGAAATAGTTCGGCGGATTTCTGGAAGCTGAACGACATGGCGGGAACCCCTACAATTACGCTTTTCGAGAACGAGCAATGCCGATGCAAGGGCCCGCTGGGGCTCTCCGACACACAGCATGTCCGTGATGCGCTGATTATATAGGGTCGAATGCGGAAATTGCGACCATCCAGGGCCGGAATCATGAATCCGGCGACCGGACCGGAAATTTCAGCAGGAGGTTCTCTTGATTGAACCCACGCGCCGCTGTCGGATCTCGCCCTCGTTACTTGGGCGCGAGCTTAAGGGCGGCCGAATTGATGCAGTAACGCAGACCTGTGGGCTCGGGACCGTCATTGAAGACATGGCCGAGGTGGCCGTTGCACCTTGAGCATAGCACCTCGGTGCGGATCATGCCGCGGCTGGTGTCCTGCTCCTCATCGATGTGGCTTTCGACCACGGGCACGGTGAAACTCGGCCAGCCGCATCCTGAATCGAATTTGGCGTCGGATTCGAACAGCGTCTGTCCGCAGCCGGCGCAGACATAGATGCCGCGGCGGCGCTCATGTTCGTACTCGCCGGAGAATGGCGGCTCGGTGGCTTTTTCACGCAGGACCGCATATTGCATCGGCGTCAGTTCCTTGCGCCATTCGCTGTCGCTCTTGGTAACTTTGGCCGGGATCGCCTTGCTGTCGCGCATTTGATCTTCCTCTGTGCAGTTCGCGGCCCGGACCTCAGCCGCACCGCCGCCGGCCAGCGTCGGCTTCTCGATATGGTCGGATGCGGCAGCTTTCTTCAGGTGCCGGATTTTCCGAAGATCATCGTGTCAAATATAGGGCTGTTCGGGACGTGCGTCAGAGCCCGCTACTGATTCCAGCTATCTGAAGCGCGGCCGTTTTGCGTCCGCGCGACGGAACCGGACGCCATCGACAAGGCGTGTCGCGACATAACCCGCCGCTATGCAGGCTTCGCGTTGCGGCATTCGTTGTTCAGGCGCGCGCGCCGTATCCCACCAAGACGCGCGCTGCGCCGCGCGCGGGAGATCGTCGTCGATGATCTGCTCGATCTGCGCGAAGCTCAGCACGAATTCGGTCTGCGTCCGTTGCTTCAGGTAATCGCGCAACGCATCAAAGTTCGGCACCGCGTCACATCCCGAGATACTTCTTCATCTCCGCGCGCAAGCCTTCGCGTAGATCGGGACGCGCCATCCCGAACGCGATATTGGCGCGCAGGAAACCCGCGCGCGAGCCGCAATCGTGACGCTCGCCGGCGAATTCGAGACCGTGGAAGGCTTGCGATTTCGACAGGCCGATCATGGCGTCGGTGAGCTGGATTTCGCCGCCGGCACCACGTTCCTGGTTTGCGAGAATCTCAAATATCTCGGGCTGGAGAATATAGCGTCCGGTAATTGAAAGATTAGAGGGCGCGGTGCCCTTCGGCGGCTTCTCCACCATGCCGTCGATCTCGAAGGTGCTGCCGCTGCGCTTGCCCACACCGCAGATGCCGTAGTTGTGGGTCATGTCGTCGGGCACCGCTTCCACCGCGACAATGTTGGACTTCGGCCCCAGATTTTCAGCGGCCTGTATCATCTGCTTGAGGCAGCCCGGCGTGTTCAGCACCAGTTCGTCCGGCAACACCACCGCGAATGGCTCGTGGCCCACGATGTCGCGGGCGCACCATACCGCGTGGCCAAGCCCGAGCGGGGCCTGTTGCCGGGTAAAACTCACCGCGCCGGCCTCGGGCTGGAATTGCGTCAGCAGGTTTATCTCTGTCTGCTTGCCGCGCGTCTTCAGTGTTTCGTCAAGTTCGAACTGGCGGTCGAAGTGATCCTCGATTGCACTCTTGTTGCGGCCGGTCACGAAAACGAAGTGCTCTATGCCCGCTTCCCTGGCCTCGTCGAACACGTACTGGATCAATGGCCGGTCGACGATCGTGAGCATCTCCTTCGGCATCGCCTTGGTGGCAGGGAGAACGCGGGTGCCGAGCCCCGCGACCGGAAAGACGGCTTTGCGGATTTTCATATCGATTCTGTGGGTTGTTGTGCGGGCGGGATGAAACGGGATCAGTTGATATGGTGTTATAGCGTTTTCGAGCGAAGTGGATACCGGTTCGCGTGAAGAAAACGCGTCAAAACAACAATCTAGAGCTTCGCTTCTGATTCAACCAGAAGCGCGAAAGTGCTCCGGCCGGTTTTACAGCCGGGAACAAAGGCGGATATGTGATCGCGACGGGATGGCTCTGGTGAAGCAATCGTAAGAGCCGGATACGGTGAGTGTAAGCCGGCCGTTGTTCCGGCCAGGGTGTTCCCGGTCAGGCTCTTGCCCTGCGGATGCCGAAGTTCCGTCGATATATGGACCGATCATGAAGGCCCGCGGCTGATTGTCCTCAGGCAGGAAAAAGACCCGCCGTTAAGCCGATGGAAACCGTGACAGGGCCTCCTGAGATCGCAATACTCATCATACACGGTCAGGAATGGTTGCGACAGTGATGCAGGAATGGATGCGCGGAACAGGAATGGCGGTCGTCGTAGCGCTTGCGGTGCTTGCGCCGCCGGGCGAGGCGCGCGCGCAGGCATCGAACGGCAACGGCATCCAGGGCTTTCTGGACAACCTCTTCACTGGCTCCATCGCGAATGACGGGCAAAGTGCTTCGCTCGCGCCGCGCGGCGGATCGGAGCAGACGCCCTCTCCGCCGAAACGGCCGGCGAGTTCGGCCGCCACGGCCTGGAGCGGCGAGGACGGCGCCTCCGGTCATCCGCTGATGACCTCCGCCGCGATTCGTCAGGCGGCGGCGAATTTCTCGAACTGCGTCGCGGCCATGTGGCCCGATGCGGCGCGGCGGCACATCACCCGCGAGAACTTCGAGCGCTTCACGGCGGGGCTGTCGCCCGATCTCCGTATCATGGACCTGATGGATTCGCAGCCGGAGTTCACCAAGGCGATCTGGGATTATCTCGATATTCTGGTCAAGGATGCGCGTCTTGCGCGCGGCCGCGAAATTCTCGCCACCTACAAGCCGCAGTTCGACGCCGTCGAGAAGGCCTATGGCGTCGATCGTTACGCGATCGCGGCGATCTGGGGCATCGAATCAAACTATTCGACGCAGATGGGCGACCGCAGCGTGCTGCAATCGACGGCGACGCTGGCATGTGTCGGCCGCCGCCAGAAATATTTCCGGGACGAGTTTCTGGCCGCGCTTGAGATCCTCAATCGGGGGGATCTGCGGCCCGAGCAGATGCGCGGCTCATGGGCGGGTGCGTTCGGCCCGACGCAGTTCATGCCAACGGCGTTCAAGCGTTACGCGGTTGATGGTGACGGCGACGGCCGTCGCGACGTGGTCGACAATCCCGCCGACCTGATCGCATCCACCGCCAACAACCTGAAGAAGGACGGTTGGCAGACCGGCAGGGCCTGGGGGTACGAGGTGGTCGTGCCCAATGACTTCAACTACATGCTGGCGGACCGCGCCAAGGCGATGACGCTCGCGCAATGGGAGCAGCTCGGCATTCGGCGCGCCGGCAACAAGGCCTTTCCTTATTCCTCTGACCGCGCCTATCTGCTCGCGCCCGCGGGCGCCGGCGGACCGGGTTTCCTGATGTTGCAGAATTTCCGGGTCTTCATGAAGTACAACCCCGCGGAAGCCTATGCGCTGGCGATCGGCCACTTTGCCGATCGGTTGCGCGGCGGGAGCCCCTTCGTGCAGCCGTGGCCGCGGCAGGAGCGGGTGCTGTCCCGTGCCGAGCGGCTGGAGTTGCAGCAGCTTCTGGCGCGGCAGGGTTTCTATCGCGGAACTCCCGACGGTCAGATCGGCAGCGGGACGCGGGAGGCGCTGCGCGGCTTCCAGGCTTCCGTTGGGGCGCCTGCCGATGGTTTCGCATCGTCCGACGTGCTGGAACGGCTGCGGCGGCGGTAGGCTGCCCGTCGAAGTTCGCAAGGGGAGAAGGCGTCAAGAGTGATGCTAAAAGGCATACTTTTGAGGCCATAAGCCGCCGCCTCGCTGGTGGCGGGAAAATCGCCCGCTTGCGGCCCGATTTCGCTATTATAGGATTGCGAGACTTTCCCTTGCGATTGAGCGTATGTCCGGACCCAGATCGCTGCTTCGCCGACTGACCCAACGCGGACCATGGATTGCGCTGGCGATTGCTATCGCCACGCTGGTCGCCGCGCCGGCATCGGCGCAGCTTTTCAATTTCGGTTTTGACCGTCCGGCCCCCGCGCGCCGCGGAGGTGGTGGCGGAGGAGGCGGAGGCTGGTTCGGCTCGGACAATCCTTTCTTCGCACCTTTTCAACAACCGCAGCAGAGGCAACCACAACAGCAGCAACAACGGCCGGCCGAAAATTACTCACACGCGCCACCGCCTGAAAAGCGGGACACCGTGTCTGAGCGCAATGTGCTGGTGCTCGGCGACGCCATGGCTGACTGGCTTGCCTATGGCCTGGAGGATGCTCTCAGCGAGACGTCCGACATGGGCGTGATCCGCAAACATAAGACCGTCTCCGGGCTCATCCGCTATCAGCCGAAGGGTGATCCGACGGATTGGGTGGCCGCGGCGAAAGCCGTTCTCGCGACCGAAAGCCCGGATGCCATCGTGGTCATGCTCGGCCTGCAAGACCGCACGTCGATTCGGGAAGCGCCGGAAAAGGACAAGAGCGGCAAGGCGGACGACAAGAAGGCCGATCCGGACCCGAAAGAGGGAAGCAAAACCGGCAAGGTGGATGAAGCCGCTGCTGACTCTGACGGCAAGCCGGCTGATTCCGAACAATCTCCGGACGAGACCGCCGATCAGCCCGCCGTTTCCAGGACGAAAAGCGCGCGTTCGCCGAACGGGGTTGCCGAGTTCCGCAGCGATCGCTGGGTCGAACTCTACAGCAGGAAGATCGACGACATGATCACGGTGCTCAAGTCGAAGGGCGTTCCGGTGTTCTGGGTCGCCCTGCCTGCCGTGCGCGGTGCAAAGTCAACGGCCGATATGCTGTTCCTCAACTCGCTTTATCGGGATGCCGCGGACAAAGCGGGCATCACCTACGTCGATATCTGGGATGGGTTCGTCGACGAGGCTGGCCGTTATATCCAGCAGGGGCCGGATTTCGAAGGCCAGATCCGCCGTCTGCGTTCATATGACGGCGTGTTCTTCACCAAGGCAGGCTCGCGCAAGCTCGCACACTATGTCGAGCGCGAGATCACGCGCGTGATGGCGGCGCGGTCGGGGCCGGTCGCGATCCCCGTCGAGCCTGACACGCCCGATACCGAGGTCAAACCGGGGCAGCCGGCCCCCCGTCCGCTGGCTGGACCGATCGTGCCGTTGGTGGCTTCCTCGTTCGGGACCGACCGCTTGCTCGGCGGTCCCGGCAGCCATCCCGCAGCGATCGACGCGCTGGCGGCGCGAACGCTGGTGCGGGGTGAACCGTTATCCGCGCCCGCCGGGCGTGCTGACGATTTCGCCTGGCCGCGGCGGGAGGTCGGCCTTGAGCCGGCCAAGGGCGATCCGCCGGTCGCGGCGGCGCCGGAAGCCGCTGGTGCAGCTTCCGCAGCGAAGCCGAACAAGCCGCGGCTCGCTCCTTCCGCTCAGCAAGCGCAGTCGAACGGACCATCGGGGTCTCGCGCTTTTTCGCCCGCGCAGGCGGGACGATCGCAGGCGCCTTCGCGTCCGCCGGCTGATTTCGGATTGCCGGGATTCTTCTCGGACCTGTTCTCGCGATAGAGCTTTGCTTCGGACTGGATCAGTAGCGAAGCTCTGGATCGTTGTGGTGACGCGTTTCTTCACGCGGACAGATCACCGCTCTCATCGATAACGCGATAGTTGCCGATGATGGCGGTTTGAGCTTTGCGATCTCAATGCCCGAGTTGCGCCCGGTAGTCGTCGAGCACGCCCTGCACGCGGTAGCAGCTCGTTGCATCCGGCGCGAAGCTCACCCACTTTTTCTCCGACTCAACGAACACCTTGGAGATCTTTTTAGCGCGCGCGTCGCCGGCCGCCATGTTCGCCTTGTCGGATGTCGAAAGGTAGGGATCGAGCGCTTCCAGGAGATGCCCGGTTTGACCCGGTGTAATCAGGTTCTGTTCTTCGCAGCGCGCGGCTGCCGCGAAGAATGAGCCGGCGCTGATGGCGACGTGACGCGACATCGCCTGTGCCGGAGCGATCGGGAAAACGACGATCAAGAAAACCATCCAACGCGATGCCGCCACTTCGCCGCTCCCCCACTTTGTTACGACAGTAACGTGCGGAGGACGACGATCAATTCACAGATTGTCTCTGTGCACGGTTAGGTTAAGCGTGTGGATGAGTGTCAATGCGAGCCTGCAACAATTCTAGTTCAGAGTCTCATCTTGTTGCGACGAAGAGATCGTCAGCGTCGCCGGAACATGCTCCAGGAAGATCGATTGCCGGAGCGCCCTTGATGATCACGACAGTAACCGGCGGCGCGGCGGAGCACGCCGCGCGGCTTCATAACGGCAGCGTGGTCGATCCCATCAGCATCTGATCGATGGCGCGGGCACACAGGCGTCCCTCCCGGATCGCCCACACGACCAGCGACTGGCCACGCCGCATGTCGCCGGCCGAGAACACTTTCGGAAGCGAGGTTTGAAAATCCTGCGTATTGGCGCGGACGTTGCCGCGCTGGTCGAGGTCGAGACCGAGCGTCTTGAGAAGACCCTCATACACCGGATGCACGAAGCCCATCGCCAGCAGCACGAGATCGGCTTCCAGCGCGAATTCGGTGCCTGCGATCGGCTGAAACCGGCCGTCGACACGGACGCAGTGCAGTTTGGTCACCTTGCCGTCGGTGCCCGAGAATTTCTGCGTCAGCACCGCATAGTCGCGCCTGGCGCCCTCGGCCTGGCTCGATGACGTGCGCATCTTCAGCGGCCAGTTGGGCCAGGTCAGCGCCTTGTTCTCATGCTCCGGCGGAGCCGGCATGATTTCGAGCTGGGTCACCGATCTGGCGCCCTGCCGGAACGAGGTGCCGATGCAGTCCGAGCCGGTGTCGCCGCCGCCGATCACCACCACGTTCTTGCCGGTCGCGAGGATGTCCGGCGCGTCGAAGGTTTCGTTGCCGTTGCGGCGATTCTGCTGCGGCAGGAAATCCATCGCGAAGTGAATGCCGGCGAGATCGCGGCCGGGGATCGGCAGATCACGCGGGGATTCCGCGCCGCCGGTCAAAGCCACCGCGTCATGGTCTCTGACGAGTTGCGCCGCGTCGATCGCGCCTGTTGTGTCACCCCCGACCGGCTTGCCGTAGTGAAAGATCACGCCTTCGGCCTGCATTTGCTCCAGGCGGCGGTCGATGATGTGTTTCTCCATCTTAAAGTCGGGAATGCCGTAGCGCAGCAGCCCGCCGGCTTTGGCATTCTTCTCATAGACATGCACCTCATGGCCGACGCGCGCGAGCTGCTGCGCGCAGGCGAGCCCGGCGGGACCCGAACCGACCACGGCGACTTTCCTGCCGGTCTTTTGCGCCGCGACCAGCGGCTTCAGCCAGCCGTTGTCCCAGGCGCGATCGACGATGGCGCATTCGATCGTCTTGATGGTGACCGGGTTGTCATCGATGTTCAGCGTGCAGGAGGCTTCGCATGGCGCCGGGCAGATGCGGCCGGTGAACTCCGGAAAGTTGTTGGTGGAGTGCAGCGTTCGCGAGGCTTCTTCCCAATTGCCCTGATAGACGAGATCGTTGAAGTCCGGGATCTGGTTGTTGACCGGGCAGCCGGGCGTGCCGGGCTGAACCGAACCGGTGCCGTGACAATAGGGGATGCCGCAGTTCATGCAGCGCGCGGCCTGATCGCGCGTTTCCTTCTCGCTGAGCGGGATCACGAACTCCTTGAAGTTCGTCACCCGCTCCTCGACCGGCGCATACTTGCGGTCATGCCGCTCGATTTCCAGAAAACCCGTGATCTTGCCCATCGGACCTGATGCCCTTGAATCTGCTTTTGTCCGTCATTGCGATGAGCGAAGCGACGGCGCGATCCAGTTTCTGCTTGCCGCTCCGGATTGCTTCGTTCCGTCCGCAATGACGACTAAGTCGTCCATGCTTTGCCACCCGTCGAGATCAGCGCGAGGCGTGCGTCCTTCAGGATGACGGTATTCGTATTACGCTCCGATCGCGATCTTCGGTTCGGCGTCCGCGTCGGTCTTCATTTCCTTCAACGCGCGGCGGTATTCAACCGGCATCACCTTGCGGAATTTCGGCAGGTAAGCCTTCCAGTTCGCAAGAATGTCGGCGGCGCGTCTGGACCCGGCGAGCTTGGCGTGGCGCGTGATCAGCACGTGCAGCCGTTCGACATCGGATTCCAGCAGATTCTGGAACACGTCGACGCGCCCGTGCGCCTCGAGGTCGCCGCTGTGATGATAGGTGCCGACATTGATCATCTCTTCCGACAGCACCGGCTCCAGATCAACCATCGCGAGATTGCACAGCTTCGAAAAATCGCCGGCCTCGTCGAGCACGTAGGCGACGCCGCCGGACATGCCGGCCGCGAAGTTGCGTCCGGTCCTGCCCAGTACGACGACGATGCCGCCGGTCATGTATTCGCAGCAGTGGTCGCCGGCGCCCTCGACGACGGCGACCGCGCCGGAGTTACGCACCGCGAAGCGCTCGCCGGCGATGCCGCGGAAGTAGCATTCGCCTTCGATCGCGCCGTACATCACGGTATTGCCGACGATGATCGATTCTTCCGGCACGATGCCGGAATCCGCCGGCGGCCGCACGATGATTCGTCCGCCGGAAAGGCCCTTGCCGACATAGTCGTTGCCTTCACCCTCAAGGTCGAAAGTGATGCCGCGCCCGAGCCATGCCCCGAACGCCTGACCGGCCGTGCCCTTGAAATGGACCTGGATGGTGTCGAGCGGCAGGCCGGCATGGCCGTAGATCCTCGCGACGGTGCCTGACAGCATCGCGCCCGCTGAGCGGTCGGTATTGTCGATCCCGGTCTCGATCGTCACCGGCGCGCCGCGATCGAGAGCGGGCTTTGCCTGTGCGATCAGCTTGCGGTCCAGCACATTGTCGAGGTGATGGTCCTGCGTCTCGGCGTGATGGATCTTCTGGCCCGGCGCTTCCTTCTGCCGGTAGAACAGCTTCGAGAAGTCGAGCCCCTTGGCCTTCCAGTGCGTCACCAGCGCGGTCTGGTCCAGCATCTGCACCTGGCCGATCATCTCGTCAAAGGTGCGATAGCCGAGTTGCGCCATGATCTCGCGCACTTCCTCGGCGACGAAGAAGAAATAGTTGATGACGTGCTCGGGCTGGCCGGTGAAACGCCTGCGCAGCACCGGATCCTGGGTCGCGACGCCGACCGGACAGGTGTTCAAATGGCATTTGCGCATCATGATGCAGCCGGCGGCAATCAGCGGCGCGGTGGCGAAACCGAACTCGTCGGCGCCCAGCAGTGCGCCGATCACGACGTCGCGGCCGGTGCGGAAGCCGCCGTCGACCTGGACGGCGACACGCGCGCGCAGCTTCTCCCGCACCAGCGTCTGGTGGGTTTCGGCAAGCCCGATCTCCCAGGGCGATCCGGCGTGTTTGATCGAAGTCAGCGGCGAGGCGCCGGTGCCGCCCTCGAAGCCGGCGATGGTGACGTGATCGGCGCGCGCCTTGGCGACGCCGGCGGCGACCGTGCCGACGCCGATCTCGGAGACCAGCTTCACCGAGACCAGGCTCTCCGGGTTGACGTTCTTCAGGTCGTAGATGAGCTGGGCGAGATCCTCGATCGAATAGATGTCGTGATGCGGCGGCGGCGAGATCAGGCCGACGCCGGGCGTCGAATGGCGCACGCGGGCGATGGTCGCGTTGACCTTGTGGCCGGGCAATTGCCCGCCCTCGCCGGGCTTTGCGCCCTGCGCCATCTTGATCTGGATCATGTCGGAGTTGACCAGATACTCCGTGGTGACGCCGAAGCGCCCCGAGGCGACCTGCTTGATCGCCGAGCGCATCGAGTCGCCGTTCGGCATCGGCTTGAAGCGGTCAGCCTCCTCGCCTCCCTCGCCGGTGTTCGACTTGCCGCCGATCCGGTTCATCGCGATCGCGAGCGTGGTATGAGCTTCCCGCGAGATGGAGCCGAAGCTCATGGCGCCGGTCGCAAAGCGCTTGACGATCTCCTTCGCCGGCTCGACCTCGTCGAGGGGGACGGGCTTGCGCTGGTCGTCTTCCGCGGTCTTGAACCGGAACAGGCCGCGCAGCGTCAGCAGCCGCTCGGACTGTTCGTTGAGAATCTTCGCGAACGCGCGATAGCGTTCCTGCGAGTTGCCACGCACGGCGTGCTGCAGGTTGGATACCGACTCGGCGGTCCAGGCGTGATCCTCGCCGCGGGTGCGGAAGGCGTATTCGCCGCCGACATCGAGCGCGGACTTGTAGATCTGGATGTCGCCGAACGCGTCCGCATGGCGGCGCACGGTTTCTTCCGCGATCTCCGCCAGGCCGACGCCCTCGATGCGACTATGCGTGCCGGCGAAGTATTTCGCGATGAAGTCGGCCTTCAGTCCGATAGCGTCGAAGATCTGCGCGCCGCAATACGACTGATAGGTCGAGATGCCCATCTTCGACATCACCTTGAGCAGGCCCTTGCCGATCGACTTGATGTAGCGCTTGACGATTTCCTTGTCGTCGAGGCTGCCCGGCAGCCGCTCCTTCATCGCGATGATGGTCTCGAACGCCAGGTAGGGGTTGATCGCCTCGGCGCCATAACCGGCGAGGCAGGCGAAATGGTGCACTTCCCGCGGCTCGCCGGATTCGACGACGAGGCCGACCGACGTGCGCAGGCCGACGCGGATCAGGTGGTGATGCACGGCGGCGCAGGCGAGCAGCGCGGGAATCGGAATCCGGTCGACACCCATCATGCGGTCGGACAGGATGATGATGTTGACACCTTCCCTCACCGCGGCTTCCGCGCACGCGCAGAGTTCGTCGAGAACCTGCTCCAGCCCGGCCGGGCCGATGCTGGCCTCGAAAGTGATGTCGAGAGTGCGCGAGACGAAGTGTGATTCGGCGACATCGGAGATCGAGCGGATCTTTTCGAGGTCGGCGTCGGTCAGGATCGGCTGCCGTACTTCAAGCCGCTTGGTCGAGGCCAGACCTTCGAGATCGAACAGGTTCGGCCGCGGTCCGATGATCGAGACCAGGCTCATCACCAGTTCTTCGCGAATGGGATCGATCGGCGGGTTGGTGACCTGCGCGAAATTCTGCTTGAAGTAGGTGAAAAGCTGCTTCGGACGGTCCGACAGCGCCGAAAGCGGCGTGTCGTTGCCCATCGAGCCCGAGGCTTCCTCGCCGATGGAGGCCATCGGCGTCATCAGGATATTGATGTCTTCCTGCGAGTAGCCGAAGGCCCGCTGGCGATCCAGCAACGGCAGGTTGGAGCGTGTCGCCCTGGCCGGCGCGTCCGGCAGGTTCTCGACTTGAATCTGGGTGCGGCCGAGCCATTCCCGATACGGATGGCTGTTCGCCAGCGCGGCCTTGATCTCGTCGTCGGGGATGAGACGGCCTTGCTCGAGGTCGACCAGCAGCATCTTGCCGGGCTGGAGCCGCCACTTGGTGACGATCTGGTCTTCCGGAATTTTGAGCACACCCATCTCGGACGCCATCACGATGCGATCGTCGCGGGTGACGAGATAGCGCGCCGGACGCAGGCCGTTGCGGTCGAGCGTGGCACCGATCTGGCGGCCGTCGGTGAAGGCGAGCGCCGCCGGACCGTCCCACGGCTCCATCAGCGCCGCATGATATTCATAGAAGGCGCGTCGCTGCTCATCCATCAAGGGATTGCCGGCCCACGCCTCGGGGATCATCATCATGACCGCATGCGCGAGCGAATAGCCGCCCTGCACCAGAAATTCGAGGCTGTTGTCGAAGCAGGCCGTGTCGGACTGGCCTTCGTAGGAGATCGGCCACAGCCGGCTGATGTCCTTGCCGTACAGATCAGAATGCACCGACGCCTGCCGCGCCGCCATCCAGTTGACGTTGCCGCGCAGCGTGTTGATCTCGCCGTTGTGCGCGACCATCCGATAGGGATGGGCCAGCGACCAGGCGGGGAAGGTGTTGGTGGAGAAGCGCTGATGCACCAGCGCCAGCGCCGATTCGAAATCCGGCTCGTGCAGGTCGGGATAGTAGGCGCCGAGCTGGTCGGCGAGAAACATGCCCTTGTAGATCACGGTGCGGCACGACATCGATACCGGATAGTAGCCGGAAAGGCCGCGCTCGCGCCGCTCAAAGATCGCCTGCGAGATCGACTTGCGCAGGATGTAGAGCCTGCGCTCGAACTCGTCCTCGGTCGCGGCCGTGCCGTTGCGGCCGATGAACACCTGCATGTTGGCGGGTTCGGTCGGCTTGACGGTTTCACCGAGCGAGGAGTTGTCGGTGGGCACCTCGCGCCAGCCGAGCAGGGTCAGGCCCTCGGCCTTGATCTGATCGGCGATGATGCTCCGGATGATCTCGCGCCAGGCGGTCTCGCGCGGCATGAACAGCGCGCCGACGGCGTATTCGCCGGGCTTCGGCAGCGTGAAGCCGAGTTCCTTCGCCTTGCGCGCGAAGAAAACGTGCGGAATCTGCACGAGGATGCCCGCTCCGTCCCCGGAGCGCGGATCGGCGCCGACCGCGCCGCGATGTTCAAGGTTGCAGAGAATGCTGATCGCGTCGGAGACGATTTGATGCGACTTCCTGCCTTTGATGTTGGCGATGAAACCGACGCCGCAGGAATCCCTTTCCAGCGCGGGGTCATAGAAGCCTTCCGCCGGCGGTCGCCAGGTGTGTTCATAGGTCTGTTCATGGCCTGCGTGCTGACGTGCGGGTTCAAACGGTTTCGCGGCCGACTCCGCTGCCGGTGAATGAGACCGGATGGTCTCCCGCTCGAACGATGGCCCGCTCATCTCAGTCCTTTCCCGGCCAGGATCGTGACATCCTGCAAATGTTCGCGTCTTCGGCGCATCCTGGGCGGCCGTGGCCACCCCCGATCGACAACCTCTGGGTTGACAATCTCGGGTTGACAACCCTGGGGCCACCCTTCGCAAGCCGCGCGCCGAAGTTTTGAGAATTCAAGCCTGGTTGCCCGACGTCCGCGGGGACAGCGAGCCTGTCATGTCCTGACCGGACATCAGACGCCTGCATACGCGGCAATACCTCGGTGCCAAGCCGATCTTCAAATTAAGACAGCTTTGCTGTCCTAACCCTCACATTGCCAAATTTTTCTCTATCACACAAGCGCCGGGGAGTCGCTGATGGCGTGTAAGTTATGCCCAAAACGCGACGGCGGTGAAATTGATCAAACCTGCCCGTCTCACTGTCCGGGCATGGCTTGGAAAAAAGCGCCCCGGCGGAACCGGGGCGCTTTCCTCGTTCGGAAAAAAGTCCGGATCAGGCGGCCGCCTTCTCGACAGCCGGCGTGGTTGCCGTGCCGGTCGAGATCGGAATGCTGCGGGGCTTCTTGGCCTCCGGAATCTCGCGAACGAGATCCACATGCAGCAACCCGTTCTCCAGCGAGGCGTCCTTCACCTGCACGTAATCGGCCAGCTGGAAGGCGCGTTCGAAAGCGCGGGCCGCGATGCCGCGATACAGCACCTCGGACTTTTCCCTGCCGTTCTCATTGGCGACCTTCTCGCCCTTGATCGTCAGCGTGTTTTCCTTGGCGACGATCGAGAGCTCGTTCGGTGCGAATCCCGAGACGGCGACGCTGATACGATACGCGTTATCGCCGGTGCGCTCGATGTTGTAGGGCGGATAGCCCGGCGCGTCGCCGTTGACCTGGTCGAGCAGGTTGAAGAGACGGTCGAAGCCGACGGTGGAACGATAAAACGGGGTGAGATCGAAAGTGCGCATGGTTCAGTCCTCCATTGAGCGACATCGTCAGGAACCCGCCCGCCAATCGGGCCGGGCTTTCGTCTGGGTGCAGCCTGATCGATCCCTTCGGGACCACTGGTAGCGGCCTGCACGAAAATGATATGGAGGGAGTTCAGGCACGTTCAAGAGGCGGGACACGGCTGCTTCCGGGCGATCCGCTCTTTCAGGTTTCTCCTCCAGCCGGTTCGGTCATGAAGCTGGTTTCAATCCCCGCAAATCCGGTTCCGGAGAATTGCGTCAGCGGCGCCGTGAGAACCTCCGACGGGGTCGATTTACGTTTCGCGCGGTGGCCGTCGCCGCAAGGGCGCAAGGGAACCGTCTGCCTGTTCACCGGGCGCGGTGAGCAGATCGAAAAGTATTTCGAGACCGTACGCGATTTGCGCGACCGCGGTTTTGCGGTGGCGATGATTGACTGGCGGGGGCAGGGACATTCGTCGCGCCAGTTGCCCGACCCGCGCAAGGGCCATGTGCGCCATTTCTCCGACTACGAAAACGACGTTCGCGCGTTCGTCCAGCAGGTGGTGCTGCCGGATTGCCCGCCGCCCTACTTTGCCCTGGCGCATTCAATGGGGGGGGCGGTGCTGCTGCGGGTGGCGCACGCCGGCAATCGCTGGTTCGACCGCATGGTGCTGTCGGCGCCGATGATCGACCTGCCGGGACGTCGCGCCTCGCTCCCGGTGCGTACGCTGCTGCGTGCGATGCGACTGCTGGGACAGGGCGGCCGCTACATTCCCGGAGGAAGCGGCCAGATCACCGGCATGGGCAGTTTCGCGGGCAATTTCCTGACCAGCGATCCCGTGCGGTTCGCCCGCAATGTCGCGATCCTGGAGGAGGATCCGACGCTCGGAATCGCGTCACCGACGGTGGCATGGGTCGACGCCGCCTTCCAGACGATGCACGATTTTCGCGATGCAGGTTATCCGGCGCGGATTCGTCAGCCGCTGCTGTTGATCGCGGCCGGCAGCGACGCCATCGTCTCCACGCCGGCCATCGAACGGTTCGCCTATCATCTGCGCAGCGGATTGCACCTCGTCATTACCGGATCGAAGCATGAAATCCTGCAGGAACAGGATCGCTACCGCGCCCAGTTCTGGGCGGCCTTCGACGCCTTCGTGCCTGGCACGCCGCTGTTCTAGAGTATTTCCGCTTCTGATTCCATCAGAAGCGGAAATACTCCGGAAATTATTGTATGGCCGCGTCTTCTTGCGGCGAACCGGTCGGCTGCTTCGCCGGAAGATCCATAGCGTTTTCGAGCGAAGTGGATACCGGTTCGCGTGAAGAAAACGCGTTAAATCAAGGTTATAGAGCCTCGCTTCTGATTCCATCAGAAGCGAAAAGGCTCTAGCCATTCAGCCGCTTCAGCGCGGCCTCGTGGACGCGGCGGTCGCCGGCGGCGACGACGCGGCCGCCACCTTGGGCCGGCTCGCCCTCCCACGTCGTGATCACGCCACCGGCCCCGGTAATGATCGGTATCAAAGCCGCGATGTCATACGGTTTCAGTTCCGTCTCGATGACGAGATCGAGATGGCCCGCGGCCAGCATGCAGTAGGAATAGCAGTCGCCGCCATAGCGGGTCAGCCGTACCTCGGCTTCGACCTTGCCGAATGCGGCGCGATCGTCGGGATTCATCAGGAGAGGACTGGTCGTGAACGAGGTCGCCTCCTGCAGCGACGGGCATCGCCGCACCGCGAGCTTGCGTCCCTGCGACGGTCCCCGGTAGCGCGAGGAGCGGCTGTCGCCGCTGAATCTTTCGCCGATATAGGGTTGGTGCATCATGCCGAACACCGGCGTTCCGCGATGCAGCAGCGCGATCAGCGTGCCCCAGATCGGAAAACCCGCGATGAAGGATTTGGTGCCGTCGATGGGGTCCAGCATCCAGACATATTCGGCGTCTTCGTTCTGATTGCCGAATTCCTCGCCGACGATGCCGTGCTCGGGAAAGCTCGCCTGGATCATCCGGCGCATCACCGCTTCGGCCGCCCGATCGGCCTCGGTCACCGGATCGAAGTCGCGGCTGGCGCTCTTGTTTTCGACGTCGAGAAGAGACGTTCTGAAAAACGGCAGGATCGTTTCGCCCGACGCCGTCGCGAGACGGTCGATAAAGGCGGTAAAGTCAATCACCGTCACGCTGTACCTCACCGGGTAATGTTCGTTGCGCCCTGGAGCATGATCCCGAAAAGAGGAAACCGGTTTTCGGAAAAGATCATGCTCAAACAAAAAGATAAGCGACGAGTCTGGTTCAACGCAGTTGAATCGGGTTCAACGCAGTTGAAACAGACTCTGGAGCATTTTCGCCTCTGGTTGGAAGCGAAGCCTGAGTTGTGTTCTGACGCGTTTTCCTCACGCGAACAGGTCATCCGCCGCGCTCGGAACGTTATGACTGAACCGCCTCCTATACATGTCCGGATCGGATATCGCACCGTCCGCCATCCCGTCACGGCGTAGTTTTCCCGTGCTCGAATCGTTCGCGGGCGTTGCACTGTATCCCTCGACTGCATCAGTGCGGATCGGACGCGACCGCCCTGAGGGCGGAGGCAGGGAAATCTCGATGAAATACTGTTAAGTATTTGAATTTTCAGGATGAATAGCAGTGGTCAGGCCGATGGTTGATGAACCGGTAAGGACGGCAAAATAATTAAAATACCTCTATTTGCGAGGAGTTGGCTCGAAAATCCCTTGCATTTTGTGCAGCGCGGTTACATATTGTGCGCTGCGGTAGCCGTCGCGCTATCGCTGCCCTCCTTGGGCGTTTCCTCCCTAGACTCGGGTCGCTTGTTCGACGGGCGACCCTTTTTCTTTGCCGCATTTCAAACCGTTGGCCGGGCGCTTACTCTGCGGCGGCGCGGAAGGGGCCGAGATCGTCCAGGGGGATCGCGGCCAGGGCATTGGCGAGCGTCAGGAAATCCGCGGCAACCTGGTTGAAGCGGGGGCCACGCTCGCGTCGCCGTTCGTCCATGTAGACCGCCCGGTTGAGTTCGAGTTGAACCGCGTGCAGTCCGCTGGCTGGATTGCCGTAATGTTCGGTGATGAATCCGCCCGCGTAGGGCTTGTTGCGGGTGACCGAGTAGCCGAGGCTTCTCAACAGATCGTCGATGATGTTCGGAATCTGCGGCGCGCAACTGGTTTCATAGCGATCACCGATCACGATGTCCGACCGCCTGGACTCCTCCGGCGCGATGCCGGTCGATGGCATCGAATGGCAATCCACGAGGATGACCGTTCCGAACGTCTGATGTGCCTTGTAGATCAGCCGTCGCAGCGCGCGGTGATAGGGTTTGTAGAGCTGCTCGATCCGGCCCAGCGCATCCTCCACGCTGAGACGCTCGCGATATATTTCCTCGCCGTCACCGACCACGCGCGGGATGGTGCCGAGACCGCCCGCGACGCGCATCGATCGCGTATTGGCGAAGCTCGGCAGTCGCCCGGTGAACATTCGGGGATCGAGTTCGTAAGGTTCGCGGTTCACATCGACGTAGGAACGGGGAAAATTGACCCGGACCACCGGAAAACCGGCATCGGTCAAGCCACCGATCAGTTCATCCATGAACGAATCTTCCGACCGGCGCAGGCCGGCGAGATCTATTCGCGACGCGGACAGGAACTGCTCCGGATAGATCGAACCGGAATGCGGAGAGTTAAAGATGATGGGGGATCGCCATGTCGCCGGCTCTGCGATCTCGAAAGGAGGCGGTTGGTCACCGTCAAACTGGCTCATCGCCGGCGTCATCCTTGCGCAGCCGTCTGCCGGACACCTCCGGACAGGCTTTCTGAACCTGTATTGTCGATAATCGCAACCCTTCTGCCAAGCCCCAGTTCGCCTTCACTCCAAATTTACCAGATATGGATTATATAAAAGACTGCTTATCCAGCCGGGCTCCAATGACCTCCATGCACAAGATCCTCCTCGCCGAAGACGACAACGACATGCGCCGATTTCTGGTCAAGGCGCTGGAAAATGCCGGTTTCAAGGTGTCGTCCTATGACAACGGCCTCTCAGCCTATCAGAGGCTGCGCGAGGAGCCCTTTGAAATGCTTCTCACCGATATCGTCATGCCGGAAATGGACGGCATCGAGCTGGCGCGCCGCGCTTCCGAACTCGACCCCGACATCAAGATCATGTTTATCACCGGCTTCGCGGCCGTCGCGCTGAATTCTGATTCCGAAGCGCCCAAGAACGCAAAGGTATTGTCCAAGCCGGTGCATTTGCGTGAATTGGTCAGCGAAGTGAATAAGATGCTGGCGGCTTGATTCAGGTGGCCGCTGATCCTTGCCTGTCGGCGCGGGAGCCGATATAGGACCGGCGACCCCTGTGGGAATTTTCGGGCGCGTAGCTCAGCGGGAGAGCACTACCTTGACATGGTAGGGGTCACAGGTTCGATCCCTGTCGCGCCCACCACCCAGTCTGTTTATTTCTCACATTTTCCGGAGATTGACGAAAAGCCCCGCTGTTGGCGGGCTTTTTGTATGTTGATCTGCGGAGGCGCGGTCTCCGTGACCCGTCTGGGCTGGTTTTGGCACTCTGTGTCTCTGCGGCGCAATTTCCCGTTCCTGGAATTGGGTGGACGAGATAAGGCGCGCTTATCGATCGGCGGAATCCGGAGCGCCGGTCGGCGCTAGGCCGAGCCGAGCCATCTGTTGAGACCATTCTGCCGGCGCATCGCGGAGAGCAGCGATACCGATCTCGCGTGGGAATCGTCCTTCAACGGCTGCTGTCACCAGGGTCGGCGCAAGGAAAGCAAGCGAGATCGTCACATTGATGTGTCGCGTTCTGCCATGTTGGCGGGTGGCAAGACTTTCGATTGTCTCGCGGCCGTCCACGATCTCCTGAAGCCAAAGTGGCCGCAGCCGATCAATCGGATGAGAGCCGACCGGCGTTCGGTCTTCATGGGCCGCGCGCGATGCTCAGGCGTATAAGCCGGACGCAAAATCTCCCGGGCGGGCCTTGATGGCTTCTTCCAGGGTACGACGA
>JAANMW010001638.1_pt1 | contig 22797 bp, 23 predicted proteins | sample 7279671 | NCBI WGS metagenome assembly JAANMW01 (sample SAMN14094541, study PRJNA606508) | bioreactor metagenome | isolation source: A lab-scale SPAN reactor treating ammonium-rich wastewater day 247 | place: Ireland: Galway | collected 2017-09-19 | reverse complement strand
CGCCGTTCCGTGCATCGCCCTGTCCCGTGCTTGTCGAGGATCGCCAGCATCCCATGCGTGGATGGGCGCGGCATGGCGCGCCTGTGAAGCGGGCGCGAAGTGCGGCGGCCAGTCAGTGCGCGCGCGCCGCAGCGCGCCTCGGGGATACGGCGATGCCGACCACGATGAAGGCGAGCAGCACCGCCGATGCCGCATAGCGGTCCAGCCCGAGGCCGCCGCTGGCCAACGGCTTGTCGAGGAAATCGCCCACCACCGCGCCCAGCGGACGGGTCAGGATGAAGGCGGCCCAGAACAACGGCGTCTTCGGCACCCTGCCGAAGACATGCAGCGCGGCGACCACGGCCAATGCGCCGCCGAAGATCGCCATCCCGCCCAGGTAGCCCATTCCCACCGTGTCGGCGACCCAGTCGCCAAGCGCCGTCCCCAGCGTCTGCGAACACATGATGGTCAGCCAGTAGAACCCTTCCGACTTCGCATCGACCACGCTGGCAACGGACACGCTGCCGACCGTCCGCTTCCACCACCACAGCACCGCCAGCACCATCGCCAGCAGCAGGCTGGAACCGGCGGCGTAGCCAAGCCCCTGCGCGCGGGTGGCGTAGTCGGCCAAGGTGGTGCCGACGGTGGTGCTGGCGATGATCGCGAACCAGTACGGCGCCGGGTGGAAGCGCGGCGCGCGGATCTGCACCCATACCGCCGCTGCGAACAGCACGCCGAAGATGCCGGTGCCGATGAGGTAGCCCGTGCCGGTGGCCCCCGGCGCGGTTTCGCCCAGCCACGACATCGTCACCGCATCGCCGCCGGTTTCGCCCAGCGTGGTGGCGGCGATCTTGACCAGCCAGAACCCCAGTGTCACCTCCGGCACCTTGGCCAAGGCCGCAGGCAACCGTCTTTCCACCGCTGTCGAATCCATCGCGGGGGCAATCCAGATAGCGCCACTTGGGCATTGCGCACAGGTTGCCGGCCGCCATGTTGGGCTGGCTCAGGCGAATTTCAGGATTGCGTTAACCCAGGCAACGCAGCTGCCACAGGCTGCGGCCGAGCGCTTCGATCCGGCTCGACTCGACTGCCGCGCCACCCATCGCAGTCTTGTCCTGTTGCAAAGCGAATTCTGCCAACATCGCGGCCATGAACCTGCCATCGCTTGCCGAGCCCGCGCCGCCACCGCTCCAGTGCAACAAGGTGCGCAACGTCGCCCGGATTGCCGCTTTCGCCATGCTGGCGGCGGCGGCTGTGGTTCTGCTGGGCTGGTGGCTGCAGATCCCGGCGCTGACCCGGTTGATGACGGGTGCCACCAGCATGAAGGCCACCTCTGCCATCGCCTTCCTTGCAGGCGGGCTGGCCCTGCTGGGCTGCGCCAGGCGCCCGCGCGGCGGCCTTGCCTGTTTCCTGCCGAACCTGCTGATGCTGCTGCTCGGCACCGCCTCGCTGCTGGAATACACCACCGGCGTCGACCTCTTCATCGACCACCTGTTCGCCGATCCGGAATCCATCGCGCAGGGCAATCCGCCGGGCCGCATGTCGCAGATGACAGCGGTGGGCTTCATCCTGATGGGGCTGCAGGGGCTGCTGGTCAGCCGGCAGCGCATGCCGCGGCTGGCCCACCTGCTGGCCGGCCTGCTGCTGTCGCTGGGCACTTTATCCCTGACAATGGCCGGATACGGCTACCGCATGGGCATCACCCAAGTGCTGCCGGTGGCTGTCCCCACCGCCGTTTTGCTGCTGCTTGGCGCGCTGGGCTGGCTGGTCCTGCAAAAGCCGATGGGCATCATGCGGGTGGCGTATGCCGACAGCCCCGGCACCCTGCTGCTGCGCTGGGCCGCGATTCCGGCGCTGCTGATGCCGCCGCTGCTGGCGATCGCCATCCGCGCTGCGGAACAACTGCTGGGCTGGACCTTTGCCGAAGTGGTCGCCGCCATCGGCTACCTGAGTGGCGTGGGCGCAAGCGCAATGGTCATCGGCATGGCCTGGCTGCTGCACGGGCTGGACCAGCAGCGGCAGCAATCCGCACGGTTTCAGGACGCGGCCTATACCGACGCGCTGACCCGGCTGGTGAACCGGCGCGGCTTCGACGAAGCCATGGAGCGCATGCTGCAGGGGCACCGCGAGAGCGACCACGGCTTCACCCTGCTGATGCTCGACCTGGACCACTTCAAGCGCTTCAACGACGACTTCGGCCATCTTGCCGGCGACCGCGCGCTGCAGATCACCGGCCAGGTCCTGCGCGGCGCGCTGCGTCCGCAGGACATCGCCGCACGCTTCGGCGGCGAGGAATTCGCGGTGATCCTTCCGGGCACCGACGTGATTGGCGCGCAGCGCACGGCCAATCGCCTGCTGCAGGCCTTCCACGCACAGGAATGGCCGCACCGTCCGGTGACCGCCAGCATCGGCATCGCCAATTCCCATCCCGGCGACAGCGCCGCCGCCCTGATCGCGCGCGCCGACACGGCGCTGTACGCGGCCAAGTCGAGTGGCCGCGACCGCGCCTGCGAGAACCAGGTCACCACGATTTCCTCGGTGCTCTGACACCGCCCCGCGCCCTTGTCGCAAGGCTAGCGCAGCCCCGGCGATGGGCTAGAACCCCAGCTTGGCCCCCGCCCCCAGCAGGGTGGCAACGCCGAGCAGCGCGAAGATGCCTGCGGCGATCGAATGCACCAGCTTCATCGGGATGCGGTTCGCCAGCTTGTCGCCGATGAACACCGCGGGCACGTCCGCGATCAACATGCCCAGCGTGGTGCCAACCACCACCAGCAGCGGCGTGGCGTAGTGCGCCGCCATCGCCACGGTGGCGATCTGGGTCTTGTCGCCCATCTCGGCCAGGAAGAAGGTGACCAGCGTGGCGCCGAACACGCCGAACTTGCCGGCAATCCGGGTTTCCTCTTCCTCGATCTTGTCCGGGACCAGGGTCCAGGCCGCCATGCCGATGAACGACAGGCCCAGCACCCAGCGCAGCACCTCGGGCGTCAGCGTCGCGGTGATCCACGCCCCCAGCGCCCCCGCGAGGCCGTGGTTGACGATGGTCGCCGCGAGGATGCCGAGGATGATCGGCACCGGCTTCTTGAAGCGCGCGGCGAGGATGAAGGCGAGCAGCTGGGTCTTGTCACCGATTTCGGCGAGCGCGACGACCCCGGTGGAGACGAGCAGTGATTCCATGGACTTTCCACGGCCGGGCAACGGACACATGACCACGGCGCATCCCCGGCCATCTCGGAGCGCAGTGGTCAAAGGTCTTGCCAAGCATGGGAACCGCCCGCGCCATGGCCTGTGGGCCAAGTGTGTTGACGTGGGCCTCTTCGCGACGAAGAGCGGCTACTCCCCAATGACCGGGCCATTGTAACAGCGGGCCGGCAGCCGGGTACTCGACGGTGCCGACGCCGCAGCGGCTTCAGCCGCGCAGCAGGATCATCGGCAGCGCGAACAGCGCCAGCGTGAACAGGATGCCGACGACCACCAGCGCCACCCGTCCCGGCTCCGCGCGCACGACCGACCAGAACGTCTCCGCGGTGCCGTCGCGCTCGGCAGCTTCGCGCTCGGCGCGGGCGCGAAGCTGGCGCCCTTGCTGGTAGGTGGCCAGCAACTGCTTCGCCGCCGCGAACCCGGACTCGTCGCGCAGCCAGATCCCGCCGAAGGAAATTCCCCAGCGGCTGGGTTTGGTTTCGTAGTACTCGACCCGGTGCTCATCGAGCAGCGCGCGCACTTCATCGGCCTCGTCGTCGGGCACATTGCGCAGGTTCATCAGCAGCTTCGCCATGGCGCGAGGATAGCAGCCGCGCCCGCGGCCCAGCGCGGCCGCACGCCTCCACGCAATGCCGACAGCGTGCGACCTATCTGTCGAGCCGCAGGAACCGCGCCGCGTTGTCGTGGAAGATCGCGCGCTTCTGCGCCGGGCTCAGGAACGCGGCGCTGTCGACGCCCTCCACCGCCTGCGTGATCGCTTCCGGCCAGACCATCTGGTCGGAGCCGAACATCAGCCGATCGCCCATCCCGGCGGTCACCAGCGCCTGCAGGTAATCGTGGAATTCCTGCCGCGGGATGATCCAGTTGATCACCGACAGGTCCGCGTGTACCTGCGGGTACATGTAGAGGATGGCCTTGGTTTCCTGCAGGTAGGGCCAGCCGGCGTGCATCAGCCACACCCGCAGTTTGGGATGGCGCTTGAGCATCGGTTCCAGCCGCATCGGGTTGCCGAGGTCGACGCTGAAGCCCGGGCAGCAGCCATACGGCGTGCCTGGCGGCGCCAGGCCGGTGTGGATGCCGACGGGAATGTCGAGTTCTTCGGCCAGCGCGAGGTACGGCTCGAACCACGCATCGCTGGGGTCCAGCCCGTGGTACTGCGCCCCGATCTCGCCCATCACCTTCAGTTCGCCATTGGCGAACGCCTTGCGCAACACCTCGACCGGCGGCAGCGGCGTGCGCCCGTCGTCGAGGAACGCGCCGGCCCAGATGGTGTTGTCGCCCCCCGCGCGCCGCATGCTGGCCATCGCCGCATCGGGGCCGCTGACCAGCCCCAGTACGATGCCGTGCTGGCGCATCCGCTCCAGGGTCAGGCGCTCGCGCTCGGCATCGGAATTGGCCGTGGTCGGCTGGCCGGTGGCCGGATTGGGCGCGCCGGGCGCCGCCGGCCCGACGTGCAGATGAACATCGATGATCGGCCCCGAGTACGACTGGGCGAACACGGGACCGCAGGCCAGGGCCAGCAGCAGGGTCAGGCAGTGAAAACGCATCGTGTCGCTCCTTCGCGCGAACTCGGGATAGGCAACGGCAAGCCGACCAGCGGGCGGCCACCAGCGCACGAGCCGGTCGGCAACAGCACACGCAATTCCCCGTCCCGTCGTTGTGCCATGCTCGCGCCTTACTTCCATCGGAGCTTGCGAAATGGCCAGCAAAAAGACGGTTTCCCCCGCCAAGTCTTCCGCAAAGGGCAAGGTGTCCCCAGCCTCCAAACCAGCCAAGCCAGCCAAATCCAGCGCGCCTGCGGGGAGCGACAAACCCCGCGCCGGCGCGCCGGCGACGGTCGCGCACACGCCGCGCCGCTTCGACGGCAAGGTGGTGGTCACCACCGGCGCCGCCGCGGGCCTGGGCCGCGCCACCGTGCTGCGGCTGGCGCTGGAAGGCGCCACGCAGGTGCTGGTGGACCTGAAGAAGGACGGACTGAAGCGGGTACAGAAGGAAATCGAGGCGCTCAACCCACGGGCGAAGACGCTGCTGGTGACCGCCGACGTGTCCAACCCGGACGATGTCCACGCCTACGTCAAGAAGACGATGAAGGCGTTCGGCCGCATCGACGGCTTCTTCAACAACGCGGGCATCGAGGGGCGTCAGAACCTGACCGAGGATTTCGGCGGCAAGGAGTTCGACCGCGTCATCGGCGTGAACCTCAACGGCGTGTTTTACGGCATGGCCGAAGTGCTGAAGGTGATGCACCAGCAAGGCAGCGGCAGCATCGTCAACTCCGCGTCGGTGGGCGGCATCCGCGGGGTCGGCAACCAGTCCGGCTACTCCGCCTCCAAGCACGGCGTGGTGGGCCTGACCCGCAACTCGGCGGTGGAATACGGGCAGTACGGCATCACCATCAACGCGATCGCGCCGGGCGCGATCATGACCGACATGGTCGAGAACTCGCTGCGGCAGATGGCCGGTGATGACTGGGAAGCCGCCGGCAAGCAGTTCGTGAGCGTCAACCCGATGCAGCGCTTCGGCCGGCCGGAGGAAGTGGCGGCGGTGGTGGCCTTCCTGCTGTCCGGCGAAGCCAGCTTCGTCAACGGCTTGGTGGTCACCATCGACGGCGGGCAGTCGTACAAGTACTGACCCAACGCGCGATCCATGCGGGCGTCGCTGCCGGCGCCCCTTGGCTATTTCCCGACGATCAATCCTGCTCGGCCGCGGCCTCGCGGCCCTGCTGGCGGATCAACGCTTCCTCGCGCGCGTCGTTGATGGCATGGCGCACGCCGTCGAGGTCCGGGGCGGATTCATCATGGGCGAACACGCCGGTGAGTTCGCTGTCCGGACGCAGTTCGCCGGCTTCGTACAGCGCCCACATCTCCTCGCCATACCAGGTGTCCAGCAGCTCCGGCGCCCACGCGCCGAGGCTGGCGGTGAGATTGTTGACGTCCCGCAGCAGCATGCTGCGGGCGGCATTGTTGCCGGCAGCGCTGACCACCTGCGGGAAATCGATGATGACCGGGCCATCGGGGGCGACCAGCACGTTGTATTCCGACAGGTCCCCATGGATCAGGCCCACGCAGAGCATCTTCACCACCTGCCGCACCAGGAAGCGGTGGAAACCGCGGGCCAGCTCCGGCGACAGTTCCACCTCGCCCAGCCGCGGCGCGGAATAGCCGTCGGCATCGACCACCAGCTCCATCACCAGCACGCCGTGGAAATAGCCGTAGGGTTCCGGCACGCGCACGCCGGCATCACGCAGCTGGTAGAGCGCATCGACCTCGGTGTTCTTCCACGCGGTTTCCTGCTGCTTGCGACCGTATTTCGTGGCCTTACCGATCGCCCGCGCCTCGCGGCTGCCGCGCACCTTGCGCCCTTCCTGGTACTGCACGCGCTGCTGGAAACTGCGCTGCGCCATGTCCTTGTAGAGCTTGGCGCAGCGGATGTCGTGGCCGGCGCGCACCACGTACACGGCCGCTTCCTTGCCGCTTTTCAGCGGCCGCAGCACTTCATCGATCACGCCGTCATCGATGAGCGGCTGCAGGCCAGGGGGGGTCTTCATTGCATCCTTTGGGAAAGACCGGGATCGTGACCCGGCCCACTAGAGTGCCTCATCGCTACACTGGCCGTCCCTTTTTCCGGCAACACCGCATGTCCGATGCCGTACGACTGGCCAAACGCGTGGCCGAGCTGGCCGCATGCTCGCGCGCCGACGCGGAGCAATACATCCGCAACGGCTGGGTGCAGGTGGACGGACGCGTGGTCGAGAATCCCGCGCACGCGGTGTCCAGCGAAACAGTGACGCTGGATGGGGAGGCGCGGCTGGAGGCCGTGGAACCGGCCACCGTGCTGCTGCACAAGCCGGTGGGCTACGACACCATCAGCGGGCCCAACCCCGCCGCCACCCTGGTGCAGCCCGGCACCCGCTGGCCCGAAGATCCTTCCGGCGTGCGCATGCTGGAGCGCCATTTCCACCGCCTGACCCCGCTGGTGCCGCTGGATATCGACGCTAGCGGCCTGATGGTCCTGACCCAAGACGGGCGAGTGTGGCGCCGGCTCACCGAGGACGACGACGGGATCGAACAGGAATACGTGGTCGAGGTCAGCGGCGACATCGCCCCCTACGGCCTGCGCAAGCTCAACCACGGCCTGCACTACAACGGCCGCCCGCTGCCGCCGTGCAAGGTCAGCTGGCAGAACGAAGTACGGCTGCGCTTCGCGCTGAAGGGCGTGCAGGGCGGGCAGCTGCGCGACATGTGCGCGCAGGTCGGGCTGGAGGTGGTGTCGATCCGCCGCCTGCGGATCGGCAAGGTTTCGCTGGCGAAGATGCCGGTGGGGACGTGGCGCTACCTGCCGGTGGGCGAACGGTTCTAGGCCGCCCTGCAGGCCGGGCCGACGGCCTGCTGCCGTCAACCGGATTGACCTGCCGCGCCCGCCAACGGCGCATACTCCGTCGGCCGGCTGCAACCGCAGCCGCACCCCCGCACAGCCAAGGAGATGCACGTGGGCAAGGGCATGGACCAGAAGAAGGAACAGAAGAAGAAACCGGCCAAGACGATGAAGGAAAAGAAGGCCGAGAAGAAGGACAAGAAGGCGACCAAGGGGTTCGCACCCGCCTGAGTAGGGCACCGCATGGCCGCCAGCATGTGCCAGTCGAACCGGGCCGACTCGTCATCCACCAGGTTGGCGATGGCATGGGCGGCCACGAACAGGCCGGCGAAAGTCCAGTGGAACACCCTCGTAGGCAGGTCGTACACGCGAACGGCAGTCATGGCGCATCTCCGTCCCTAGGGAGACCAGGCTGCATTGAAGGGCCGTGCAGCCACATCGGGCAAATGCCGCATCCGGCACCAGCGCTGGCGCGCAGGGGCACCATGCGACATCCGCCCCCTGCCGCGCGAGCGCGGGGCCGCCCGCCTCGCGGCGGCGCACCCACCCCCGCCGGATACCGGCTCGCACTGCGCTGGGCACGACCGGCGTGGCCGCGCACAGGCTTGGGCCTGGCGCCAGCGACGCTTGGTACGGCACGCCGGACGCATACCGAAGCGGCGAAACGGTTCCACCCCGGCGACCGCTCAGGCCAGCCGCTCGATCTCCCGCGCGGCCATCCCGGCGGCGCCCTGCAGCATGCCCGAATAGAGCTTGCGGGCCGGCCCTACCTCGCGGGCAGCGGACTCCAGGCCATGCACGTACGCCGCAAGCAGATCACGGGCGTTGAACTGCTGGCTGAGCTCCTCCACCGTCCTGGCCACGGCATCGCGCAGGTGCCAATCCACGTTGGTGCCGGACTCGGCCTGCTTGGCCAAGTCCAAGACCCGGATGACATGCGGCGTGATAAGACCTACGACGGTGGCTTTCATACGTACGACCTGCGGGGGAACAGGAGCGCGAAGATACCGCATGGCGCCGTCAAGGCGGCGTGGCGGACGGGTCAGCCGTGCAGCCGCCAGCCCAGCGTTTCGCCGTGGGCCAGCGGCGCGATGGTGCGGTCGCCATACGGCAGCTCGGCCGGGATGACCCAGTCGCCCTTGCGCAGGGTCAGCGTGCCGGTGTTGCGCGGCAGGCGGTAGAAGTCGGCGCCGAAATGGCTGGCAAAGCCCTCCAGTCGGTCCAGCCGGCCGGCGGCCTCAAACGCGGTGGCATATAGCTCCAGCGCGTGCAGGCCGGTGTAGCAGCCGGCGCAGCCGCAGTCGGCTTCCTTGTCGCCGCGCGCATGCGGGGCCGAATCGGTGCCCAGGAAGAAGCGCGCATCGCCGCTGGTGGCGGCCTCCAGCAACGCACGCCGGTGCACTTCACGCTTCAGCACCGGCAGGCAGTAGTAGTGCGGGCGGATACCGCCAGTGAAGATGGCATTGCGGTTGTACAGCAGGTGGTGCGCGGTGATGGTGGCGGCGACCTCGCCTTCGGCGGCGCGCACGTAGTCCACGGCGTCCTTCGTCGTGATGTGCTCCAGCACCACGCGCAGCCCAGGGAAATCGCGACGCAGCGGGATCAGCTTGTCCTCGATGAACACCTTCTCGCGATCGAACACGTCGATCTCGCGATCGGTCACCTCGCCATGGATGGCCAGCACCATGCCCGTCTCCTGCATGGCCTCCAGCGCCGCGTAGGCATGTTTCAAGTTGGTGACGCCGGAATCCGAATTGGTGGTGGCGCCCGCCGGGTACAGCTTTGCCGCGTGCACGAAGCCACTGGCCCGGGCCTGCAGGATCTCCTCGGCCGGCGTGTTGTCGGTGAGGTACAACGTCATCAGCGGCTCGAAGTCAGACCCCGCCGGCAGCGCGGCCAGGATGCGCTCGCGATACGCCGCCGCTAGCGCCGTGGTGGTGACCGGCGGGCGCAGGTTCGGCATCACGATGGCGCGGCGGAACTGCGCCGCCGTATGCGGCAGCACCGCCTGCAGCTGCGCGCCGTCGCGCAGGTGCAGGTGCCAGTCGTCGGGCCGGGTGATGGCCAGCGTGGTACCGGCCGGTACCTGGGCGGGATCGGGAACGTGGTGGGCAAGCGGGGTCATGGGGGCTCCGGGGCCTGCAGGCCAGGACCGCAATTTTGCCGGTTGTTGCCCCGCGGCACCACGTGCGCCGCGTTGCCGGCACGAAGACGGGCTACGCCTGGCGCCCCTGCCCCGGCGGCGCGACGCCCACCGCCTGCGCTGACCCGCGTCCGCTGCGCGCCCGATCACGCCTCCCCCGTCAGCCGTCGGCCAGCACCGGCGCCAGCAGGCGGAACGTGCCCGCGTCGGCATCCATTTCCACCTTGCCGCCCACCGGCACGATGAACTGCTCGCGGATGTGTCCGATCATCGCGCCGCGATAGGCGGGAATCTTCAGCGGCAGGATGTAGTCGTCGAAGATCTGGTCCAGGGTCAGTGAACCATAGCCGTCGCCCGGATTGCAGTCGCTGCAGTCGCCGAAGATGAAGCCCGCGACCTTGTCCAGCGCGCCCATCAGCTTCAGCGTGCTGAACATGCGGTCGATGCGGTAAGGCGCCTCGCCCACGTCCTCCAGGAACAGGATCTTGCCGCTGAAATCCGGCAGATACGGCGTGCCTGCCAGCGCGGTGAGTACCGTCAGGTTGCCGCCCACCAGTCCGCCCTGCGCCTTACCGCCGCGCAGGGCCTGGGTGCGGTTTCGGCGCGGGACCAGTTCGTCGCCGGCGTCGCGGCTATTCTGGTACTGCATCAGCTCGCGCCGGAAAAACAGCCGCTCGAACTGGTCGACGTTGAAGCGGTTCCAGCTGCCCGCGCCAACCGGGCCGTGGAAGGTGACCAGCCCGGTCTTGGCGTGGATCGCGCAGTGCAGCGCGGTGATGTCCGAATAGCCCAGCAGCACCTTGGGGTTGCGGCGGATCAGCGGGTAGTCCAGCAGCGGCAGCAGCCGCGCCGCACCGGAACCGCCGCGCACGCAGACGATGGCCTTGACCTCGCGGTCGCCGAACATCGCGTTGAGGTCGCCGGCACGCTGGGCATCGGTTCCCGCCAGATGGCCGTAGCGCCCGCCGTAATGGGCGCCGGTCCGGACCCGGAAGCCCAGCGCCTCCATCGCCTCCTGCGCCAGCTGCAGCGACAGCCGCTCGTTGACCGCCGACGACGGGCTGGCCAGCCCCACCGTATCGCCCTTGCGCAGCCCTGCCGCCAGCAGCTGCCCGTGCGTGGCCGCCATCGCCCCGCGCATGCCTAGCACCGGCAACATCGCACCCGCAAGCGCCGCCGCGCCGAGGAATCGCCTTCTATCCATGTTCGAATCCGTGGTGGAAGTCGGGCCAAGGGTAGCAACGGGCGATGGCTGGATCGCCTTCCTCGCAGGCGGGGCCGGAAGATCCACTTCCACGGCAACAAACACGTGCAGTCATCCATCCGCCTGCGAAATGTTTCCGGCACGCTTTTGTCCGCATACTTCGGGGCATCTGATGAAGGCGGACCACATGCCCGGACTGACATCTGCCGAAGCCGCGGCGCGGCTGGCGCGCAACGGCCCCAACGTATTGCCCGAGCCGGGCCGGAAGGGCGGCCTGGCGCTTGCCGGGCAAGTGCTGCGCGAGCCCATGTTATTGCTGCTGCTGGCGGCTTCGCTGGTGTACGTGCTGCTGGGCGATCCCGGGGAGGCCGCCCTACTGGTCACCTCCGTGGTGCTGGTCATGGGGCTAACGCTGTACCAGGAATACAAATCCGAGCGGGCCCTGCAGGCGCTGCGCGACCTCGGCAGCCCGCGGGCGCGGGTCCTACGCGATGGCGTGGCCCAGGTGGTGGCATCGCAGGAGCTGGTGGTCGGCGACGTGCTGCTGCTGGAGGAAGGCGACCGCGTGGCCGCCGACGCGCGCGTATTGGAGGCCGCCGACCTGCACGTGGACGAATCCCTGCTCACCGGCGAATCGGTGGCGGTAGTGCGGCAGGCAGGCGCCGAGGGCGATGCCGGCATCGTCCACGCCAGCACGCTGGTGGTGCGCGGACGCGGCACGGCCGAGGTGGTCGCGGTGGGCGTGGAGACGGCAGTCGGGCGCATCGGCCGCTCGCTGCAGTCGATCGTCACCGAGCGTTCGCCGCTGCAGCGCGAGATGCGCCGGATCGTGGCGATCTTCGCCGTCATCAGCTTGGTGACCTGCCTGCTGGTGGTGGTCCTGTACGGCCTGCTCCGGGAGAACTGGCTGGAAGGGGTGCTGGCCGGGATCACGCTGGCGATGGCCAACATCCCCGAGGAGTTCCCGGTGGTGCTCAGCGTGTTCCTGGCGCTGGGCGGATGGCGGATGGCCCGGCACAACGCGTTGGCCCGGCGCGCACCCGCGATCGAGGCGCTGGGTGCGATCGGCATCCTCTGCACCGACAAGACCGGCACCCTCACCGAAAACCGGATGGCGGTGGCCGAACTGGACGCGGCGGATGCCACCCGCGCGCTGGAGACGGGACGCCTGGCCTGCCCGCCGCTGTCGCATGACCCGATGGACCGTGCGCTGGTGGACGCGGCGGCGCAGCGGCAGATGCCGGCGGAACCCTCGGGCTGGCAGCGGCTGCGCGACTATCCGCTGAGCAGCCAGCGGCCGGCCTTCATCCAGGCCTGGCGCACGGACGCGGGCGAACTTTTCATCGCCGGCAAGGGCGCGCCGGAAACCATCGCGGCGATGTGCACGGGCTCGGCGCCGACGCAGGCGGAACTGGAGCAGCGCTTGGCCGCGATGACGCAGCGCGGCCTGCGCGTGCTTGCGGTCGCCGCCGGGCGCGGGCCCGATGCGTCCAGCGCGCCGCTGCCGGAGGACCCCACGACGTTCCAACTGGAATGGTTGGGCCTGGTCGGTTTCGCCGACCCGCTGCGCGCCGCCGTGCCCGACGCCGTGGCCGAGGCGCGCGCGGCCGGCGTGCGCGTGATCATGATGACCGGCGACCATGCCGGCACCGCCCGCGCGATCGCCCGGCAGGCCGGCATCGACACCGACGCGGGCGTAGTGCGCGGCGATGCGCTGGACGAGTGCGACGACGCCACCCTGGCCGACCGCCTTGCCGCCTCCAGCGTGTTCGCGCGGGTGCGGCCGGAGCACAAGCTGCGGCTGGTGGAAGCGTTGAAGGCGCGTGGCGGCGTGGTGGCGATGACCGGCGACGGCGTCAACGACGCGCCCGCGCTGATGGCGGCGCACGTGGGCATCGCGATGGGCGGCCGCGGCACCGACGTGGCCCGCGAGGCCGCGGCCATCGTGCTGCTGGACGACAACTTCGTCAGCGTGGTCCGCGCCATCCGGATGGGCCGCACCATCTACGAGAACATCGCCCGGGCCGCGCGCTACATCCTGGCGGTGCACGTGCCGATCACCGGCATGGCGCTGCTGCCGCTGCTCACCGGCTCGGCGCCGATGCTGATGCCGCTGCACGTGGTGATGCTGGAACTGATCATCGACCCGGCGTGTTCGGTCGTGTTGGAGCGCGAGCCGCCGCCCGACGACATCATGCAGCGGCCGCCGCGCCCCGCCGACCACCCGCTGCTGGACCGCGCCACCCTGTTCGCCTCGCTCGGGCAGGGACTGGTGATGTTCCTGGCGGTCGCCCTGGCCTACCTGTTGGGCGTCCGCGCGGGATTGGCGGATGCGCAGCTGGCGGCGCTGTCGTTCACCGCGATAGTGACCGGCAACCTGTTCCTGATCCTGCTGCACCGCTCGGGCGGCTCGATCTGGCGGGCACTGCGCACGCCCAATGCCGCCTTCTGGATCGTGACGGTTACCGCCAGCGGGGTGCTGGCGTTGGCGATCCTGCATCCGGCGGTGGCCGGCCTGTTCGACTTCGTGCGGCCACCGGCACCGCTGTTGGCGGTCGCGGTGGCGCTGCCGCTGCTCGCGATCATCGCGCTGGACCTGCTGCGCCGGCTACGGAGGACGTGAGGCCGACCGGAGCCCGCTGCCGGCGCCTGAGCGCGCCCAACGGGCGTGTGCCGCACGTCCGCGCCGTTATCGCGGATCCCCGCTGGCTGCCGCGTTGATCGGCGTGGGCAACGCCGCGAAGTCCAGCGTCCACGCGTCCGCCTGCGGCGCTGGCGGGAAGCGCGCCCAACGGGTTTCGCGTTTCGCGTACAGGGTCGGGCCCCGGCAGCCGTCGCCGCACCACAGCGGAATCTCGATGCGGTCGACCTCGATGTCGTTGCGCAGTACCAGTCCGCCGCCGGTGTCGCGCGCCAATCGCAGCCTGGACGCGCGGCGCGGCCCTTCGGGCGGCCCCATGTCCACCAGCGTGCCGTAGTCCATCCAGCCATCCGTGCAGGTCGGCGTCACCGTGCCGATGCGTACCGGCGTGGGTCCGGGCAGATCCGATGCGGCGGCGCTTGCCTGCGGCTGCAGCGGTCGCGACAGCACTTCACGCGCGGACGTCCACCAGCGCGCATACGCATCGCGGTCGCTGCCGGCAAGGTCCCTCGCCGCCGACGCCACCGCGGCGGGCGGCCACCACGACGCGAACTGCAGTGAGGTCCCCGCGTCCACGACCTGCAGCGCATCGGCGCCCGGCTCGGCAAGCAGCGCCTGCGCAAGCGCCGGTTCGCTGCCCGGATCCGCTACGCCGGAATACCTGCCGGAAAGCGCGGGACAGTCCGGCCGCCCCGCCATGCGCGCCGCATCCAGTCCGGGAAACCCGGCGGGCGGCGGCGTATCCACCTCGCGCACGCAGCCGCCCAGCACGGGGACCAGCAGCAGGATGGGCAGGAGGCGGGCGAACTGCGGCATGGCGGCCACCCGGCCCCCACCCGCCTGCTGCGGCAGTCCAGACGGACTCAGCGCTTGCAGGTATTGAGGCCGAGCAAGGCGTACAGCGGGCAGAAGTTGAATAGCCCGGTTGCCAGTGGCACCACGCCGATCCACGCCCACACCGGCCCGCCCGTGGCCGCCCATGCGACCAGCAACAGCCCCACCGCGATCCGAAGCCACTTGTCGACACCACCGACGTTGGTTTTCATGGCCATCCCTCCCTTTGGACAGGCGCAGCATGGCACCTCCGCGCGGCTCCTGCTTGGCCCGGGCTGGCCATGTGGCCCACGGGGTGGCACCGGAACCTGATGGGGGCACGCCCCGCTTCACATCCGGAAAGTCGACGCCGGCACCTGCTTTCCCTACGCTTGTCCGCAATTCGCCAACGCATGCCGGAGTGCATCGATGAAATATCCGCTGGCCCTGCTGCTGTCCTTCGGCCTGCTTGCCGCCCCGTTTCCGCCTTCCGCCCAGACCAAACCCACGAAACCCGCGGCAGCGCCCGCCGCCTGCCTGATGGAAGGCAAGTTCGAGTTCATGGGCCAGGAGATGGATATTTCCGACTGCATCCAGAACGACGGCGCCCCGCATGCCCAGCTGCTGACCGCCTGCAACGGGATTTCGGAAATGGCCACCGGCATGGGCATCCCGGCGCCCACCACCACTTGGCTGGCCAGTTGCCCGGCCAAGCCGCAGGGGCGCTGCCTGCACATGAACGGCACCAGGCTCACCGCCTACTACTACAAGCGTCTGGTGAAGGACCTACCCGACGTGAAGTCCAGCTGCGAACTGATGGGCGGGCGCTACGCCGAAGGCTGAGATGGCGCCGGGGGCACTGCCCCCGCTTCCCCGCCGCCTTCCCCCGGGAAAACGCACACGCCCAATGACTGGCTCTTGGCGCGGTACATGGCGGCATCGGCGGCACGTAGGTAGTCGTCGATGGTCGCCAACCCGAACGTGCTGCTGACCAGGCCGATGCTTGCGCCGCTGGCCACGGTGTGTTCGCCGATCTCGTAGGGCACTGCGAGGGCGTCGGCAATCTGGCGGGCGCGGTCGACGGCTTCGGCGGCGTCGATGGACTCCAGCAGCACGTTGAACTCGTCGCCGCTCATGCGCGCCACCAGGTCGCCGGTGCGCACGCAGGACTCCAGCCGGCGCGCCACCTGCTGCAGCAGTTGGTCGCCCACGTGGTGCCCATGGGTGTCATTGACGGCCTTGAAGCGGTCGAGGTCCAGCAGCAGCACGGCGAACATCGTGGTGCCCCCCCGTGCCGGCGCGCCATCGCCATTCGCGGCCTCGCTGCGGTGCGTCGCGATGGCATGCGCAAGGCGGTCGCGGAACAGCGGTCGGCCCGGCAAGTTGGTCAACGCATCGTAGGAACTGCCGCGCTCGGCCAGGTCGCTCAACGAGCCGGCCATGCGCACGGCAACGCCGTCCTCGAACTGGGCGACCCCGCGCCAGTTGACCCACACCAACCGCCCCGACCCGTGGAAGGCGCGGAAATCCACCGAAAAATTCTGGCTTTCCCCCGCCAGGTGCCTGCAATAGGCCGATTGCACGCGCTCGCGGTCGTCGGGGTCGATGCGCTGCTGCAGGAAGCGCCAGCCGCCGTCATGCACATGCGGCGCGTCCTCCAACCCCAGGATCTCGTGGAAGCGCTCGGACGCGTGCAAGGTATCCGTGCGCAGGTCCCAATCCCAGATGCCGTCGTTGGAGCCGCGCGTCGCAAGCGCATAGCGGTTGTCGGAGCGCAGCAACTCCAACTCCGTGTTCTTCTGCCGGGTCACGTCGATCATCAGGCCGATCATGCGGTTCGGCCGCCCCGGCTCGACCACCGCGCGGCACAGGTCGCGCACCCACACCACCCTGCCGGACTTGGCGATCAGCCGGTAACTCATCTCGTAGGCGTAGCTGTGGGTCGCGCTGTACGCGGCATCGTCGATGGCCAGCGCCTCCGGCAGGTCGTCGGGATGCACATGCGCGCGCCAGAAGCCCGGATCGGAACGCCACTCTTCCACGCTGTAGCCGAACAGTCGCTCGACCTGCGGGCTCAGGAAGGTATTGCCGATCCCATGCTCGGCCTCCCAAACCACGCCATCGATGGTTTCCAGTAGGCGCAGGAAGCGCTGGCGCACCTCCATCAGGATCTGCTCGGTGACCTCGGCAACCTCGATCAGCACGCCCTGGCGGCTGACCACCCGCCCCGCCGCATCCGTCTCCGGATGCAGCTGCAGGCGCACCCAGCGGTAGTCCGCGTCGGCGAAGCGCAGCCGGAACACCGGCATGCCCGCCCGCAAGGTGCCCACGTCATCGGGATGCACGAAGTCCAGCAAGGACCGGCCCAGCGCCGCGTCCAGCGGATGGCCGGTGAGCTTGTGCCAAGCGGGATTCAGGTAGGTGATTTCCCACAGCGCGTCCGCCTGCACCACCGCCTCGGGCAGCAGTTGCAGCAGGTGGCTGGACGGCGTGGTCGTGGCGGGCATGCGCGCCCATGGTCACCGAATCACAATCGCCTAGTCCAGCGCCGCGTCCACATGGCGCCGCATGCCTAGGTTGGGCTACCTGCGTGCCCTGCTGGCCGGATCTGGCCTGCAATGGCGTGAACCCGTTTGACCAAGGCCCGCACGGCCCCCCAACCTGCCCTTTCGCATGGAGACGAACATGGCCAATCCCCAGGACAAGCAGCGCAGCGTCCAAGTGCCGCTATGGCTTGCCATCCTGTTCCCGCTGGGAACCCTGCTGCTTGGCCTGTGGACGTTCGCGTTGGTGCATGACCGCAACCCGCTGCCGTTCCCGGATCGCGACTACCACGTGTTCAGCGCCAGCTCCGCCGACGCGCTGGTGGCGATGGAGGAAGTGATGCAGTCGCTGGGCCAGCGGCCGCGCTTCCGTGTCGACTCCCCCAACGTGCAGCGCACCATCTTCGCCAGCGGCACCATCATCAACCAGCCCGATCCGCGCATGTTCGACGTGCTGGGCCCGCACGGCGCGGCGCTGGGATTCGTGGTCGACGACCCGGATGCGACCGCGCGCCGGGTCGCGGCGCAGCTGCAGGCCCGCGGCTTCCAGGCGGCCTCCATCCACGGCGCCGAACCGGGGCTCCCCATCGCATTCGTGCGCACCGACGCATTGGCCGACAGCGTGCTGGTGTTCCGCAAGCACATCCTCCACATGGGTGCGAAACCGGACCCGTGGACGCCGCGCACGGTTTCGTCGTAAGCACGGCTGGCCAGCGTCCACGGCGCACATCCGCGGAAACCGAATTGCTGGTCGCTGGGCGAAGCCCACCCCGCCCTGCCTGCCTAATGCCGCCCGCTGCCCGCGCGCTTGGAAGCGATCGCCGATACTGGCGGCAATGAATTCCCCGCCCCGCCCCGAACGCCGCTGGCCCGCGCGCCTGCGTAGCCTTGCCCTCCACCTGCTCCTGCTGCTGGCGCTGGTCGCCGCGCTGGACTGGTACCGCGCCCCGGACGCGCGCGCGGTCGCGGTGGCGCGCCTGACCACCACGCAGGGCGAGGCGGTGGATTTCCAGGCGCAGCGCCAACCGACCCTGCTTTACGTGTGGGCGGAATGGTGCGGCTACTGCCGGCACACCTCGCCGGCCATCGAGCGCCTGCATCGCAGCGGCCAGCGGGTGGTGTCGGTGGCCATGCAGTCCGGCACCGACGCGCAGGTGCACGCCTACATGCGCAAGCACGGGCTGACCTTCCCGGTGGTCAATGATCCCGACGGCAAGATCAGCCAGATGCTGGGCGTGGGCGCCACCCCGACCATCGCCATCGTCTCCGACGGCCGCATGCGCCTGGCCACCAGCGGCTGGACCAGCGAATACGGCCTACGCCTGCGGCTGTGGCTGGCGCGCAGGTAAGCCGGGGCAAACCGGGATCAGGGCCCGCTTGCGCCTGCTTCCAACGCAGGAGATCGTGCGGCCGCGGAGGTCGAACCGAATCAGCTCCCCCCACCGGGGCGGACGCAACCCGGCATTGGCGAGCGCAGGGAAAGTCGTCCCTGACGCCTGCACTGGCTGACCCCGCCTCCGCGCCGGCACCACGCGCGACACCGGCGCCACGCGCGCGGCATGCGGCCGGGACATGACCGGGCACCGGCAACGTTGCTATAAGTCGATCCAAGGCGGCAAGGAAGGCAGATCCCGGCCGTGCCCGTGTGTCCCGCCGCAAAGGCCTTTCCGGGGATGCGCCGCGAACCACACCACGGCACGCCGTCCAACGCCCGTACCCTCGTCAGCGGCCCCCTCAACCGGTGCACCAGCCATGGATATCAGCGTTCTCATCTGGGTTCTGGCCGCGGCGGTGCTGCTGGCGCCACTGCTGCAGCGACGCCTGCTGGAAAGCGCGCGGCGGCGCCTTCGGGAACGCATCGAGCGCGAACGCGGCAGCCGCGTCATCCTGCTGGTGCATCGCGAAGAGAGCATGAGCCTGTTCGGCTTCAACCTGATGCGGTTCCTCGACGTGCAGGACTCGGAGGAGATCGTTCGCGCCATCATGCAGACCGAACCGGATCGGCCCATCGACCTGATCCTGCACACGCCCGGTGGGCTGGCACTGGCCTCGCTGCAGATCGCGCGGGCCGTGGCGCGCCACAAGGCCAAGGTGACCGCTTCGTCCCGCACTACGCCATGTCCGGCGGCACGCTGATCGCGCTGGCCGCCGACCAGATCGTGATGTGCGAACACGCCGTGCTGGGGCCGGTCGATCCGCAGGTGGGCGGCTATCCCGCGGGCTCGGTGCTGCGGGCGGTGTCGCGCAAGGAAGACAAGCACATCGAGGACGACACGCTGATCCTCGCCGACCAGGCGGAGATGGCGATCACCCAGCTGCGCCGCGCCATCGCCAACCTGCTCGAGTCATCCATACGCGCCGACATCGCCGACGTCGTTGCCGACCAGCTGTCGCAAGGCCAATGGACGCACGACTACCCCATCACCCCGGATGAAGCGAGGGGCATGGGCCTGCCCGTGACCACCGACATGCCCCCGACCATCCTGCAGATGATGAGCCTGTACCCGTCGCCCAAGCGGCTGACGCCCAGCGTGGAGTACGGCAGCGCGCGGCATGGCAAGCCCAAGCCCCCCCGGGACAAGGCGGGATAAGCGGGAGCAAACCGGGGTCAGAGTCGACTTCCACCTGTTTCGACCGCAGGAACGGAAGGGCGAAACGCGTCAGCTCCGCCCACTGGAGCGGACGCAACCCGGCACTGGCGAGCGCCGAGAAAGTCGACTCCGCCCCCTGTTTCCTGCAACGTATGCTGCCCCCCGTCCACCGCACCGCTGCCATGGCCTCTCGCACGCTTCGCCTGACCGCAACGCTGTCCGTCCTGCTGCTCGCCGCCTGCAGCCAGCCGCCGCCGTACACCGGTGGCGACGTGGCCGAACTGCAGCGCATTGACGTGGCGACGGGCCAGGGCGCTGTCGCCGCCGCCGGCGACGAAGTCAGCGTGCACTACACCGGTTGGCTCTACGACCAGGACGCGGCCGACAAGCGCGGCCAGAAGTTCGACAGCTCCCGCGACCGCGGCCAGCCGTTCGTGTTCCTGCTGGGCGCTGGCCGGGTCATCCGCGGCTGGGACGAAGGCGTTGCCGGCATGCGGGTGGGAGGCAAGCGCGAGCTCCGCATCCCCGCCGCACTCGGCTATGGCAAGGATGGCGCGGGCGACGTCATCCCGCCGGGCGCTTCGCTGGTGTTCGAGGTGGAACTGCTGGGCGTGCGCAAATGACGTCCCGCGTCTAAAAAGGGCGTCAAAAAGGGAACGGGGGAATTAAGGTTGTTTAATTCCCTCTGGCCTCTTTTGTCTGCACGGTGGCGAAGTTGTACATCAGCCGAACCTGGCCGTTGCCGGCCCAGGCCATGGCCAGGGTCGCGCTGCGGTCGCCCTTTCGGTAGTACATGCTCGCGCCGCCGCGCGTGTCGACCGGCGAATAGTGGTTTTCGGTCCAGCCTGCGGCCAGCATCGCGGCCTGCGCCTGCCCCGCAAGGTTCAACACCTCGCCTTGGGTCCGCAGTTCGACCGCGTGCGCGCCATCGTCTTCGTTGACCTCGGCGACCACATGGTCCGCAGGCAGGTAGACGTCCGCGGGGAACCATTCGGGAAGCACGGCGGGGACGGCCGCGGGCTCCGCGACCACATCCGCGGTGCCGACCGGCACCGCGGCATCCGTGCCCGCGGCGGCGGCGTCAGGGGTCGCGCCTGCGACATTGGCGGCCTCCTTGCGATCGCCGCCACAGGCGCTCAGGGCCAATGCCAATGCCATCACGAAGAAGTAGGGATGCATGTCCAGGCAGCTCGGGAAAGGATCCGGAATACTACACGCGGCGCATCCAGATCCCCGGCGACGACTTCCGCGCGCTGGTGGAAGCCAAGACCCAGCGCTTCACTGGTATCCGCCCGGCGCATCGGCCGCCGAAGCTTCCCGGCAGCCGTGGGGTAAGTAAACCTGACCCGTTTGTGCCGTTTTGGCCGGTTTGCCGGCCTTATCGGGCGCTGAGAAAGTCGACCCTATCCCGGGTTCCCCCCGGATCCGTCGCATTGCTCAAAATGCTCCTGCCGCCCACGTGCAGCGCGTATTCGAAGTTCTGGTCCATGCCACCGTACGCCTTGCCTGTCTCGTTGTAATTCGCCCCGACCACAAGCGTGTGCAGCCCCCTCGTTAACGGCTTGATCATCAACCAGTAACCGTCCGCCGCACCAAGCGGGGATTCCGGATCGCCGGGGTCGATCGAAAAACACTCTTCGCCCTTGACGCGGAGCAAGCGCACGTCGCCAACCGGCTGGTTGTCCAGCAGCACCACGGCGCTGCGCAAGTGATCATTGTTCACCGCAACGGATGCCTGCAATTCCTTGCAAGTCGCCCGCGAGGCCATCGAACCACGCTGCCAGTAGACCATGTTGATCACCGGCACCAGCAGGTACTTTCCCTCCGGGACTTCGCATTCGCGCTTCGGCCGGAACCTGCCATTCGTTCCGGCGAGGAACCAGACCGGCCCGGCCTGCCCAAACTCGCAGAAGCGCCCATCCGGATCGAGGTAAGGCTTCAAGGGCTGGTTGAGGGCCCATTGCCACCAACGCGCGGTCCATTCGCCGAGACCTACGCCATCAATGGGTTCCTTGGTCACGGTTGGCTGGGGTGGCGCCCCATCCGCAGCGAACAATGACGCCGTGAGCAGCATGCCCACGGCGAACAAAAAACACCTTCGCACCATCACGCCCCCGGCTTTGCGGTATCCACCACCGCTGCGCGAGCATAGCAAGGCAAAGGAAAACGCAGGAAATGGCAAGCAAAAGGGGCCGGAGGGAATTAAGTTCGCCTAATTCCCTCCGGCCCCTATTGGTCCTGCCAGCCCACTTGGGTCAGGGGCCGACTGACGCGCGCTCACTGGCTTTATCCCCGCATACCGCCCCCCGAGGTCGCGATTCGCTGACCGAATGCCTACCAAAGCGAACTGCACACTGCCCCGTGCCTTCTTATCACGCGCTAGGCGTGAAGCCTCCGGGGTGAAGCCGCGAACCTTCGCGGGCACGTGCCCCCAGGGACTGCAGTTGGTCATCCTCGCGCCCATCACTTGCGCAAACGCGGTCACCGCCCAGTTCCTTCGCGCGGTACAGCGCCTGGTCGACACGCTGCAGCGCGGCCTCGAGGGTGTCGGCGGGGTGCAGCACGGCCGTGCCCAATGAGGCCGTCACCTGCGCGACCGGCGCCACCGGCACGGCCGCGATCGCCACGCGCAGGCGATCGGCGATGCCATGCAGGGCCGCCGCATTGACATCCGGCAGGATCACGAGGAACTCCTCGCCGCCCCAGCGCGCGATGCACTCGCTCGGCCTCAGCAGGCGCTCGCAGCTCGCGGCCACGGCCCGCAGCACGCCGTCGCCGGCCGGATGGCCATGGGTGTCGTTGATGGCCTTGAAACGATCGAGGTCGAGCATGACCAGCCCGGCCGTGCCGCCACGCGCCAATACGTCGCGAAGCACGCGCTCGCCGAACAGGCGACTGTGCACCCCGGTGAGCGGGTCGCGGTGCAACTGCACCTCGATGCCGTCGCGCTCGGAGGCCAGCCGCCGGATCTTCCCCGTGAGGCCGCGCTGCACAGGCAGCAGCACCACCAGGATAAGGCTGGCGGGCCCGAAGGCCATCGCCAAGTCCACACCGCGCGGCGTCCCCAGTTCCTCGCGGTGGGTCAGCAGGTAGACCAGCACCGGCGACGCCACCAGCACCCAGCCGACGGCGGCGGCGACGTACGCGCGCCGCCCCGGCACGAAGATCATGAGCATCGCCATGAAGACGGCGAACAGCGACGATATCGGCGGCAGCGTGTCGATCAGCCGCAGCTCCGGCGACAGGCTTGCCTGCACCGTGTAGAGCCACGCGGGCGCCATCAGCGCGAGGGCCGACAGGCACAGGGCGAT
>JAANMW010001637.1_pt1 | contig 22803 bp, 22 predicted proteins | sample 7279671 | NCBI WGS metagenome assembly JAANMW01 (sample SAMN14094541, study PRJNA606508) | bioreactor metagenome | isolation source: A lab-scale SPAN reactor treating ammonium-rich wastewater day 247 | place: Ireland: Galway | collected 2017-09-19 | reverse complement strand
GGCGACCAGATATCCAGCACGCTGGCATCGCGCAGGAACGGACGCACGTCAGCACGGGCCTGTTCGATATCAAGGGTGTCGATGCGCTGTTGCAGCAGTTGCCCCAGGCCTGCCCGATCCATCGCAGCCCCGTTCCAGTCCCCGCTTTGGCGGGCACGTTGCTCCAGATGCGCCAGATGCAGGGGCACGCCGTGGCGCACGTACCACTCAAAGTCGAACCAGTCGCGCCCCTTGACCCGGTTTTTCCATTTGCGGAACAACAGGGCGTGCATCTTGCCGGCGTGCAGGTCCGGTAGTGCGTAGCACTTGGCATAGAAGGAATACGGCTGCAGCAGCAGGCGCTCTTCGGTGAGGAAGCCGGGCGGTGGGTCGGTGTCTACCTCGAACTTGATCCTGAGGATGCGCTGGCCCCGCACCTGCACGTCATAGAGGGAGGTGCCTTGCTTGACGAAGGCAGACACCACGGCGGATTCAATCGATTTGGCGTGCGCGGTGATTTCCACTTCGAACCCGAATGCGGCGAATTCCCGGCGCATGGCATCGAAGTACGGTTCCAGGGTAAAGCCGGGATCCGGCGCCAGCAGCGAGAAGTCCAGGTCTTCCGAGAACCTTGGCAGGCCGTGGAAGATGCGCAGGCAGGTACCGCCATAGAAGGCCGCCCGGTCGAAGAAACCACCGCGCTGCAGGCCGGCCAGCGCGATTTCCTGCATGACCTCGCGCAGGGCGTGCCCGCGCTCCTGCGCCGGGTATCGCGCCAGCATCTGCTCGATGATGCTCATGCCAGCGCCCCAAGGCACTGCATCAACGCGCGCAGTTGCGCGGTCTTGCTGCCGCTGGCGGCGTAGGCGCGAACGACATCGAGGTCCAGGCGGCGCAGCGCGTCGGCGTCGATCCGCAGGTCGTCGAAGAGGAAACGCTGCATGGCGGCGCGGGTGGTGGCGCGCAGCCGAGGGGTCAGCAGGACCTTGTCGCACAGGGCCTTGGCCGGGGAGGCGATGAGGAAGGTTTCCTGCGGCGAGGCGCTGGCCTGGGTGATGCCAAGGGGATACACGCCTGCGGGCAGGCGGACGTAGGAAAACCGCCCCAGCACGTTGTCGATGACGCGCCCGCGGCCGGTGCAGACGGAGGTGATCTCGTGCACGCGCTCCGGAATCAGCCCATGCCATGCCAGTGCATAGTCCAACGAGACGCAGGAGGGCCCGTAAAGATGGTTGGCCACCAGCGGCAGGCACGGTGGGCGGTCGGTACCTCCGCGGATGTACAGCCCGCGCTTGACCGGCACCAGCGCCCCTTGGCGCAGCCACTCTGCGATCTTGTCGTTCGGGCGACGGTAGTCCTTCAGCACGGGCAGCAGCGCACCGTGCGGGAAGGGGATGGTGCCGAACTGTTGGAGACTGGGCTCGGGCATGGCCTGCCGATTATGCACAAATAATCGGAAAAAATCCGATTAAGTGCGTCTATGTTGCATGGCCTGTGCTCGCGCTGTTCGCGGCCGCCGCCGTGCGCCAAGGTTCCGCATCGCCTGCCAACTGCCGCCCCAGCTTGCATCACCCGCAGCAGCACAGGGCAGAACTTGCCTCCACCCCTGCAGCGCAGTAACCTCACCGGCTTGTTCATTGGATGAACGCATGCCGTCGCTGCCCCACAACACCGACGAACTGGACGTGGCCCTGTTGCGGCGGCTGGCGGATTCCCCGCAGGCCAGCCAGCGCGAATTGGCCCGCGATACCGGCGTTTCCCTGGGGAAAATCAATTTCGCCATGCGCGCCCTGATCGACAAGGGCTGGGTGAAAGCCGGCAATTTCAGCCGCAACCCGCACAAGCTGGGCTATGCCTACCTGCTGACCCCCAGCGGCATCGAGGCCAAGGCCCAGCTCACCCGCGCCTTCCTTGCCCGCAAGATGCGCGAGTACGACCAGCTGGCCGCCGAAATCGAAGCCCTGAAGGGCGAAGTGGGCCATGACTGAAGCCGCCCCCATCCGCCCGGACAAGCAGCCGCTGGCGCCGTCCGCCGCACCCCCGTAGCCGTTCGCAATGCGCCCATCGCGCCACGAACGCCCCGCGCCCCGTATCCACGAAATCAAAGCCGCCATGTCCCAGACGCTTAAAGACACCAAGATCGCCATCATCGGCCTCGGCTACGTGGGTCTGCCGCTGGCGGTGGAATTCGGCAAGCAGTACGCCACCACTGGTTTCGACATCAACGCCGCCCGCATCGCAGAACTGAAGCAGGGCAGGGACAGCACGCTGGAAGTGGAGCCGGAACTGCTGGCCCAGGCCAGCGGCCTGCGCTTTTCCGACCAGCTCGGCGATATCGCTGGCTGCAACGTCTACATCGTCACCGTGCCCACCCCCATCGATACGGCCAAGCGCCCGGACCTGACCCCGCTGCAGAAGGCAAGCGAGGCCATCGGCAAGGTGCTCAAGCCCGGCGACACCGTGATTTACGAATCCACCGTCTACCCCGGTTGCACCGAGGAAATCTGCGTCCCCATCCTGGAGCGCGTGTCCGGGCTGGGTTACGAAGCAACGGCCGATGGGGGCGCAGACACCTTCGCCATCGGCTATTCCCCGGAGCGCATCAACCCCGGCGACAAGGCCCACCGCGTCACCACCATCAAGAAAGTCACCTCCGGCTCAACGCCCGAGACCGCGGGGTTCGTGGACGCCCTGTACGCCAGCATCATCACCGCCGGCACCCACAAAGCGCCCACCATCAAGGTGGCAGAGGCCGCCAAGGTCATCGAAAACACCCAGCGCGACCTCAATATCGCCTTGGTCAACGACCTGGCCATCCTGTTCAACAAGCTGGGCATCGATACGCTGGACGTGCTGGAAGCCGCCGGCACCAAGTGGAACTTCCTGCCGTTCCGCCCCGGCCTGGTGGGCGGCCACTGCATCAGCGTGGATCCGTACTACCTCACCCACAAGGCGCAGGAAGTGGGCCACCACCCGCAGGTCATCCTGGCCGGCCGCCGCACCAACGACGGCATGGGGCCGTTCGTCGCCGACCAGGTCATCAAGCTGATGGTGCGCAAGGGCATCAACCCGGTAAACGCCCGCGTGCTGATCCTGGGCCTGGCCTTCAAGGAAAACTGCCCGGACCTGCGCAATACCCGCGTGGTGGACATCGTGCAGGCGCTGCAGGGCTACAACGCCCGCGTGGACGTGCATGACCCGTGGGTGGATGCGGCGGAGGCGCAGCATGAATACGGCATTACGCCCGTTGAAAAACCGGAGCAAGGCATTTATGACGCGGTGGTCGTGGCGGTGGGGCACCAGCAGTTTTGCGAGTTGGGCGGGGGCGGCGTGCGCGGCTACGGTAAAGCTGGGAGTAATGTGGTTTTCGATGTGAAGTCGATATTGGCTCGCGAGTTGGTTGATGCGCGTCTGTAATTGTAAATTGCGTGATTGATTCCTGATCGAACATTATTTGCCAAAATTTTTATTTGGAGTTTCAATTAGTGATTGCGCTAGATTTGCGTCCCAAGGTTATGATAGGGAGGGTAATTATTTGACTCTCCGCATATTTTTTGTAGAGAATAGTCTGTGATCAAGAAGATCGGACTTGTTTCAGGCGCGGCTTTTTTTTCCCAGCTTCTTCAGTTTGTAGGGCAGCCGATCCTTGCCAGTATTGCGCCAGTTTCCGCATTTGGTGGACTCGCAGAGTTCGCTACTCTGGCGACTTTAATTTCGATTGTTGCGGGCTTGCAACTCCACATTGCCTATCTGGCAGAAAATAATCAGGATAATCAAAAGTCGTTGCGAAATGTGGCGGCCGTCGTATTTTTTGTAACAGCTATTTCTGGTTCTCTGCTTCCGCTTTTTTATGACTTTGTGACGTTAAGTGGTCAATCCAGAGGCGCTAACGCGCTCTGGCTCGGCATGCTCATTTGGTCGTACTGCATTGGTAATTTTCAGCTCTCAATTTTTGTAAAGCGAGAGGCATTTGGTAGTATTGCTATTTTTACCATATGCAGGGGGGGGCTTGTAATTTTTTTACAGTGGGCTTTGATTAAATATGGATTAAGTCATGGGCTTATTTATGGTTTGGTGGCGGGGGAGATTGGGGCGAGAATAGTTAGCATGTTTCTCCCCGGCGCCTGTGCCATGCCATTGAATGCTTGGTCAAGCCTCGACTTTGTAAAGACCGCTAGAGCTTATCGGGACTTCATAGGGTTTGGTACAATTCAAGAAATTTCCGCGGCATTCAATTTTTTATTGCCAGTTTTTGCGGTTTCTACGTATTTTGGTGCTGTTGCTGGCGGATTGTTTGCGATGGCACATAAAATGACATGGGCACCCGTCTTGCTGATAAATCAGGGTGCCGGGGCAATCACGACTAGCTATCTTTCTACTCTTGAGCGTGAACTGGTGGCAAAGCACGCTCTTTCATATATTGCCGGATCAGTTTTGCTTTTCTTCAGTGGATTTTTGATCCTCTGGGGCTTCTCAAGCTTAGTGATCTCAAAATTTTTTTATGTTGAGTGGCAGGGGGCTGCGGAGGTTGCCCCTTGGATCGCCGCTTGGGCCGCTGCATTCTGTGCAGCCCTGCCAGCGCGCTATTTAATTAGAATTAGAAGGTGGCAACGTGCGCAGCTTGTCATTGAGAGTGGGATGGCTCTAACGATGATCTGCATCTTGGTAATGGCTTCAGGTTTGGTGCAATTTTCAGCGATGATAGGAGTAGCAGGAATTCTTCAGAACGCATGTATCGTAACCGTTGTGATTCATAGGCTGCGGAAAGATTTGCGTTAAAGAGCTAACCGAACAGAGGTCTTATGTCTGTGCTTGCTTATTTGGTCTGCCTTCTCATTGCCTATTTCATGTGGCGGAGTCCGGTCGTTGGTGTGTTGCTTTATGCGGCACTGGCTAGTGATCGTGACGGATACGCAATGCAGCAATTACTTTCGAGTGGTGCCCCTTTATATAAGCTAATTACGCGCGGATTGTTTATTTTTGTCTTTATTTTAGCGTGTTTAAAAATTTTTCACCTGCTCTTGGCGAGGCGGTTGCGGCCCCTAGAAATTGCGGCTTTTCTTCTCGTTACTGCACTATCCGGTTGGATAGTGATCGGTGCAATCGTAAAGGGGTACGATGGGCTGGCTGCGCTATCACAGCTCACATATTCTGGGTTTCCAGTGCTTCTTGTTTACATTGCATTTGGGGGTAGGGGCGACGGCGAGAACAAGTTAGGATTTTTTATCTCATTTCAAATTGCTCTTGCTGTGTGCGTCTTGATGCTCCCATTCATGTCCTTTCTGGATGGCTTTAGATATAAAGCAATTGAGGAGATTGGGTTGGCTCAGGCGCAAGGTTCAATTGATTCTTTCGCCGATTTTGGGTCGATTAAAAAATATGCTGTGGCGCGGTACGCGCAGTTTCACAATCCAAATGCATTGGGCTTCTATGCTGCCAGCGCTATCGCGCTGGGTGCCGGATATATAATGTACGGTCAAAGTAAAACAAGGAAGTGGCTCGCAGTCGTTCTAGTACTTGGCGGTACGTATTGTTGGCTTCACTCCCTCACAAGGGGGCCGATTATTCTCGTAGGGATGGGACTACTGGTATTAGTTGTCCTGAGGTTGCGAGGGCGTATGGCTCCATTGAAACTTTATATGGGCTTGATTGCTGGCCTTCTAACTTTCGCAGTCGCGTATGCTGCGGGACTGATCGACTTTCTGCTGCCAGACAGTGGAGACGTCTCAGTCACCTCGAGGCTAACAGGATATCAAGCAGGGTTCGATGCAGTGGTTGCTAATCCGATATTTGGCGTGGGGCCAGATTGGGTGTGGTGGATGGATTATCCGCACTTCCTGCCACTCGCAATCGCAGCTGACCATGGTGTTCTCGCTGGGGTATTGTCGGGTATTTTGCTTGTCGGGGTAGGGGGGGTTGTTGTGATGCGACTTCTCTATCTTTCATCAGATTCGTTGTCAGCCTCTTGCTTCCTGATGTACACGTCCGCTTTGGGTATTGCTATGACGAACAACTTTGCAGCACCTGTTCTATTTTGGTCGATCATTGGAACTAGTTTTTTGGTGGTGCGGCGTGGGTATGTACGTGGAGAGCACGTGAGGCCACGGGCTATGGATCTGAATTTTGGGCGTGAAGGCAAAGACTCACATATCGATATGTGGGATTAAAAATGGTCTTTGCCATTAAATTTAACGTAGTAGTCTGAGTGTGGCGGAGTCGTTCCAGTGAGATGTCAGAAAGGTTGGATTGCCTACGTTGGCCCATTTCCGTTTCCGTCAGGTGTGGCTGGATCAAAGCGGATGCTGGGGGTAGCGCTGTCTCTGCAGCAAGCCGGATATCAGGTAGTGGTAGGCAGTGGCGAGACAGCTCCGTTGGAGGTCACCTCGTTGGGGGGTGATAATTCTGCGCGACAGGTCGGCTATATTGGATTGGGTGAGTTGCCTCCTAAAGGGGCGTCTGTGTTGCAGAAAGCGAGACAAATTTTTTTGTCTTGGGGCAAGCGGACCGTTGCATGGTTGGAGGCACAGCCAATCAAGCCAACGTATGTTGTAGTTTATGGGGGTAGTGCGCAATACATGTTGCGTTTGATGCCCTGGTGTCGCAAGAACAATATTCCCTTGATTGTGGATGTTGTTGAATGGTACGACCCTCGACAGCTGGCAGGTGGGAGGTTTGGACCGTTCAATCTGAGCGCTCAATTGGCGCTGCGTTATCTGTATCCTCGTGTTGATGGGGTGATTGCAATCAGTCGACTGTTGGAGAATCATTACTCCAAAGCAGGGCGGCCTGTCGTCCGCGTGCCACCTACGCTTGATGTTGGCGGAGTTAAATCGAGAACAGATTTGGGTCGAGCCGATGGGGCGAAATTGCGATTGGTCTATGCTGGCACGCCTGGCAAGAAGGATTTGCTCGGTAACATTATTGCCGGCATCGAAGTGGTCGATCCCGCAGGCACGGGTATCGAGCTGGTAGTGCTAGGGCCATCTCCTGCTGAGGTTAGATCGTTACTGGGCGGACGCATATTACCGCGTTCCGTGCAGATAGTCGGTCGACTTGGCCAGGATGAAGTTGGGGGTTATCTGGCAGCGGCAGATTTTAGTGTTCTTTTGCGTGAATCTGCGCGCTTTTCCAACGCTGGTTTCCCGTCGAAGGTAGTAGAAAGTATGGCCCATGGCACACCGGTTATCGCCAATCTGGCCGGCGACATAGCGTTGTTCCTTCACCATGGGGAGGAGGGATTGATATGCAATGACTGGTCGATAGATGCCTTTGCAAAGACACTGAGGGAGGCGCTGGCTCTTTCCCCTGTGGAGTTGGCGACGATGCGCAAGGCTGCTCGCCATCAGGCGGAACGTTCCTTCGATTATCGGGGCTACTCTAGGGATTTGTCAGAATTCCTTGTGCGCGTGCAAGCGAAGCCGTTGCGCGCGCAGGGGGGTTCTTGAGCATTTTATGAAACGGACACAGCTTAATATTTGTCTGGTATCCCCATTGCCCCCACCGTACGGTGGTATCGCGCACTGGACGCAGATGTTGCTGCGGCACGCATCTGCAATGGGGGGCGTGGAATTGGTCGCGATCAACACGGCACCAACTTGGCGTCCCATTTACGCTAACGGCATAGCGGTGCGTGCGCTTGGTGGTGCGTTGCAATTGCTGCGGGATTGTGTCCGCATTGTTAGGACTCTGTCTGGGCGAAAGTTCGACGCGATTCATGTGAACACTTCCGGACATTTAGCTGTATTTCGTGATCTGGCGGTGTCGTTTTTGGCCAGATGGTTTGGGGTTGGGCTCATCTATCATATTCGGTTCGGTCGTATTCCGTCGCTTGCTGGCGGGCGTTCGCTAGAGTGGTGGCTGATTCGAATTGTCATGCGCCGCTCGGCGAAGGTGATCCTGATCGATAGGGCCACTTTTGAATCCGTGCGTAAAGCCGAGCCGCGCGCAAAGGTTGTGCTAATCCCCAACTGTGTAGATATCGATGCGCTCCCGAGCGCTGGGATGTGTCAGAGTAGTATGAAAACCGCCTTGTTCCTGGGATGGGTGCTGCCGACGAAGGGCGTGGGTGAGTTGGTTGAGGCATGGCGGCAATTGAATCTGCCTGGATGGCAGTTGGATATAGTGGGTCCATTTGATGAGGCTTACCGCGATGCGCTACTTGACGGACGTGCGCCGGACAATATCCAGTTTCTTGGGCAACTGTCGCACGAAGAGGCGATGGCGCGCATGGCAACCTGCGACCTGTTTGTCTTGCCTAGCCATACGGAGGGCTTCCCGAATGTAGTGGTGGAGGCAATGGCGCTTGGTCGAGCAATTATAGCCACCGAAGTCGGCGCGATTCCTGAGATGCTTGCAGATGGTGCGGGCGAATTGGTAAAGAGAAAAGATGTCGGCGCATTAATTCAAAGCCTGAGTCGGCTCATGAGCGACGAGAAGCTTCGGCGCTGTCTGGCTGATCGCGCGCTGAAACGCGCGAAAATGCTCTACACGATAGACGTTGTATTTAAAAAATATGAGGATGTATGGCGTTCAGCATCCGATGATTAATAATAAAATGAATGGAGAATTAAATGTTTGTTGGCAAGAATCTCTTGATTAGTGGCGGCACAGGCTCCTTTGGTAACGCAGTTCTGCGTCGCTTTCTTCAGACTGACATCGCCGAAATCCGCATCTTCAGCCGTGATGAAAAAAAGCAGGACGACATGCGCAAGCGCTATGCGTCCGACAAGCTGAAATTCTACATCGGCGACGTGCGCGATCCGAACAGTATCCAAGCCGCCATGCGTGGTGTGGATTACGTCTTCCACGCTGCGGCGCTGAAGCAAGTGCCCTCATGCGAATTCCACCCGATGGAAGCCGTCAAGACCAATGTCATCGGCACCGAGAACGCCACCGAAGCAGCTATCCAGTCTGGTGTGAAGCGCATGATCTGCCTGAGCACGGACAAGGCCGTGTATCCCATCAACGCCATGGGTATTTCCAAGGCGATGATGGAGAAGGTGTTCGTGGCCAAGTCGCGCAATGTGGACCCAGCCAAGACCACTATTTGTGGTACCCGCTACGGCAACGTGATGGCTTCGCGCGGCTCGGTCATTCCGCTGTTCGTGAACCAAATCAACGCCGGGCAGCCCATCACCATCACCGACCCGGACATGACCCGGTTCATGATGACGCTGGACGATGCGGTGGATCTGGTGCTGTACGCCTTCGAGCATGGCAACAGCGGCGACATCTTCGTGCAAAAGGCGCCAGCGGCCACCATCGAGGTTCTGGCGCGTGCGCTGACCGAACTGCTGGGCAAGCCCGACCACCCGATCAATGTCATTGGCACCCGCCACGGCGAGAAGAAGCACGAAACGCTGCTGAGCCGCGAGGAAATGGCCCAGGCGCAAGATTTGCCGGGCTACTTCCGCGTACCGCCAGACCTGCGCGACCTGAACTACGGCAAGTACGTAGAGCAGGGTGAGAAGCGCATCAGCGAGGCCCACGATTACACCTCTGGCAACACCCAGCGGTTGGACGTGGAGGGTATGAAAACGCTGTTGATGAAGCTGGATTTCATTCGTGATCTGGTGGCCGGCCGCCCTGCCGTGCCGGTGGATTGACCATGAAGGTTCTGGTTACCGGCGCCGATGGGTTTATCGGCAAGAATCTGCGCGTGTTCCTGGGCGAGCGTCCGGGCTTCGATGTGCTGCCCATCACCCGCGCCAGCAGTGCAGAAGCACTGGCGCAGGCCGCAAATGAGGCGGATGCCGTGATCCATCTGGCCGGCGTGAACCGGCCGAACGATCCGGCTGAGTTTGGCGCAGGCAACGCGGATTTCACCGCGGCCCTGTGCCAAGCCTTGGCAGCTACGGGCCGCGCCATCCCGGTGGCGTTCGCCTCGTCCATCCAGGCCGAACGCGACAATCCCTACGGCCTGAGCAAGCGCGAGGCCGAACGGCATTTGTCGGCTTACAGTGAAAGCAGTGGCGCCCCGGTGGCGCTTTATCGCTTGGCCAACGTGTTCGGCAAGTGGAGCCGGCCGGAATACAACTCCGCCGTCGCCACGTTCTGCCACAACATCGCCCGTGGCGTTCCTATCCGCATCGACAACCCGGATGCGGTGGTACAGCTGGTCTATATCGACGATGTAGTGGCCGAGCTGATCGGTTTCCTGGCTTCGCCGGGGCAGGGCGCGCGCTTTGCCGAGGCCGGGCCGGTGTACGCCACCACGGTGGGTGAGTTGGCGCGCCAGATCGAAGCCTTCCGCGACATGCGCCATACGCTGGTCGCCGAGCGCGTGGGCACTGGGCTGGTGCGGGCGTTGTATGCCACCTACGTCAGCTTCCTGCCGCCGGAGGCCTTCAGCTACGAAGTGCCGAAGTACGGCGACGCCCGCGGCGTGTTCGTGGAGATGCTGAAGACCCCGGACTGCGGGCAGTTTTCCTTCTTTACCGCGCACCCGGGCATTACCCGTGGCGGCCATTACCACCACACCAAGACCGAGAAATTCCTGGTGATCAAGGGCAGGGCGCGCTACCGCTTCCGCCACCTGATCACCGATGAGGCCTTCGAGGTGGAGAGCAGCGGCGAGGAACCGTTGGTGGTGGATACCATCCCAGGCTGGTCCCACGACATCACCAACATCGGCGACGACGAGCTGGTGGTCATGCTGTGGGCGAATGAAATCTTTGACCGGCAAAAACCGGACACGGTGGCAAGCAAGGTATGAACGATTACTTCATGGGCACCCGCAAGCTGAAAGTTGCCACCATCGTGGGCACCCGCCCGGAGATCATTCGCCTGTCGCGGGTGCTGGCCGCGCTGGACCGCCACTGCGAGCACGTGTTGGTCCACACCGGCCAGAATTACGACTACGAACTCAACGGTATCTTTTTCGAGGACCTGGGCATCCGCAAGCCGGATGTCTTCCTGGAAGCGGCCGGCGCCACCGGCGCGGAAACCATCGGCAAGGTGATTATTGCCGTTGATGCCGCACTGGCGAATATCCAGCCCGATGCCGTGCTGGTGTTGGGCGATACCAATAGCTGTCTGGCGGTGATCCCCGCCAAGCGTCGCAAGATCCCCACCTTCCACATGGAAGCAGGCAACCGCTGCTTCGACATGCGCGTGCCGGAGGAAATCAACCGCCGCATCGTGGACCACACCGCCGACATCAACCTCACCTACAGCGATATCGCCCGCGAATATCTGCTGGCCGAGGGCCTGCCTGCGGATCGCGTGATCAAGACCGGCAGCCCGATGTGTGAGGTGCTGGCGCACTACGCGCCGAAAATTGCCGCTTCCGACGTGCTGGCGCGGTTGGGCCTGCAATCCAATGGCTACTTCGTGGTCAGCGCGCACCGCGAGGAAAACATCGAGTCCGATGCCAATTTCGCCGGTCTGGTGGAAACGCTCAACACCGTGGCCAATGTCTACGGCCTACCGGTGGTGGTGTCCACCCACCCGCGTACCCGCAAGCGCATCGATGCCATGGGGGTAGTGCTGGACGAGCGCGTGCAGTTGCTGAAGCCGTTGGGGTTCAGTGACTACGTGCGTTTGCAGCAAGAGGCCAAGGCGGTGTTGTCCGATAGCGGCACCATCAACGAGGAGGCCTCCATACTCAACTTCCGTGCACTCAACCTACGCGATGCGCACGAGCGTCCGGAGGGTATGGAGGAAGCGGCGGTCATGATGACCGGCATGAATCCGGAGCGGGTGATGCAGGGGTTGGCCATCCTTGAATCGCAGCCTGTGGGGGCCGAGCGCCTGCTGCGGCAGGTGGCGGACTACTCTATGCCGAATGTGTCGGAGAAGGTGGTGCGGATCATCCACAGCTACGTGGATTACGTGAATCGGGTGGTCTGGAAGCGGTATTGATGCGCATCCTGTTCTTGTCCCAGCTGTTCGATCCTGAAAACGCCATCAAGGGATTGTCATTCGTCAAGGCGTTGGCAGCGGCCGGCCATGACGTCGACGTGATTACGGCTTTTCCGAGCTATCCGGGCGGAAAGGTGTATCCCGGGTTTCGACAGCGCTGGCGGCAGGTGGAGCAGGCGGCCCCCCGCGTCCGGGTGACGCGCGTGGCGACATACATCAGCCAGGATCGTTCCGGACTCAAGCGCTTGCTTGGCTATGCCAGCTTTGCGGCCATGGCCTTTGTGCAGGCACTGTTCCATAAGCGGCCCGATGTCGTCTACGCCTACTATCCACCAGTGGTAGGTGGGGTGGCGGCCATTACCTTGGGTGCCTGCAAGCGTGCCCCCGTCGTGTACGACGTCCAGGACTTGTGGCCGGAAGCGGTCGTCGCGTCCGGCATGGTGCGGGAAGGTTGGCTGACGCTTGTCATTGAGGGCATGGCGGGGTTCATCTATCGCAGGGCGGCAGCGGTCATTACGCTTTCAGATGGCTACCGCACTGCCTTGCTAAAGAAGGGCGTGGCATCTGGAAAGGTGTTCAGGATCTACAACTGGTGCGACGAAGCCCGCATTAGCGTCGATGACGATGTGGGGAGCGATGGCCGGATTTTCAGCGTGGTTTACGCTGGCAATCTCGGCGCGGCGCAGGGTTTGGATGCAGTGGTAAGGGCGGCCGGGATCGTGGCGGAACGTGGCCATGCCAACGTGCGGTTTGACTTCATCGGTGACGGTGTTGAGAAGCCTGTTCTCCAGGAGCTTGTCAGCAGCATGGGCTTGGAGAACGTCAGATTCGTCGACAAGGTACCCCCGGAACAGATCGGCCCCCTGCTGGGACAGGCTGGTGCGCTGGTCGCCCATCTACGCGATGATCCCGTCTTCTCCATTACCGTGCCGCAGAAAACGCAAGCTTATTTGCTTGCAGGCCGTCCTTTGCTGATGGCGATAGGCGGCGAGTCGGCCGATATCATCCGCAGAGCCAATGCCGGTGTCGTTGCAGAACCCGGAAGTCCCGCGCAGATCGCGGAGGCGGCGATACATCTCAGCGGTTTGTCGGCAATCGAAAGGCAGGAAATGGGCAAGCGCGGCAGGGCGTTCTACAAGCAACACATGTCCCAAGAAAATGGCGTCGGACAGACGCTCGCCCTACTTGAGCAGGTTGCGAGGCCGCGGGCATGACGTCGACGCTGCGGACACTTGCAGTGGGGGATCTGGATGATGTGGTTGCTGTTCATATCACAGCCTTCCCCGGATTCCTGATGACGCTCTTGGGCCCAGGCTTCCTTCGCAGCTACTATCAGGCCGTGCTGGATTGTGACGATGCAGTCTTCCTTGGCCAGTTTGGCGAAACAGGACGTCTGCAGGGTTTTGTCGCGGGTTTCGCGAAACCGGCCTCGTTCTATGCGCTGCTCTCTGGCCGCAAGAAGAAGATGCTCATGGCTGCCGCCTTCCACCTAATGCGCCGCCCCAGTTTGTGGTCGCGGGTGCTGGAAAATGCCGGTGCCACCTCGCAACGGGCCACGGATAATGAGCCGGGTGCGGCCGAGCTTGCCTCGATTGCCGTCTTGCCGACGGCCCAGGGCAAGGGTTACGGTCGGATGTTGATCGATGCATTCCTGTCGGCCGCGAGGCGGCACGGTGCCAACAGGGTCTACCTCACGACGGACGCAGACAACAATGAGGCCGTCAATCGCCTGTATGCACGGGCTGGATTCCAGTTGGCAGGTACAAGCATGCGCAAAGGCGGACGCAAAATGAATCACTACACGTTCCTGCTGGGCGACCAGTCGGGTAGGAGCCAAAAAGGAGAAGCCTGATGGAATGGAAAGTCCAACTTTTCAAGCTCAACTATGACCAGCGGGAAGCCGACGCGGTGGCGGATGTCATTCGTAGCGGTTGGCTGACGATGGGCGAGCGCACCGTGGCGTTCGAGCGGGAGTTCGCGGCCTATCTAGGTGCTGGCGCAAAGGCGGCAGCTGTTTCCAACGGCACTGCTGCCCTGCATCTCGCGCTTCTGGCGCTCGATATCGGGCCTGGCGACGAAGTCATCGTGCCTGCGCAGACGTTCGTGGCGGACATCAATGCGGTCATGCTGGTGGGTGCCACCCCGGTCATGGCGGACTGCACGTCGTTCGAAGACTGGAACATGGATCCAGCCGACATCGAACGCAAGATCACCGATAGGACTAGGGCGGTCTTGATCGTCCATTACGCCGGCGTGCCGTGCGACATGGATGCCATCGTATCGCTGTGCCAGCGCAAAGGCTTGAAGTTGATCGAAGACTGCGCCCATGCGCCAGGTGCCAGCTACAAGGGGCGCAGCATGGGTACGTTCGGTGATGTGGGCTGCTGGAGTTTCTTCACCAACAAGAACCTCTCCGTGGGTGAGGGGGGCATGGTTACAACCTGCTCGGACGATCTGGATCGCGAGATGCGTTACTTGCGTTCGCACGGCATGACGACCCTGACGCTCGACAGGCACAAGGGACGGGCAGTGACTTATGACGTTGTGCGCCCCGGCTTGAACTACCGGATTGACGAAATGCGCGCGGCCCTGGGTCTCGTGCAGCTTGCAAAGCTGGATGCAGCGAATGCGTCGCGCAGGAAAATCGTTGAAGCCTATCGACGGGAGATTGGCGGCCTTGAAGGTGTGGCGCTACCGTTCCCAGATCGAGATGACCGCGTGGCGTCCAGTCATATCTTCCCGATCCTGCTTCGCGAAGGCATAGAGCGCCTTGAAGTGGTGGAGTCGCTGAAGGCGGATGGAGTGCAGTCGAGCATCCACTATCCCGCGATCCATCACTTTACGGCTTACTCGGGGATGGATCTTGGTGCAACGCCAATCGCAGATGAAGTGGCCAAGAGGGAGTTGACCCTGCCGCTCTATCCGGACATGACGGAAGGGGATGTCCAGGTTGTGGCGGATGCCCTGCGCAAGGCACTGGTGAAGATTGGCTGAGCATGGACATTCTTGAACTCATTGGTCGAACGGCACCCCTGTTCGATGCCGACATCACACGACACGAGGGCGAACTGTCATCGCTGGTGTGCTCCAGCCGCTTCCTCGTCATCGGTGGTGCCGGCTCCATCGGCCAGGCGGTGACGCGCGAGATCTTCAAGCGCAAGCCGCGCGCCCTGCACGTGGTCGACATCAGCGAAAACAACATGGTCGAGCTGGTGCGGGACATCCGCAGCACGCTGGGCTACATCGATGGCGATTTCCGTACCTTTGCCCTTGACTGCGGCTCGCGCGAATTCGCAGCGCTGCTGGCCGCTGGGTCCGGCTACGACTACGTGCTGAACTTGTCGGCGCTCAAGCACGTGCGCAGCGAGAAAGACCCGTTCACCTTGATGCGGATGATCGAGGTCAACGTGCTCAACACCATCTCGACCATTGCCCAAGCGCAGGCCGGTGGGGCGCGCAAGTATTTCTGCGTGTCCACGGACAAGGCCGCCAACCCGGTCAACATGATGGGTGCCAGCAAGCGGATCATGGAGATGTTCCTGATGCGCGCTAGCGAATCGCTGCCCATTTCCACGGCACGCTTCGCCAACGTGGCGTTCTCGGACGGGTCGCTGCTGCACGGCTTCAACCAGCGTTTCGCCAAGCGCCAACCGATTTCCGCGCCCAACGATGTGCGCCGCTACTTCGTGACCCCGCAGGAATCCGGCGAGCTGTGCCTTAGTTCCTGCCTGTTGGGTGAGAACCGCGACATCTTCTTCCCCAAGCTCAGCGAACAGCTGGACCTGACGCGGTTTTCCGACATCGCGGTGCGCTACCTGCAGGCGCTGGGGTTCGAGCCGTTCGAGTGCGCCAGCGAGGACGAGGCCCGCGACCGGGCGGCCGAGTTGATCGCCAGCAAACGGTGGCCGGTGTACTTCTTCGCCAGCGATACCACCGGCGAGAAGGATTTCGAGGAGTTCTACACCGGCACGGAGGTGCTGGACATGCAGCGCTTCGAGGCCATCGGCGTGATCAAGAACGAGCCGGTTTACGACGAAGGAAAGCTCGCCTACTTCCTGTCCACCATCGATCGAATCCGTGCGCAACCCACTTGGGACAAGCCCGAATTGGTGGAACTGTTCAACCACATGATCCCGGAGTTCCAGCACAAGGACACCGGCAAGTACCTCGACGGCAGGATGTAAGCCATGCAGCGTCTCCTCGATATCTTGTTCTCCGGACTGGCCCTGCTGGTGCTTTCGCCGCTGCTGCTGCCGGTCATGCTGATCCTGCGGCTCACCGGCGAGGGCGAGGTGTTCTTCATCCAGCAGCGCATCGGGCGTGGCGGCCAGCCGTTCGGCCTGTACAAGTTCGCCACCATGCTGAAGAACAGCCCCAGCATCGGCACCGGTACGGTGACGGTGAAGGGCGACCCGCGGGTGCTGCCGTTTGGCCGCTTCCTGCGGAAATCAAAGATCAACGAGCTTCCGCAGTTACTCAATATATTCAAGGGCGACATGAGCATCATCGGCCCGCGTCCGCAGACGCCGAGATGTTTCAACGCTTTTCCGCAGAGCACTCAGGATGTGATCGTGAGAGTGCGTCCCGGACTCTCAGGCATTGGCTCGATCATCTTCCGAGGCGAGGAAGACATGCTGCATCAGCATGCAGAGCCGATGCGATTTTACGATGATGTCATTGCTCCTTATAAGGGATTGCTTGAGGAGTGGTATGTCGAGAATCAAGGGATTTGGACGTACTTCATGTCGATTTTTGTCACCGCGTGGGTAGTGTTGTTCCCGTCGTCGCGCTTGGCATGGAGAATATTTCCGGCATTACCGGATCCCCCGCAAGAGTTGCGCAAGCTCCTTTGAGTGGTGGAAATAGGAATGCTTGCTAGGCAAGCTGGACTGCTCTAGTTTAAGTGTGGGACGGCCAATCTGGCCTGCCTCCCGCACTCGCATCACCAGTGCGGGGGGCAGTACTGAAGGCGCCGTGGGGGCAGGTCAGTTGCGTGAGGCGGGAAATCCGCCTCTTGTGACATCCGGCATCCCCGCGCGTGGCGTCCATGCATGTGTCCGTCGGCGGGCGGCGCGTCATCCGGGACGGGTGCGCGCGCTTCTGTCCTCGGAATGACCGCGTTCGACACGCCTGGATGCCCACGTGTGGGGTGCATCTGCGCCACGCAGCCTCGTGGGAATGTGCGCTGCCATGTGCGTGGGGGGTGTAGGGCGGCGATCATTACGTCTTGCTGGATGTGCGCTGTGTGGCTGGTCGCACTTGAACGATCGGGCCCTGGCGGGCCCGATCGGGTGTTGCATATGTTGCTGCGCGATTTCTGGCGGTGCCCCTCCCGGCGTGCCGGCCCGCGTGGCTGGACGGCGCCTTACGCCGCCTTCACCTCCCCACCGGCGCGGCCGGTCTTATTGCTGGGGCTACGGCGCTTGAACCGGGCGCCCAGGGCTTGCCGCATGCCTTCCAGGCCATGGGCATCGCCGTACTGCTGCAGGGCCCGGTAGCCCAGCCGCGCAGCGGTGGCCACGTTCGAGCCCAGCAGCAGCTGGGTGTCCTGCAGCCGTTCGGCCAGCCGCAGGATTTGGGCGGTGCGCGGTCGCAGGCCGTCCAGGGTGGCCAGGGCCGCCAATGCCCCGTTCAGATCCAGTGCGGGCGGGACGAGTTGGCGGTTCTTGTCCAGGACATTCATCGCTTCCCGGCAGAACTTCTCGCTTTTGTTGCCCATCTTGAACAGGCGCTTGCGTTCCTGGGGTTCCAGGGCGACCAGCTTGCCCAGGACCTTTTCCAGCTGCGTCACGGCGGCGTCCACTGCCGCCAGGTCTTGCTCGTTGAATCGGACTGCATCAACCATGGTGTGACTCCTGTCGTTGTTGCGACGTTTGCCGGGGCAACGTGCCTTCAGCAGCCAGCGTCAAGTGTTGTTGCAATGACGTGGCGAATTCAGCCTGCAATACCGCTACTGTTGTTGAAAAGTCTTTTATCTGCGGCGAAGGTTCTGTAGCATGTTCGGTTACGTTGGTGGCATGTTAAGTGTCATTGGTTATCTAACATACTGATTCTGATGACTAAGTATTTGGCTGTTCTTGTGTCTTCTGGATTTCCCCATTGGCTTGCGCAAAAAAACGCACTGATTCGGGGGCTGGAGGCTCTTTGTTCTGTTTATGGGTAGAAAGTGCGCGAAATCCGTCTTGCGGTGTTTGCTTGGAACAGTGATTCCGAGGGCGTTCGCGGCTAGCCCGTGGCGCCGTGGCCGGGGCGGAGCCGGGAAGGTGCGCAAGTGCGGGGAATGCTTGCCATCCGCCAGTTGCACTTGCCCGCTAGAATCTTCAGTTGGATCCGTATAGGTCAGGGATGGGCATGAAGGTTCTAGTCACCGGCACCGCCGGTTTCATCGGTTCGCACGTGGCGCAGGTGTTGTTGGCGCGGGGCGACGAGGTGGTGGGGTTTGACAGCCTCAACGATTACTACGACGTCAGCCTCAAGCAGGCGCGGCTGGCGCGGTTGCTGGACAAGCCGGGCTATACGCACGTCACCGCGGACCTGGCCGACCGCGCGGCGGTGGAGGCGGTGTTCGCCACCCACAAGCCGCAGCGGGTGGTGAACCTGGCCGCGCAGGCGGGGGTGCGTTACGCGGCGGAGAACCCGCATGTGTACGTGGCGAGCAACGTCACCGGTTTCCTGCACATCCTCGAGGGTTGCCGCCACTTTGGGGTGGAGCACCTGGTGTATGCCTCCACCAGTTCGGTGTACGGGGCCAACCGGGCGATGCCGTTCTCCGAGCATGCGCCGGCCGAACATCCGCTGACCCTGTACGCGGCCACCAAGAAGGCCAACGAGCAGATGGCGCACAGCTACGCGCACCTGTACGGCATCCCGTGCACGGGGCTGCGCTTCTTCACCGTGTATGGCCCGTGGGGCCGCCCGGACATGGCGCTGTTCCTGTTCACCAAGGCCATCTTGGACGGCAAGCCGATCCGGGTGTTCAACCACGGCCACCACAAGCGCAGCTTCACCTATGTCGATGACATCGTGGAGGGCGTGGTGCGCACGCTGGACCGGGTGCCCGGCAAGGATCCGGACTGGTCGGGCGAACGCCCGGACCCGGCCACCAGCGGGGTGGCGCCGTACCGCCTCTACAACATCGGCAACGAGCAGCCGGTGGAGCTGCTGCGCTACATCGAGGTGCTGGAGGACTGCCTGGGCCGCAAGGCTGTGATGGAAATGCTCCCCCTGCAGCCCGGCGACGTGCCCGATACCGAAGCCGACGTCTCCGACCTGGTCGCCAACGTCGGCTACCGCCCGGTGGTGCCGGTGGAAGAGGGCGTGGCGAACTTCGTGCGCTGGTATCGCGGGTATTACGGGGTTTGAGGTTGCTGCTGAGGGACGTCGGCAGGCGGCCCCCCAGCTTCATGTCGGATATATTCGACATTTCTTTGTCTGGGCGGTAGGCTTCGGCCATGACTGCCATCCTTGAACTTGGCAACGCCGTCAAGGCGCGCCGTCTCCAGATCGGTTTGAGCCAGGCCGCGCTGGCCAGCCTCAGTGGGCTGTCGCGGCAAACCATCAGTGAGCTGGAGAGCGGCACGATCACGGATTTGAGCCTGAAGCGTGCCGAGCGCTTGGCGGGCGTGCTTGGCTTGAGCTTGCAGGTGGCGGGCATGCATGCGCTTGTCCATTCAAAGGCGCCCAGGATGACTCCGCTGGGGCGGGCCGCGCGCACGGCCAGCGTGAGCTACCGTAAGGCAATGCTGCCGGCACGGCTGCGCAAGACTTTGTTGTCGGGCGAGTCGTCGGTTGCCGATATGCCGTATGTGCATGCCTTCCTGGATGATGCCCCGGTGTCGCTGCTGTCGTCCGTGGCCGAGCAACTGCAGGATGACGCGGGCGGCAACGCGCAAGTCTGGAAGAACTACCGGAGCCTCGCCCGGCAGGTCAAAAGCGGGCGGGATCTCTGGAGATGACGGCGGTCGATTTCACGCGTCCTGGGGTCTGGCAGACGCTCTTGGCGCGCGCGCTCGTGCTGATGGATCACCTGGAAGCGCACGCACCGGGAGCCCGGTGGAGCTTCGGCGGCGGGACCGTGCTCATGCTTCGGATCGGCCACAGGATGAGCAAGGACATCGACCTGTTCGTTCCCGATCCGCAGTATCTGGGGTGGGTGAATCCACGCCTCAGCGATGTGGCTGAATCCGTCTGCTCCGATTACGAAGAGGCTGCCGAGTTCATCAAGCTGTTCCTGGCAGAAGGGGAGATCGACATCGTGGTCGGGCAGAACCTGACGGCTTCGCCCTGGGAGGAAGTGCCTGTCTTCGGTCGGATGGTCAGGGTGGAAACTTGCGCGGAGATCATCGCCAAGAAGATGTGGCACCGTGGCGATCGTGCCAAGGCAAGGGATCTTTACGACCTGTGCGCGGTGGCAGCAGCCGAGCCGGAAGCGATCGAAGCGGCGGGACCTTTCTTCATTCGGCATGGCGCCAGCTTCCTGGCTGCGCTGGAGGCACGCGAAGAGGTTGCCCGCATCGAGTTCAGCGTGATCGATGCCATTGGCCCGCGCCTTGGATTCGATGTGTGCATGGAACAGGCGCGTAGGCTGATTCGTCCGTGGCTTGATCGCGGATAAAAGATACCGAAGCCGACGTCTCTGACCTGGTCGCCAACGTCGGCTACCGCCCGGTGGTGCCGGTGGAAGAGGGCGTGGCGAATCGGCATGAATAATCCCGAACGGTAATAATTACGCTTGACAGCAGCTTTCCTCAGGCACAAATTCCCGTTCGGGAATATTTTTCCATTTGCGCCGATATGAACGTGCTTCCATCCCGTACGGGTTCGCCTCTCCCGCTTTCCGATACCGTGGCGCTGGGCCGGGCGGTGCGTCAGGCCCGCAAGGCCAATGGGTTGACCCAGGCCGGTTTGGCCGGTCTGGCCGGTACCGGGCCGCGTTTCATCGGCGATCTGGAGCGCGGCAAACCGGGCGTGGAATTCGGCAAGGTGTTGGACGTGTTGGCTGTGCTGGGCTTGCGCCTGCTGTTGGCCGGGGAGGCGACATGACCGACCGGCTGGAGGTCGAACTGTTCGGGCAGCCGGTTGGCACGTTGGCGGTTCCAGAGCCGTTGCGCAGCCCGGAAGACTGGTCGTTTGCCTACAGTCCTGCCTATCTCGAATCCGGGGCGCCCGCGCTGTCGGTGGGCATGCCGGTGCGCGCCGCGCCTTGGGCCGGCGCCGTGGTGCGCAACTGGTTCTGCAACCTGCTGCCGGAGGGGGCGGTGCGGCAAGCCATCGCCGGGCGCCTGCGGCTGGCGCTTGATGACGATTTCGGCTTGCTGGCGGCGATCGGTGGCGAGTGTGCGGGTGCCGTCAGTCTGCGGGTTCCTGGCTTGGCGGCTCCGGCGTACGTGGAAGAGCCTTCTGACGCCGGCGAAACGGATCTGGAAACCCTGCTGTACCTGCAGGGCGATGACGCCGGCGAAGGAAGCTGGGCGCTGGCTGGTGCGCCGCTGCGATTATCGCTGGCTGGCGCCCAGGACAAGCTGGCGGTCGTGGCCGAAGCCGATGGTCGCCTGCGCCTACCGCGCGCGAATGAGCCCAGCACCCATATCCTCAAGCCGGACAGCCGCCGCTTCCGCGGGCTGCGCGATGCCGAGGCGCTGGGACTGGCGCTGGCGCGCAAGGTGGGCCTGGACGCGGCGAACGGCTGCCTGGTGGATGTACTGGGCCGGCCGGCGCTGCTGATCGAACGCTATGACCGCACGCGCACGCCGGGGGGTGAAGTGCAGCGGCTGCATCAGGAGGATTTCTGCCAGGCGCTCGGCTACCCGGAGCGATTGAAGTACGAGGGCAATGGCGGGCCGGGACTGGCGGCGTGTTCCGCATTGGTCCGAAGGCTGGCGCTTGGGCCCGCGGCGGTGCAGGGCCTGCTGGACTGGGTGGTGTTCAACGCGCTGCTTGGCAATGCCGACGCGCACGCCAAGAACCTGGCGCTGCTGTGCGGCCGCGACGGTCGGCGTCGGCTGGCGCCCCTGTACGACCTGGTGCCGACGGTCTATCTGCCCACTTCGTTGGTGGAGCGTGCGCCGGCCATGCGCATCGGCCGTGCGGCGCGCATCGACGGCATCGGACCGGACGACTGGGCGGCGTTCGCAGGGGACGCGGGGTATCGCAAGGCCTTCGTGCTTGAGCGGGTACGCTGGATGTCCAGCCGGATGCTGGCATTGCTGCCCGCGGTGGCTGCCGGCATCGTGAGCCAGGGGGGCGATGCGGAGCGCGTGCAGCGAATCGAAACAGCCGTTGCCGACAACATCGGCAGCGTGGGGCTGGACTGACGGGTTCTACCGCAACCGGATCAGCAGCCTGCCCACATCGTCGCGATCCGCGGCGGGCAACCCGGCGGTCGGCCGTCCGGGAGCCGCGGCGACGGCGCGGCCGGTGCCGCTGCGCGTGGTGGCCCGCTTCTCGCCGGCGTACCAGGCGGTGAGCGCCGCGAGGGCCACCATCGCGGCCAGCCCGGCGCCGTTCACCAGCAGTTGCATCGGCCAGCGGTCGGAGATCTCCAGCGCCACGCGGCCGAGGAAGGAGAGGAAGATCCCGGCGCAGAACACCGCCCGCCAGCAACGCGCGCATCCCGACGCTCGATTTCGGCCTCGGCGAGGAGATCGACATGCTGCGCGACAGCGTGCGCGGCTTCGCCGGCTCCCGCGTCGCACCGATCGCCGCCGAGATCGACCGCACCGACGAATTCCCGCGCCACCTGTGGCCGGAGATGGGCGCGCTCGGCCTGCACGGCATCACCGTCGAGGAGGAGTACGGCGGCGCCGGCATGGGCTACGTCGCGCATTGCGTGGCGATGGAGGAGATCAGCCGCGCCAGCGCCTCGGTCGGCCTGTCCTACGGCGCGCACTCGAACCTCTGCGTCAACCAGATCCGCCGCAACGGGACCGAGGCGCAGAAGCGGCGCTACCTGCCGAAGCTGAT
>JAANMW010001636.1_pt1 | contig 22803 bp, 19 predicted proteins | sample 7279671 | NCBI WGS metagenome assembly JAANMW01 (sample SAMN14094541, study PRJNA606508) | bioreactor metagenome | isolation source: A lab-scale SPAN reactor treating ammonium-rich wastewater day 247 | place: Ireland: Galway | collected 2017-09-19 | reverse complement strand
CTGCTCGGTGACGGTGAAGTCGGCGATGACGCCGTCCTTCATCGGCCGGATCGCGGTGATGTTGCCCGGCGTGCGGCCGAGCATCTGCTTCGCCGCGAGGCCGACCTCCTGGATCACCTTCTTGCCGTTGGGACCGCCTTCCTGGCGGATCGCGACCACCGAGGGCTCGTCGAGCACGATGCCGCGGCCGCGCACGTAGATCAGCGTGTTCGCGGTGCCGAGGTCGATCGCGAGGTCGGTGGAGAAGTAGCCTTTGAAGAACTCGAACATCGACGGAGCGTCTTTCGTGCGGGGACGGTCGCGCAGGCGGCCCTGCGGGGATCCACGGGGCGGCAGCCGTCCGGACTGGTCGGCTATGATACTCTAGGCAATCGGGCTACCGTTCTGAAAATGTGCGGTTTTCCGGTGTTTGCTGCGCCGCCGCATGCGGCCGCAGACCCGGGCCCCGGACCCGCCCCTTCCCGAATCGCCCCGATGAAGCTCACGCTCGACGACATCTCGCGCATCGCCACGCTCGCGCGGATCGAGATCGACGCGCAGGCGGCCCGCGAGGTGCACGCCAAGCTCGAGACCATCTTCGCGATGATCGACGAACTGCAGGCGGTCGACACGACCGGGGTGGAGCCGATGTCGCACGCGCAGGACGTGGTGCTCGCGCTGCGCGAGGACCGCGTGACCGAGACCGACCAGCGCGAGCGCTTCCAGCAGGTGGCCCCGGCGGTCGAGGACGGGCTCTACCTCGTCCCGCGCGTCGTGGAGTGATGGACTCCTCCAGGCCAGTCGCCGCGCGACGCCCCTCATGAGCACGAACGACACCGTCGCCGGCGTCCTCGCGCGCCTCGACGCGCGCGAGGTCTCCGCGGTCGAACTCGCGCACGACGCCCTCGCGCGCATCGCGAAGCTCGGGTCCGCGCTCAACGCGTTCGTGACCGTCGATGCGGAAGGCGCGCTCGCGCAGGCGCGCGCGGCAGATGCGGCGCGCTCGCGCGGCGAGGCGGGCACGCTCGCCGGCGTGCCGATCGCGCACAAGGACGTGTTCATGACCGCGGGGCTGCGCACCACCTGCAGTTCGCGCATGCTCGAGCGGTTCGTCGCGCCCTACGACGCGCACGTCGTCGAGGCGCTGAAACGCGCGGGCACCGTGCTCGTCGGCAAGACGAACATGGACGAGTTCGCGATGGGCTCGTCGAACGAGACCTCGTACTTCGGCCCGGTCCGCAATCCGTGGAACCCGGACTACGTGCCGGGCGGCAGTTCGGGCGGCTCGGCGGCCGCGGTCGCCGCGCGGCTCGTCCCGGCGGCGACCGGCACCGACACCGGCGGATCGATCCGCCAGCCCGCCTCGCTGACGGGCATATGCGGACTGAAGCCCACCTACGGCATCGCGTCGCGCTACGGCCTCGTCGCGTTCGCATCCAGCCTCGACACGCCCGGCGTGTTCGCGCAGACCTCCGAGGACTGCGCGCTGCTCCTGAACGCGATGGCCGGCCACGATCCGCGCGACGCGACCTCGCTCGATCGCCCGCGCGAGGACTACGCGCGCGAGTTGCGCACGCCCGCGCGCGAGGCGCCGCTCGAGGGCTTGCGGATCGGGCTTCCGCGCGAATACTTCGGCGCGGGCAACGACCCCGAGGTCGCCGCCGCGATCGAGGCGGCGCTCGCGGAGTTCCGCCGGCTCGGCGCGCGCACGGTCGAGATCGGGCTTCCGGCGGTGAAACTGTCGGTGCCGGTCTACTACGTGATCGCGCCCGCCGAGGCGTCGTCGAACCTCTCGCGCTTCGACGGCGTGCGCTACGGCCACCGCGCCGCGCGCTACGACGACCTCGACGACATGTACCGCAAGACCCGCGCCGAGGGTTTCGGCGCCGAGGTGAAGCGCCGCATCCTCGTGGGCACCTACGTGCTCTCGCACGGCTACTACGACGCCTACTACCTGAAGGCGCAGAAGGTGCGCCGGCTGATCGCCGACGACTTCGCCCGCGCCTGGCGCGAGTGCGACGTGATCATGGGGCCGACCGCGCCCTCGCCCGCGTTCCGTTTCGGCGCGAAGGCCGACGACCCGGTGCAGATGTACCTGAACGACATTTTCACGATCGCCGCGAACCTCACCGGGGCGCCGGCCATCTCGATTCCCTGCGGCTTCACCCGGTCGGGACTCCCGATCGGCCTGCAGATCCAGGGCGACTACTTCGCCGAGGCGCGCCTCCTCGACGTCGCGCACCGCTTCCAGCAGGCGACCGACTGGCACCTCCGCCGCCCGAAGGCGACCTGACCGCGCCCCGAGCGCGGCCGCGACAGGCTGATAGAATCGTCCGGCAGCCGAGCCGCTCTCGCGCCGGCGCATGTTCGGGAGGACGCCATGCCGTTTCGCCTTCGCGCCGCCGCCGCGGCGGGATTCGCCTGCACGCTCGCGTTCGCGACGCTCGCCGCCGCGGACACCATCACCGTGATCACGTCGTTCCCGAAGGAACTCACCGCGGCCTACAAGAAGGCGTACGAGGCGAAGTTCCCCAACGACAAGCTCGAGATCCTGAACAAGAACACGGCCGCGGGCATCGCGTACGTCCGCGAGCAGGCCGCGGGCAGCCGGCCCGAGGTGTTCTGGGCCTCCGCGCCCGACGCCTTCGAGGTGCTGTCGGCGGCGAAGCTCCTGCAGAAGGCGAACATCGCCAATCCCGCGGTGCCCGCGAAGATCGGCAGCTACCCGATCAACGACCCGGAAGGCTTCTACTACGGCCAGGCGCTCGCGGGCTACGGCATCATGTGGAACACGCGCTACCTCGCGGCGAACAAGCTGCCGGTGGCGAACGAGTGGGCGGACCTCGCGCGGCCCGAGTTCTTCGGCCACGTCGCGATCAGCAGCCCGTCGCGCTCGGGCACCACGCACCTCACGGTCGAGACCATCCTGCAGGGCGAAGGCTGGCAGAACGGCTGGGCGCAGATCCTCGCCATCTCCGGGAACAGCGCGGCGATCACCGAGCGCAGCTTCGGCGTACCGGAAGGCGTGGCCAACGGCCAGTTCGGGTACGGGCTCGTCGTCGACTTCTTCGGGCTGGCCGCCAAGTACTCGGGCCTGCCGACCGACTTCGTCTACCCGTCGGTCACCGCGATCGTGCCGGCGAACATCGGGCTCGTCGAAGGCTCGAAGTCGCCGGAGGCGGGCAAGCGCTTCATCGCCTACACGCTCTCCGACGAAGGCCAGCAGTTGCTCCTCGACAAGGCGATCAGCCGTCTGCCGGTGCTGCCGGCGACCTACGCGAAGGCTCCCGCGGGCTACCCCAATCCTTTCGCCGGCAAGATCCAGGCGAAGGTCAACTTCGATTCCAACCTGTCGGAATCGCGCTACTACGTGGTGCGCGCGCTGTTCGACCAGACGATCACCTTCCGCCACAAGGAACTCGTCGAGGCCACGCGCGCGATCCACGAAGCGCAGAAGCGCCTGGGCGGCCGGTCGAGCCCGCAACTCGACGAGGCGCGCAAGCTCGCGTTCTCCCCGCCGATCGACGAGAAGCAGGCGGGCGACAAGGCGCTGAACGCGGTGTTCTCGGCCGACAAGAAGAACGCCGAGGCGAGCAAGCGCCGCGCGCAGGTCGAGGACGAGTGGTCCACGCGGGCGCGCGCGAACTACGCGCGCGCGGTCGAACTCGCCAACGCGGTGAAGTGATCGCCTCCCCCGCGTTCACTCCGCCGCCGGCGCGCACCGGCCGGCGCGCGGGGTGAACGCCACCGTCCTCGGCCGCGCACGGGCGTCGGGGCACGCCGTTCCCGCCGGCGCGTGGCTCCTCGCCGCGCTGGTCGCGGCCTTCATCGGCGTGCTGCTGCTGTGGCCGATCGCCACGGTGCTGCACACCGCGTTCGTCGACGGCGAGGGCCGCCTGACGCCGGCGCACTTCACGGCGTTCTTCTCGCTGTCGCTGATGCGCGAGTCGTTCGTCAACAGCGTGGTCGTGGCGCTGGCGTCGGTGGTGCTCGCCACGTTCTTCGCGGTGCCGCTCGCCTACCTGACCGTGCGGTTCCGGTTCCGCGGCAGCGCGCTGGTGCAGACGCTCGGCGTGCTGCCGCTCATCATGCCCCCGTTCGTCGGCGCGGTCGCGATGCAGCTCATCTTCGGCCGCAACGGCTCGGTGAACCTCGTCCTCAACAACGCGTTCGGCTTCCGCATCCCGTTCATGGACGGGCTGAACGGCGTGGTGTTCGTCGAGGGCCTGCACTATTTTCCGTTCATCCTGCTGAACCTGATCGCGGCGATGCGCAACATCGACGGCGCGATGGAGGAGGCGGCGCAGAACCTCGGCGCGCACGGCTTCGGCCTGTTCCGCCGCGTCGTGTTCCCGCTCGCGCTGCCCGGCTACGTCGCGGGCGCCTCGCTGGTCTTCGTCAAGGTGTTCGACGACCTCGGCACCCCGCTGGTGCTGAACGTCACCAACATGCTGGCCCCGCAGGCGTACCTGCGCATCACCTCGGTGGGCCTCGAGGACCCGGTCGGCTACGTGATCGCGGTGATCATGATCGCGTTCTCGATCGCCGCGCTCGCGCTCGCCGCACGGGTCACCCGCGGGCGCGACTACGCGACGCTCACCCGCGGCGGCAGCGCCACCGCGCGGCGCCCGCTCGAAGGCTGGCGCGGAGCCGCGGCCTACGGCTTCGTGCTGCTCGTCCTCCTCCTCGTGCTCTCGCCGCACGTCGGCATCCTGCTGCTGTCGATCTCGCGCGTGTGGAGCTTCTCGGTGCTGCCCGAGTCGTTCACCCTCGCGCACTACGCGACCGTGCTCTCGGATTCGAGCCGCATGATCGGCAACACGCTGCTCTACAGCGGGCTCGCGGCCGCGATCGACGTCGTGATCGGCGTCGCCATCGCGTGGCTCGTGCTGCGCACGAAGCTTCCCGGCCGGCGGTGGCTCGACTGGGGCGCCTCCGCCGCGCTCGCGATCCCCGGCCTCGTGCTCGCGATCGGCTACCTGCGCGCCTTCCGCGGCCTCGAGCTGCCGTTCGGCATGGGCGCGTTCACCGCGAGCTGGCTCGCGATCATGCTCGCCTACTCGGTGCGCCGGCTGCCCTACGCGGTGCGCTCCTGCGTCGCGGCGCTCGAGCAGGTCCACCACTCGCTCGAGGAGGCCGCGCAGGCGCTCGGCGCCGACCGCTGGCGCACCGTGCGGCGCATCGTCGTGCCGCTGATGTCCGGCGGCATCCTCGCCGGCTTCGTCACGAGCTTCATCACCGCGTCGGTCGAGCTGTCGGCGACGATCCTGCTCGTCACGCGCGAGTCGCTCGCGCCGATCTCCTACGGCATCTACCTGTACAACCAGAGCATCGCCACCCGCGGCCCCGCCGCGGCGCTCGGCGTGATCGCGGTGGCGATCGTCGGGCTCGGCACCTGGTGGTCGCACCGCATCCTCGAGAAGCGCGCCGCCGGCTCGGCGCCCCCCGCCCCATGACTCCCGCCTCGCAAACCCGCGCGATCGGCATCGACATCGAGGGCGTGCACCTCGCCTACGGCGACACGCCGGTCCTGCGCGACATCTCGCTCTCGATCCGCCCGGGCGAGTTCTTCGCGCTCCTCGGCCCGTCCGGGTCGGGCAAGTCGACGCTGCTGCGCCTGATCGCCGGATTCAACGTCGCGCAGCGCGGCGTGGTGCGCATCGGCACGCGCGACGTCGCCGCGCTGCCGCCGTGGAAGCGCGACGTCGGCATGGTGTTCCAGAACTACGCGCTGTGGCCGCACCTCACCGTCGCGCGCAACGTCGCGTTCGGGCTCGAGGAGCGGCGCTGGCCGCGCGAGAAGATCCGCGAGCGCGTGGGCGAGATGCTGGAACTGGTCGGGCTCCAGGCGTTCGCGGACCGGCGTCCCGGCCAGCTCTCCGGTGGCCAGCAGCAGCGCGTGGCGATCGCGCGCACGCTCGCGGTCGCGCCGACGGTGCTGCTGCTGGACGAGCCGCTGTCGAACCTCGACGCGAAGCTGCGTTCGGCCACCGGCCTCGAATTGAAGCGCCTGCAGCGCCAGCTCGACCTCACCACGGTGTTCGTCACCCACGACCAGCAGGAGGCGATGATCCTCGCCGATCGCCTCGCGGTGCTCGACGCCGGCGCGATCCAGCAGGTCGGCGCGCCGCGCGAACTCTTCGACGACCCGGCCAACCGCTTCGTCGCCGAGTTCGTCGGGTCGATCAATCTCGTCGACGCGCGCGTGCTCGCCGCGAACGGCGAGACCGTGCGCCTCGCGCCGGACGGCGCCGGCGAGTTCGCGCTGCCCGCCGCGCGCGTGCGCGACGCGATCGCCGGCGACCGCGTGACCCTCGCCTTCCGCCCGCATGCGGTCGAACTCGTGACCGCGGACGGCGGCGCCACCGGTGCCCTCGACTTCACGGCGGAGGTCAGGGCCGAGCGGTTCCTCGGCGAGTTCATCCGCTACGAACTTCGCGCCGGACCGGCGACGATCCACGCGGACCTCGCCCACGCGCGGCACCACGCGACGCTCGCCGAAGGGACCCGGCACCGGTTCCGCGTGGCGTCCGGGGAGATCTTCGCGCTCGAGCCGGGCGGGTAGAATTCGCCGATGACCTGGGAAATCGTCATCGGGCTCGAAACCCACGCCCAGCTCTCGACCGCCTCGAAGATCTTCTCCGGCGCGTCGACCGCGTTCGGCGCCGCGCCGAACACCCAGGCCTCGGCGGTCGATCTCGCGCTTCCGGGCGTGCTGCCGGTGCCCAACCGCGGCGCGGTCGAGCGCGCGATCCGCTTCGGCCTCGCGGTCGGCGGCACGATCAACGCGAAGAGCGTCTTCGCGCGCAAGAACTACTTCTATCCCGACCTGCCGAAGGGCTACCAGATCTCGCAGTACGAGATCCCCGTCGTCGCGGGCGGCGGCGTCGACATCGTGTCGCCCACGCGCGGCGCGATGCGCGTGCGGCTCACCCGCGCGCATCTCGAGGAGGACGCGGGCAAGAGCCTGCACGAGGACTACCACGGCATGTCCGGCATCGACTTGAACCGCGCCGGCACGCCGCTCCTCGAGATCGTGAGCGAGCCGGATCTCCGCTCCTCCGACGAGGCCGTGGCGTACGCGAAGGCGCTGCACACGCTCGTGCGCTGGATCGGCATCTGCGACGGCAACATGCAGGAGGGAAGCTTCCGCTGCGACGCGAACGTGTCGGTGCGCCGCCCGGGCGATCCGCTCGGCACCCGCTGCGAGATCAAGAACCTGAACAGCTTCCGGTTCATGCAGCAGGCGATCGACTACGAGGCGCGCCGCCAGGTCGCGCTGATCGAGGACGGCGGACAGGTGATGCAGGAGACACGCCTCTACGACCCGGAACGCAACGAGACGCGCCCGATGAGGAGCAAGGAGGACGCGCAGGACTACCGGTACTTCCCCGACCCGGACCTGCCGCCGCTTTCGATCGACGCCGCGTGGATCGAGCGCGTGCGCGAGGACATGCCCGAGCTACCGGAGTTGCGCAAGCTGCGCTTCTCGGCGACCTCGAGCGAGCACCTGGTCGCGCTCGCGAAAGCGGAGGGCGGCGTCGACCGCTCGGGGCTCGACGATCGCGTCTTCGAGGAGTCGAGCCTCGCGCTGCAGGTCTCGGCGCAGCGTCCGCACTACGGGCTGCCGGTCGCCGACGCGACGGCGCTCGTCGCGAGCCGCGCGCTCGCCGACTTCTACGAGGCCGCCGTCGCCGCGGGCGCGGAACCGCGCGCCGCCGCGAACTGGATGCTGGGCGAACTCGCCGCGGCGCTCAATCGCTCCGAGCGCGAGATCGAAGCCTCGCCGGTGTCGCCGGTCTCGCTCGCGGGGCTCCTGAAGCGCGTCGCCGACGGCACGATTTCGGGCAAAATCGCGAAGGACGTGTTCGCCGAGATGTGGGAGGCCGGCGTGAAGGCGGAGGAGGCGCAAGGCGCCGGGCACCTACCCGCCACCGGCCTCGGAGCGGGGCTCGCCGACGCGATCATCGCCGCGAAGGGTCTGCGACAGATCTCCGACGAAGGCGCGATCGCCGCGCTCATCGACGAGGTCGTCGCCGCGAATCCTTCGATCGTCGCCGAGTTCCGCGCCGGCAAGGAGAAGGCGTTCAACGCGCTGGTCGGCAAGGCGATGGCCGCCTCGAAGGGCAAGGCCAATCCGGCGCAGGTCAACGCGCTCCTCAAGCGCAAACTCGGCGCCTGACCGTCCTCGCGGCGAGGCGCGTGCCTGGACTCGCGGACCTCGCTACGCCGGGGGCTTCCCGCCGAGCAGCCCGCCGCCCCACAGGGCGGCGAGGATGAAGACCGATCCGACGACGAGCGACAGGATCGGGAATCCCCACATGCGCACGCCCGTGCCGATCTCGGCGCTCAGGTCGGGCTGGTCGGGCAGGAAGCGCACGAGCACCGTCGATCCTTCGGCGAGCTTGTCCTGCGTCGACAGCGACGAGGTGAACTTGAACTTCTTCCCGTTGAACGAGAACTCGACGATCGGCGCGTAGAGGGTCTTGAACCGCGTCGAGCCGCCGCTCGACGACGACGACGTCGATTCCGAATGCCCGACGACCTTGCCTTCGGCCTTGGAACCGAAGTAGATCGTCCGCACGCGCATCACCGCCATCAGCGCGCCCGACAGGAGCGCGATCACCCCGATACCGAGCACCAGCCACATCATCCAGTTCATCGCTCTCCCCCTCCCGCGAAGCCCGATGGGCGAACGCGCACGATGATGCGCGCCGCTCTGGTGGACGGCAACACCCCGGCTCCGGACGCGGCCGCACGCGCGGGGACGACGCGCCGTCCCGGCGCGGGCCGGGCACCGCGCACGAGCATCAGAAGGTGACGAGGAGCGACGCCGCGAAGAGCCCGAGCATCACGAACACGATCGCGACCTTGAGCGCAGTCCCGATCAGCAGTCCGAGCCACGTGGCGAGCCCCGCCTTGCCGGCGACGAGGAAGTCGCGCTTCGCGAGGTATTCGCCGATCGCCGCGCCGGCGAGCGGCAGGAACAGGAGCCCCACGAGTCCGGTGAACACGCCGGCGACCGTCCCGACGGCGGCGCCGGCGATCGCCCAGGGGCTCGCGCCGACGCGCTTCGCTCCTGCGGCGCTCGACGCCACGTCGATCACCCAGGTGACCGCGGTGAGCACCCCCGCCACGACCACGGCCCAGGCGGGAATCCGGGCGAAGTCGTCGATCCACGCCGCGAGCAGGATGCCGCCGAACACGAACGTCGGCCCCGGGAGCGCGGGCAGGACGGTGCCGGCGACGCCGATGGCGATCATCGCGGCGGAGAGCGCCCAGAGCAGGGCCGTCATCCGGTCAGGCCATCAGCGGCTTGTAGCGCGGTCGGTGGGGCTTCGCGCCCTCCTCGCCCAGCCGCTTCCTCTTGTCGTCCTCGTAGTCGCGGTAGTTGCCCTCGACGAAGACCCACTTCGAGTCGTCCTCGGCGGCGAGGATGTGGGTGGCGATGCGGTCGAGGAACCAACGATCGTGCGAGATGACGAGCACGCTGCCGGGAAACTCGGCGAGCGCGTCCTCGAGCGCGCGCAGCGTCTCGACGTCGAGGTCGTTGGACGGTTCGTCGAGCAGCAGCACGTTCGCGCCCGCGAGCAGCGTCTTCGCGAGATGCAGCCGGCCGCGCTCGCCGCCCGAGAGCGTGCCGACGACCTTCTGCTGATCGGACCCGCGGAAGTTGAAGCGGCCGAGGTAGGCGCGCGAGGGAATCTCGAAGCGGCCGATGGTCAGGATGTCGAGGCCGCCGGAGATCGCCTCCCAGGCGGTCTTGTCGTTGGGCAGGGCGTCGCGCGACTGGTCGACCACCGCGATCTGCGCGGTGTGGCCGATGGTGATCGTGCCGCTGTCGGGCTTCTCCTTGCCGGTGATGAGCCGGAAGAGCGTCGTCTTGCCCGCGCCGTTCGGGCCGATGATGCCGACGATCGCGCCGGGCGGAATCTTGAACGACAGGTCGTCGATCAGCACGCGGTCGCCGAACGCCTTGGTGACGTTGTCGAACTCGATCACCTGGCCGCCGAGTCGCTCGCCCACCGGCACGAAGATCTCGTTGGTCTCGTTGCGTTTCTGATGCTCGTACGACGAGAGCTCCTCGAAGCGCTGGATGCGCGCCTTGTTCTTCGCCTGGCGGCCCTTCGCGCCCTTGCGCACCCACTCGAGTTCGCGCGCCATCGCCTTGATGCGCGCCTCCTCCTGCTTCGCCTCCGTGGCGAGCCGCGCTTCCTTCTGCTCGAGCCACGAGCTGTAGTTCCCCTTCCACGGGATGCCGTAGCCGCGGTCGAGTTCGAGGATCCACTCGGCGGCGTTGTCGAGGAAGTAACGATCGTGCGTCACCGCGATCACCGTGCCGGGGAACTTCTGCAGGAACTGCTCGAGCCACTCGACGCTCTCCGCGTCGAGGTGGTTGGTAGGCTCGTCCAGGAGCAGCATGTCGGGCTTCGACAGGAGCAGCCGGCACAGCGCGACGCGGCGCTTCTCGCCGCCGGAGAGGTTCGCGATCTTCGCGTCCCACGGCGGCAGGCGCAGCGCGTCGGCGGCGATCTCCATCTGGACGCTCGCGTCCGCGCCCGAGGTCGCGATGATCGCCTCGAGCTTCGCCTGCTCGGCGGCGAGCGCGTCGAAGTCGGCGCCGTCCTCGGCGTAGGCGGCGTACACCTCCTCGAGGCGCTTCTGCGCGCCGAGCACCTCGCTCATCCCCTCCTCGACCGCCTCGCGCACCGTCTTCGTCGGGTCGAGCTGCGGCTCCTGCGGCAGGAAGCCGATCTTCAGGTCGGGCATCGGCACCGCCTCGCCCTCGAACTCGCGGTCGACGCCGGCCATGATGCGCAACAGGCTCGACTTGCCCGAGCCGTTCAGGCCGAGCACGCCGATCTTCGCGCCGGGGAAGAAGGACAGCGAGATGTCCTTCAGGATCTGCCGCTTGGGCGGAACGACCTTGCCCACGCGGTTCATCGTGTACACGTACTGCGCCATCGGTGAGCCTTGCGGAAGAAGCGGTCCGGAACCCGCGATTATCGCACCGCGGCGGACCGCGGCCATCCGGAGGCGCGATCTACTTCTTCGCGGTCGCGCCGCGGCTCGCCTGCGGGCCGCCGGTCTCCTGCGCCTTCAACTCGCGCCAGCGCTCTTTGTCGGCGTCGTAGCGCGCGGTCACCGCCGCGAGTTCGCGCTTCTTCTGGAGGACGAGGTCGCGGTTCTTCGCGAACTCCGCGTCGACCGCGGCGCTGTCGGCTTCGAGCTGCGGCGGGATCGGCTTGTCGCCGAAACGCGCCTTGCGCGCGTCGATGTCCTGCTTGCGCTTGGTGAGCTGCGCCATGTAGGCCTGCGCCGACTGGAGCTGCGTCTCGACGGTCGCCGCCGCGCGCGCGCGCGCGAGATCGATCTCGGCCTCCGTCGTGTAGGACGACAGGATCGCGCGGTTGCGGCGGGCCTCGGCCTCTTCCTCCCTGGCCAACGCGCGGCGCTTCTCGTCCTCGACCTCGCGGGCACGCGCCTGCTCGGGCGTGGGCGCGCCTTCGATCCGGCTGACCGGGCGGCCCTGCTTGTCGAGAACGGTCCCGGCGCGTCCCGGATCGGGCGCCTTGTCGGTGTAGTGGACCACGCCCTTCTCGTCGGTCCACTTGTAGAGCTGCTGCGCGGACGCGCCGCCCGACAGGCCGAGCGACAACGCGACCGCCGCTGCCGCGCATTCCACCCGAACGAGCACCCGGCGATTCATCGTGTCAGGCTCCGTAGTCCGCGCGGTACGCGTCGACCGCGCCGCGCCACCGCGCGAGGTCCGAGCGCGCCGCGAGGAACGCCATCACGTCGTCGAGCGTCGCGATCGCCGTCACCGGGATCCCGAATCGCTCGCGCACCTCGGCCACGGCCGACTGCGCCCCGGTGCCGCGCTCCATGCGATCCAACGCGATCAGAACCCCCGCGGGGTTCGCGCCGTGGTTGCGGATGAGGTCGACCGATTCGCGCACCGAGGTGCCGGCGGTGATCACGTCGTCGACGATCACCACGCGCCCGGCCAGCGGCGCGCCGACGACGCTGCCGCCTTCCCCGTGGTCCTTCGCCTCCTTGCGGTTGAAGCTCCAGGGCAGATTGTGACCCATTTCGGCGAGCGCAATGGCGGTGGCCGACGCCAGGGGGATGCCCTTGTACGCCGGCCCGAACAACTGGTCGCAGGCCATGTCGGAGGCGAGGAGCGCCTCGGCGTAGAAGCCGCCCAGGCGGCGCAGGCTCTCGCCGTCGTCGAACCGGCCCGCGTTGAAGAAATAGGGTGTCCTGCGTCCCGCCTTGGTGACGAAGTCCCCGAATCGAAGCACGTCACGTGCCACGCAGAACGCGAGGAACGCCTGCCGGAAATCCTCCATCCGAACCGCCTCCGATGCAATCGCGCGAAGTATAAGCCGCGCGGGCGCGAGGACCGCGTCGTGTACACTCGCGCGCCTCCGGTCCGCCCCGCCGCCCCGTGCGCATCGTCACGCTCAACGTCAACGGCCTGCGCTCCGCGGAGCGCAAGGGCTTCTCGCGCTGGCTCGCCCGCGCGGAACCCTGGGACGTCGTGTGCGTGCAGGAAATCAAGTGCCTGGCCGGCGACGTGCCGCCCGCGCTGCGGACCCCGCGCAGGAGCCACGCGACGTTCCTGCCGGCGCGCAGGAAGGGCTACGCCGGCGTCGCGGTCTACACGAAGGCGCCGCACCGCCCGAGCGCCGGCTTCGGCATCCAGGAGTTCGACGACGAGGGCCGCTACCTCGAAGCCCGTTTCGAGGGCCTGACGGTGGTCTCGCTGTATCTGCCCTCCGGATCGAGCGGACCGCACCGCCAGGCCTCGAAGTTCCGCTTCCTCGACGCGTTCCTGCCCCATCTCGCCTCGCTCCGCCGTTCGGGCCGCGAGATCATCCTGTGCGGCGACTGGAACATCGCGCACCAGCCGATCGACCTCGAGAACTGGCGCTCGAACCAGAAGAACTCGGGCTTCCTGCCCGAGGAGCGGGCGTGGCTCTCGCGCGTGTTCGACGACCTGGGGTTCGTCGACGTGTTCCGCCAGGTCGATCCGCGGCCGCGGCGCTACACCTGGTGGTCGAACCGCGGCCGCGCGTGGGAGAACAACGTCGGCTGGCGCATCGACTACCAGATCGCCACGCCGGGCATCGCGCAGCGCGCGCGCGCGGCGTCGATCTACGTGAACCGGCGGTTCTCGGACCACGCCCCGCTCGTCATCGACTACGACCATGAACTGCGGTGACGCCGGGTTCGACGTTGGACGTTCGGCGTTCGACGTCGGACGCCGCGGGTTGGACGTTGGACGTCATGCGTTCGACGCAGGGCATCGGGCAGCCCGCAGGGCGCCGTGATCCGCCTCGTCGACGTCACGCTCGCCCGCGGGGCGCTGCGCCTCATCGAGGGCGCGTCGCTGACGGTGCACGCCGGCCACCGCGTCGGCGTCGTCGGGCCGAACGGCAGCGGCAAGTCGAGCCTGTTCGCGCTCCTGCGCGGCGAACTCGCGCCCGAAGCCGGCAGCGTCGAGCTGCCGCAGCGCTGGACGATCGCGCACGTCGCGCAGGAGACCCCGGCGATCGACCGCGCCGCGATCGACTTCGTGCTCGACGGCGACGCGAGGCTGCGCGAACTCGAGGCGGCGATCGCGCGCGAGGAGCGCGGGCACGCCGCCGACGGCCACCTCCTCGCCGAGCTGCACCAGCACTACGAGGCGATCGGCGGCTACGCCGCACGTGCACGCGCGGCGGAACTGCTCGCCGGGCTCGGGGTGGACGACGCCCGCCACGGCGACCCGGTCGCGCGCTTCTCCGGCGGCTGGCGGATGCGGCTCAACCTCGCGCAGGCGCTCGCCGCGCGCTCCGACCTCCTGCTCCTCGACGAGCCGACCAACCACCTCGACCTCGACGCGGTGCTGTGGCTCGAGGACTGGCTGAAGCGCTACCCCGGCACGCTCGTCATCGTCACGCACGACCGCGACTTCCTCGACGCGGTCGCGCAGTCGATCGTGCACCTCACCGGTCGCAAGCTCGTGCACTACGCGGGCAACTACTCGGCGTTCGAGCGCGAGCGCGCCGCGCAGCTCGCTCTGCAGCAGTCGGCGTACGCGCGGCAGCAGCGCCAGATCGCGCACCTGCAGTCGTTCGTCGACCGCTTCCGTGCGAAGGCGACCAAGGCGAAGCAGGCGCAGAGCCGCCTGAAGACGTTGGAGAAGATGGAGCGCATCGCGCCCGCGCACGTCGACAGTCCGTTCGAGTTCGCGTTCGCGCCCTCCGGAACGCACGCGCGGACGCTGGTGCGGCTGGGCGAGGCGACGCTCGCTTACGGAGACGCGCCGCCGGTGTTCGAGGCGCTCGAACTGTCGGTGCTCGCCGGCGACCGCATCGGGCTGCTCGGGCCCAACGGCGCCGGCAAGTCGACGCTCGCGAAGGCGCTCGCCGGAACGCTGCCGCTCGCCGCGGGCGAACGCCACGTCGCGCAGAATCTCGCGATCGGCTACTTCGCGCAGCACCAGGTGGAGCAACTCGATCCCGCCGCGTCGCCGATGCTGCACCTGCAGCGCATCGACCCGTCGGCGCGCGACCAGGACCTGCGGAACTTCCTCGGCGGCTTCGATTTCCGCGGCGACATGGCGGAGGCGCCGATCGCGCGCTTCTCCGGCGGCGAGAAGGCGCGGCTCGTGCTCGCGCTGATCGTGCGGCAGCGGCCGGAACTCCTGATCCTCGACGAGCCGACCAACCACCTCGACATCGAGATGCGCGAGGCGCTCGCCGAGGCGTTGCAGGCCTACGACGGCGCGCTCGTCGTGGTGGCGCACGACCGCCACCTGCTCGCGGCGACGACCGACACGCTGCTCCTCGTCGACGCGGGCCGCGTCGCGCCGTTCGACGGCGACCTCGACGACTACCGCGACTGGGTGCTCTCCCGCCGCCGCCGCGAGGCCGCCGCCGCGGCGCCCTCGGGCAGCGGCGCCGCCCCCGACCGCAAGGCGGAGAAGCGCGCGCAGGCCGAGGCGCGCCAGCAGCGCTCCGACGCGCGCAAGCCGCTCGTCGCGAAGCAGGCGAAGCTCGAGGACGAGATGCGCGCGCTCGAAGCGGAGAAGGCGGACCTCGATGCCTGGCTCGCGACGCCGGAGGCCTACCGCGACGACGCGAAGGAGCGGCTGAAGCCCGCGATCGAGCGCTCGGGCGAGATCACCTGGGAACTCGCCCGCCGCGAGGCCCTCTGGCTCGACCTCGCCGAGGCGCTCGACCGGATCGACGTTTCGGGATCGGCGCCGTAGTATCGCGTCCCTCGGGGTCGGCGCCGCAATGTCCGGCGAACCCGCCGGCCACGGCGGCGCGGACCCCGGATGACACCGACCCCGAACAACATCGGCCCCAACGGAGGAGCGCAATGGAATTCGTCTGGTTCGTCGTCGTCGGCATCGCCGCGGGCTGGATCGCCGGCGTCGTGATGAAGGGCCGCGGCCTGGGCCTCTGGGGCAACCTCGTGGTCGGCGTGATCGGCGCGCTCGTCGGCGGGTTCCTGTTCCGCCTGATGGGCGTGACGGCCGGCGGGCTCGTCGGCCAGATCGTCATCGCGGCCGCCGGCGCGATCATCCTGCTCGCGCTCGTGCGGCTCGTCCGCAGAATGTAGCCGCGACGTCGCGGGGCGGGAGCCGCGCCATCGGGTCACGCCGCCCATGGTTTCGGCTCCGCCCCCGGGGCGCGCCGCTACGGACGCCAGAACAGGTAGACGCCGAAGCCCAGCGTGTCGCGCCCTCGGCGAGCGGCATCAGGTCGAGGATGCGCTCGATCTTCGCCGCGGCCAGCGGATTGCAGTAGTCGTGGTCGCGGTGGGCGATGAAGCTGAACTTGTCGGGGTTCACGTGCGCTCCGCCTCGCGTTCGAGCATGCGCTTCACCCACGGCAGCAGCAACAGCGCCGGGAACACGAAGAAGAAGGTCAGCAGGAACCAGTCGGCGTAGCCCAGGGCCTTCGCGCCGACCCCCCCGGCCGCGCCGGCGAGCGAGCGCGAGAGCGCGAACACCGACGAGAGCAGCGCGTACTCGGTCGCGGCGCGATCCTTCCGCACGATCGCCATCAGGAACGCGAGGAAGGCCGCGGTGCCGAGGCCCCCGGTGAACGATTCGAGGGCCGAGGCCGCGTACAGCACGGCCTGGTGCTCGAACGGCACCGGGCCCGCGGGCGGGATCGGCAGGATCGTCGCGGCGATCCAGTAGCCGAGATTCGACGCCGCCTGCACGAGACCGAGGATCCACAGCGCGTGCAGGATGCCGATCCGGTCGGTGATCCAGCCGCCGGCGACGCCGCCCGCGATCGAGAGGGCGAGACCGATGTTGACCGACACGAGTCCGATCTGCGCGGCGGAGAACCCGGCGTCGACCCAGAACGGCTTCACCATGAAGCCCATCGCCGCGTCGGGCAGCTTGAAGATCAGGATGAAGACGAGCACCGGCACGATGCCCGGCCGGCGCAGCAGATCGAGGAGCGCACCGAAGAGCACGCCGCCCGAGAGCGCATCGGATCCGGCCGGAGCGCCTTCCGGGTCCGTCGCCTCGGGCGAGGCCGCGACCTCGGCCACGCGGGGGGCCCGACGCGCGCGCCCCGCGAGCGCGGAGAGCACCGCGAGCACCGCCGCGCCGCCGACCGCCCACATCCAGAAGCCGGGCACGCGCGACGACCACTTCGCCGCGTTGTTCGCGAGCCACACGACGCCGAGCGCGAGTCCCGCGACCGCCGCGAGCGCGAACGGCGAGCGCGCGAGCGCGGCGAGTTCGCGGCCGATCTCGGCGCGCGGCACGACGCGCTGCCGCTCGGGCGGCGCGCAGAGGCTCACGACGGCGAGCCCGAAGAAGACCACCGCCGCGCAGGCGAACGCGCCGTCCCAGCCGAGCGCGTCGGAGGCCATCAGGATCACGCCCGAAGTCAGCATGCCGACGCGGTAGAGGCCGATCCGCACGCCGTTCGCGAGCCCGAGTTCGTCCCTCGACAGGAACTCGATCGTGTAGCCGTCGATCGCGATGTCGTTGGTCGCCGAGAGCATCGTGAAGAGCGCGATCGCGACCCACACCGCCGGCCCGAAGCCCGCGTGCAGCGCGAAGGCGATCATCACGAGACCCATGCCGGCGTCGGCCACGGCCATCCAGCGCCGGTGGTGCCTCCAGTAGTCGATCGCGGGCGCCCAGAGGAACTTGAGCGTCCACGAGAGCCCGAGGAGCGACAGCGCGCCGATCGTGGCGAGGTCGACGCCGCGCTGGCGGAACCAGACCGGCAGGATCTCGTAGAAGACCCCGAGCGGGAAACCCTCGGAGAAATACAGGATGCCGACCCAGAAGAGCCGGCTCTTCAGGATCGATTCGCGTCCGGCGTCAGGCGGCACCGCGCCTCCGCGCGTCGCGCTCCCGGCTCACGCCGCGCCCCGCCGCGAGGCGCCGGGCCGGCGGAAGCGGTAGATCGCGAGTTCACCGCGCAGGTTCGCGAGCGCGTTCACCTCGCGTCCGCCCGCGAGCACCGCCCGGTCGAGCACCTGCAGGCCGCGCGCGGCGAGGAACGCGTCGAAGTCGGCCACCGTGCACAGGTGGACGTTCGGCGTGTCGTACCACTGGTAGGGCAGGTTCTCGGAGACCGGCATCCGCCCGGCGAGGATCTGCAAGCGGTGGCGCCAGTGGCCGAAGTTCGGGAACGAGACGATCGCCTCGCGCCCGACGCGCAGCATCTCGGCGATGATCGGCTCGATGTGGTGCATCGCCTGCAGCGTCTGCGACAGCACGACGCAGTCGAACGCGTTGTCGGCGAATCCCTTGAGTCCGCTCTCGAGATCGCGCTGGATCACGTTGACGCCGGCCGCGATCGACGCGCGCACGCCCGTCTCGCCGATCTCGACGCCGTAGCCGCGCGCGTTCCGCTCGCGCGCGAGGAACGCGAGCAGTTCGCCGTCGCCGCAGCCCAGGTCGAGCACGTTCGCGCCCTCGGCGATCCAGCCCGCGATCGCCGCGTAGTCGGACCGCTGCGCGACCTTCGTGCGCTGCTCGACCGCCTGCGAGAACGCCTTGCCGAGCCGGAACGTCGAGTAGTCCTTGAAGTCGTGCGCGACGCGCTCGAAGTACGCGCGCACGACCGCGTGGTACTGCGGGTTCTCGAGCAGGAACGCGTCGTGCCCGTGCGGCGCCGCGATGTCGGCGTAGGTGACGTCGTGCCGGTTGGCGACGAGCGCTTCGACGATCTCGCGCGAGCGCGAGGACGGGAAGCGCCAGTCGGTCGTGAACGACACGACGAGGAAGCGGCACGCGGCGCTCGCGAGCGCGCGCACGAGGTCGCCGCCGGTGGCGAGCGCCGGGTCGAAGTAGTCGAGCGCCTTGGTGATGCGCAGGTAGGTGTTCGCGTCGAAGTAGTCGGCGAACTTCTCGCCCTGGTGGCGGAGGTAGCTCTCGATCTGGAACTCGGGCGCGAACGAGTAGTGCAGGCCCTCGCGGAGCTTGCGCCCGAAGCGGACCTCCATCTGCGCGTCGGACAGGTAGGTGATGTGGCCGATCATCCGGGCCACGCGCAATCCGCGGCGCGGCAGCGCGCCGGCGGCGGCGAAATGCCCGTCGTGGAAGTCCGGATCGGTGAGGATCGCCTGCCGCGCGACCTCGTTGAACGCGATGTTCTCGGCCGAGAGGTTCGGCGCGGCGGCGATCACCAGCGCGTTGCGGATGCGCGACGGGTAGCGTATCGCCCAGCACAGCGCCTGCATGCCGCCGAGGCTCCCGCCCATCACGGCGGCCCAGTCCTCGATGCCCAGATGGTCGGCGAGGCGCGCCTGCGAATCCACCCAGTCCTCGACCGTGACGAGCGGGAAGTCGGCGCCCCACGGCTTGCCGGTGTGCGGGTGGATCGTCGTCGGTCCGGTCGACCCGAAGCAACTGCCGAGGTTGTTGACGCCGACGACGAAGAAGCGGTTGGTGTCGAGCGGCTTGCCCGGCCCCACCATGTTGTCCCACCAGCCGACGTTGTCGGGGTCGTCCGGCGCGATGCCGGCGACGTGGTGCGACGCGTTCAGCGCGTGGCAGACGAGCACCGCGTTGTTGCGGCGCGGATTGAGTTCGCCGTAGGTCTCGTAGGCGAGTTCGTAGGCCGGCAGCGTCTTGCCGCAGGCGAGCTTCAACGGCGTGTCGAACCGCGCGACCTGCGGCGTCACGACGCCGATCGAATGTCCGGCGCCGGCCCGAGCCTGGGTCCCGCCCGTCGTGTCGCTGAATCGGCCCATCGTGTGCTGTCGGCTCCGCCTCGCCCGCTCCGGAGGGCACTCGCCGCCCGGATCGCCCCGGTGCGAAGTCGGTCCAAGTCGAGCCGACCCGCTTTAGCCGGATTTGTAGTGCGCCCGCAAGCTGGATCAAATCGGCGCGTTCGACGCGAGTCTAGCCAATCGGGGCCGGATTGGATACCCGCGCACCAAGACGGTGCGCGAGGTCGGCGGCGCACGTCTGGATGCCATCGGATTCCAGCCCGGTTCTGTCCGGGCCGTTCGTCGGCATCTCGTGCCGTTTCATGACATTGTCTTGTGCGGTCTCATGACATTGGAATAAACTGGTGGCGGAATTGGTCAGGCCAATCTCGCGCACGCCGGCCGCCGCTCCGCACCCTCCGTCCGACCGGATGCCGACATGACTCCGATCCGCACGCTTGCCGTCCTCATCGCCGCAGCGTCGTTCTCCGCGGCATCGCCGTCGCACGCGCAGACGGGGCAGCAGCTCTACACGACCTACTGCGCGGGCTGCCACGGGCCGGCCGCCAACAACAAGAACGGCGTGCTGGGCGGCAAGGACTGGAACATCATCAAGCTGGCGATGGACACCAAGCCGGACATGACGGCCGACCTTCGTCCGCTGTACGACGCGAACATCATCACCGACGCCACGTTCATGACGATCGCGAGCTACCTCGCGACGTTCTCCGGCGGCGTGACGAGCCAGCTCTCGATGCCCTCGGCCTTCGCGTTCGGGACCGTGCCGGTCGGCGTCGGCAGTTCGGTGGTGTCGAAGAACGTCACGTCGACCGGCAACGCGGCGGTGCAGATCTCGTCGGTCGGCAACAGCAATCCGGCCGAGTTCTCGATCGTCAGCAGCACCTGCACCAACGGCGCCTACGTCAATCCGCTGTCGTCGTGCTCGATCGGCGTGCAATTCACGCCGCTCGCCGCCGGAGCGCGCTCGGGCACGATCACGATCGTGTCCAACGGACTCGGCAGCCCGCAGACGATCGCGATGTCGGGCACCGGGCAGTCCGCCGGTCCGCCGCCCGCGGGCAGCCTGTCGATGCCTTCCGCGCTCCACCTCGGCTCGTCGACGGTCGGCGTCCAGACCGCCGGATCGGCGCTGACGCTCTCCAACGTCGGCGGCGGCAGCACGACGGTGACCGGTTTGTCGACCAACCCGGCCGCGGAGTTTCCGATCACCGGATTCACCTGCGGGAACGTCGCGCCCGGTGCGAGTTGCACCGTGACCGTCGCCTTCCGCCCGCAAGCGGCGGGCGCGCGCAGCGGCACGCTCACCATCACCGACACCGGCACCGGCAGCCCGCACACCGTCGTCCTGTCGGGCACCGGCTCGGGCAACGCCGGTCCGCCGGCCGACAAGGTGCAGGCGATCGAGTACTTCCACGCCGGCATCGGCCACTACTTCCTGACCGCGCAGGCCGACGAGCAGACCGGGCTCGACACCGGCGTGTTCGCCGGATGGCAGCGCACCGGCAACGCGTTCTACGTGTGGGATGCGGCGAACGGCGGCGCGCTGCCGGTGTTCCGCCTCTACACGACGAAGTTCGCATCGAAGGCCGCGCATTTCTACACGACCGACACGGTCGAGCGCGAAGGCATCCGCACCGAGAACGGCGGCGACTGGACCTACGAGAAGATCGCCTACTACCTGCCGCCGGCTGCCGGCGGCGCCTGCCCGGGAGGCTCGGTGCCGATCTACCGGATGTTCAACAACGGGCAGACCGGCGCGCCCAACCACCGCTTCACGACGAGCCTCGCGACCTACCAGCAGTTCACGACTGCGCAGGGCTGGGCGGGCGAGGGCGTCGTGTTCTGCGCGCCGCAGTAACCGACGCGGCGGCGCGCACGCGGGCATCGCGCGCGACTGCGGGCGTGCGCGTCAGAAGGCTTTCGAAACGCCGGCCTGGATCCAGCGCGCCGAGAAGGTGTCGATGTCCGGGCTGCCGCCGCCGCCCCATCTCCAGCTCGCCTTCTGCCGGTAGAAGTCGACGCGAAGATCCGCGGTCCAGCCGTCGGCGAAGCTCTTCGCCACCCGCAACGAGGTCGTGAACGCGCCGAACGCGGCGAGGCGCGTGTCCGCCGTGTAGTTCTCTCCGGGCACGTAGCCGGTCGGGAACGGCGGATCGCGGTAGAAGTCCGCCGCGCTCTGCGTGTAGTAGCGCAGTCCCGGCTGCACGGTCCAGCCCTGCGGCAGCGCTTGCACCCACTGCGCCTCGGTCATGAACGACGTGGAGCCGAACGAGTCGTGCAGCACCCGGAACGCGAGCCGCAGGGTCGCGTCCGCGGAGGGGATCGCCTGGTTCCAGCGCGTGAGCCACGCGACGATGTCCCGCTCGTCGGGCCGCGTGTCGAGGAGCTTGTACGGGTCGTCGTAGTAGCCGTGCCCGAGCGAGTACGTCAGGTTCGACTGCACGATCGCGTTCGGGTCGACCGCCTGCGTGACGCCGATGAGCCAGTCGATCGTGTAGCGCGTCTCGTTGTCGGCGACGCCGTTGTTCGAGTTGATCCGGTCCGCGGTGCCGGCGAAGCCGAACGCGAACGTGGTGTTGCGGTCCTCGGTCCACCAGCGGAAGTCGAGCGAGCCGGCGCGCGACAGGAAGTCGCGTTCCGAGGACACCGCGCCGCCGACGCCGATCGCGTAGCGGTCGAAGTACTTCGTGACCCGCGCGTCGCCGGCGGTGCGGTAGTCGCGCACCCCTTCGCCCGACGCGCCGGAAAGCGTGTTGAAGTAGCGCGGCGAGGCGCCCGACATGCCGTCGTAGACGAGCGAGCCCTCGAAGAGCCAACTCCCCGCGAACGGCTTCTGCAGGAACATCGACGGACTCTGCACCTTCATCCGGTCCGCGCCGGGCTGCCAGTCGCGGTAGTCGAGGTAACGGATCGAGAACGTGCCCTCGTCGGGCATCGACTGCGCGGCCGCGCCGGGCGCGATCCCGGGAAGCGCGAGCGCCGCCGCCATCAACGCGCGCGTCGAAGGTGCATGCGTGCGCGCGGGTCGGTTCTCCGCCGCGGTCGTCTGCTCCGTCGGCTCCGCGCGGTGCGAGGGACGCGCCTGCGCGGAGGCGTCCGCGTCAGTTGCAGCCACAGCCGCCACCGCCGACCCCGAAGCCGCCGCCCGCGGCTTCCCGGCTATTGTAGACCTGCTCCTGGTTGCGCATCTCGAGGCGCTCGCCCGGCGGATCGAACTGCATCGCAGGTCGCGCGAGGTCGCCCTTCTCCCAGGGCTTGGGCGGCGCCCACGCACAGCCGCAAAGGCCGACCGCCGCGACCAGCAGCACCGCGGTCAGCCGGCGCAGGCCGGCAACCTGCCGGGCGCCCGGTTCGGAATCGTGATCGGAGACGCGGTTCATTTCGCGACGAGCGCCGCCTTGATGCGCGCTTCGAGCGTGTCCTTCGACTCCTCGCGGAAGCCGCTGTCGACGGCGACGATCCTGCCGCCGCGATCGACGAGGTACGAGGTCGGCATGCCCTTCACGTCCCATGCCGTGGGCGACGCGCCGGTCGGGTCGTAGACGATGGCGTAATCGACGCCCTCCGGCATGTCGCGCTTGATCTCGGCCATGACGGCGCGCACGTCCTCGG
>JAANMW010001633.1_pt1 | contig 22812 bp, 19 predicted proteins | sample 7279671 | NCBI WGS metagenome assembly JAANMW01 (sample SAMN14094541, study PRJNA606508) | bioreactor metagenome | isolation source: A lab-scale SPAN reactor treating ammonium-rich wastewater day 247 | place: Ireland: Galway | collected 2017-09-19 | reverse complement strand
CAATGCCGAGAATGTCGTTGCCGGACAGCTTTCAAGTGGCCTTTCGGGTTTGACAGTCGACGAGATGAGCCGTATTATTATCGCTTACGAGCCTGTCTGTAAACCTTGCCGTAATAGACCTTGCCGCGGGCGACGACCTCGTCTTTGAGCACCCAGGCCTTGCTTGCCTCAGTGTCTTTCTGGACGTTTCGCGGCATATGCGCATCGCGTCGGCCGCAGACGGCGATATAGACGGACGGCATACGCTTCCGCACGTCCGTCATCCCGAGGCAAAGCCCGATGTCCTCGACCATCTGCTCGACATCGGCTGCGGTATCAACGCGCAAGGATTCCTCGCGGCGCCATTTTCTGTCGCGATATGCTTCGAGCTCTTCCGGCAATTGGTTCATATCCAGCTGGATTAGAACACAAAAAAATAGCTGTCGGCTACTTTGCGGTTGAGCTGACAGCTATCTTGAAAAATAGGAGACGAGAAAGGCCTTATCTGGGCTGCTGGTTATCCGATCGGATCGGTGATGATGCAACGACCGAGATCGTCGAGCCCTTCATAAGCTGTATGTCGTCGCGTCCCTGCAGCACGACCGAGCCTGCACCTGCACCACCGCCGATCACCGCTCCGATCACCGCACCTTTTACACCGCCGGCGATCGCGCCGATCACAGCACCGATGCCCGCACCGATACCGCCGCGCTTGACGCTCTCTTTGGTCTGGCTGTCGCCCTTTGCGGTGCCTTCAGTATCGACCTTTACTTCCTTACCGTTCTGATCGCGGATCGAAGAAAGATTGCCGGCAAAATCATAGACCTCGCCATTGCGCAGCGTGATCCGCTCGAAATTGAACGTAATGTTCGACCGGCCGCTAACACGCCCCGAGCGTCCGACGCCCGAAATGTACCCCTCGATCGTCGCGCCGCGGAATTCATTCGGCGACTGTACGGTCATGCGAAAGCGGTCGTTATTCTGCGAGGCCTTTGTATTGATGTCATTCTCGAGAACGCCGGTGATCGCCGTTCCGTTCGGGACGATGAAGCGTCCTGTCCGCGGCGTGCTCGTTGTCGGCGGATAGTTGCCATAACCCGGATTCCCGTTGTTCGAATCGTTATCCGAATAGCCGCCGTTGTTGCCGTAATTTCCCGTATCGATACCAAGCCGGGCGACCTGATCGGTCTTGTTATACACGCTCTCGGCAAAGACCGTCTGATTCAAATAGCTCGTCGTAATACGTCGAAGAACGCGCATCTCTTGCCCATTTCGTGCCGTCTCGAACGTGATCGTATAGTCTGTATCTCCGCCAAAACTCGAGATGGTAAGTTTATCGCCCGCCAGCGTCGCACGCAGACGGATCGTGCGTCCCTGTGCATCTGTCTCCGTGGTTTCGCGTCCATCCGCGAGGAACGAAACGGGCGACGCGGTCGATGTCGCCAAGGTCACATTATTTCCGCGAATATCGAGAGCGATCTGGCCCGGAGCGGTAAGTTTATCCTTTAATTCCTCACGGTCGGTGCCGCTTGCGTTCGAACGCGCGATGATGTCATCGATACGCTCGCTACGCTGCATATCGAGGTCATACGTACCCGAAAGGCCGACCACCACCGAGCTTCCCGCTGTCGGATAATTATCACGGTCGTCATATGGGCCGTCGTTCGCGTCGCCCATCGAGGACCAGTTATTTGTTACGCCGTAATTGGATGCAAGGCGGTCGATCTGAGCCTTGATGTCGCTCCAATCGTCCATCAAACGCTGATTCTGTTGGTTATCAAGCAAGAATTGCTCAACGCGCTTTGCAGCGTTGACGACAGAGCGGATATCGTCGCGATTCTCGCGCCGCTTATCAAGATTGTTTCGAAAATCCCGTATAGAATCCTTAAGCTCGCTGATGTCCTGCCCGACCTGCGACACGATCGTCGTATTCACCGACGCCGAGTTGAGCTGATAGCGAAGGTCGTAGTCAAAATTATCGACCTTTGTCGCAAGGCTCCGGACCGCGTCGCGGATCTCACGCTCGCTCCGCCTTTGCGCGTCCGCGGTAGTTGCGCCCGCAATTGCCACTATTGCAACAAATAATGCCGTTAGATGGATTCGTAGAGTTTTCATCGTGCGTCACCTGCTCTTGTCTATTTTACGCGAATTCGGGCAAGCCGCATCCCGGCGCAAGCTTACCCAACCGTTATGAAGCATTTTTCGTGCCATGAGTTGTAATCTCTCTTGCGGTGCAAATAATGCTAGAATTGCCTCACCTATGGCACAAAATACTTCGGAAGCGGTCGTTCGATACATCGGGGACGACTATTTTCTCGGCACGACGCCCAGCGGCTTGCCGCAATTGATGGATTCTAAAGGAGATAGGCACGCTGCTCCCACGCCGATCGAACTGTTACTGGTTGCGGTCGCGGGCTGCACAGCGATCGATGTCCAATCAATTCTTGCAAAGAAACGGCAGGATGTAACATCTTACGACGTGCGCATCTCGGGCACGCGAGCCGAAGAGCATCCGCGAAAATTCACCGCGTTTCACATAACCCATATCGTGCGCGGACGCGGTATTTCGGCAAAGGCAGTGGAGGATGCGATCCGGCTATCGGACGAAACGTATTGTTCGGTGGCGGCAACGGTAAAGCCGACCGCAACGATCACCACGGCGTACGAGATCGTCGAGATCGACTAAGAACGAGCACGAACACTACATATTGATGCGAACTCTGATCATACTTTCCCTCGCGGCCTTTTTGTCGAACGTCGCGGTCGTTTTTTCACAGGTGCCGTCCGAGTCGGCTGTAAGAATACTCGCGGCCGAGGACGCACGTTCATTCAATAGCGAACTGATCACGCTAATGCGGTCGAAAGACGCCGCCATTCGTGCGCGTGCCGCACTCGCCGCCGGCCGTATCGGACGCAAAGAAGCGATCCCGCACCTCGCCGCACTCACCAAAGATCCGAATGAGAACGTCCGTGCGACCGCCACATTTGCTCTCGGCGAGATCGAATCTACCGAGGCCGCTGACGCATTGCTTGCAGCGATCGAAAAAGAAACTGCTCTCGCCGTAAAGGCTCGTCTTGTCGAAGCTATAGGCAAGGTCGCTGCAGCAAACCCAAAAGCAGACAGCGCCGCAAAGATCAAGAATGCGATCGTCTCTGCGCTCGAAAGCGAGCTTGCAAAAGGTGAGAAGTGCGACCGTCAAACCGTACTACTCGGCCTGACCGCATTGATACGCACACGGCCAGATGGTGCTGACGCCCTCGCTGTAAAATTTCTGAACGATAAGGATGCACGCGTCCGAGCAGATGCCGCCAATACGCTCACGCGCTTGCGTTCAAAGAACGCAAGCGCTGCTCTCATCGCACTCGTCAAAAACGAGGCCGACCCGATCGCCCGCGCAAATGCGGCGAGAGCACTCGGTGCCGCAGGAGCCAAAGAAGCGTTGGATCTTCTCGTATCCCTGATGACAAAGGATGCCGACAGCCGCGTTCGAATTTCCGCGGTCCGCTCCCTCTCCTCTCTCAAAGACAAAACCGCCGGCGAGAAAGTTGTCGAACGCGGGAACGATCTTTTGAAACGCGCCATCGACAAAGGCCTCGTTTCGCGTCGGGTCGGCTTGCCGACCGAGCTGACCGAGCTGCTCGAGATCGCCACTGCGGTTGGCAATATTTTTGCCGAAACTAGCGATGAAAAAGCCATTCAATTCCTTCGCGCGTTGAGAGATTTTGATCATTACCGATCTTCCGAGACCGAGAGGGCGTTCGCTCTCATCGCTCCTGAAGTTTACGTTCAAGAAAAGGCTGCCGCGGAGACATTTACGGATTTTCACGCGACCTCCGCATATCTAGCAGGCCTAGCAGCGATCGCGGATACGAAGAATACATTGGCGACGAGAGAGGCCGGCAAGGTGCTGAACGCGTATATGACCGACATGCCGTTGATGGTGACCGATGCGGAAAAAAGAAAGGAGCTCAAAAAGGCATTTCCGGATGCGATCGTTGCCGCCTCTGCTTTAAAGATCGAGAACCTCGAAGATATATTGCTCGGGCAGCTCGTTTATGATGATGTTTTTGTCCGTGCTGCTGTCGCAAACGCTCTCTCGGAATTGCCAAAAAGCGACAAGATCGTGAGCGCGCTGGAAGTGGCGTTCGGTGCGGCTCTTTCTTCCGATAGACACGAGGACGACGCGCAGCTTGCGATCCTCGATGCTCTTGCAAAGCTCGACCGGCAAGCGGCGATCCCGACCTTCTCGCTCGCCCTTTCATCGCCAGACTATCTTGTCCGCAAAAAGGCGTTCGACATTCTGGACGACGAGAGCGTGAAGAAGGATGCAAAACTCGAGACGTTTCTGAAGAATGCTCGTGAAAAGCACCTCGATGAGGTGCGGCCATACGCGCCGGACGCAGGCACAAAGCTCGGCCAGGTACTGAACCGAAGGGCCGACTACATTCGCGCACTCTCGCGGAAGAATGGCTCCGCGACCGCGATCCTTACGACCGAAAAAGGTGTATTCGAGATCGAACTCCTCGGCGAGGACGCTCCGCTAACCGTCGACAATTTTATTAAGTTAGCAAACAGCGGCTACTTCAACGGCATCGAAGTTCATCGCGTTGTCGCGAATTTCGTGATGCAGGATGGCGATCCGCGTGGCGACGGAAACGGCGGCCCTGGCTGGTCGATCCGTTGCGAGATCAATATGCAGCCGTACGACCGCGGAGCCGTCGGGATGGCACTTTCCGGAAAGGACACGGGCGGCTCTCAATGGTTCGTAACCCATTCGCCGCAGCCGCACCTCGATGGCGGCTACACCGTCTTCGGCCGCGTAAAGGGCACGGGAATGGACGTCGTTGACGGCATCGTACGAGGCGATAAGATCTTGAATGTGAAGATCGTCGAAAAGCAGTAGCGACATATGGACAAAACGCTGCAACGAAAAGAGATCGAAATCGAAAAGAGTCTCGACGACCTGTCGCGATATCTCGACGGACTTTTTCGTATTCCCGGAACTGGCTGGCGCTTCGGGCTCGATGCGCTTATCGGCCTGATCCCGAACGTCGGCGACACGCTGACATTTGTGCCGTCGATGTACATTCTTTTCTCGGGCGTGCGTTACGGCGTGCCGAAGATCACGCTGCTTCGGATGGCGCTAAATATCGCGATCGACTACCTTGTCGGAATGATCCCGTTCATCGGCGACGCGTTCGATTTTGTCTGGAGATCGAACAAGAAAAATATGGAGCTGATCCGCACTCGGGCAACCGGCCATGGTCGCGGCACACGCAGTGATTACTTGTTCATCTTCGGCTTGATAGGCGGATTGTTTCTGCTGCTCATCGCGTCGATCACAGCAAGCGGGTTTATCTTGTATTGGGTATTCACAAGCCGTCCGCTCCTCTAGCCAAGAGTAAAAAGGAAAATGGCGGCACGGATACTCTCCGTACCGCCAAACTACTTACAGCTCTGAATCTCTCAGGCTTCTGCGGCCTGAGCCTCGGGGAACATCTTCTCGAGTGCTCCGGTCAGTACGCCGATGCCGAATTCGCCCGCCGCACGGCTCTTCAACTTGCCTTCCGCGTCGAACAGATAATAGACCGGAACCCAGCCCTGCTCGTTCAGGAACGCGTCCTTGAGCTTATGCTCGTTATCGACAGCGCAAACGTCGTCGATGCAGTACGTTGCGATCGTCTCCTTGACGGTATCGATGTTCGTATCGGCCTCATAACGCGGCATATGGATCGCGACCGAGCGAAGGCCTGCGTCCTTGTACTTTGCCTTCAGCGCCTGCAATTTGGGCATATTGTCCTTGCAGATACCGCAGCTTGTCGCCCAAAAATAGACGAGCGTCGGCTGGCCGTTCACATAGTCGTCGGCCGTTTCCTGCAATTCGTTTAACCAGTGCGTCGCGCCCTCAAAAGAAGGCCGCTGGTCTCCAATTCTCATTGGCATTTTTGTATCACCTCAAAAGCACGGCCGCAGATGAACACTTCAATTCCAACGCAGATACTCCTTGTATCATCCCTCTGCGCAGGCTCAATGTCCATCCACGGCCGATCTTGTAAAACCCTTAGACCTTAAGGTTCTCCTGGCCGGGCTTCCAGTCAGCCGAGCAAAGTCCGCCCGTCTGCAATCCCTGAAGCACGCGAAGTGTTTCATCGACCGAACGTCCGATGTTCAGGCTGTGAACCACCGAGTACTGAAGCACGCCTTCCGGATCGACGATGAACAGGCCGCGAAGTGCGATGTTCGCATCCTCGACGAGGATGTTGTACTGGCGTGCGAGCTTGCCGCCTACGTCCGAAGCGATCGGATATTTCACGCCTTCGATGCCGTTCTTGTCTTTCGGCGTCTTGAGCCATGCGCGGTGCGAGTGGACCGAGTCCGTCGAAACACCGACGACCTCAGCTCCAACACCCTGGAATTCTTCGAGGCGATCCGAGAAGTGGATAAGCTCGGTCGGGCACACGAACGTGAAATCAAGCGGGTAGAAAAGCAGAATGAGCCATTTGCCCTTGTAATCGGCAAGCTTGACGTTCTCCGCCAAGGTGTCGATGTTCTTCGTCGATGGCATATTGAAATCCGGTGCCGGCTGGCCGACCTTTGCGATCGGTGCCTGCGCGATGTTTTCGGTTGCGGTTCCTGTTGCAGTTGACATGTTGTTGATTCTCTCCTTTTTCTAAATGTTGGCCGCTTTGTTGGCGGCTATTGTTCTTGCTCCATTATTGGGAATGCGAAAAAAAACTCTACGTTTTCTTTACACAGTCGGGACACAATCCACGAAGGGTGAATTCCAGTGTCTCCGGCTTGAATTTCGAATATTTTGCGGCTCGTTTGACGAGATCGGCCGGTAGTTCCATCTCGATATCGACAAGCTTGCCGCATGACGTACAAATTGCATGATCGTGGCGATGCGTGAACTTATCGAACCTGCTCGCCCCATTGCCGAACGGGATCTCGCCGATATGTCCGGCATCTTTTAAATATCGAAGCGAGTTATACACGGTCGCAAAGCTGATCGTCGCAAGCTTCGATTTCGCGGCGACAAAGACATCGTTAGCGGTCAAATGGCCGTGCGACTCCCGTACGACCTCAAGCACCACTTCACGCTGCCGTGTTAAACCCAATTCACTGATCGGCGAAAACTTCATAACTTGAATTAGAATAATTCCAATTCTAAAGTTTGTCAAGTGTGGAAACGGAACATTTTTCGGCAAGTGATATAATCTAGCCGCTCGAACAGTCCGAACCCCGGATCGAATAAGTGAAATTCGTCTTCTCAAATCGCTTTTATCTGCTCCTGATCGCTGGAGCGATACTGCTGCTCGCAACATTCGCTTTTGTGCGGCTCGGCTGGTTCGTTCTCGCTTTCGACGTGCTTTTGATCGTCGCCGCAATTGCCGATTACTTTTTAAGCCGCCGCCTGGCAAAAGAGATCGAGGTAACACGCACCTTTCAAAAAAGGCCCGCGATCGGGGACGAAACACCGATCAGCCTGCATGTTGCGAATTCGAGCACACGCACCTTGCTCATCAAGGCAAAGGATGAGATCCCTGCCGAGATGATCCTCGGCGACGAGGGTCGTGAAGCCACGATGCAGCTTGAGCCGAACAGCGTCGGGACTTACGTCTATACGCTGACTCCGCCGCGACGTGGGCACTATGAGTTCGGCGCGACCGCCGTTCGATTTCTTTCGCGGTTCGGGCTCGTCTGGTGTCAGGCATCGCTTGGCAAAAGCGAGACGATAAAGGTCTATCCGAATATCCGACGCGTTCGTGAGATCGAGCTTCGCGCTCTCGGAACGCACTCTTTCCTTGCGATCCAGCGAAAGGCTGTGCGACGCGGCGAAGGCCGTGAATTCGAATCTCTTCGCGATTATGTCGCGGGCGACGAGATGCGGAATATTTCGTGGACCGCCACGGCCCGACGCTCGAAGCTGACCTCCGTTCAGCATCAGATCGAGCGTGACCAGACCGTAATGATCGCGCTCGACGCCGGCCGTCTGATGACGGGACGCATCGATAATGAAACAAAGTTCGAGACGGCGTTGCACGCAAGCCTCGCGTTGATGTCGGCCTGTTCACGTGCGGGCGACAACTGCGGCATCATCGTTTTCGGCCGCCGCGTGATCAGATATCTACCGCCGAAACGCGGTGTCGGCCAGATGGACGCCGCACTCGAAACGCTCGTCGATCTCGAACCGCAGCTTGTCGAATCCTCGTACTCACGGGCTTTTCAATTCATCTCATCGAACACGAAAAAACGCGCCTTCGTCGTCATCCTTACCGATGTGATCGACAAAGACAGTTCGAGCCGCCTGCTCGAGGCCTTACCGCTCTTGCGGCCAAGGCATCTTCCGCTCGTCGCAACGATCGGCGACCGTGACCTGAATGCCTCCGTCTCGTCGCCACCAAAGAATGAGAAGGAGCTTTTCCTGCAATCCGCCGCCGAAGAACTTCTTGTCCAACGCGGTGCCGCGCTCCTCCAGGTCGAGGCCCTCGGCGGCCTCGCTCTCGATGTAACGACGCAGACACTTGCAACCGAGCTTCTCGAATCTTATATTCGCGTAAAGGTTCGCGGCCTACTCTAGCATCCGCGGACGATGAAGATGGCAGATAAGCTCTTTACTCTCATAATTTACACAACAAAATATCGGCTCGGCGGCTCGCAATTCCCCGTCGTTGCCGAAACCCTTGCGGATGAGAAACGCCGCGAGAACGCAGACTGCGAGGTTATAACTCGCGCCGTCGAATCAAAGCATGACGTCCTCGGTGCACTCGCCGAGATAAAAGAGCAGGGCGGCAAGATCAACGAATTCATCTTCGTCGGCCATTCGGGAATGTACGGCCCGATGTTCGGCACCGTAAAGTTTCCCGAACAATTCTCTCCATACGAATGGGAGCAGATGGATATTCCGTTCGCCGAGGGCGGAAGCGCGTCGTTTTATTGCTGCCGCTCCGCGCGCTGGTTCGCTCCATTTTTTGCGCGAACGCAGAACGTCCCGGCTCACGGTTTTTTCTGGTACACGACCTTCTCAAAAGACAAGAACAAATTTGTTTCGGCCGGCACTCGAACCGATGCGCCGCTCTACACTATCGGCTGCAAAGGGCGAAAGTCGCACGGCTACGCCGGCGCACTAAAGAAGCGGCTCGGGATGATGCCCGCAGAAAAGATAAAACGCTTCGAACCGAAACCGCCCGACGGCGACACGAGCTACGATCACGTCGCAGAACTTTACGACGCGGTCTTCGAGGACATTCGTGTCCGACGCGACGAATGGCAATGGCTCGAGCGTCATCTGCCCGATGAGAAGGTCCGTATTCTCGACATCGGCTGCGGCAACGGTGCGTTGCTGAACGCACTCGAACCTCGAATCGCTTCCGGCGTCGGAGTCGATGAATCCGGGCCGATGATCGAGCAGGCACGAAAGCGGAATGCAGCATTCAAGAACCTTGAATTCAAGAAGATCGACGGCCCGCAGCTGCCATTCGCTGACGGCGAGTTCGACGTTGTCATCTCGATGATGTCCTTCCGATACCTCGATTGGGATCCGCTGCTTGCCGAGATCAAACGCGTTACAAAGCCCGGCGGCAAGTTCTTAATTGTTGATATGGTTACGGTTCCGGTTGCGTTCGGAGAGTATCCAAAGCTCCTTGCCGATAAAGTAAAGACCATCACTCGTCGTCGTGCGAACGCAAAGTACGAGGCCGCGCTAAAACGCCTCGTCGCGGATCCGGCGTGGCAAAAGATGGTCGAATACAACCCGATCCGTTCCGAGCACGAGATGAAATGGTATCTCGAGAGCCGCTTTCCCGGACAAAAGGCAGAGATACTGAACATCGGTTGGAATTCGCGGATCCTCGCCTTCGATAGCGGCCCTATCGAACGCGGCGTCGAAGCAAAACTTACGTATCCTTGAGCTATGGGACGCATCGGTATCATCGATTGGGGTATCGGCGGCATCGGTATCTATCGACGCCTGAAGGAGCGATCCCCGCTCGCCGCGGTTACGTATTTTTCGGACACAGGCTTTACTCCTTACGGAAAAACGACGCGTCGCGAACTCATCTCGCGCCTAAACGGCGTACTCCGTTTCCTCGAAGGCCGCGGCGTAACGCAGGTCTGCATCGGCTGTAATGCGGCGAGCACGGTCGTTGACGATTTGCACAATGGCCCGCTGGAGGTCTCCGGTGTTATCGCACCTGCGATCGAGTTCGTCGCAAAGCAATGTCCGACTCGCCTCGGCCTGATCGGCGGACGCCGCACAGTAGTTTCCGGCGTCTATCGGCACGGTTTTGCGGCACGAAATATCAGCCTGAAACAACGCGTTGCGCAGCCGCTCTCCGGCCTGATCGAAAGCGGCGATGCGGATTCCGGCGTTCTGCATCGAGAGGCGAAGCAGATCCTAGCGCCGCTAAAAAATTGCTCGCACATCCTCCTTGCCTGTACGCATTACCCTGCGATCTCCGGCCTTCTCGCAAAATATGTTTCGCCGCGAACGAAGCTCATCGACCCGGCCGATGCCGTCGTCGATGCACTCTCGATCAGCAAAGGTTCGGAGAACGGAGGCGACGTTTTTTTGACGACAGGCAGTCCGAAGGATATGCGGCGGGCGGCAAAGACCGCGTGGAATATCGAGCTTCGTTCGGCAAAACAGATCGAGAGGATCTAATGCGTGCAAGAGTTTTGTTCTTCGGCGTTCTTACAATGTAGGGCGGGGTTCGCACCCGCCTGGTATTGAAAAATGGGCTATGGAGCAATATTATTACGCTATGAAAAAAGCAATTTACACGATCGCCGTTTTTGCACTATTTTTGGCCGCGTCCGCCGGAGTCGCATACTCTCAGCAGATGCCGGTCGCAAAATTTAAACTCAGTGGATATTGGTTCCGCGACAAAATGGCGTATCGCATTGATAAGATGGACGTTACGCTTAACGTGTCGGCCGATGGCCGTATCGGCGGCAAAGCAGGATGCAACGTCTATGGAGCAGACTTTTCGATCACGAACGGCAAGTTGAAGGTCTCCGGCCCGATCTCGACAATGATGTTCTGCGACGAAATTACTAATGGTTTCGAGCGGAAATTTCTCGATGTCATTCAGAATGCCGATACGTTCTCGCTAAAGGACAAAAAGCTGACGATAACGAACTCAAAACGACATACCTATCTGGTGTTCGAACCTGTCGTCGAAGAAGCTAAAGAAAACTGCTGTGCAAAACCGGACGTGGCTTCGCCTTCGGATCGGCCGACGAAGAATAGGTAAGAATACATCGCAAGGCCGGTGAGTAAGCCGGTCGCGATCTTTACCGATGCCGGCATAGTCGATGGCGAAAGAAAGCCTTCGATCGTGCCGGCAACCACCAAAAAACACGCACAACCGATAACGATACGAGCGGCTTCCATGCCGCTCTTTTTCATTGCCTGCGCACGCGTAAGATCGCCCGGAGCGATCAGCGAATATCCGATCATCATTCCCGCACCTGCGCAAAAAAAGATGCACGACAATTCGATCACGCCGTGCCCAACCACGAACGATGCGAGGTCGTTCGCAAACGCCGGGTCGATCTTGTATCCGGCGCCAAAAACGCTGCCGAGCCTCGCACCTTCGAACGCAAGCACATAGACTGCACCGACGGCAAAGAACGCACCCAGAGCGAAAGCCCGTATCATCACGAGAATGTTGTTCACCATGATCGAGGTCGCGCCGATCTGGTTCGCGTCGTTCAGGCTGAGCCACCAGCGGTTGCCGCTGCGGATCTGCTCGGTAACGCCCGACAGGCCGACAAAATGCGTAAAGTCCGTGTCGATCCACGTCGTTACAAAACCGAAGACCGCCGAGCCGGCAAAGATCGCGAATGCGAAGGCAAGGAATTTCCAGTTTCTACGAAATGTACGCGGTAATTCGCTCCCGAAAAAGCGGCGGATGATCCCGGCACCTTCGCTCTCTGCCCGATAGATGTGGCCGTGAGCGCGGATCACAAGGCCATTCAAATAACCGACGAGCGAGGGATCACGCGTCTCGGCACGGGCGATCGCAAGGTCCGACGCCGCACGCCGGTAGAGCTCGCCGAACTCACGCACCTCCATACGCGACAGCCCACGCAGGCCCGTAACCTTCATCAGTTCAAGAAGGTCCTCGAGCCGCTGCCACTGATTCGTATTTGCTGCCCCGTCAAAAATGCTTCGCATCACACTTCTCATTCGAATGTAACCGGCTCTCGCCGATCTTCATTCCTTAAGCCTCTAAAGCTCAATGGCCGAACCATCGACCGTTTACAAGAATAGCCGACCACTCCACCCATTTGAAGCACACTTTGCACAAATTGTATGAAAATGCACAAAATGCACGAATTGATACAAAATGCACAGAATGCACAGCGTCTTTGGCCCGCACGTAAGTATGGACTCACCGCCATTTACCACTGTGCGTTCAGCTCCCGCTGCCTCTTCCGTCCCCGAGCGGAAATGTTACGCATTTCCGACGCGATCGCCGAAACATCCCGGCGGCTTAGCCGCCACAATCATTTCATCCTGGCAGCGGCGAAGCTGAGCTTCGCCGCTCGGCGACGGAGGCGGCTCGTAAAAAAGCGGGCCTCCGTTTCGGAAGCCCGCTCGTCTTGCAAATGGAGTACGCGAAAATACTTCTAGCTCTCGGACGGTTTCTCGTTGTTCGCGATCGCCTTGGCTTTGTATTCCTGGATCTCCTTCTTGAGTGCAGCCTTTGCTTCGTCGCTATAGTTCCCGTTCTTTAGCATAGATTCGAGGTTTGCCGCCGCTTTGGAATACTGCTTCGTGTCTTTATAGACACGAGCTAGCTGTTTGTATAGCTCGGCGGTTGGCTCTTTCGAGAACTTCTTCGCTTTCAAAAGACTTGCTTCTGCCGACGTAAGGTCGCCGGAACTGATGTACGTCTTGCCAAGCGCGAGATGAACGGCAGAAGATTCAGGTGCGAGCACCGCGGCCGCATTCAAAGCCATGATGGCCGTCGGATAGTATCTGAGGTATGCGAATGATACGCCGAGGTAATACAGCGTCATCGGGCTCTTGTCATAGACCTGCGACGCTTTCAAGAGTAACGGTGCCGCGTGCTCGAAATCATTCTTATGAAAGTAGATCTGGCCGAGCGCATCGTTAGCAAGGAAATACTCCGGGAAGGATTTCAACGCCGCCTCAAGCAGCGGGATCGCCTCGTCGGTCTTGCCCTTCTTGATCAATTTTGAGGCTGCGTCATATTTGTCTTTAGCAGCGTCCGGGATCTGCTGTGCGATGACGACCTCGGCTTGGGCGGCGGCGAGAGTCCCTTTCCGTGGGGTCAGGTAAAAATCCTGCATAATAAACACATTGCCCGCGCCAACGACCGCAATGGTCTCGATCTTGACCTCCTGGGTCTGCTCGTCCATGTCGTACTTGAACGGCATCACCTTTACGTAATACGTGCCGTCGCCTAGCCCGTCGAACGAATATCTTCCGATGCCGTCCGTGGTGGCGTGTTGGATCATCACGTATCGATCGTTCTGGAGCTCAACAGCCACATACGGCAGGCCGTTTCGTTTTTGATCGTAAACCGTCCCCGAGATAGTACTCGCGTAGGCGCTTGCCGCCGCCCCTGAAAGAATGATTAAGGCGAATACCGATAACATCGCCTGAAAAGCAGTTTTACGCATTGTTCTTCCTCCGAGATGATCGCTGAATAGAATTCTTTTACCGTACCGCCGAGATCGCAAGCCTCACAGCAAGTGGCCCATCTTTTCCTTTTTCGTCTGTATGTAGTGGGCCGCAGGCGGTTCCGTATGCACCTTGATCGGGACGCGTTCGACGACGCGAAGCCCTGCCTCTTCGAGAGCCTTCAGCTTCTCGGGATTATTCGACATCACGCGAACCTTACAAAGTCCCATATCGAACAGGATCTCGGCGCATTGCCGATAGTTCCTTAGGTCCACGGCAAAACCCAACTGTTCGTTCGCTTCAACCGTATCGGCTCCGTGATCCTGCAGAGAATAGGCTCGGATCTTGTTCAGGATCCCGATGCCGCGGCCTTCCTGCTGCTGGTACACGATAGCTCCGTTGCCGGCCTTGTGAATACGTTCCAAAGCCTCGTGGAGTTGCGGGCCGCAATCACATTTTAAAGAACCGAAAACATCGCCGGTCAGACACTGCGAGTGGATCCGAACCAGCGTCGGAACGTCCGGCCGCATCTCGCCCATATAAATTACGACAAATTCCTCGTCACTGGTGAGTGAACGATAGCCCGCGATCTTGAAGTTGCCGTATTTCGTCGGCAGGTCCGCGTCAGCAACCCTTTCTACTGTAAGCCGCTGCTTTTGCCATGGGCAATCGGACACTTCTTCCGACCGTCGATCATTATCTAACATCTTTTCCCTTTTACTGAGTATAAACCTCAAAGGGCACAAAAACTAGATTGTTATTTGATTTTTGCAAATCGGAAAAGGTTGCAGCGGTACGGGAAAAAAGTGGTCATATTGTGCTATCGGCCGTGAATGAAAAAAGGAGCGGGCAAAATTCCCGCTCCCGCATCAGGCCAATTTTTTCCGGAAAAACGACCCGCAATCTGTGATCAATCTTCGACGTTCGTATCGGGGTTGTCATCGGCGGCCTTTTCGCCGTCCTTTGTGTCGTTCTCAGATCTTTCACCGTGTGCGAACACACCTTCAGCGCTTGAGCCGAAGAGCTTCGCAAACCAGGTGCTAAGAGCCTCTGCAAGACCGGCAGATTCCGGCTGCATCTCTCGGGCAGGAGCGGCCATTTCGGCAAACTCGGCCTCGAGACGTAAAAGTGCAGCCGTGGACGTTCGGCAATATCCGCAATCCGCCAAGTGAGCAACAACCGGATCCAGCTCCCGCAGTGTCAAGCCGCCGTCCACAAACGCTGAGATCGTGTCCTCATCAAGGTGCGAGGTACTTGCTTCCGCCCTCAACGCATTAGTCCGGTCGCGAAGATATACTGCGAAAAGGTCCTGGAAACGGGTGTCGATGTTGTCGATGTATTGCATAATTGCCCGCTTTGGGGATGAACCAAAGGCCTCCGAGTAATTGACGCTCCGATCGCGAGGTTTTTGCGTAAAATCTTCGGAAATTCCTAGCCTGCGGCAAGATCTCGGTAGATATCCGGTCCCGCAAGATCCGCGGAAGCAAGCCCTATGCAGATCTCTACCTCTGAGGGATTGAGGCCCTGCCGGCCCGCGAGGTCCCGCTTAAAGATGTCAAGGATCCGCTCGTAACTCTTTTCCAGCCAACGCATTACGGTCGATTCGTGAATACGCGCTGAGGGGTCTTTCTCCCTCGTGGAAGACCGTCGTTTGATCCAGCCTCGAAGCGGGGATGACTCGTTCTCGACGAGCCGCGAGATCTCCCGCAGCTTCAAATTATCGACGTGGTAGAGCGCAATGAGCAGCTTTTCGTGCGGTTCAAGAGCCGAAAAAGCCTCTGACAGTGCCGCAACTGTCGCCGCCCGATATTTTTCTCGGGCAACCTGCTCGATCATCTGGCTATCGCCGTCTGCTGTCGGCATTGCGAAAGAGGCATGTGCCGCTCCTTCGCCGATCGTCTCGGTCATCTCATCGAGCGAGACCTCCGAGTGGCCTGCGCGATGCTGATCGACGACCGAGTGCCAAATTATCGTACGCAGCCAACCCCGAAGGCTGCCGCGTCCGGAATACGTACCGAACTTCGAATAACGCTCACCGTCAACGACGCGTGTGCCATAAAGCTCAATGTACACGTTGCCGATGACCTCGTCAGGGTCGGCATCGCCTCTTGCCAGGTGCCGTGCAAAACGCTCCATATACGAGCGGTGCGTCTGGTCGAATTCCCACCACGCGCGTTCATTCCCAGCCGCACAGGCGAGTGCCAAAAAGAGATCGTCTGCCTGAAGATTGTCGAGAAACTCGCGGATCTCACCTTCGGTCAACGGCTCACTGCTTGCGCTTTCCAGGCGTTTCTCGATCGTGCGAAATACCGATGTCGAAAATGCTTCGATCGAGACGCCGTAATTCGGCGCGTTCTCGCTGCAGCGAGAGTAGATCTCAGCGATGGCGGCATCTGTAAAGGCTTTTGTGGCAGCGTCCATTTGGAAAGCAAAAAGGCGTTTCAGAGAACCTGATGATTATAATCCTAAACCATTAAAATTGGTAATTTTGGTGGCCTCCCGGCGACGCCCGCCTTATCATTGATCGAGCGAGGCCGAGCCCGTTGAGAGCTCATTCGTGGAAAATCCCGGAGCGGATGTATGAAGTTTTTCGTCTGAATACTGCAATTGATAAAGCCGCCAATACAAGCCACGTAGTGCGAGCAGCTCGCTGTGCGTTCCCGCCTCGCGGAGTTCCCCGTGATGCAGCACGATAATTCGGTCGCATTTCTGGATCGTTGATAAGCGATGTGCGACCACAAGCGAGGTCCGCTTGTCCATCACACGATCGACCGCGCGCTGTATCAGTTGTTCTGTCTCCGTGTCGATCGAACTTGTCGCTTCGTCGAGGATCAGGATCTTTGGATCAAAGGCCAGTGCACGAGCGAAAGAAACTAGCTGCTTCTGGCCGACGGAAAGGCCGGCACCGCGTTCCTTCACCGCCGTATCGTAGCCCTCAGGCAATTCACTGATAAACTCGTCCGCCCTTACTTCCTTTGCCGCCCAGCGAACTTTCTCATCAGAGATCTCATCATTCCCAAGCCGGATGTTCTGAGCGATCGTGCCGCTGAAGAGAAAAACGTCCTGCAGCACGACGGCAAAGTTGGAACGCAGGGCTTCGAGGTCCCATTCGCGCACATCGACGCCGTCAACGAGGATGCGGCCTTTCTGCACATCGTAGAACCGCATTATGAGGTTGGTGATCGTCGTCTTCCCCGAACCCGTGTGCCCGACAAAAGCAACGCTCTCGCCGATATCGACCGTGAACGAAACGTCCTTCAACACCCAATCTTCGTTCTTGTAGGCGAACCAAACATTCTCGAACTCGATGCTGCCGTTCGCCCTGCCGGAAAGCTTTGGCGCCTCCGGTGTAGTTATCAGGACCTCGCGGTCAAGCAAGATGAAGATGCGGTGCGAGGCAACGACCGCTGCCTGAAAGACGTTGAACTTATCTGAAAGGTCGCGTATCGGCTGAAAGAGCTGAAGCGAATACTGGATGAACGACGCGAGCACACCGACCGTCATCACCTGTGTTGCGGTTGAAAGGCCGCTGAGATACTCAAATCCGTAGGCGAAGATTATCATCGCGACTCCGACCGCGCCGATAAAATCCACCAGCGGATAAAAGACCGCGTAGTAGTAGATCGTCTCGATATTCGCTTTGCGGTAATCGTCGTTGATCTCGGCAAATCGTTCCTGAGCTTTCTTTTCAGCATTAAAAAGCTGTACGGTCTGCGCACCCGAAACGTATTCCTGCAGAAAGGCGTTCAGCTTCGCGCTGCGCGTTCGCACGCGGTCGAACCCATGCCGTGCGCGTTTTCGAAACCAGTTCGTCGCTGCGAACAGAAGCGGCACGGTGATCAAGGTTACGATGGCAAGCTTCCAATTCAACCAGAACATCATTGCGATGATCGCGAAGATCACGACAAGATCGCCGAGAACATCAATGACACCCGACGTAAAAAGCTCGTTCAGCGCATCAACGTCGCTCGTCAAACGCGTCATCGTACGGCCGACCGGATACTGATCGTAATAGGCGATCTCCTGATTCTGCAGTTTTGTAAAGAGCTCGGTGCGCAGGTCGAACATCACGCGTTGGCCGACCGTGTTGAGCAGGATCTCCTGAAGGTAGGAAAACACGAACCGAAGAAGAAAAACTCCGAAGAACGCGAACGAGAAAAGCCAGATGCCGTCAACATTCTTTGGAATGATGTAGCTATCGACCGCAACCTTTGTGAATAGCGGTTGGATCGAGGCAAGTACGTTCGTAATGAGCGTCAGCAGGAGAGCGGCCGCGGCGATCTTCCAATATGGCCGTAGATAGCGCGCGAGACGTTTCGCGACCTTAAGGTCGTAGGTCCTTCCGATCGCATCTTCCTCATGGTATTTCCGGACCTCTTCAGACATCGTCTATCACTCGCGTGTGCGGAAGCGAACTCTTTATTTTAGCGTGTAGAGAGGCAAAACCCGAACTGCCAGCCGGCGATCAAAATAAGAGACTACTAGCAAATGATGGATTAACGAAAATGGCCCGTTCGCAGCATGTGCGAACGGGCCAAGGGTTTATCTAAAAACCGTTAGGTTTTTAGAAGTACAGACGTGCGCCGAAGCGAACTTCGCGAGGAGCATCAAAGCTGCTCGCCAAGCCATACGTGTTGTACTTGCGGGTAGCACTGCCAGCAAGCCAGTTGTTGACGTACTGCGTGATACCGCCACCGCCTGTGACGAGGTGCATAGCAGCGAACATATCCGTACAGGTAGTTGGAGCGCAACCGCCGGTAAGAAGTGTACCGTTGCTGATCGTCGAGGACGTGATGGTCGAAACAACACCGTTCATCGCTTTGCGGTCAAAGAGATTAAGGATGTTGATGTAAGGCTGGATCGTCACGCGATTGTCGCGGCCGAACTTATATTTGTGATCAATATTAAGGTCGGTGCTGTAGTATGCGTCCGAGCGACCAAGATCGCCGCGGCCATATACGATGATCGCAAGTGAAGCGATGAAGTTAGCACGTGTCGTGAGCGGAACACCCGACTGAGCCGTGGTGAAGAACGAAACCGACGTCGTGTTGGACTTGCTCCAGTTGTAGTCATAACCGCCGTATGCCTTGAAGACATGCGTACGATCGGTGGAAAGAAGGCCGTTGTTCGGCTTACCGGTCATAGCCCAGGGCTCGAACGGAAGGTCGAAGTTACGGTTAACGTTCGGGCTGGTACGGCCGCCTTCGTCAGAGCTGGCGAGACCACCGTAGTTACCGAACAGACGGCTCCAGGTGTAGTTGGCACTCAGGAACCAGTTATTTGCAAAACGCTTGTCGAGGCGGATCTCAACAGCATCGTACTTGCGCTCTGCCTTGACGCACGGGTAGCCGTCAGCGGTGTAAACCTGGCAGGCAAGGCCTTCGCCCGGGTTACCGATAACATAAGCTTCGCTGCCTGACACTGCGATCGAACCAATATCTTCGATTGCCTTGTCAACCTGCTTGTGCGTGTAGCGGCCGCTGACGAGCCAGTTGCGGAACAGCTGATGCTGAATACCAAAGGTATATTCCGACTGACGTGCAGCCTTGATGTTGGGATCGACAGCACCCGAAACGTCGATACCTAGGCCCGAGTTGGACGGGATACGGTAGTCGAGGTTACAGGTGGACCAGCCGGGAGGATAGATAAGCGTACCGTCACCAGGGCAGTTTCCACCGATCGGATCCGGATGGCTTCCGAGGATGTTTGCAAAGGTGTAGTTGGTGTACGCAGTTCCACGAGCAAGTGTGATGTCGAACCAGTCACGACGGTAGAAGTCGCCGCCGAACGAACCGCGGGGCAGTTCATACTTGAAGCGATCATAGAACCAGCCGTAGCTAGCAAAGAGTTTGGTCTTGCCGTTGCCGAAGAGGTCAAAAGACGCGCCGAGACGCGGAGCGACCTTGTCAGCCCAGCTAAAGTGGATACCAGGATTTCCGGCCTTGAAGGACGGAACATCTTCCATGTCAGAACGGACACCGAGGTTCAGGGTCAAGCGATCTGCGATCGTCCATGAATCCTGGACAAAGAGAGCGTTGCTTGCGCTGCTCGCTTTACCAACGGTTCCGAAACGCTGCATGTAGCCGCAGCCAACTGCGCTAGCAGCGCTAGCCGTATAGCCGAAGTCAGCACAATCACGTCCGTAGTAGAGAACCACTACGCCGGTGTTCGTGTAACCCTGCTCTGTCGTGTTGAAGATCCGGTTGTACTGATAACCGAATTTGATGTTGTGACGGCCGCCGGCGTTAAGGCCGACATAGCTAGCGTCAGTGTCAAAAAGCGTACGAGTCGAAACGTCGTATGCGGTTTGGAAGTTTGTAACAAAGTTCGACTGACCGAGGTTACAGCCGGCCTGAGCCTGGGTGATCGGGTTGCCTGCCGGAGCCGTACCTGCCGAAGGCGGGAAAAGGCTCGAAGCACTGCAAAGGAAACGCGTTGCGTTCGGGATGTTATACGAACCAAGCTTTTCGTTCAAGAATGTACGACCAGCGTGGACGTTGATAACAAGCTTAGCAAGCGGGGTCCATGAAGCCTGACCATTCAAGCTGTTCGAGTTCTGACGACCGCCACCATCATGAAGGTCGTTGGCCGAACCCGGAGCATTCGTCAAACCATAAGTGGTACCAGGAAGCGTGCCCTTGACCGAGATCGGGTTCCAGAGGAACGATCCGAACAAGCGGAGCTTCGAGTGCGGCTGAGCGTCGAGACGCAGGAAAGCTTCCTGGGTCGTCTGCTTCGCCTTGAACTCTTCAGCGCCAATGGCAACGCGGCCAGGAGCCTGCTGGTTATAGTAGGTTACGTTCTGGCTGTAATCGAAGACCTGCGGAGCATAGATAGCCGAGAACCAGAAACGGTTCTTGACGATCGGTCCGTTGAGCTTCGCAACAGGATAGTACGAAACACCATCCGTCTTCGGAGCCTGCAGGTATTCATAAGCACCAGCACCGCTGCCGTACCGATTAAGGAACGGATGGCTGTCGCCCTGAAGCTTCTGCGGACGCCACGACATACCGAAGTTGCCATGCCACTGATCGTTTCCACCCTGGGTAACGACCGTGATCACACCGCCGGTAGCGCCGCCGTATTCGGCTTCAAAACCGGTCGATTTGACCTGGACTTCCTGGATGAGTTCAAAAGGAACGTTGTTGTTCGTGTTAAGGACACCCGTACGGAAGTTGGTAACTTCCTGACCGTCGATAACCCAAACGTTTTCCGAACCCGAGGCACCGTCAACCTGGAAACCGCCAGAGAGACCTTCCGGACGAACGTTCGGAGCGGCCTTCAAAAGGCTGGTAAAGGTGGTGCCCTTCGGAAGCGAATCGATCAACTTCGCTGAGAGGTTGGTCTGGAGTTTCGATTCCGCCGGGTCGATGGTTACGTTGTCGCCGCCGGTAACGGTAACGTCGTTGACGCCGCCGCCGGCTTCAAGGGAAACGTCGACGCGAGCCGAACGGTCCAGTTGAACCGTAATGGCCTGCTTTTCGCCTCTAAAACCGTCTTTTTCGACCGTAACATTGTATGTACCGACCGGCACGTTCGTGATCACGAAGTAGCCGCTTCCGTCGGTCATTACCGATCTGTTAAAGGCAGTGGTGGTGCCGGTCGAGACCGCGGTGACTTTAACACCGGGAACGACTGCACCCGCACTGTCTTTGATTACTCCCTCGATGCTGCTTCGCGTACCCTGTGCAAACGCTGAGAAAGCGAAGCAGAGCACGATCAGCATGATCGAGGAAATAAACGAAAACTTATTTCTCATTACTTTGTCTCCTATTCAAAGTCTCTTTTCGAGAGTTTCTGAACTTAGTAAAAGGCCTCAATAGACACTTTTTCAGCCTTTTGTATGCAATTTAGCTTCCACAATCGTACAGGGGCGTGCCATACGCCTTAAATTCTGTATTTACACTACTTTACAAATCTTTAAAAATTCGCAGTAAACCCGAGATGATATGGAAAATCCATAATTTTGTACGAAATTTTAGATTTTTTAGGAAGTTTTTGGAGATATTGGACATCCCGCTTGCGAAATGACATCTCTCTGGCTCATATTAGGCACATAATGGCGACCTCAGCCCGCGGCTCGGAGCGATATTACCGCGACGCCGTCCACAACATCATCCGCGTCGACACAAGAACGGCCGAGGGCCGTCTTTTCGCCGACCTGATCGATACGCCTGAGTTCCAGCGTCTTCGGCGTATAAGGCAGCTCGGGCTTGCTTATTTCGCGTACCAGTCCGCCGAACACTCCCGTTTTACCCATAGTTTAGGGGCCTTTAACCTTGCAACGCGGATCATCCGAAAGCTTTCCGACGAGCACAAGATCCCCGACGACGAGCGGATCGCGGTCCGTGCTGCGGCACTTCTGCACGACATCGGCCACGGAGCCTTTTCGCACGTTATCGAGTCGATACTCGGGTTTCATCATGAGAACTACTCAGTAGCCACGATCACCGAGCCGCATACGAACATAAATCGTGTGTTGACAGCATTTTCGCCGGGCCTTGCGGAGAGTGTCGCCGCGATCATCAAAGGAACCTTTTGCAGACGAGCCCTCGCCCAGCTGATCTCCTCGCAGCTCGACGTCGACCGGATGGACTACCTCCTGCGTGACAGCTTGATGACCGGCGCGAAGTATGGCGTTTACGACCTTGAGTGGATCGTAAAATCGATCGACATCGACGAGACGAATGACCGTATTTTCGTCGCGGCCCCGGGTATCGCCGCCGTAGAGGATTATCTGCAGGCTCGCTACTATATGTTCCGCCAGGTGTATTTTCATCGCACACTTCGGGCCGCCGAATCGGTTTTGAAAAGCCTCCTGCATCGTGCGACCGATGTGTATAAGAAGGGCGGTGATGTTTGGCATCTTTCGGGAAGCGCGGTCGAAAAGATCCTTCATGGTGAGAGACTTACGCTGGAAAAGCATCTAGAGCTCGATGACACGGATGTTTTATTTCATATCAAGCAATGGCGAGCGAGCGGCGACGTCATCCTCTCCGATCTCTCGACCCGCTTCATCGAGCGGAAGATATTCAAGGCGTTCGATCTTGATATGGATGAAGGAGATAGAGAGACTTTTCTTGCACAAGCCCGCACTGTTGTGGAGGATCGAGGCTTCGATCCTGAGTATTATCTTGTCGAAGATTCAGCAAAGCACGCAGATTACTATTTTTAC
>JAANMW010001627.1_pt1 | contig 22881 bp, 16 predicted proteins | sample 7279671 | NCBI WGS metagenome assembly JAANMW01 (sample SAMN14094541, study PRJNA606508) | bioreactor metagenome | isolation source: A lab-scale SPAN reactor treating ammonium-rich wastewater day 247 | place: Ireland: Galway | collected 2017-09-19 | reverse complement strand
GTACTGCGACTTCATGGAGCAGGCGTCGGCGACGGACGAGGAAGGACGGCGGCTGCGGCCGGACATGGTGGTGCTGCTGCCGAACGAGCGGAAGATCGCCGTGGACGCCAAGACGCCGACGGACGCGTACATGCGTGCGATCGAAGCGGCGACGCCGGAAGAGCAGGAGGCGTGCCTGGAGCGTTTCGCGGGGCACGTGGAAGAGCAGGTGCGCGCGCTGAGCGGGAAGCGGTACTGGGCGCAGTTCGACGGGTCGCCGGAGTTCGTGGTGATGTTCGTGCCGGGGGACCAGTTCGTGGACGCCGCGCTCGTACGTCGGCCCGACCTGCTGGAGCGAGCGGCCCAGGCGAACGTGATCCTCGCCAGCCCGAGCACGCTCATCGGGCTGCTGCGGGCGGTGGCGGTCGGGTGGCGCGAGCACCGGCTCGCGGAGGAGGCCCAGCGGCTGCTGGAACTCGGGCGAGAGTTGCACCAGCGCGCGGCGACCGCGTTCGAGCACGTGGAGGGGCTGGGGGCGGCGATTCGGCGCTCGGCGGAGAAGTACAACGAGTTTGTGGGTTCCGTAGACCGGCATCTGCTCACGCACCTGAAGAAGTTCGAGGACGCGGGGGTGAGAGGAAAGAAGGAGATACCGGTGTTGCCCGCAGTGGACGTGGCCGTACGGGGCCTGGCGGGGGGTTCCGTTGCGGGCGAGTGAAGACCGCGGGAGAGTGAACTCGTGCCGGGGTGTCTCGCGCATTGGAAAGGCCCGGCTTTGGGGGCCGGGCCTCTCCGCATTGAGGAAACAGGCTCGTGAAACGCGCGGGGTTCGGCACGCCGCGCGGAAGGCGATCTCGGGTCAGTTGCAGCCGGCGTTGTAGAGGTTCAGGAAGTTGAGCACGTCGAGGGTGTCGTGGACGCCGTTGCCGTCGAGGTCGGCGGAATCGTCCTTGGCGGACCAGGCATTGAGGAAGAGGAGCACGTCGAGAGTGTTGAGCGAGCCGTCGCCGTTGAAGTCGGCGACGCAGGGCGTGACGACGAGCATCGCGTTGATGCGGAAGCCCGCGTTGTAGGAGGCCTTGAGCGCCCCGGTCTGGGCATCGAATCGCTTGATGACGCCGGAGGTGTCGGCGACGAGGACGTCGCCGTCGTGCATGGCGATGGCGGAGCAGTTGACGCCGACGCCGAAGGTGGACTTGTAGTTGCCGTTGGTGGCGTCGAAGCGGTACACGATGCCGTGCTCCGCGCCGACGAGCAGGTCGGTGCCGTCGGTGGTGGCGCTGCGGACCTGGCCGCCGCAGACCGTGAACATCTCGAAGTTGTCGAAGCCGACGGTGGTGCGGTAGATGGCGGTGGAGTTCGCGCCGGCGTAGATCGTGTTGTTGAAGATGGAGAGGGCGCGGATGTCGTCGTTGGCGTAGTAGGTATCGGTGACCTGCTTCGAGACCGGGTTGACGCGGAGCACCTGGCCGTTCGAGCCGGAGATGAAGAGGCTGTCGCCGTACATGATCATGTCGGTGCAGTTGGAGGGCACGGACCAGGCGTCGGTGGGGAAGCCGAGGTCGAGGTTGATGCGGTAGATGACCCCGTTGGAGTCGGCAAGGAGCAGGTCGCCCTGGTGCTTGGCCATGGACGAAACCGGCCCGGAGCAGACCCCGGCGAACTCGAAGATGCCGGTGTTCGCGTCGGCCTTCATCAGGATGCCGTCGGGGCCGGCGACGTAGATCGTGTCGGCGAGGGCGGGCGCGCCGCCGAGGCAGGCGAGTGCCACGAGCGAGACAAGGCGAGCGGTGCGATGCATGGTCGTTCTCCCGTGTACGGGCCGGGTGTCCACCGGCGTGTGTGTTCAGGTGCATTGTCCGGCCGCCGCGGTGCGCGCCCTGCCATCTGAACGGAGGGGGCGGGGTGACAGGGACAATGGCCAGTGGACAGCGGAGAGCCGCTAGCGCGGATGTGGGGCTACCGGTGCGGTTCCGGGGGGCCGCCGCGGGAATCGGGGTCAGGTTTCGGGGTGTGGCGGGCGCGTGCGGCCGACGAACCAGGCCATCAGTTCGCCGCGGCTGGAGACGCCGAAGTGCCGGTAGACGGCCATGACGTGCTCGTGGACGGTCGGGCGCGAGAGGTCGAGCCGGTAGGCGATCTGCTTCTCACTGTCGCCGTCGAGCAGGCCGTCGAGGATCTGTCGGCGCCGGGGCGTGAGGTCCGAGACGGACGGCTCGACCGCGGAGGCGAGCGGCCCCCCGACGAGCCGGCCTACTCGCTCGTGCACGTAGCGGAGCATCCACCAGTGCCGGCGCCCGAAGGGGGGGGCGCCGACGGGGCGGTGGATCCAGAGCGAGTGGCACAGTCCGCCGACGGGCAGCCGCTGGAGCGAGATGACGTAGTCGTCGATGCCGCTCCGGCGGTGGATCTCGTTGAAGGCGCGCGAGCGGTACCAGGAGGTTCGGTCCCAGAGCTGGTCTCGCAGGCGCGTCACAATCGCGCCGGTGGTGCGTGCGAGGCTCGGGAACTCGGGGGTACGCTCGACCGGGACGCTCTCGACGTAGTCGAGCCAGGCGCGCTCGGCCCGCTGGTCCGGCCAGCCGAGACGGATCGAGCCGAGGTGCTGGTTGGGGCGGCCGGGTCCGAAGTCGCGCATGTTGCCGGAGATGCCGACCTGGGCGTCGAGCAGCGAAAAGAGTCCGGTCAGAAGGCGCGTCTGCCAGGCCTGATGGTCCGCGCCGGCGTCGCGGCACTCATCGACGAGCCGCGCGCAGCGGCGGACATCAGCGGGACGGATGCGGTCGGATGCGGGCATGGGTCACACGGCGCTGGGATGCACGATGCCGTCATGGTATCTCTCCCCGAAGGCACGCCGCGCACAAAAAAGCGTCGAGGCTGCGCGTGCAGCCTCGGCGACGAGGTCCGGAAACAGCGAGCCGTTCAGCCGCCGCCGCCGGGGGGCGGGGGGGAGCCTGCGCCGCCGCCGGTGACGGCGCGGACGGGGACGTTGACGAACTCGGCGAAGTCAGCGAGCTGGGTATCGACGGTGAGGCCGACGTATCTGCGCCCCTGGACCATCGAGACGCTGTGCGCCGAGGCGGGCCACCACGGGTAACCGTTGAGCTGGCGGTGGACGAAGTCGGGCGCACTCACGATGATGCCCCCCTGGAAGTAGCGCATGGTGGAGGTGCCGCCGCCGGTGGTCCACTGCTCAGGCTCGACGAGCGCGGTGAGGATGTCGATGATCTCTTCCGCGCGTTCGGAGCGCGGGCGGAGTTCTTCGCGTTCCTGCTGGGCGTCGCGGAAGGGGCTTTGCCCGCCGCCGCCGCCGCCCCGTCCGCTCTGAAGGACCGACTGCAGGTCGATCTCGGGGGCTTCGTCGTAGTCAGGGATGATGAAGAGCAGGTCGTCGATGGGGTAGACCTCGACGCGGCGTCGCATGGCGAGCCGTTCCTTCGGGCCGCACTCGATCGCGCCCCACTCGGTCACTTGCCACGTGTTGCCGCCGGAGTAGAACGATGCCGGGCCTGCGGCCTGGTCCAGCGCCATCTCGAGGAGCTTCAGCGCGGTCACGCGGTTCGCCCGGAGCGAGACCGGCTGGTCCTTGTCCAGGCCCTCCGCGTTGCGGTCGTCCATCCACAGCGGCTCGATGTCCGCGCCCGTGAGTTCGGTGATGAAGGTGATGACGTCCTCCAGACGCTGCTCGCGGAACTGGATGGTGACCGGCCGCATCATCTTCATCATGTTCTCGCGCTTCGCGGCTTCAACGCCGGGCGTGCGACGCGCGGTCGCGCCGGCCTGCTGCCCGAGCGCGACGGGGGCGACGCAGGCAACCCCCGCGAGTGCCAGCACCGCAATGGCGATCGAACGAGCGCGCGTGACGGGTCGCATCCTGAGGCTCCTTTCGCGGCCGCGGTCCCTGAAAGGGAACGTATCGGCGGCCTTCCCTGCCCCTTGTCAATCAGTGTACGGCCCGGACGGCGTGGCGGGAGGGACTTTTTGCAATCCCCGACCGTCCGGGGTCGTTTCCGGTGCCAGGCGATCTCTCGCCGTGGGGGTGCCGCCCCGGAGGAGCGGGCGGCGTGAAACGCATCCACTGATTCGGCCGAGCCGGGGTCGCGGATGCGGTCTGGGGAACGTCCGACTGGAAAAACCCTGAGGGTTGGGGACGTTGGGGCTTATCCGTCCGGTCTGGGCGTCCGATGAGGATGGTCCCCGGCCGGCGCGGTCGGGACCGGAGCGCAACTTCAGACTCGGACGGACCCGCCCGTGGCGACCCCCCCTCGGAAGCAAAGACGCCCCTCGCGGTCGGCCGATAGGCCGGTCGCCCGGAGTCGTGGAGGGGCCGGCGCCCAGCGTGCCAAGGCAGGGCGGCTTGCGCGCGGAACTCGCGCTCGGGCTGTCGCTACCCACAAAGGGCGAGGCAGGACAGGACAACGCGGCCGATCGACGGCCGTCGGGAAGCGTTCAGACCGGAAGCATTCACAAGGAGACTCGACGATGACGACGACGCAGATTCCGAACCCGCAGACGTTTGGGCAGAGCGGCTGCTGCACGCCGTTCCCCGGGCAGACCTTCCAGAACGTGCCGTTCAACTGGTGCGGGCCGACCCACACCGGATACACCAGCTACACGAACCAGTACCCGACCACCAACTTCGGGTACACGATCCCCAACTCGGGGTACTGGCCTCAGCCGTTCGGCTGGTTCAATCCCTCGTTCCAAGGCCAGAACTTCCACGGCCAGAGCCACTTCGGCTCCTTCCCGTGGAACACGAACTGGTCGTTCGGCAACTGGAACTGCGGCATCCCCTCCTCCAACTGGACGAACTGGAACAACTTCAACACCTTCGGCTCGTTCCCCTGGTCGTGGAACCACGGGTACGGGTACAACACCATCAACGGGTCGCCGTTCTACGGCTGGAACACCCCGATCTCATGCGCTACACCCTTCGCCGGCGAGTGCTTCCCGGGCTGCTGCCCGCCCTCGTTCGGCTCGTGGTACGGCGCGAACTTCTACCCGATCTACAACGGCTCATTCAACAACTGGTCCACGCCCTTCAACACCTTCGGCTTCAACCCCTGGAACACGATCCCCTTCTCGAACTACGGGCAGAACACGATCCCGTTCTACGGGTACAACACCAACCCGTTCTCCGGGTATCAGGGCGGTTTCAACTGGCCGATCCCTTCGTCGAACATCCCGTTCGGCTACAACACGCCCGTGACGAACTTCGGTTCGTTCACGAACACCGGCTACAACGGCGTGTATCCCCAGGGCTTCCCGTTCCCCGGCACGGTGTGCGGTCCGCAGACCACGGACATCCACGGCAAGCCCGGCTTCGGGATGAACCGCGAGGCCGCCTGACGCCCCGCTGACGGACAACGCGATCCTTGCCGAGGCTCGGGCATCTCCGCCCGGGCCTCGTCTTCTTTGCGCGCGGCCTACTTCCTGTAGTACTCGCGGATCGTGACGCCGCGCCAGGTGTAAGGGCGGTATCCGAACGCGGAGTTCTGGAGCGCTTCGAGGGGCGGTTCGAAGCCGGAGAACAGGTAGGCTTCGATGAGGTCTCGCCGGGGGATCCACGACGCGGAGCCGTCGCAGAACGCGGCGTTGAGTCCGTCGGGTCCGTGATTGTTCCAGGGTTCCGGCCAGTTGTTGATGCCGTCGGCGCGGCCGACGCCGATGGCGAGGCCGGCGGGGTCCGCGTCGTCGTTGTCGTTGTCGAGGATGATGACCGTGCGGGACGGGAACTCGACGGTGGCCTGCGTCTTGAGCAGGTTCTTCGTCGACTGTTCGAGGATGTCGATGCCGCCGCCGGGGGTGTAGGTCCAGCCGAGTTGCGCGCCGATCGTGCCCCGCCCGCGTCCCGAGATCACGATCCCGTCGAGGAACTTGCCCTCGTCGAACCACGCGAAGGTCTCGTAGGAGTGCCCGCCGGCCTGGTCGTAGCGGTCGTCGCCCGAGAAGAAGTGGTCGAAGAGGAAGTTGCGGCCGTACAGCAGCGGGAGGTCCTCGAGAAGCGGCTCGTCGGTCACCATGAAGTTGGGGCGGATGGTGTTGCGCGTCGCCGGGCAGATGGGCGCCTCGATGGCGGGGACGTAGTCGGGGTAGAACCAGCCCACGTTGTCCTCAAAGGTGAGGATGCTCGGCAGGAACAGGCCGACGCGCGTGTCGTTGCTGTAGAGGTTGGCCGCGGTGGCGAGCTGGCGCGTATTGGAGAGACACGCCGCCCGACGCCCGGCCTCGCGCGCCGCCCCCAGTGCGGGCAGCAGCAGCCCGATCAGCAGCGCGATGATGGCAATGACGACCAGGAGTTCGATGAGCGTGAAGGCGCGGCCGGGTTGACGCTGCCTGTCGATCACCGGGCTTCTCCGGAGCATGTCCGCGAGGGCAGGGGACATGGTACAGGAAGTGCGCGGCCGGATCATCCCTCTTGGGCCGGGCGGCGTCCCGCTGTAGGATGCTGGACCGGCCGCCGTGGTCGGCGAGGAGAGGCGAACATGAGAGGGATCGCGCTGGCGGGTGCCGTGGCGGGGGTCGCGGTCGGGCTGGGGTCGGCGTGCGGGCAGCCGGACAACGACGCCGTCATCAACATCACGGGCATGGAGTTGCGGTGCCAGATCTTCGGCCCGTGCTTCCCGGACCAGTCTCGCAACAGCCAGAATCACCCGTTCCCGCCCGGAACGCCCCAGTTCATCGTGCCGGCCTCCGGCTACTCGTTCGCGATCGACGGCATCGTCGAGACGACCGGCCTCGTCGGGCTTGTCATCCCGAACAACTCGACCATCGCGGACATGATGGAGATCATCGAGCCGGGCGCATCCAGGCTGCTGCGCGGCTACTCGCGCAACCTCCTCGGCGGGCTGCCCCTCTCGAAGAACGGCGTGTTCGCGCAGACCTTCGTCGGCGAGGCGGCGGGGATCGAACTCTCCATCACCATCGACACCTGGATACGCAACGACGGCGCGGCGTTCTTCGAAATCCGCGACATCGACATCCCCCTCGGCATCCTCTTCGGCACCGTCAAGGTGAAGAGCGGAACCACCGCCGTCGAGGTCTGGAACGCCTCGCCCCGGCAAGAAACGGAGTGGCACTTCGAGGGCGGCCTCGGCTCCGTCGCCGGCTCGGGGCCTTCGATGCTGCGATACCTCGACGATCCCGCGTTCGGAACGATCCTCGGCGGGATCGGGAACGAGAACAACCCCGACCCCACGATCCCCACCGGCGTGACAGAGCAGCAGTCGTTCTTCGCAACGACGGCGCAGCTTGGGATCGCCGGGCCGGGCGGGAAGGAGGACACGGTCTACGTGACCAGTCCCGCGCGCAACCTCTCCGACCCCGACCCGAAGAACTACCGCGGAATCGGGCTTGCGCTCTATCCGCGCACGCAGCCCGCATTCCCCGGAACCTGGTTCGGCCAGTGGACCATGGTGTGGGACATGTACATCCCGCACGAGACGTGGAACAGCCACGAGTGGATCGCCGCACTCGTCCACGGGAACCACAACAACGAGGGGGGGGCGGACATGTTCATCCGCAATCCCGCGTTCGGCGGCGGCGGGGTGATCGGCTTCGACCGCCAGCCCGGGCAGTACCTCAACACCCCGCTCATCAAGCCGGGCGAGTGGTTCCGCCTCGCCTTCGTGTGCGACCACATGCAGGGCGGCGTGGGTCGTGTCTACGTCAACGGCCAACTCGTGGGCAGCACGGGCAGCGACTGGCTCTACGACAGCGTCGATCCGGGCGATCCCCGCTATGGAGACGGCGAGGCGGTCGATCCGGGCGACTGGCAGGCGTGGGGCGGGTTCCCCAGCCCGTGGGCGCTCAGCAGCGGGACCGAGCCGGGATCGGTCGGACCCACCCCGCTCGCCTCGACGTTCTGCCTGTTCGCCGACCTCGGGAGCGCGGAGTTCGGACCCGGCGGCAGGAGCGAGGTGGTCTACGTGGCGAGCATGTACTTCGCCGACGACGTGCTGAGCGACGCTGAGATCGCCGCGCTCGGCGGGCCGGACGCGGACGGCATCGTGTTCAAAAAGGGGCCTGGTTGCCCGGCGGACTTCAACGGCGACACGGTCGTGAACACGCTGGACTTCGTCGCGTTCCTCAACGCCTTCGTGGGGAGCGATCCGAAGGCCGACTTCAACGGCGACACGGTTGTGAACACGCTGGACTTCGTCGCGTTCCTCAACGCCTTCGTGGCCGGGTGCCCATAGGCAAGCCCCGGAACGGGGATGGAGCCTCAGATTCGAGGGCATATCCGCGATCCCGGTTCAACCCCGGGGCGGGGATGGTCGATCACCGGTTATACGACTCAGACCGGGGCGGAGCGCCCGGGTTATCGCCCGACGGGGAGTAGACGTGATGCAGGCAGGACTTGGAACGGGCGAGGCGAGGCCATCGGCTGGGAGTCGGCTGCGGCGTTCGTGGCTCGTACCTTCCCTCATTGCGGCGATCGGTCTCGGCGCAACGCTGGTCGTGCACGGTGTGCTGGTGTCGCGTGAACGCGGGATTGCGATCTCGCAGTTCCAGACCGACGCTACGCGACGCGCAGCCGCGATCGACGCGGAGTTGTCCGACGCCGTGGAGGCCCTGTACGCCGTCCGCGCGTTCTACGAGGCATCCGAGTTTGTCGAACCCGATGAGTTCGCGCGATTTGCCGGAGAGATTCTGAGCAGGCGCTCGACGGTGCTCGCGCTGGATTGGGCGCCGCGCGTGCCGGGGGATCGAGCCGAAGAGTTCGTCGCTTCGGCCCGCAAGGCCGCCGGGGAAGAGTACGCGATCGTGCAGAACGACGGCACGGGCGCCATGGTGCGTGCCGAGAGCAGGCCCGTTTACGCCCCGATCCTGTACACCGTGTCGGTGCCGCCAGCGCGTGCGTTGATCGGGTTCGACCACGCTTCGGAAGCAGCGCTCCTGTCGGCGATGGAAATGTCGGCGTGGCGCGATGCGCCGGTTGCGAGCGCGAGGCGGGACGTTGTCCGCCTGGCGCAGGGCATCGGCGACCGCGGCGGCGTGACGGTCTTCCTTCCGGTCTATGACAGCGATGCGATCCCGTCGGACGAGCATCAACGGCTCGGGGCTGTCGCCGGGTTCCTGGCCGCGAAGGTGCGTTTGAGCGACCTGCTCTCGGCGTCGCTGCGGGACGTGCCCACGGGACAGATCGAGGTTCACCTGTTCGACAGGCTTCCCGGGGGCAGTCAGGAGCTGCTGTATTCGACGAATCCGGCTGCGGTCACGCGGGTGGACTCGCCGGATCCGGGTCTCACGGAGGGAATGCGGCAGGTCGTCCACTACTCGACGCTCGGCCGCGATTGGGCCGCGGTGTTCGTCGCGCGCTCGATCAAGCCGTATTACTCGCAGGGTCGCGCATCATCGTGGGCGCTGGGGTGCGGCTTCGTGCTGACCACGCTCGCGCTCGTGTACGTGCAGTCGCTGCGGGTGGCGAACGCCAGGGCAGAGTCACTGGTCGTGCAGCGGACGCGCGAACTGCGCGAGCGCGGCGAGCGCCTCAGGGCGATCCTCCACACAGCGCCGGACGCCGTGATCGTCGCGGACGGGCGCGGCGTCATCGAGACCGTCAACCCGGCGACCGAGCGGATGTTCGGGTATTGCGCCGAGGAACTCATCGGGCGAGAACTGACGGTGCTGATGCCCGAGCGCCTGCGGGAACTGCACCGTGCCGGGATGCGGCGCTACCAGCAGAACGGGTCGGGACGGACGGTCGGGGGGGGAGTCCTTCGTACCTACGGCCTGCGGAAGGACGGGCTGGAGTTCCCGATCGAGTTGTCGGTCGGCGAGGTTCGGCTGGGCGATCGGCGGCAGTTCACCGGGATCATCCGCGACGTGACCGAGCGCAAGCGTGCCGAGGACGCGATCCAGAGCATGAACGCGGAACTCGAGGAACGGGTGCAGCGGCGCACGGAAGAGCTGCAGCGGATGGTGGACGAGTTGGCCCAGTTCGCGTCGATCGCGTCGCACGACCTCCAGGAGCCGCTGCGGAAGGTGCTGGTCTTCGGCGACCGTCTGCGCCAGCAGTACGAGGGCACGCTGGGCGACAAGGGCAAGGACTATCTGGCCCGGATGCTGAACGCCGCGGACCGCATGTCGTCGCTGCTGAACGACCTGCTCGAACTGTCCCGGGTGACATCGAAGGGTCGGCCGTTCGAGCGGGTTGACCTCGGCGCGGTCGTGCGCGAGGTGCTGACGGACCTGGAAGTCGCGCTGCAGGAGTCCGGCGGGGTCGTTGAAGTGGGAGACCTGCCCTCGATCGACGCGGACTCGACGCAGATGCGCCAGTTGTTCCAAAACCTGCTCTCGAATGCTTTGAAGTTCCGCAGCGACGTCCGCCGGCCGCTCGTGACGATCTCGGCCGAATCCCCTGTTCAGGCGGGGAGTGGGGGTGATTCCCGGTGCCGACTCGTGGTTCGTGACAACGGGATCGGGTTCGACGCGAAGTACTCGAGCGTGATCTTTGAGCCGTTCCACCGGCTGCACGGCCGGTCGGAGTACGAAGGTTCAGGGATGGGGCTGGCGATCTGCCGAAAGATAGTTGAACGGCACGGGGGCAGGATCGTCGCGGAGGGAACGGCTGGCGAGGGGGCGACATTCGTGATAGAACTGCCGACGAGGCAGCAGGCATCCGGGGAAGATCCATGTCGCGAAGCACAGACCGATCGATCACGGTCCTCGTCGCCGAGGACGACGCCGACGACCGCCTGATCACGCGCGAAGCGTGGGACGAGGCGGACCTGGATAACGACCTTCGGTTCGTCGAGGACGGGGAGGAACTGCTGGACTACCTGTTTCGCCGCGGGCGCTACGCCGCGGTGAATGCGGCTCCTCGGCCCGGACTGATCCTGCTCGACCTGAACATGCCGAAGGTGGACGGCCGCGATGCTCTGCGCGAGATCCGAGAGCACGAGACGCTCCGTTGCGTTCCCGTGGTGGTGCTGACGACCTCCGGCGCGGCCGAGGACGTGGCGTGGGCGTACGACACCGGCGCGAACTCGTACATGCGAAAACCTTCGACGTATTCCGGGCTTTCAGAGACGGTGAAAGCCATCGGCCGCTACTGGCTTGAGCACGCGGAACTGCCGATAGACGGCTGTGATGGAGGCGCAGGCTCAGAGTCCGATAAGCGTTCTTCTCGTTGACGACGACGAGGACATGCTCGTCCTCGTGCGCGCGTGGCTGGACGACGTCGAGCCGGGGCGGTACCTGGTCGAGTGGGCAACGTCCGCGGACGAGGCCCGGCGCGTCATCGGCGAGGACCGGTACGACGCGTACCTGATCGACTACCGTCTGGGGGCTGAGACCGGCATCGACCTGCTGCGCGAGATCGCCGCCGCGCTGCCGGACCGACCGGCGATCCTGATGACCGGCCAGGGCGGGCGGAGCGTGGACCGCGAGGCACTGGAGGCCGGCGCCACCGAGTACGTCCAGAAGGACGCGGCCAGCGCGGTCACGCTCGAACGGGCGATCCGCTACGCGATGGCCCAGAAGTGCGCCCAGCGCCTGGAGCGCGAGCGGCGCTCGCTGCAGGAGGCGGCAAGGGCGATGGAACGCGTGCTCGCCGTCGTCGCCCACGAACTCCGCACGCCGCTGACCTCGATGCGGCTGATGTCGGAGTACCTGCTCACCCCCAACGCACGCGATGAGGCGGAGATGGAGCACTTCCTCTCGTCGATCCACGGCGAGACGGTGCGGATGACGGAGACGGTCAACAACGTGCTGGAGGCCGCACGGTTCGACAGCGGACTGGCACGGTGGCACTGGGGAACCGTGCGGGTCGCGGACGCGGTGGAGCAGGCGCTGGAGACGGTGCGGCCGCAGGTGAACCACGGGTCGGTGGAGGTGGTGTCATCGGTCCGGCCGTCCGACCTGCGGATGCAGGGCGATGCCGACGCCATCCGTCGGCTGGTGATGAATCTGGCGAGCAACTCGGCGAAGCACACGCGCGAGGGCAGGATCGAAGTGAGAGCGACGGAGACGACCGACGCCGCCGAGCGTCGAGTCCTCATCGAGGTGCTCGATACCGGCAGCGGGATGCCCGAGCACGTCGTGCGGCAACTCGGGACGGCGTTCGCGCTGAACTCGGGGATGGTCGGCTCGGCGGCTTCGCACGGAACGGGGCTGGGGCTGGCCATCTGCAAGGGGATTGCGGCGGCGCACGGCGGGACGATGCGCGTACTCTCGCGCGAGGGCGAGGGGTCAAGATTCGTCGTCGAGATGCGGGCTGACCTCGAAGCGCCGGCGGCGGTCGCCGAGGGCGTGCAGATCATCCGAGAAGCGGCATGAAACGGGTTCTGGTGGTCGATGACATGGCGATCATCCGCGAGCCGATCGCCGCCGCGCTGCGGCGCGAGGGCTTCGACGCCGTGTGCGCCGCCAACGGACGCGAGGCGATCGGGCTGATGCGCACGCAGCCGCCGGACCTGATCCTGCTCGACCTGGGCATGCCCGAGATGGACGGGTTGGAACTGCTGCGGAGGATGAAGGCCGACGCGACGCTCCCGTCGCCCCCGGTGGTCGTGCTGACGGCGGCGGGTGACAAAGACTCGGTCCTGAAGTCGCGGCAGTTGGGCGTGCGGCACTACCTGCTCAAGGCGCAGTTCTCGCTGGCGGACATGGTGGCGCGCGTGCGCGAACTGACGTCGGATCGACGTGACGAGGCGTCGGCAGGGGCGGGGGAGGCCGTCGGTGCGCCGAGCGAACCAGTTTCAGCCGCAGCGGGAAAGGTCCGGCGGGCGGTGTCGGGAACGGGCGCGCCCGGAGGGATTGCAGCCCCGTCCACGCCCGGAGCGCTGCCGCCCGCGGACGTGACAACCGCGCTGCGAAACCTGAAGCCTCGCGTCGTGCGATCCGAACTGGTGGAGATGCTGGAGCGTTGCGCGGAACTGAAGGCGTTGCCGCCGAGCGTCGCCGAGGTGCTGAAGGTTGTGAACAGCCCGCAGGCGAACAGCGAGCAGGTGGCCTCGGTCATCAAGCGCGACCCGGCGATCGCGCTCAAGATTCTGCGCCTGGCGAACTCGAGCGCGTTCGCGAGCGGCACGCCCGCGGACACGGTCGAGAAGGCCGTGCTGCGGATCGGGGTGGGGGCGATCCGGCAGGCGGTGATGAACATCGGTGTCGTCGATCGCTTCAGCAGCGTCGCGGTCGAGGGGTTCATGGACCCGATCCTGTTCTGGGAGCACTCGATCGCCGTGGGTCTGATCGCGGCGGCGGTGACTCGGGCGCGCGGCGAGGGCGAGCCGGACGCCGCGTTCACCATGGGACTGCTCCACGACGTCGGGCGCGTGGTCTACGCGGAGCTTCTGCGGGACAAGTACGCCGAGGTTCTCGCCAAGGCGGACGAACTGGGCGTCGAGTTGGAGCGCGTCGAGTCGCGCATGCTCCTGATGAACCACGCCGAGGGGATGGACCGCATCCTGCACGCCTGGCACTTCCCTCGTGACCTCGTGGACCCGATCGTGTTCCACCACCTCTCCGCGCCGGACATTCGGCGGAACTGTCCGAAGCGCTACGGCGATGTCGCGACCCTGGCGCTCGCGGACCGGCTCGCGCACGCCTTCATGCTCGGCTCGAGCGGGAACGACGCGTTGTATCCGACGGACGAACTGTGCCGGGGGCTGGGACTGGCGGACGAGGTGATCGCGGAGATCGAGCGGACGATCGAGGCTGAGACGGAGACGATCAAACTGGCGATGCTCGCCGCGCCCGGACGGACGATGGAGTGGAAGCGTCGCGTGGACCATCACGCGAAGGCGTTGTCGGCGCCGGTGCGCCCACTGTTCGTCAGCGCGTCGCCGGCGTGCGATGTCTACCGCATCGCGCTCGACCGCCTGCGCACAGCGGGCGACCAGCCCGCGAACGTGGGCGTGGTGCACTTCCCGTCGCCCTCCGATCGGCTGCCGGTCTCGCAGGCGTACCAGTCGGCCGAGGCGGACGCGGGGAGAGGCCGCCTGCCGCTGATCGTGCTCTCGCCGGAAGGCGCGGTGGCACCCGAGGAGTCGCTGGCGGAGGGACGGCGCGTGCTGATGCTCCCGACCCCGACACCGATGCCAAGGCTGACGGCTGCGCTCGACGCGGCGGTGGCGGCGTCCGAGACGCGAGCCGCGGCCTGAATCGGCGCAGGCGCCGGCGGCCCTACACTCGCCCCGGATGGAAGGTGTCTTCGACCAGCGGCGGTACCTGATCCCGTTCCGATCGACCCTCCTCCCGCAGATCTTCACCGATACGCTCGTGGTCGGCGCGGGCGTGGCGGGCCTGCGGGCGGCGGAGGCGGCGGCGCGCGGGGGCGAGGTCATCATCCTCTCCAAGTCGGACCTCCGCCAGACCAACACAGCCTGGGCACAGGGGGGGGTCGCGGCGGCGCTCGCGCCGGGCGACAGCGTGGAGTCGCACATCGGCGACACGCTGACGGCAGGGGCCGGGCTGTGCGACGAGCCGGCCGTGCGGCTGCTGTGCGAGCAGGGTCCGGAACGGCTGCGCGAGATCCTCTCGTGGGGCCTGCGACTGGACCGCGACACCGCGGGCGAACTCGACGCGGGCAGAGAGGGCGGGCACTCCGCGAGCCGCGTCTTCCACGCGGGGGGAGACGCGACAGGGGCTGAACTCTCGCGGTGCATGGCGGAGCGCGTGCGCTCGCTGGCGAACGTCCGCGTGTTCGAGCGGTGTTTCCTGCTCGACCTTGTGACGCCGTCCGACGAGCCGGGGTCGCCCGTGCTGGGCGCGATCACGCACCACTCACGATACGGGCTGCAGATGATCTGGGCGCGAACGGCGATCCTCGCGTCGGGCGGTGCGGGCGTGCTCTACCGCGAGACCACCAACCCGCCCTCGGCAACGGCGGACGGACTCGCGGCGGCGTACCGGGCCGGCGCTCGGCTGGCGGACATGGCGTTCGTGCAGTTCCACCCGACGGTGCTCTACCTGCCGGGCGCGGCGCGCTCGCTCATCACCGAGGCCGTACGCGGGGAAGGGGCGCACCTGCTCGACGCCGCCGGTCGGCGTTTCATGCCGGAGGTGCACGAGCTGGCCGAGCTTGCGCCGCGCGACGTCGTCACGCGGGCGATCGTCCGGCAGATCGCGCGCCAGGGTGGGCAGCACGTGTGGCTGGACTGCCGCCACCTGCACGGGTTCGTGGAGCGGTTTCCCGGCATCGCCGCGCTCCTGGCCCGGTTCGACATTGACCCCGCGAAGGATCTGGTGCCGGTGCATCCGGCGGCCCATTACACCATCGGCGGCGTGCGGACGGACCTGCGATGCCGGACGAGCGTACCGGGGCTCCTGGCGGTGGGGGAGGCGTCCTGCACGGGCATCCACGGCGCGAACCGGCTGGCGAGCAACTCGCTGCTCGAGGGCCTGGTGTTCGGACGCATTGCCGGCGAGGAGGCGGCCTCCGCGGCGCACGCGGGCGAGAACGGGCCGCGCCACGCCAGGATCGTGAGCGACATCCCTCCCTCGCGCCAAGGGGAACTCGACCTCGAAGACGTGCGATCGAGCCTGCGCTCGGCGATGTGGCGAAACGTCGGCATCGAGCGCAGCGGCGAGCGACTCCGCGACGCCGTGGAGATGTTCGACTTCTGGGCACGCTACACGCTCGACAAGGTCTTCGACGATCCCGAGGGGTGGGAGACGCAGAACATGCTGCTCGTCGGCGCGCTCGTGGCGAGATCGGCGGAATGGCGCGAGGAATCACGCGGCTGCCATACGCGGACCGATCGCCGCACCGCGAGCGAGGAGTACGCCGTCCACGACTGCTGGCATCGCGGCATGGGCGAGCCGGAGCGCGAGCCGGTGGCCGTCGGGGCGGGAGCAGCGCGATGAGCGGGCGGTGGCGCACCGCGGGAGTCGTCCTGGCCGTCGGCACGCTCGTCCTGGGCGCGTGCGTCGAGCGTCGGGTGGTCTACAACCGGCCGATGTTCGCCGGGCTGCCCGGCGTGCAGTCAAACCAGCCGATCGTGGGTGCGACGCCGAAGGGGTACCACGATCCGACCCACGTCGAGGGCGGCTCCATCGTGGTCGAGCACAGCGACGGATCGAAGACTCTGGTCTCCCGCTCGGCAGCGCACCTCGTCGCCCACATCCAGCGGGCTCTCGTCGAGGACGAGGAGGAGTTGTTCCTTTCGCAGGTGCTCAGCGAGTTGACGGTGCGGGAGTGCCGCGAGAACGGCGTCGAGCCGGCCGAAGCGTTCCGGTACCTGCGCCAGCACAGGGACGAGGTGCTCAAGACGTTGGCCCGGATGCAGGCGGGGGAACGATCGCCGTATGTCGTTGTGCAGAAACTCGACGATCGTGTCTACCGCGTGCTGCTGACGGGCCTCGCGGCCCGGGGCCTGCGCTGGCGGGGCTTCGACATGATCCTCGAAGGGGGGGGGTGGGACGGCGAGCGTCCGGACGAGCAGGGCAGGCCCGTCTTCAGGCAGAGCAACTGGCGGCTGCGATGGTTCGTGCCCGCGGAGTCGTGAGGGGGAGTGTTCGCGCCCACGGCTCTGATGTCCCCGTTCGGGGGCGAAGCACCCCTTCCGGGAGAAAGCCGGGGGGCCCGGGCTGTTTGGCGTCGGGGTGGCTTTTGTGGGGTCGGGTGTGGTAGGCTGTGGGTTCAGGCGTCGGCGGGTCTGGCCGCGGCGTCTCGGCCCGCGTGTGCGGGCCTCCGGAGCACAGGGGATATCGCCATGGCGACCGATCGAAGCGGGTTTGCATCGTTCGTTCCTGAGTCTCGTCGCTCGTTCCTGACCAAGACGGCCGCGCTGGCCGGGGCCGCGACGGCACTGGGGAGCGTGGGGCCGGCGTACGCGGGGCGGCCGATCCCTCGCGCGGCGCGCCGGACACCCGTCGGTGATGGCGAGCCGATCCGCATCGCCATCGTCGGCCCGGGCGGCATGGGCACCGGGCACGCCGACCGGCTCGCGTTCTTCAACAAGGAGGGGATGGAGAGCCTGAAGATCGCCGCGCTCTGCGACGTGTGCGACGTGCGGGCGCAGGACGCGGCCAAGATGCTCGACGAGCGCTACGGGATGAAGGTCGAGACGATCTGCCGCGACCACAAGGAGATCATGGCCCGCGACGACATCCACGCGGTCCTCGTGGCGACGACCGAGCACTGGCACGGCCCGATCGCGGAGGACGCGATCAAGTCCGGCAAGGACGTCTACTGCGAGAAGCCGATGACGCTCCGGCTCGACGAGGCCCTGCGGCTGCACGACGTGGTGAAGGCGAACCCGGAGATCATCTTCCAGGTCGGCACCCAGCACATCATGTACCCGAAGTATGTTGCGGCACAGAAGGTCATCGCGGAGGGAACGCTGGGCAAGGCGCTCTGGAGCCAGACGTCGTACTGCCGCAACACGCCGACGGGCGAGTGGAACTACTACTCGCTGGACAACCGCTGGAAGCCGGGCGAGAACCTGGACTGGGAGCGGTGGTGCGGGCACCTCGGCGCGGTGCCGTGGGACCCGAAGATCTACGCGAGGTGGCGCCGGTACCGGGCGTACTCGACGGGGATCATCGGCGACCTGCTGGTGCACGAGGCGACGCCGCTGCTCATGTCGCTGGGCGCCGGCTGGCCGACGCGCGTTGTGGCCACCGGCGGGCACTACATCGACAAGGACATGGAGAACCACGACCAGGTCAACCTGAACGTGGAGTTCGAGGGCGGGCACACCATGATCATCGCCGGCTCCACGAACAACGAGACCGGACTGCCCTCGATGATCCGCTGCCAGAAGGCCAACATCTTCCTCAACGGCCCGCACTGCACCGTGCGCCCCGAGTCCAAGTTCGCCTCCGAGATCGACCCCTTCGAGATCAAGAGCGAGGACATCGGCGACCCGCAGAACGCGCTGCGGCTGGACTGGCTCAACAGCATCCGCACCCGCAAGCCCAACCGCAGCCAGGTCGACCTCGCCACGAAGATGATGGTCATCGTGGACTTGGCGACGCGCTCGCTGTGGGACGGCGCAGCGTACGAGTACGACCCTCAGACGCGGAGGGTCAAGCGTCTCTAGCGGGTCGTCCGGCGAGCTGGTCCGCGCGGCCGCACCCGCCATGGGCACGCGGTTCGAGGTCGTCCTGTGGGGCGATGAAGCGCCGCGCCTGCGGGCGTGCGCCGAGGCCGCGCTGGAACGCATCGCGGAACTGGAGCGGCGCTACAGCCGGTTCCGGCCGGACAGCGTGCTCTCGTTCGTGAACGCGCACGCGGGCGACCGGCCGGTCGGCATCGACGCGGACACGTTCGAGCTGCTCGCGGCGTGCGCCCGCGCGTGGCTTGACTCGGGCGGCGCGTTCGACCCGACCATCGGCCCGCTCATGCGCGCATGGGGCTTCCACGGCGAGCCGGGCGACGTGCAGGCCGCGGCGGCGTGCGTGGGGATGGACGGCGTGCGGCTGCATGATGCCGCGAGAACCGTTCGGTTCACGCGCCCGGGCATATCGCTGGACCTCGGCGGCATCGCCAAGGGACAGGCGCTCGACGAGGCCGCTGCAATCGTGCGCGAGGCGGGAGTCTCGTGCGGCCTGCTGCACGGCGGAACGAGCACGGTCGTCGCGATCGGATCGCCTCCCGGCGAGGCGGGCTGGGTCGTCGAAGTGCGCGGCAGCCCGTACAGGGTTGTACTGAACGATCGGGCGATGTCCGTGTCTGAGCCGTCGGGGCGGGTCGTGGTTCGTGACGGGAGACGGCTGGGACACGTCCTGGATCCTCGGAACGGCACGCCGGTGGATGGCGCTCGGCTGGCGTGCGTGGTGGGGCAGAGCGCGATGGAGACGGACGCCTGGTCCACCGCGCTGCTCGTGCTTGGCGCGAGGCCCTCGGGGATGCCGCGGCAACTCACGACGCTCCTGCCGCAACAAGGGGGGGCCTGGGCCGTCGAGGGGCCGGATGAGCGGCTATTCTGGCGGTCAGAAAAGGTCGAGCGTGCGGAGCAGGAGTGACCATGAACGAAACGGATCGTCGGACTTTCATCAAGCAGAGCGCGGGGGCGATGGCGGCGGTCGCGCTGCTGCCCGAACTGGGCCTGGCCCGCCCCGTGCGCCTGCACGAGCCGGTCACGGTCGGCGTGATCGGCGCGGGCCGGCAGGGGCGCGCCATCCTCGGCGAACTCCAGAAGATGGAGGGCGTGAGCATCGGCGCGATCTGCGACCTCGACGAGCGCAGGCTGGACGCAGGCGTGCGCCGTTCGCAGGGGGCCGAGGGCTTCGCCGACTACCGCGCCATGCTGGACAGGCGGGCGGACGTGAAGGCAGTCGTAATCGCGACGCCGACGCACCTGCACCGTGACATCGCGCTGGCCGCGCTGGCGGCGGGGCGGCATGTCTACTGCGAAACGCCGCTGGCGCACACGGTGGAGGACTGCCAGGCGATCGCTCGCGCGGCCCGCGGCTCGTCGGGCGTGTTCTACTCCGGGCTGCAGGGCAGGTCGAACCCGGTCTACAAGCTGGCCTGGACGTTCTTCCGCTCCGAGGCCGTGCGCGATCCGGTGGCGATGCGGGCGCAGAGCAACCGCAAGAACTCGTGGCGGACGCCCGCGCCGGACCCGGCCCGCGACCGCGAGTTCAACTGGCGGCTGGACCCGGCGGTCTCGCTCGGGCTGGCGGGCGAGCAGGGAACGCAGCAGTTCGACGTCTTCCACTGGTACCTCGGGGCGTACCCGGTGCGGGCGCGCGGGGGCGGGTCCATCCGCCTGCACGCCGACGGGCGCGAGGTCTACGACACCATCCACTGCGGCCTGGATTTCGAGAGCGGCGTCCACCTGCACTACGAGGCGACGCTGGCCAGCACCTATGGCGGCGAGTACGAGGTGCTCCACGGCACGAACGCCTCGATGTGGCTGGCGTGGACGCACGGGTGGATGTTCAAGGAGTCCGACGCTCCGACACAGGGATGGGAGGTCTACGCGAACCGGCAGCGCTTCCACAATGACCAGGGCATCACGCTCATCGCCGAGGCCACCAAGCTCGCCGCGCAGGGCAAGCTGCAGGAGGGGATCGGGCTGCCGAACGCGCCGCTGTATTACGCGCTGGGCGACTTCCTGCGCAGCGTGAGCGAGGGCGCGCCGGTCGTCTGCGGTGCGGACGAGGGGGCGCGGGCGAGCATCGTCGGCATCCTGGCGAACCGGGCGGTGGTCTCCGGCGGGACGGTCGAGATCGACCCCGCGCTGCTGAGGGGGGGATGAGGCATGGCCGGATCGTGGCCCGCGCTGCGCGACCTGCCGCTCGGCGCGAAGTTCGGCGTGGCGTGCCTGGTGTTCGTGCTGCTCGGCGGGCTGGTCGCCTCCGGCACGCACGTGCTGTGGCACTACGAGAACCGCGACGAGCGGCCCGGACTCACACTCGACGACTTCACGGGGGCATATAGCGGGGTGGAGCGGCGCGCGCCGCTGATCGTCGCGCTGGAGCGCGGCCACCCGCCCGAACTGCCCCAGGCCGACCGCGAGACGCTGCTCGCGTGGCTGCGCGGCGACCGGGTGAGCGAGGACTTCGACAGCCTCGACCTCGGCGACGATGCGCCCGCGGAGATCATCGCCGCCCACTGCCTGCGCTGCCACGCGCGGCAGGCGACCGAGGGCGACGGCATCGGCAAGACGATCCCGCTCGAGTTCTGGAGCGACGTCCAGCGCGTCGCGTTCTCACGGCAGATCCAGCGGACACCCGCGGGCGTGCTCGTCGCGTCCACGCACGCGCACGCGCTGGCATTGGGGACGATGGCGTTCGTGGTCGGGGCGCTCGCGCTGATGACGACCTGGCCGCGGGGGCTGACGTCGTGGGGCGTGGGGCTGATGGGCCTCGCCCTGCTGGCGGACATGGGCGGCTGGTGGCTGGCGCGCCTGTCACCCGCCTTCGTGCCCATGATCGTCATTGCGGGGAGCGCGTACAGCGGACTGACAGGGCTGCTGCTCCTGGGCGTGCTGGGCGAGTTGCTCAAGGGGCCGCGACGGGCCGTGAAGTGAGGCGTGCTGAACCGGGCACGAAGCGAGAGCGAGTGCCCGGGTCCGAAGGGCACTACGCCAGTCGGGCAACGACCTGGGCCAACTTCTGGAGATTGCGCTCCGCGAGCGCGGTCCGGGCCTCGGCGTCGTTCGCGGCCGTCTTCGCCAGCGCGGTCTCGGCCCGTTTCCACAGACGCTCGGCCTGCTTCGGGTCGTCCGCGAGGGCGAGATCGGAGACGATCTCCTGGAGTTTCTGGACGGAGATCGTGCCGAGGTTGTCGTAGTAGCGCTGCACGATGCGGCGTTGATGGCCGCTGAGGTCGGGTCGTTTGGCCATGGGTGTGCTCGTTGTGATGGTCGGAGCGTACGCGTCAGAAGCGGTCGGCCATCCAGGGGGTGTTCGTGGCGAAGATCGCGTCGGCGGCGGCAAGCGCACCGGCGTCGCCCTCCGCCAGCCCGAGCGCAACCGCCTGCGACGCGGAGTAGAGACCGGCGTACATCGCGGCCATGCCGCGGATGCTCAGGCGGAGCGTGCGCATGCCTGTCGCGCGTTCGACGCTCGCGCGTCCGTCTCGCACGCGGAGCGTCCACGGCCCCGCGTTGTCGGGGGTGAGGTCGTCGGAAACGTCGAGCGTGAGCGTTGCGTCGGCGTGCGCGGGGTAGCCGCGGGCTTCGAGGGCTTCGCGCACACGCACGATGCGCAGCATCCACACGTCAACAAAGGCGGAGGTGTGGAACTGCTGATCCATGAGCGTGAGCAGCGGGTGCAGCGGCGGGCCGTGGAAGGCCGCGTCGTCGCCGACGGTGGCGAGGTCGGCGAGCAAGCCGAGCAGGCGTTTGCCCGCGCGGGCGTTCGTGAAGGCGATGTCGGAGACCGCGACGTCGTGCCGTCCCGAATCGGGCTTGCGCCGCTGCGCGAAGAAGACGTACCCATCGAGTCGGCCCGGCGCATCCGGCGCGACCACGCCGAACCCTGCGTAGCGATCGCCGCGCAGTTCGCGCGTCCGCGTCCAGCAGTACGGCCCGCGGTCCAACGTACCGTTGAAGCGCGACGCGAACGAGTTGTAGCACTCGCGGACCGCCCGCTCGTCGCCGGCGTCGAGCGGGCGGACGGGCAGCGACCGGTCGCGCACGCCGATGGTGCGCAGCGGAAGCGTCGTGCGGAAGAGCAGTCCCGCCTGCTCGTAGCCGACCTGGCGGTAGAACGCCTGCGTGGAGGCGTAGAGAGTCGAGAGCGCGAAACCGTCGGCGTGGGCCTCGCGCAACGCGGCGATCATCAGGCGGCGGGCAAGCCCCCCCCCTCGTCGCTCCGGCGGCACGGCGACCGCGGCGATGCCGAGCATCGGGACCGACCGCCCGCCGAAGAACTGCCCCATCGGCACACGCACCAGGCTTGCGGCAGGCCTGCCGGCATCGCGCAGCACGCGCACGTTGTCGAGGCCGGCCGCGCGCAGCCACGCCTCGGTCGCGTCCGGCGCACCGGCGAAGGCGAGCGAGGTCGCGCGGACCACGGCGTCGATGTCGGGTTGTGTTGCGGGTGCGGCGAGCGAATCGGTCGGAGGCATCGCAGACCATAGCAACGCACGCCGCAGCATGGCGGAGTACACGCCCGCGAGCGGGCCGGTCAGCCGCACCTGGCGCGGCGCATGCAACAGGCGCTCGCCGACCTGATCGAGCCCGGCCCGCGCCCCGAGATGCAGGCCGTGCGTGCCGTCGCGGCGGAGGCGGTGCACGAGCTCGAGGGCGACACCCAGGCTTTCTCTCGCGCCGAGTCGGGCCGAGGCGACCCCGCACTGACCGGTCACTGGCACGAGCTCGGGGGCGACGTGCCGCCTCCGTCCCGACCGCTCAGGGCGCGCGCTTCCGTGCCCCCCCCACCAGTCGCCGACATCGGCGCCGCGCTCGAGCCACGACCCCCACCCGCCGTCGCTGGGGTCAGCTCGCCGCGCAAGCTGGCCGACAGCCTGCTGCTCGCGCCGCCGCTCGACGG
>JAANMW010001618.1_pt1 | contig 22961 bp, 22 predicted proteins | sample 7279671 | NCBI WGS metagenome assembly JAANMW01 (sample SAMN14094541, study PRJNA606508) | bioreactor metagenome | isolation source: A lab-scale SPAN reactor treating ammonium-rich wastewater day 247 | place: Ireland: Galway | collected 2017-09-19 | reverse complement strand
GATCGTCGGCCTGCTGCCCGGCGAGGTCTTCGTGCACCGCAACGTCGCCAACGTCGTGGTGCACACCGACCTCAACTGCCTGTCGGTGCTGCAGTTCGCCGTGGATGTGCTGCGGGTGAAGCACGTGATGGTGGTCGGCCACTATGGCTGCGGCGGCGTGGCCTCCGCCCTGCGCAACGACCGCCTCGGCCTCATCGACAACTGGCTGCGCCATGTGCAGGACGTGCGGCTGAAGCACCAGCCGATGCTCGAGGCGCTCGCCAGCGAGGCGCAGCAGGCGGACCGCCTGTGCGAGCTCAACGTCATCGAGCAGGCGGTCAACGTCTGCCAGACCACCGTGGTCCAGGAAGCCTGGGCCCGCGGCCAGACGGTCACCGTTCACGGCTGGATATACAGCCTCACCGACGGCCGCCTGCGTGACCTGAGCACCTGCATCGCCTGCCAGGACGAGCTCGTTCCGGTCTATGCGGAAGCGCTCGGCCGCCTCGGCTGAAGGCCGGTGGCCGAGGCCGGGGAATTCCGCTACGTCGGCTTCTGGGCGCGGGCCTGGGCCTCGCTCGTCGACAGCGTGCTGCTGGCCATGGTCATCGCGCCGGTGCTCTGGGTGGCCTATGGCTGGGGCTACTTCGACGCCTACATCGGTCACTACCGCCAGGTGCTCGGCGGTGACCTGCTGGCAGCGGCGCCGGCCGGGCGCGGCCCCCTCGACCCGCTGATGACCTACGGCTTTCCCGCGATCGCCATCCTCGCCTTCTGGATCTGCCGCGCCGCCACCCCGGGGAAGATGCTCATCGGCGCGCGCATCGTCGATGCCGTGACCGGCGCGCCCCCGACCACGACACAGCTCGTGGGCCGCTACCTCGGCTACTTCGTCTCCACCATCCCGCTCGGCCTGGGCTTGCTGTGGGTGGCATTCGATGCGCGCAAGCAGGGCTGGCACGACAAGCTGGCGGGCACCGTGGTGGTGCGCGCGCGGCGCGGCGGCGGAGCCGCGGGCTAGCCGGCCCGGCCGTTCATGCCCATGCGCCGTATCCGCCTCGTCCCGCCCGTGTACTTCCTGGTCGCGCTCGCGCTGCAGCTGGTGCTCGACCGCTTGCTGCCCGCCGCGGAGCTGCTCCGGCCCGGCTGGCGCTGGCTCGGGTTGTTGCTGCTCGTTCCGGCCTTCCTGCTGGCGGCTCCCGCGGCGCGCGCGCTGGCCCGGCGCCACACCACCCTGCATCCATTCGGTGCGCCCAGCCAGCTCGTCACCGATGGGCCGTACCGCTACACGCGCAATCCCCTGTACCTCGCGCTTGCCTGCATCCTGCTGGGCGTGGCGGTGTGGCTCGGCAGCCTGGCGGCCCTGCTGGTGGTGCCGGCCTTCGCCTGGGCGATCACCGTGGTGTTCATCCGGCACGAGGAGCAGGTGCTCGCGGATACCTTTGGCGAGGCCTTCGCGGCGTACTGCCGCCGCGTGCGACGCTGGATCTGACGGGCGTGAACGCCTGGGGCGCGCTGGCCGATGCCGTCCTGCTGGTGCATGCGGCGTTCGTGGCCTTCGTGGTCATCGGCCAGGTGCTGGTGCTGGCCGGGCTGGCATTCGGCTGGCGCTGGGTGCGCGGTCGGCGCCTGCGCATCGCGCACCTGGCGGCCATCGGCGTGGTGGTGGCCCAGGCCTGGGCAGGCGTGCTCTGCCCGCTGACCGTGCTGGAGAACGCGCTGCGCGCGCGTGCCGGCGAGGGCGGCTATGGCGGCTCCTTCATCGCCCACTGGCTGCACCGGCTGATCTTCTTCGATGCACCGATGTGGGTGTTCACCGTCGCCTATACCGCCTTCGGGCTGCTGGTGGCGGCCACCTGGTACTGGGGCGGGCCGCGCCGCTGAGGCGCGAGGCGGCGCCCCCTGCCCGCCGAATTGCGCTATGGTGCGCGCCATGAAACTGGGCAACGACCCTGGCTCGCGGCTGTTCCTCGGGCCGCTGGAACGCGCGGTGCTCGAGGCGCAGGGCCGCAACCTCGGGGATGCCGCGCCGGCCTGGCTTGCGCAATGCCGGCGCGCCCGGGTGGTCAGCCGCAGCCACAGCGGCGTCGGTTTCGTCACGCGGTTCGAGGTGCCTGCGGATGCGGCGGCCCTCGATGCGGAGCAGGCGCGCCGGGTGCGCGCGGTGCATGCGAGCCATCCGGCCCTGGCGGAGCCGGCCGAGTTCATCGTCCAGCTCAGGGATGGACGGCTGGCCGCGCTGGAGGCGTTCTGTTTCGAAGGCATGTGGCCGGAGGACGACGCCGGCTTCCAAGTCCTGGCGCCGCCGCCGGCATGACGCGCTACGGGAGGTTCAACCTGCTCGCCGTGGCGGGGCTGCCCGCGGCAGCCTGCCTGGCGGCGCTCGGCGTATTCGGGCCGCGCGCCGATACCCTCGCGACCGTGGCCGGCATGAACCTGCTGGTGATGCTGGCCGGTGGCCTGTTCGCGGCATGGCTGCTGCGGGGTGTGCGCGGCACGGACGGCCTGGCTGCCGCCATCGCCCTGTCACCCTCGGTGGTGCCGGCGCTGGCCGGCAGCCTGTGGTACCTCTGGCGCGCGGTGAGCCCGGAGGAGATCGCGCCGGGGCGCGAGTACCTCGCCGGTCCGCAGCTGCTGCTGCTCCTCACCATCGCGCTGGGCGCCCTCGCCTGGTTCGCCGGATGGCTGCTGCGCGTCGCGCGGCGCCACGCCTGACGCGGCGCACCGCCCTCCCGCCGGAAGCGCGCGCATGGCACAGCGACACCCGTCCCTGCGGTACCTGCCATACCGCGAAGCCCGCGGCTTGCCGCACATCGTCGTCGATGGCGCGCCGCAGTCCTCGACGGTGCTCACGCTGTCGCACTGGCCGAACAATGCCACGCCGGATCGCTACCGTCGCGACACCTCCACGGAAACCACGCTGGCCTGGCTGGAGGAGAATGACCCGCGCCGCGTCGCCGGCATTGCCACCAACAGCCACTTCGACGAGGACGGCCTGTTCAGCCTGTTCACGCTGCTGGATCCCGGGCGTGCCTGGCGCTACCGGACGTTGCTGGTCGATGCGGCCCGCACGGGGGACTTCGGCGTGTACCGGACACGCGCGGCCGCGCGCCTGTGCTTCATCATCGAGGGCCACGCCGATCCGCAGCGCTCGCCGCTGCCGCCGGCGACCTTCGCCGGCTCGCCCGCAGCGCGCATCGCCGCCCTGTACCGCGCCCTGCTGCCGCGCCTGCCGGGACTGCTGGCCGATACGGGCAGCTGGCAGCACCTCTGGCAGGACCAGGACCGGCACCTCGATGCCAGCGAGGCGTTGATCGCCTCCGGCCGCGTCAGCATCGAGGAGGAGCCGGAAGCGGATCTCGCCATCGTGCGCATCCCGGAAGGGTTGCCAGCGCGGCCGCTGTGGCGTTACCTGCGGCGCGAGCAGGCGGTGCTGCATCCCTGCGCGATCCACAACCGTACCCGTGCCGGGCGCCTGGTGCGCATCCAGGGCCGGTGCCTGGAGGTGCAGTATCGCTACGAGTCCTGGCTGCAGATCACGTCGCGCCGGCCGGCACTGCGGGTCGATCTCGGCGCGCTCGCCCGCTGGCTGAATCGCCGCGAGCGCCATGGCCGCTGGATCTGGGAAGACAGTCTCGACATCGCACCGCGCCTGTATCTGTCCGGCGGTGTGCCATCATCGCTGCCACCGGGCCTGATCCTGCGCGAACTGCGCCGGCACCTCGCGACGCAGCCGCCGGTCTGGGATCCGTACGACTGGCCGCGACGGGCCGCGACGGGCCGCGACGGCTTGACCCGCGGCGGAGCTGCGCGCATAACGAGGCCATGACCGACCGGCTGCCACCCCGCGGCCCGCTGCCCGCAGGGGCCATGCAATGGGCCTGGCTCGCGGTGTTCTGGGGCGTGCTCGCCTGGTCCGCCATCCGCCCGAAGGACGGTGTTACCTGGATGCTCGAGGTGGCACCCGCGCTGGCGGGGTTCCTGGTGCTGGCCTGGACGCGGCGGAGCTTCCCGCTGACGCCGCTGGCCTACGTGCTGGTGCTGGTGCACTGCCTGATCCTCATGGTCGGCGGTCACTACACCTACGCCGAGGTGCCGCTCGGGGACTGGCTGCGCGAGGCCTTCGGCGAGGCACGCAACAACTACGACAAACTCGGGCACTTCGCCCAGGGCTTCGTCCCGGCGATCCTCGCGCGTGAGCTGATGATCCGGCTGCACATCGTCCGGCTGCCGGCCTGGCGGAACTTCCTCGTGGTCTGCGTCTGCCTGGCGATCAGCGCTTTCTACGAGCTGATCGAGTGGGCCGTCGCCCTCGTCAGCGCCCAGGCGGCCGATGCCTTCCTCGGCACCCAGGGCTATGTCTGGGACACGCAGTCAGACATGGGATTCGCGCTGCTCGGCGCGTTGCTGGCGCTGCTGCTGCTCGGCCGCTGGCACGACCGGCAGATCGCCCGGCTGTCGCGGGACTAGGCCCGCCGGCCGTCGAGTTCCGCGCAGTCCCGGCACTGGGTGGCGGCGGGCCGGACCTTGAGGCGGCCATCGCCTATCGGTTCGCCGCAGCTGACGCAGACGCCGTAGGTTCCGGCATCCAGGCGGCGAATGGCCGCTTCGATTTCCGCGATTTGCTGCACCGCTTCGCTCTCCAGCGCCGAGACCACCGCGACGTTGCCGAGCTGCGCCGCCTGTTCGGCGGAGTCCTGGTCGAGGGGATCGCGCGCGTGCTCGTGGATCGTGGTCACGCGTGTCTGCAGGTCGGCCTTGTGCGCCAGCAGGCGGGCGCGAATCTCCTCGGCTTCCTTCGGCGATCGTTCCATGGTGATCCCCGGGCGGCTTGCCACCGCGTGCTCAGGGCTCCCGGGAGACCAGCAGCGACATGCGCACCAGGTCTGCCAGGGAGCGGGCGTTCATCTTCTCCATGACGCGGGCCCGGTGGATCTCCACCGTCCGCTGGCTGAGGTTCAGGTCCATGGCGATGACCTTGTTGGCCAGGCCGCGGACCACGCAGTCCATCACCTCGCGCTCGCGGGGTGTCAGACTCTGGAAGCGCTCGAGCACGCCGCGCCGGTAGTCCTCGTCGGAGCGGTGCTCGTGGTCCCAGGTCAGGGCCTGGTTGATGCGGTCGAGCAGCTCCTGGTCGCGGAACGGCTTCTGGATGAAGTCGAAGGCGCCGTGGTGCATGGCCTCGACGGCCATGGGCACATCACCGTGGCCGGTGACGAAGATGACCGGTACCGTGCAATGCATGGACTTGAGCTTCTGCTGCAGTTCCATGCCGCTCATGCCCGGCATGCGGATGTCGAGGACGATGCAGCCGGCCATGCCGGGGTCGTAGTCGTCGAGGAAGGCCTGGGCCGAGTCGAACAGGCGGGCCTTCTGGCCCATGGAACGCAACAGCAGGCCCAGCGAGTCCCGCACCGCCTGGTCGTCATCGATGACGAATACTTTTGGCTCCATGATGAGGCTACTTTTCCAATGCTGCCGGCAGCGTGAAGAAGAACGTCGCGCCACCTTCCGGGTTGTTGCTGCAGTCGAGTTTACCGCCATGGGCGGTGATGATGGAACGGCTGATTGCCAGGCCCATACCCATGCCGGTGGGCTTGGTGGTGAAAAATGGCGTGAACAGCCGGTCGCGGGCGCGTTCCGTGACGCCGTGGCCGCGGTCGCTGATCTCCACCCGCACCTCGCCATCCGGGGCCAGCGCGGCCTGCAGGGTCAGCACGCGTTCGGTTTCGGGAATGTCGCCCATGGCGTCCACGCCGTTGCGCAGGAGGTTGAGCACCACCTGCTGGATCTGCACGCCGTCGACGTTGATCATCGGCAGGTCCGGCGCGACGACGATGCGCAGGTCCACGCGGTTGCCGCGCGCATCGAGCTCGGCCAGCGGCCGGATCTCCTCGAGCAGGTCGTCGAACACCACCACCCGCCGCAGCGATTCACGGCTGCGGGTGAAATTGCGCATGCGCTGGATGATCTGCCCGGCGCGATGCGCCTGGCCGCCGATCTCGCGCAGGGCGGCGATGACGTCGGCGCGCGCTTCCGGCCCCTGGTCGAGGAGGCGCTGGCAGGCGGCGGTGTAGGTGGCGATGGCGGAGAGCGGCTGGTTGATCTCGTGGGCGATGGTGGCGGCCATCTCGCCCATGGTGGTGAGGCGGCTGGCGTGGAGCATCTGCTCGCGATGCCGCAGTGCCTCTTCCTCGGCCGCCTTCTGTGCCGTCAGGTCGCGCATCAGCCCGACGAAGCGGCGGCCCTTCGCCGAGTGGGCTTCGCCCACGGACAGCGAGGCCGGGAAGATGCTGCCATCGCTGCGGCGGGCGAGGACCTCACGGCCGAGGCCGATGATGTTGTGCCGGCCCGTGCGCTTGTAGCGCTCCACGAAAGCCTGGTGGGCACGGGCATCCATGGGCGCCATGAGCATGCCGAGCGGCTTGCCCAGTGCCTCGGCGGCCGTGAAGCCGAACATGGTCTCGGCGGCCTGGTTGAAGCGCAGCATGCGGCCGTCGTCGTCGATGACCACGATCGCGTCCACCGCGGCGTCGAGCAATGCATCGAACTCGCTGGCCTCGGCCGGGCTGGCGGGGCTGGGCGCGGCGCCCTGGGTGGGGCGGGATTCGGTCACGTTGCGGGCCCTCCGGTGGCAAGGCGCGAGGCGGGCAGAAGATACACCCGCCCGTCGGCCTGCGGCCAGCGGGGGACGCGAGTTGCGTGGCAGGAGGGAGGAGAACCGGGGACAGGCGCCAATCACTGAATGAATGGACGGGGGAGCAATGGCACCTGCCCCCGGAAACCGTGGCCCGCGCCGACGGCGGGAGCCCTTGATCCGGTGACGAGCCCGGGATGTGTGTTGCCGTGGCCTGTCGTCTAGTGCAATTCCATGAAATCCGCGGCCTGCGCCCGGTAGGTCACGGGGCTCTCGAAGCGCCCGGGTTTCACCACCAGCACGTCACAGGGCAGCTGGTCGAGTACCTGCTCGGCAGTGCTGCCGAGGACGATGTCCTGCAGCCGCGAGCGGGCCACGGCACCCATCACGGCGAGATGCGCACCGAGCTGGCGTACGGTGGCGGGGATGGCCTCGGCGGGCCGGCCACTGCGCAGCTGGGTGCGTGCCGGGTCGATGCCGCGGGCGGTGGCCAGCTCGCGCAGGCGGCCGGCGTGCTCGGCCTGCAGTTCGGCGCCAAGTGCCTCGATCTCCGCGCTGACGCCCGGGCCGCCGGCGGCAGCGAACAGGGCCGAACCGTCGTGGCAGTGCACGGCGTGGGCTTCGCCGCCCAGCCCGGTTGCGAGCGCGGTGGCTTCGGCAAGGATGCGATGGTCGAGGTCCGCCGGCTTGTCGTGCTCGTGGGTCGGATCGACGAAGGCCACCACCCGTGGCGCCTCCTCCCAGGCTGGTCCGCGTACCAGCCACAGCGGCGCCGGGCAGTCGCGGATCAGATGCCAGTCCGTGTTGGTGACCAGCGCCCGGGAGATCGTCGGGTGGTAGCGTGAATCCTTCATGACCAGTTGCGGCTCGCTGCGCAGCGTTTCGCGGATAATTGCCTCATGCAGTGGCCGGTCCCATACCGCGTTCATCGTCACTTCGACCCCGGCAGAGTCCTGCGCGAGCTGTTGCAGGAGCCGCAGGTGCTGGCGCAGCAGTGCGCGGCGCACTTCCTGTGCGTCGGCGCCCCGCGGCATGCGCGAAGGCAGGCCGCCGTGCACGCAGACCAGCAACCGCAGCTCCAGGCCAAGGCGTCGTGCCACGCTGGCGCCGCGCGCCACGGCCGGGTGCTCGGCCGCCGCCGGATCGACGACGACCAGGATCCTTCGCGCCTTGGTCATGCCGTGAACTCCCCTCGCATCCCGTCCGGAGCCCACCCGTTCCGCTCGAGTTCTACGCCGCCCGGCATGCCTGCGGCATACGCTGAACCGCGTACGGGACTGCGGCGAATACGGATTGATCGCAACCACGGTTTCGTGCGTGCGCATGCGGAAGCAGTCGCCCGTGGCTGATGACGGGCCAGGGCTTGCCGGGCTGGTGCTGGCGGCGGGCGCTGCCAGCCGCTTCGGTGGCCCGAAACAACTGGCGGTGGTGGCGGGGCTGGCGCTGGTGGAGCGTGCGGCCTCGCTGGCACTCGCCTGCTGCGACGCCGGTGTCGTGGTGGTGACGGGCGCCCACGCGGCATCGGTCGAACGCGCGGTGGTGCAGCGGCCGGTTCGCGTGGTGCGCAACGATGCCTGGGCTGAGGGGCTGGCCAGCTCCTTGCGCTGCGGCCTCGACGCGTTGCCCGCCGGTGCCGCCGCCTGCCTCGTGCTGCTGTGTGACCAGCCGGGGATAGGCGTCGCGGACCTCGCCCGCCTCGTGGCAGCCTGGCGTTCGGCGCCCGAGCAGCCGGCGGCCGCGCACTACGGCGGCTCACCGGGCGTGCCGGCCATCTTCCCGCGGCGCAGCTGGCCGGCGCTGGCACAGCTGCAGGGTGATCGCGGCGCCGGCGGCCTGCTGGCCGCGACGCCGGGGCTCACCACCGTGCCCATGCCGTCTGCCGCATCCGACATCGATACGCTGGCCGACCTCGAGCGTTGGGGCGGCGGCTGATGTGCGCCCCGCCTTGCCGCTCGCGCGGGCCGGGGTGTACCTTCTCGCGCCACGGCAGGATGCCGCTGTGACGGGACCCGGGACCATGTTGCGCTTGCGTGTGGAGTATTTTGCGGTGCTGCGCGAGCACACCGGGCGCAGCGGCGAGGACGTCCACACCCAGGCCGTCACCGCCCGCGCGCTGTTCAGCGAACTCGATGCGCGCTACGGCTTCCCGCGCCTGCCAAGCCTCAAGCTGGCGATCAACGACGAGTTCCGCGACTGGGACAGCCCGCTTGCCGACGGCGACACCATCGTGTTCATCCCGCCGGTAGCCGGTGGCTAGGCCCGTGGGCGCCGGCTTTTCCTTCTGCCGCGAAGCGCTGGATCCGGTCGCGCTCGGCCGCCTGCTCGGCGATGACAGCTGCGGTGCTCTGGTGACGTTCGAGGGCCGCGTGCGCAACCACAACGAGGGGCGACGGGTCGAGCGCCTCGAATACGAGGGCTATGAAGCGCTGGCGGTGAAGGAGGGCGAGAGGGTCCTGGGCGAAGCGCTCGGGCGATTCGCCATCCGGCAGGCACGCTGCGTGCATCGGCTGGGGCCGCTGGCGCTGGGGGATGTGGCGGTGTGGGTGGGCGTCAGCGCCCACCACCGCGGCGACGCCTTCGCGGCCTGCCGCTACATCATCGACGAGGTGAAGGACCGGGTGCCGATCTGGAAGAAGGAATTCTATGCGGACGGCGATTCGGGCTGGATCAACTGCGAGGTACGCTGACGCGGCTCAGCGGCGTCGCTCGCGTTCGATCAGCTCGTTGGCCACGGCCAGCATGTCCTCGAGGTTCTTGATGCCCGGCGCGTCCGTGCTGTACTTGCCGTCGACGATCAGCAGCGGCACGCTGCGCACCTGGTAGCGCTCGGTCAGTTCCTTGGCGCGCTTCAGCTGGCTCTCGACCGCGAACGAACGGAAGGTGTTGCGGAATTCCTCGGCGCTGACGCCGAACCTGGCGAAGAAGGCCTGGATCTCGTCCTCGGTGGTCAGCATGTGCTTTTCGACGTGCATCTCGCGAAAGATGGCCGAGTGCATCTCGTCGATCTTCCCCAGCGCCAGTGCGGTGTAGTACAGCCGCGCGTGGATCTGGTGGGTCGGATTCCACATGACCGGGAGCCGCACGAAGCTGACGTCGGCCGGCAGCTTCTTCACCCACTCCTGCAGCAGCGGATCGAACTGGTAGCAGTGCGGGCAGCCGTACCAGAAGGCCTCGGTGACTTCGATCTTTCCCGGCGCCCCCGTGGTGCCCTGGGCTGTCGTCAGCACCTTGAAATCAGTGCCTTCCTTGAAACGCCAGTTCGGCTCGCCCGCCGGGGGCGCGGCACTCGCGAGCTTCAGCTGTTCGCCGCCGGTGTCGGTGGCAGCCGATTCCTGGACGCTGGCCGGAGCGGAGCTCGCGGCAGGCCTGGCCTCCTCGGCCGCGGGAGCAGGGGCCGCAGGGGCCTGCTGATCGGCGGCTGGCGCCGGTGCCGGCGGCGCCGATGTGCCGTTGCTCGATGGTGAACCGCAGGCGGCCAGCAGGCCGACGACGAGGGCCAGTGCGGCGTGGCGGAAACGGGACGGGACCAGGCGGGTAGCGTTGGGCATGATTCGGCTTCTCCTGGGCGGCAATACCGGCTTCAGCGCAGTCCCTGCACGTAGGATGCGACGGCGTCGATCTCGGCGTCGGTGAGCTGCGCGGCGGTGTTGCGCATCATCTGGTTCAGGTCGGAGCTGCGCTGGCCAGCACGATAGGCGCGCAGCTGTGCGGCCACATAGGGCGCGTGCTGGCCGGCGATGGCCGGATAACCGGCCGGGGCGTTGCCGGAGCCGTCGGGCCCGTGGCAGGACAGGCAGGCGGCGACGCTGGTGTCCTTGTTGCCGCCACGGTAGAGGCGTTCGCCGGCCGTGGCGTCCTGCGGGTTCGCCGTCCCCGGGCGCGGCGCCCTGGAGGCGAAGTAGGCGGCCAGGTCCTCGATGTCCTGGTCGCTGAGCGCGGCGGCCTGGGCAGTCATGAGCACATTGCTGCGCTCGCCGCTCTTGAAGGCATGGAGCGTGCGCGCGATGTAGGCGGGATTCTGCCCGGCGAGACTCGGCCACTCCGGATTCACGCTGTTGCCATCGACGCCGTGGCAGGCCGCGCAGACCACGGCCTTCGACTGCCCCGCTTCGGCGGAGCCCGCCGCAACAGCCGGATCGACGCCGAGCAGGACGCCAGCCAGCAGGATCCAGGCGCCGACGGCGGCTGGCGTGGAAACGATACGGCCCATCGGTGTCATGCGGTCGTCTGCCATGGTGGTGGGAAAACAGGGCGCCGCGAAGCCCGTGCTACACTCGGCGCGGCGCCGCATTCTACACCAATGCCCCCTGCGCGCAGGCGCCGCGGGCGGGCTCCGGCACCGAGCGTTTCGCAGCGAATCCACCCTCAGCCATCCGCGAGTATCCATGGCCGGCTATCCGGAAGCCCGGTTCCTCAGCAGCGCGCACCGGCCCGACCAGTTCCTGCCCGACGAGGGCGCGGAGGTGGCCTTCGCCGGCCGGTCCAACTCGGGAAAGTCCAGTGCCATCAATGCCATCACCAACCGGCGCCAGCTGGCTCGCACCAGCCGCACGCCGGGGCGCACGCAGCTGGTGAATTTCTTCCATCTCGAGCCAGGCGCCCGTGCCGTCGACCTCCCCGGCTATGGCTTCGCGAAGGTGACCGAGGCCACGCAGGCCCACTGGCGACAGCTGCTGGAGACCTACTTCCGTTCGCGGGCGTCCCTGCGGGGGCTGTTCCTGGCTGTTGACAGCCGCCGCGGGCTGGGTCCGCTGGACCTGCAGATGCTCGAGTGGTGTGCCTCGCTCGGGCGCCCCGTGCACGTGCTGCTGACCAAGGCGGACAAGCTGGGCAGGGCCGAGGCGACCGCGACATTACGTTCGGCCACGGCGGCGGCCGGACCCGGGGTCACGATGCAGCTGTTCTCGGCCGCCACCGGCGACGGCGTCGATGCCGCGCGGGCACGGTTGCGCGAGATGCTGCTTGGATAGCCTGAGGAGGCCCGGAAGAAAAAAATTGCCCCGGTCGCGGAGTACAGGGGGAGCGACCGGGGCAAATATTCCGGCCGGTTTGGGGGGACCGGCCGACAAAGCCCGCCCAGGGAGGAAGAGGCGGGGGCGTTCTTTCGACGCCCGGTGGTTAGAGGCGGGTGCGGGCACAAAGTTCCTCCGCCACCCTGGCTGATGGTTCAGTGCGCCTGGTCCCAGTTGGCACCCGTGCCGACGTCCACCTTGAGCGGTACCCGCAGCTGCGCCGCAGCTGACATGAGCCGTGGCAAACCGTCCATGACCTGAGGCCGCGCCTGTTCGTGGACCTCGAGTACCAGTTCGTCGTGGACCTGCATGGTCAGGCGGGCGGCGATGCGCTCGCCGGCCAGCCACGCGTCCACGGCCAGCATGGCCTTCTTGATGATGTCGGCCGCACTGCCCTGCATGGGCGCATTGATGGCGCTGCGCTCGGCGTACTGCCGGCGCGCCGCCTGCCGTGCATGGATGTCCTGGAGATACAGCCGGCGGCCGAAGACCGTCTCGACGTAGCCTCGATCGCGCGCTTCCTGGCGGGTGCGGTCCATGTAGGCCTTCACTCCGGGGTAACGCTCGAAATAGCGGTCCACGTAATCCTGTGCCTGGTCCCGGCCGATGCCAAGCTGCCGGGCGAGGCCGAAGGCGGACATGCCGTAGATGAGCCCGAAGTTGATAGCCTTGGCGGAGCGGCGCTGGTCGCTGGTCACGGCATCACTGGCCACCCCGAAGACTTCGGCGGCGGTGGCACGATGGATGTCGGCGTCCGCCGCGAAGGCGGCCAGCAGCCCCTCGTCGCCCGAGAGGTGCGCCATGATGCGCAGTTCGATCTGCGAGTAGTCCGCCGCGACCAGCACATGGCCAGGCGGGGCGATGAAGGCCTGGCGGATGCGGCGTCCGGCCTCGGTCCGGATCGGGATGTTCTGCAGGTTCGGATCCGAGGACGAGAGCCGGCCAGTGGCCGCCACGGCCTGGTGGTAGGAGGTGTGGATGCGCCCCGTCCTCGGCGAGACCTGTGCCGGCAGCTTGTCGGTGTAGGTCGACTTGAGCTTGGCCAGGCCGCGATAGTCGAGGATCAGCCGGGGCAGGGGATAGTCGGCCGCCAGTTCCTCCAGGACGTCCTCGGCGGTAGAGGGCTGGCCGGTGGGTGTCTTGCGCAGCACGGGGAGCTGCTGCTGTTCGAACAGGATCTCGAGCAGCTGCTTCGGCGAGCTGAGGTTGAACGGCCGGCCGGCAGCCGCGTGGGCCTGCTTCTCGATCTCGGCCATGCCGACGGCGAACTCGTGGCTCATGGCCCGCAGCTGCTTCGCATCCACCAGTACGCCAGCTTCTTCCATGCGCTGGAGCACCGGGACCAGCGGCTGCTCGATGTCGCGGTACACGGCGGCCAGCGCCGATTCGGCCTGCAGCTGCGGCCAGAGAACCTGGTGGAGTTGCAGGGTGACGTCGGCGTCCTCCGCGGCATAGGCCGTGGCGGTGTCGACAGCGACGTCTTCGAAACCGATCTGGCCGGCGCCTTTTCCGGCGACGTCCTCGTAGCGGATGGTGTCGCGGCCCAGGTAGTGCCGGGCGGCAGAGTCCATGTCGTGGCGGATGGCCGTGCTGTTGAGGACGTAGGACTCGAGCATGGTGTCGAAGGCCATGCCGCCCAGCCGGATGCCGTGGTTGGCGAGGACATGGGCATCGTACTTCAGGTGATGGCCAACCTTGGCGTGCCTGGGCGATTCCAGCCAGCCCCGGAGCTGGTCCAGGACCTCCTGGCGTGACAGCTGCTCCGGTGCGCCGGGGCAGCGATGCGCCACCGGTACATAGGCCGCCGTGCCGGCCGTGGTGCAGAGCGACAGGCCGACGAGTTCCGCCTGCATGTAATCGAGGCTGGTGGTTTCGGTGTCGAGGGCGGTGAGCTCGGCGGTTTCGATGCGCTCCAGCCAGACGGCAAGCTGCTCCCGCGTCAGCACGGTTTCGTAGTGGTTCGTCACCGTGCGGGCGGGAGGTCCCGCAGGGTTGGCCTGCGCCGGCGGCGGCTGCGCGTCGAGCTGCTTCAGCAGGCTGCGCAGTTCCAGGCGTTCATACAGGGCGTGGAGGGCAGTGGTATCCGCCTCGCGGGGCGTGAGATCCTGCGGCTCCAGGCCGAGGTCCAGCGCGCAGTCGATGGTGGCCAGCTGCTTCGACAGCTCCAGGGTGGCCAGGTGGTCGCGCAGGCTTTCGCCCACCTTGCCTGCTATCTGGCCGGCATGTGCCCGGATGTTGTCGAGGGAGCCGTACTCCTTCAGCCACCGCGCGGCGGTCTTGGGGCCGACCTTCGGCACGCCCGGGATATTGTCCGAGCTGTCCCCGACCAGCGCGAGGTAGTCGATGATCTGCTCCGGGGTGACGTCGAACCGGGCGATGACGCCATCGCGGTCATAGGTTTTCCCCGCCATGGTGTCGACCACGGTGATGCGCGGGCCCACCAGCTGCGCCATGTCCTTGTCGCCGGAGGAGATCAGCGTGTCGATGCCCTGGGCCGCCGCGCGCCGCGCCAGCGTGCCGATGACGTCGTCGGCTTCCACGCCCTCGATGCGCAGCAGCGGCAGGCCGCTGGCCTGCACCGCCTCGATCAGGGGCGCCACCTGGGCACGCAGCTCATCGGGCATGGGTGGCCGGTGCGCCTTGTAGTCGGCGAACAGCTCATCGCGGAATGTACGGCCCGGCGCATCGAGCACTACGGCGACAAGCTGCGGGGCTTCATCGCGCAGCAGGCGATGCAGCATGTTGAGCACGCCCAGTACCGCGCCTGTCGGCTCGCCCCGGCTCGAACTGAGCGGCGGCAGCGCGTGGAAGGCGCGATATAGATAAGAAGAGCCGTCCACCAGGACGAGACGCGGGGCCGGGGGCATGCATGGATTATAGGGTTGCCTGCCCGGCCTGCGCCGGGCAGGCCGCTGCCGGAAGCCTGCGCAAGATGCGCCACGCGCCCGCGTCCGGCCGTGGTCCGGGGCCCGTAGCCGGCCCAGAAATGGCGCGAGCATTTGACGATAACTGCCGCCCGGGCATGGCAGCAGGCAGGAGGCGCAGGCCGGGAGCGGCTGTGCGGCCTCTCGTGAGGCTGGTCCCGGGAGGACATTATGGTAGGCTGCGCCGGAATCTTGGCGCGGCCGCTTACGGGTTAGTGGCTGCGCCGTGATGTTGTTGGGGGTTTTTGGCGCGGAGGTCATACGCCAGGCCCGGCGTTGTCGGCAGTTTTCATCGAAACCAAAACGCCGCTGGGTGAGGTGCGTCACATTTCCGGCAAGGCAGCTCAGGCAAACTGCCGCCGCTATCTGAATCAGGGCAAACCCGTCGAAAGGCGGGGACGCAAAGCTTCCGGTCTGTAGAGCTGATGCTCCATGACAGCGGGGCCGCCAGATAACCAGGGCTGCCACTTTCGTGTGGCCTGGATTCTGCGTGCTACCCCCCTCGAATGAGACCGGAGGCCCGGCAAGGGATGCTGCCGGCCCTTTGATTGTCGTCGCGACAGGGAAAGTTGGAGTAGCAAATGCAGAAGCGGAAGTCCTGGAACCTCTCGGCGGCGCTGCCGCTGCTCGCCGGCCTCCTCTCCAGCGCCACGGCCCTTGCGGGCCCGCTGGATACGCTGCAGCCTGGCCAGTGGTACGAGTTTCCCAACTCCCATCTGCGCGACCTCAAGCCGAATCCGATGCCGGAAGGCGAGCAGTCCGCCGTCCTCAGCTACAGCGGCGGCACCTTCGACACCAAGCGCAACCGCCTCATCGTGTGGGGTGGTGGCCATGCTGCCTACGCAGGCAACGAGATCTACGCCTTCTCGGTCGGCACCGGCCAGTGGGCGCGACTGACCAACCCCTCCTCCGACCCGGTCTCGGTCCACAGCTACGACCAGCTCGAGTACCTGCCCAACCAGGACACCTTCTTCGCCCCGGGCGGCGCGCAGTGGGGGTCGGGTTCGGCGATCCGCAGCACCTGGCTGTTCAACTTTGCCTCCGGTACCTGGAGCGACGCCGGCCCGATGCCGGAGAGCGTCTACAACTTCTGGTACTACAACATGACCACCGACTATGACCCGGCCTCCGGCAAGGTCATCGTCATCGGCGCCCACAACTCCGGCACATTCAATCCCGCCACCAAGGCCTGGAACCTGACCGGTGACGGCCATGACGCCCTGGGCATGACCGGCGCCCTCGATACCAAGCGCCGCCGCTTCGTCGATGTCGGCCGCGGCAAGGCCTATTCGTATTCCGTGGCTGCGGACGGCTCGCCCGGGGCGCGCACGGCGCTGGCCACCAGTGGCCCGAAGACCATCGTCGACTGTGATGCGCCGGGCTTCGTCTACGATCCGGTCAGCGACCGGTTCGTCGGCTGGTGCAGCGGCAGCAGCGTCTACACGCTGAACCTCGACACGCTGGCCTGGACCCAGCACTCGGCGACCAACAGCGTGAATCCCGGTACACCCTACGTGGAAGGCACCTTCGGCCGCTTCGAATACATGCCGGCCTACAACGCCTTCATCGTCGTCAACAGCGTCTACGAGAATGTCTACGCCTACAAGCTGAGCAGTGGCGGCGGCACCGCCCCGGCGACCCCCACGGTCAGCATCAGCGCCAGCCCGGCGACCATCACCAGCGGCAGCTCCGCCACGCTGACCTGGAGTGCCAGCAACGTCAGCTCCTGCACGGCCTCGGGCGCCTGGAGCGGCAGCCGCGCAACCAGCGGCACGCTCGCCGTCAGCCCGACGGCGACGGCGACGTACACGCTCAACTGCACCGGCAGCAACGGCTCGGCGGCGAACTCGGCCGCGGTGACGGTACAGGCTGCGGGTGGTGGCTCCACCGGCGGCGGTTCGACGGGCGGTGGTTCCACGGGTGGTGGCTCCACCGGTGGTGGTTCGACGGGCGGCAGCTCCACATCCGCCGATACCAACTTCGCTGCCCGTGCCAACGGGGCCGGCGTCGTGCGCGCCGTCGGCTTCGATTCGCAGGCGGAGTGGCTGAAGTACAACGCCGACACCAGCGGCTGCAATCCGAGCTATGCCCCGGGATGCCGCGAGAATGCCTGGGATTCGGCCGTCAAGGCCTCGGGTGCCGGCTCGCTGCGCTTCGACATCCGCTCGCAGACCGGCGAGGGCGATGCCGGAAACATTGCCATCAACTTCAGCGACGACAACTCCGTGCAGTTCGGCGCCAACGAGGAGTTCTGGGTCCAGTGGCGGCAGCGCTTCGACAGCTACATGATCGACCACGACTACCGCGAGACCTCGGGCAACGGCGCCTGGAAGCAGATCATCCTCGCGCAGGGTGATCGCACACTGGCCAACGGCTCGATCCTCAAGGGCTACTCCTGCAGCGAGGCAGAGATCGTCGTCGGCAACCTCGGTGGAGCCGGCTTCCCCGGCGGCTACATGGAATGCGGCCGCTACATGAACTTCGACGAGTTCGTGCCCGGCGACAAGTACACCAAGCAGAACATGCGGGTGAATTCCTCGGGCCAGAAGAACTGCATCTATTTCCCGCGCGGTGCCGACACCTCCGGCTGCCTGTTCTACTACCCGAACGAGTGGATGACCTTCATGGTCCACATGACGCTCGGGCCTGTTGGACGGGCCGTGAGCAGCGTCAGCAAGGTGTCCCAGCCCGGTTTCGTCAACAGCACCTACGAGCTCTACGTCGCCCGCCAGGGCGGGGCGTTCGAGCTGGCACACCGCCACGAAGGCATCGTGATCCCGCGTGGCCAGTACTGGGACTCGGCAACGGGCCAGAACCCCGACAACGCGGATGATCGCGGCTATGTCAGCGGCTGGTCGGGCCACGATGGCCACCCGGATGCCAAGTACGGCAAGATCTGGCTGACACCCTTCTACACCGGCAAGGACGGCAGCGAAGTCACGCAGAACGCCTCGACCTGGTACGACGAGGTCATCGTCTCGCGCCAGGCCATCGCGGCTCCTGGCGGCAGCACGCCACCGGTGACGCCGACGCCGACGGTGAGCCTGTCCGCCTCGGCCAGCTCCGTGGTCTCGGGCAGTTCGCCGACGCTCACCTGGTCATCCAGCAACGCCAGCTCCTGCACTGCCTCCGGCGGCTGGACAGGATCGAAGGCTACCAGTGGCCAGCAGGCCGTCGGGCCGCTGACCGCCACCACGACCTTCACGCTGGCCTGCGGCTCGGCGACGAAGTCGGTGACCGTGACCGTCACCTCCGGTGGCGGTACCGGCGGCGGTTCCGGTGGTGGCTCCAGCGGCGGTGGCAGCGGTGGCGGGTCGACCACGACCTACCAGATGCTGCTCGATGTCGCCGGCAGCGCCAGCGGCCAGGTGCTGGGCGGCCAGTCGCTGGCGGGTGTGGCGCGCGTCTACGTCATGCCGGAGACCAGCGTCACCACCGTCGACTACTACATCGATGGCGTCTTCAAGCACACGGAATATTTCGCGCCGTTCGAACTCGGCGGCGAGACCTTCGACTTCGCGACCCTCGGCGCCGGCAGCCACTCGGTGCGTGCGCTGGTGAAGACCGCGGGAGGCCAGCAGGCCGACCTCACTGCCACCATCACCGTGCCCGGTGCCGGCGGCGGCACCGGCGGCGGATCGGGTGGCGGTTCCTCCGGTGGCAGCGGCAACCAGGCACCGGCGGTGCCGCAGATCGCGCTGGCGAACAACAGCGTGGTGCAGCTGGGCGATACCGTCCTCGACATCAGCACGGCCTACTCCGATCCCGACGGCGATGCGCTGCTGAGCTCGGAGTGGCAGATCGCCAAGGACAACGGCTTCAGCAATCTCGTGCTGAAGCGCTCCGTGGCCGGACCGACTGCCACGGCCCTGCGGCTGGCACCCGGCGTGCTCGAGCCGCTGCACACCTACTGGATCCGTACCCGCCAGACCGACATCCGCGGGGCGCAGTCCGCCTGGTCACCGGTGGTGACCGTCACGACCCAGACCGCCATGACGCATCCCTCGCAGGCGGATGGCGACGTCAACGGCAACGGCGTCACGGATTCTTCCGAGGGCATCTGCGACCTGCTCGACGCCCAAAGCAACAACCTCGTGGGTATCCAGGCCAATGCGGGCACCACCGAGTGCCTGCGCGCCGTCAGCCCCAGCGAGCTGCCGGCGATTCCGACCGGCACCAGCATGCCCTACGGCCTGTTCGCCTTCCGCATCGCCGGGCTGCGCGTGGATGCCATGAATCCCGCGCGGGTGACGCTGCAGGTTCATCTGCCGCAGGCGCCGGCCGGTGCCGTGAAGTGGTACAAGTATGATGCCGCCAACGGCAGCCTGTTCGAACTTGCGGGCAGCGTGAGGATGAACGGCAACGTTGCTTCCGTCGATCTGGTCGACGGTGGCATCGGTGATTTCGACGGCATCGTCAACGGCGTCATCGTCGATCCGAGCGGTCCGCTGGTCATCCCGTCGGCCCCTGGCAGCAGCGGCGGTGGCAGCGGCGGCGGCACCACGGGTGGTGGAACCCAGGGCAGCAGCAGTGGTGGCGGCAGCATCGGCCTGTTCCTGCCGATGCTCATGGCCGGCGCCGGCCTCTGGCGCAGGCGCCAGCGGCAAGCAGCCTAGCGGCAAGGCATGCACGAGGACCCGCCACCCGATACCAGGTGGCGGGTCCTTTGTTTTCCAGGCCGGCCATCGCGTGCAGCCGCGGTGCGGTTCAGTCCAGCGGCTTCTCCAGCACGGCGAACTCCAGCGGCATGCGCGGGATGCCGAAGCTCTCATCGGCAAAACCGAAGGCACGGGTTTCACCGGTGGGCCGGAAACCCAGGCGGGCATACCAGGCGATGAGCTCATGGCGCACGGAGATCACCGTCATGACCAGGCTGCGCAGGCCGAGCGCGCGAGCGTGGTGCCCGGCGGCGTCCATGAGGCGTGAGCCGATGCCCTGACCCTGCGCCTCCGGGCTCACGGTCAGCATGCCGACATAAAGCCGGTTGCCATCCGGGCGCAGTTCCACGCAGCCCACCATGCGACCCGCGGCTTGCACGACCAGCACCGTGCAGTCGCTTGCGCAGAGCAGCTCACGAACCGTGTCGAGGCTGATGCGGGTGCCATCCAGCAGATCGGATTCCGTGGTCCAGCCCTGCCGCCCCGAGTCGCCACGGTAAGCCGAGTTGACCAGCGCCGTGATCGAAGCGGCGTCGTCGGCACGCGCGGCCCGCAACAGGATGTCCATCGCTCCGAGTCCGCGCCCCGTGCAGGCTTACTGCACGGGTGGCGCCTGGTCCTCGTCCTGGTGCTGTGAGGGAGCAGCCTGCGGATCTGCCGGAACGGCCGGTGCCGCGGGGGGTGACGCCTGCTCCCGGGGTGGCGGCAGGTAGAGGTCGCCCTTCAGCCCGCAGGCGGCGAGGCAGCCGCAGAGGCCGAGAGTCGCCAATGCCAGGAATGCCTTGTTCATCGGCGGATTATACGGTGCGCGGGCCAGGGCCCGGGCCCTGGTCCGGACCGGGCAGGGTCAGGCTCCGCCGGACTTCTTCAGCTCCGCCGCCACGCGCTGGTACGCATCACGGAAGCTCAGGCCTTCCTCCAGCACCAGGCGATTGGCGCGGCCGGCCGCGTAGATCCCGGCGTCCAGGTGGATGTTCTCCGGACGGAAGGCCACGCCATCCAGCAGCGGCTTCATCACGGCACAACTCTCGGCGGTGACGTCGATGGCACGAAACAGCGGGCCCTTCATGCGCTGCAGATCGCGCTGGTAGCCCGAAGGCAGCTTCGCCGGCAGCGCCAGCACCTCCAGCAGCGAGCCCTGCAGGGTGGCCGTGGCGCCCCGCACCAGCTCCAGCACGTCGGGATTGCGCTTCTGCGGCATGATCGACGAGCCGGTGGTCATGCCGGAAGGCAGTGTCACGAAGGCGAACTCCTGCGTGTAGAAGAGCAGCAGGTCGGCGGCGAGGCGGCCGAGGTCCTGCATCAGCAGGCAGAGCTCGAACACCAGCATGGCCTCGCCCTTGCCGCGCGAGATCTGCACCGCCGTCACCGGTTCCTGCACGCTGTCGAACCCGAGGTGCTTGCGCGTTGCCTCCCGGTCTATGGGCAGTCCAGGCACGCCGTAGCCTGCCGCACTGCCGAGCGGGCTCTTCGCCAGGCGCCGGCGGGTGCCGGCGATGCCCGCCGCGTCGTCGCGGATCTCGGCGGCGAAACCCTCGGCCCAGAGGGGTACGGAACTCGGCATCGCCTGCTGCATGTGGGTGTAGCCGGGCAGCGCGGTTTCCGCCTCGCGCTGGCCCAGGGCCGCCAGCGCCCCGGCCACTTCCAGTGCGCCGCGCTCGAGGCCGGCGGCGGCGTCGAGCAGGTAGAGCCGCAGGGCGGTCAGCAGCTGGTCGTTGCGCGAACGGCCGAGGTGCACGCGCTTGCCGGCCTCGCCGATCTTCGCGGTGAGGCGGCGTTCCAGGGCCGTGTGCACATCCTCGTCATCGAGGCCGATGTGCCAGTCACCGGCGGCATGCTCTGCCGCCAGCGCCTGGAGGCCGGCGCAGATGGCGTCGTAGTCGGCGTCCTGCAGCAGCTTCTGCCGGTGCAGCATGGTGGCGTGGGCGATGGAACCGCGCACGTCGTACGGCACCAGCCGCTCGTCCAGGCTGTGGTCCTCGCCTGCCGTGTAGCGGAGCACTCGGGCGTCCAGCGCCTCGCCCTTGTCCCAAAGCCTGCTCATGGTGCACTCCTGTGCGCGCGACCCGGCGGTGCCGCTACGCGTTCTTTTCTTCCTTGGACAGCGTGTTGATGTTCTCCACCACCAGCGTGCCGGTCCCCTCGTTGGTGAAGACCTCCAGCAGCAGGCTGTCCGGCACCTTGTAGGAGATCACGTGTACGCGCGAGACGCCGCCGCGGATCGCGGCGGCGATGGCCCGCGCCTTGGGCAGCATGCCGTCGGCCAGCGAGCCGGCCTTTTCCAGGCGCTCGAGGCCGGCCAGGTCCAGGTAGGAGACCAGCGAGGAGGGGTTGGCCCGGTCTTCGAGGATGCCCGGTGCTCCGGTGGCCAGCACCAGCTTGGCGGCACCGAGGGAGGAGGCCAGGGCCGCCGCCACGGTATCCGCATTGATGTTGAGCAGCGTGCCGTCGTCATCCGCGGAAAGCGGACTGACCACCGGCAGCAGGCCGTTCTCGAGCTGGGTGCGCAGTACGGTCGGGTCGACGCTTTCGATGTCACCCACGAAGCCGTAATCCACCGGCGCAGCCTGCCCGGCCACCCGGGCGGGGGGACGCTTGTGCGCGCGGATCAGGCCGGCATCCACGCCGCTGACGCCGATGGCCGGCAGGTCGAGCTGCCGGCAGGCGGCGACGATCTGCGTGTTGATCTGGCCATTGAGCACCATGGTGGCCACCCCGAGCGTGCGCTCGTCGGTGACGCGGCGGCCCTCGACCATGCGGGTCTCGATGCCCAGCGATTCGGCGAGCTGGGTGTTCTGCGGCCCGCCACCATGCACCAGCACGGTGCGGATGCCGACCTGGTGGAGGATGGCCAGCTGCTCGATGAGCGCGCGGGTGCTCTTCGCATCGGCGAACACCTCGCCGCCTGCCTTGATGACGAAGGTCTTGCGCCGGTAAAGGCGCACGTACGGCGCGGCGTGGCGCAGCGCTGCTACGACGATATCGCGGTTCTGCGGATTCTGCGGCATGGTCAGGCTCCCGGTCCCATCATCTGGTACAGCACGGCCATCTGGCCCCACATGCGGTTCTGCGCCTCGTGGATCACCACGCTGCGCGGGCCGTCGAGGACCCGGTCGGTCACCGCCACGCCGCGGCGTACCGGCAGGCAGTGCATGAAGCGGCAATCCGGCCTTGCGGTGGCGAACCAGGGGTCGTCGACACGCCAGTCCTGCAGTTCCTCGCGCAGCCTGGCGTCGGCCACCCGGTCGCCGTAGTGGCGGGTCGAGGACCACTCCTTGGCATAGATGACATGCGCGCCTTCCAGGGCTTCCTTGCGGTCGCCGGTCTCGCGCACCGAACCACCCGACAGGGCGGCGGCCTTGCGGGCCTTGTCCATGACGGCCGGTGGCAGCTCGAAACCTTCGGGCCGGACCACGGTGACGTCCATGCCACGCATGGCAGCCATGTGCAGCGTCGCCGATGGCACGGCCAGGGGCAGTGCCTTGGGATGCCAGGCCCAGGAGAGGACGAACTTGCCGCCCTTGCGCGGCACCTCCAGCTCGTCGAGCGTCTTCCAGTCCGCCAGGCTCTGGCAGGGATGCTGGATGGCGGACTCCATGTTGATCAGCGGCTTGCTGACCAGCGCCCGCATGGCGGCGTACTCCTTGTCCGCGAGGTCATCCTCGAGCCGGGTCCTGCCGGCAAAGGCACGGATGCCCACGGCATCGCTGTAGGAGGAAATGACCGGGATCGCTTCGCGCATGTGCTCGGC
>JAANMW010001617.1_pt1 | contig 22965 bp, 18 predicted proteins | sample 7279671 | NCBI WGS metagenome assembly JAANMW01 (sample SAMN14094541, study PRJNA606508) | bioreactor metagenome | isolation source: A lab-scale SPAN reactor treating ammonium-rich wastewater day 247 | place: Ireland: Galway | collected 2017-09-19 | reverse complement strand
GACCATGACCATGACCACGCGGAGGATCCGGCCCACGACCACGCACACGACCTGAACCTGCGCTCGGCCTACCTGCACGTGATGGCCGATGCAGTGACTTCGGTGCTCGCCATCATCGCGCTGCTGGGCGGCATGTATTTCGGCGCGGCCTGGCTGGACCCGGTGATGGGGCTGGTGGGCGCGGCGCTGGTGTCGGCCTGGGCCTGGGGCCTCGTCCGTTCCAGCGGGCGCATCCTCCTGGACGCGCAGATGGACCTGCCGGTGGTGGAGGAGGTGAGGGAAGCCATCGAGGCTGGCCCATTGTCCGCAAGGATCAGTGACTTGCATGTTTGGCAGGTGGCACGCGGCAAGTTCGCCTGCGTGGTGGAGGTGGTGGCCACTGCGGGCGTGGAGGCCGAGGACGTTCGCCGCGAGCTGTCGGTGCACGACGAGCTGGTCCATGTCACCGTCGAGATGGTGCCGGTCGCGGCGTGACCCGTCACGGCCGCTAGAATCCGGCATCCCCCGCGGCGCCAACCTTCCATGCCCTACACCCCCATCGTCGCCACCCTCGGCTACGTGCTGTCGCCCGACGGCGGCAGCGTGCTGATGATCCATCGCAACGCACGGCCCGGCGATCATCACCTCGGCAAATACAACGGCCTGGGCGGGAAACTCGAGCCGGACGAGGACGTGCTGGCCGGCATGCGCCGCGAGATCCGCGAGGAGGCCGGGATCGAGTGCACGTCGCTGCGCCTGCGCGGCACGATCAGTTGGCCGGGCTTCGGCAAGCATGGCGAGGACTGGCTGGGTTTCGTGTTCGTGGTGGATGCGTTCGAAGGCACGCCGTTGGAGCGCAACCCGGAAGGTGCGCTGGAGTGGGTGGCGCGCGAGCGCATCCTCGGACTGCCGCTGTGGGAGGGCGATCGCCACTTCCTGCCGCTGGTGTTCGACGACGATCCGCGCGCTTTCCACGGGGTGATGCCGTACCGCGACGGGCACATGCTCTCCTGGGCCTATTCACGCGTTTGACCTTGCGCCCGGCAGGGCTCGCACGGGCCGGCGCGCTGGCGCAGAATCGGCGCTTCCCGCCAAGGACACCGCCATGACCATCAAAGCCTGGGGCGCCCACGCCGCCGACAAACCCATCGTCGCCATGGACATCGAGCGTCGCGCGCCGGGGCCGCGCGACGTGCAGATCGAAATCGCCTACTGCGGCATCTGCCATTCCGACCTGCATACGGTGCGTGCGGAGTGGGCGGGCACGCTGTATCCCTGCGTGCCGGGGCACGAGATCGTCGGCCATGTCAGCGCGGTTGGCGCCGAAGTCTCCGGCTTCAAGGTGGGCGATACCGTCGGCGTGGGCTGCATGGTGGGCAGCTGCCGGCATTGCGCCGCCTGCGGCGAGGGGCTGGAGCAGTACTGCGAGCAGGGCATGGTCGGCACCTACAACGGCCCCACCGCGGACGCGCCGGGCCATACGCTGGGCGGTTATTCGCAGCGCATCGTGGTCGACCAGGACTTCGTGCTGCGGGTGCACCACCCGAAGGAACAGTTGGCGGCAGTGGCGCCGCTGCTGTGCGCCGGCATCACCACCTATTCCCCGCTGCGGCACTGGAACGTCGGGCCTGGCAAGAAGGTCGGCATCGTCGGCATCGGCGGGCTGGGCCACATGGGCATCAAGATCGCGCACGCGATGGGCGCGCGCGTGGTGGCGTTCACCACCAGCGAATCCAAGCGCGCCGAAGCACACGGACTGGGTGCCGACGAGGTGGTGATCTCGCGCGATGCCGCGCAGATGAAGGCGCAGCGCAACAGCTTCGATTTCATCCTGGATACCGTGGCGGCCAGCCACGATCTCGACGCGTTCTCCTCTCTGCTCAAGCGTGACGGCACCCTGTGCCTGGTGGGGGTGCCGGAGCATGCGCACCCCTCGCCGAACATCGGCAACCTGATCTTCAAGCGTCGGGCGATCGCCGGCTCGCTGATCGGCGGCATTGCCGAGACCCAGGAGATGCTGGACTTCTGCGCCGAGCACGGCATCGTCGCCGACATCGAGATGGTGCGTGCGCAGGACATCGACGCGGCCTACGAGCGGATGCTCAGGAGCGACGTCAAGTACCGCTTCGTGATCGACGCTGCGACGATGTGAGTCGCAGCGGTTGTCCACAATCGCTGTGGATCGGTGGTCGCATAACGATGTGGATAAGCGGCTGATCGCAAGCCGTGGCAATGCTTTCAACGGGGTGGCGAATATTTCGCCACCCCGTTGCCGTTGCGGGGGCCGGCGCGGTGGCGGTTGTCCACAGCGCTTGTGGATGGAACTCGTATAAGAGTGTGGATAACCACCTGCGCAACAGGCGTGGCGCGGCTGTCAACAGGCGTGGTGAAAAAATCGCCAGATATTTTTCGGCGGCCGGCGCGTTCCGGCAAGCGCGTTGTCCACAGCCGCTGTGGATGGAAATCGTATAACGGTGTGGATAACCGTCCGAGCGCGAGGCGGAGTGCGGCTGTCAATGATGCTGGCTAAAAAATAGCCATGCGGTTGCCGCCCGTGGTGCGGGTCAGGTCTCGATCTGCCGCGCGGGATCCGATAGCTCCAGCTCTCGCAGCACCACGCTGGCCTGGGTCCGGTTGCGCACGCCTAGGCGCTCGAAGATGGCGGTCAGGTGCGCCTTCACCGTCCGCTCCTGCACGTCCAGGCGGTCGGCGATCTGCTTGTTGAGCAGGCCCTCGGCGACCAGCGCCAGCACCCGGAACTGCTGCGGCGACAGGCTGGCCAGGCGCGCGGCAAGATCCGCGTCCTGCGGCGCGCTCTGTGCCCGCGCCACGCTCGCGCGCAGCGCCGGCGGCAACCAGGTCTCGCAGGCCAGTACGCTGCGGATGGCGTCGCGCAGTTCGTCGAGGCCGGCGCTCTTGGGCAGGTAGCCGGCGGCACCGTGGTCCAGCGCGCGGCGCACCACCCGCGGGTCGTCGTTCGCCGAGACCACGATCACCGCCACGCCCGGGAACTGCGCGCGGATCGCCGCCAGCCCGGCCAGCCCGTGGTTGCCCGGCATGTGCAGGTCCAGCAGCACCAGGTCGACCTGCGGCTGTGCGTCCAGAAGCGCCAGCACCTGGTCCAGCGCGCCGGCTTCGAACAGGTGCACGTCGCCCAGCGCGTCGCGCGCGGCCTGCCGCAGCGCGGCGCGGAACAGCGGGTGGTCGTCGGCGATCAGCAGGGAAGGCATGGGTGCTTTACTCGTCATTGCCGCTTTCGCGGGAATGACGTTGGAAGGATCATTGCGCCGTCCAGCCCCCGTCCACCGGCATCGCCGTGCCGGTGATGTTGTGGGCCTCGCGCCGGCACAGGAACACCGCCAGCGCGGCGATTTCGGCGGGCAGGGTCATGCGCAGGCTCGGCTGCTTTTCCGCCAGCAGCGCGCGCACGCCGTCGTCGCGGCTGCCGCCCTGCATGCGCGCCTCGATCTGCGGCTCGATCAGCGGGGTTTCCACCCAGCCCGGGCAGATGCAGTTGACGGTGACGCCGCCGGAGTCACGGTTGCCCTGCGCGGCATGTTCCAGCGCCGCGACCTTGCTCAGGCCGACGATGCCGAACTTGCTGGCCACGTACGGGGCCTTGTCCTTCGAGGCCACCAGCCCGTGCACCGAGGCAATGTTCACCACCCGGCCGTAGCCGCGGCCGGCCATCGCCGGCATCGCCAGACGCATGGTGTGGAAGGCCGAGGACAGGTTGATGGCGATGATGTCGTTCCATTTCGCCACCGGCATCTCGTGCAGGGGCACCGCGTGCTGGATGCCGGCGTTGTTGACGAGGATGTCGATGCCGCCGTTCGACCAGCCGGCAAGCTCGGTCATCATCGCCTCGATCGCGGCGGGGTCGCGCAGGTCGGCGCCGAAGTGCACCGTGCCGCCGCTGCCCGCGGCATCCACCTCGGCGATCGCGGAAGCGATCTGCTCGGGCGAGCCCAGGCCATTGATCGCCACCTTCGCGCCGGCGGCTGCAAGCCCCTTGGCGATGGCAAGGCCAATGCCGGAGGTGCTGCCGGTCACCAGCGCGGTGCGGCCATGCAGGAAAGTGTCGCTCATGGTGCGGCTCTACGACGATGGGGAGGCGCATACGCTAGCAGGAACGCGCCGCCGCCTGCTGGTACGAAAGTACGATGCGACGCGCCGCGGCAGCAGCTATGGTCGCGGCATGAACACACTCCGCCATTGCGCCCTCGCCGCGACCGTCGCCCTGATGGCCGGCTGCGCCAGCCTGCCCGCCGCGAAGGAAACCGCCGCCATGTTCAGCCAGCCGCGTGCCACCGACCATCGCGGGCAGGACGACCTGCTTACCGGCGGGCTGGGGCTTGCCGGCCTGCAGTCGATGCTGCCGCCGGGTTTCGCCGACGCCGCGCATCCGGCCCCGGGCGAGCTGCGCAAACGCGCGCTGTGGAGCAACTGGCGCGGGATCGCGGATCTTTCGCCGGGCGGCGGCTATGGCAGCGTCTACGGCAGCCTCGCCGCCGTGCCGGGCCGCGAGTTCAGTGCGTTCGCCAAACTCGCCGAGGCGACCCAGCCGCATCGCGTGCTGGTGCAGCTGCCGGACGCCTTCGATGCCGGCAAGCGCTGCGTGGTGGTGGCCGCGTCCTCGGGGTCGCGCGGCATCTACGGCGCGATTGCGGTTGCCGGCGCGTGGGGGCTGCCGCGCGGCTGCGCGGTGGCCTATACCGACAAGGGCGCGGGCACCGACTATTTCGATCTCGATGCGGGGCAGGGCGTCGGTGCCGACGGTACGCTGGCATCTGCGGATGCGGCGTTGGCATTTGTTCCGCAGCCGGCCAGTGGCAGCGGCGTGGCGTTCAAGCACGCGCATTCGCAGGACAACCCGGAGGCCGACTGGGGCCGCCACGTCAAGCAGGCCGCGCAGTTCGCGCTGGCCACGCTGGATGCGCAGCTGCCGCAGCAGGCGCCCTTCACCTTTGAAAACACCCGCGTCATCGCGGTGGGCATCTCCAACGGCGGCGGCGCGGTGCTGCGCGCGGCGGAAGACGGCGAGCCGTGGCTGGACGCGGTGGTGGCCGGCGAGCCCAACGTGCTGGCCGAAGGCGCGGGTGCGCGCAGCCTGTACGACTACACCACCGAAGCCGCGTTGCTGATGCCGTGCGCGCTGCCGCAGCTGGGTATTCCGGCGATGCCGGGACTGGAGGCGAAGTGCGCGGCGCTGGCGACGCGCGGTGTGCTGTCCGGCGCGACCGCGGACGCGTTGCAGAAGGACGCGCTGGCGAAACTGCGTGCCGCCGGCTGGACCGATGCGGCACTGCGCGCCGGGGCGATCAGCGTGGGCTTCGACCTGTGGCGCGCGGTGGCAGTGGGCTACGCCTCCGCCTATGGCCGCTACGCGCATGACGCCCATCCCTGCGGGTATCGCTATGCGGCGCTGGGTGCGGACATGCAGCCGCGCGCGGCGGCCGATGCCGAGCGCGCCGCGTGGTGGGCCGACGGCAGCGGCATTCCGCCGGGCGCCGGCGTGGGGATCGTCGATCCGCAGCCGCCCGCAGACCTGGGCCTGACCGGCCTGCAGTGCCTGCGCGCGCTGTGGACGGGCGACGGCGCGGATGCCCGGCGCGTGCGCGACGGCATCGCCCGGACCCGCGCCAGCGCACCCCGTGCCGGCCTGCCGGTGGTTGTCATCCATGGCACCGACGACGGGCTGGTGCCACAGGCCTTTTCCAGCGCGCCGTACGTGGCGATGGCCAGGGCGGCCGGCCGCGACGTGCGTTACTGGCAGGTGCGCAACGCCCAGCACTTCGACGGTTTCCTGGTGCTGCCGCACATGGCGGCGGCCTACCTGCCGCTGCTGCCGTATGTGTACGAGGCACTGGACCGCGTTGATGCGTACCTGGACGGCAAGGCCGCGCTGCCGGCCGATGCGGTGGTGGCCACCGTGCCGCGGATGGGCAAGCCGTTGGCGCCTGGACACCTGGCGATGCCGCGCTGACCGCGCGGCCGACTCCACGCAGGCCACGCGCGCGGTGGGTTAGGCTTCTGCCTACAGGCCAACTGGAGCAGTCGATGAAGCAGCGCCATTTCTCGATGTTGCGGGAGTTCCACCTCGCCGACTGGTTCACCCTGGCCAATGCCTTCTGCGGCACCGGTGCGATCTTCGCGGCGATGCGCTTCCTGCAGGACGGCGTGGTCCGCGATCTGCTGATCGGCATGGCACTGATCCCGGCGGCGTTCGTGTTCGACGCGCTGGACGGGCGCATCGCCCGCTGGCGCAAGGTGTCTTCCACGTTGGGGCGCGAGCTGGATTCGCTGGCCGACGTGATCAGCTTCGGCGTCGCGCCGGCGGCGCTGGGCTATGCCTGCGGCCTGCAGGGCGGCTGGGACTGGCTGATCCTGAGCGGCTTCGTGGGCTGCGGGGTGAGCCGGCTGGCGCGCTACAACGTCACCGCGGAGACCCTGGCGGACGGCGGCGACAAGGTGAAGTACTTCGAAGGCACGCCGATCCCGACCAGCGTGGTCATCGTCGGCATGCTGGCGTGGGCGGCCTGGCGCGGCGACATCGGTGCCGACCTGTGGCTGGGCGTGGTCCGGCTGGGCCCCTGGCAGCTGCATCCGCTGGCGCTGGTGTTCGCGCTGTCCGGCGCGCTGATGATCAGCAAGACGCTGCGCATCCCCAAACCCTGAAATTCCTGCAATGGCGGTGTCACCGCGGCGTTGCTAGCATCGCTGCATGGACGGAGGGGACATGGCGGACGCAACCAATGATTTCGCGGCGCTGACGCGCCAATACCTGGACTTGTGGGGGCAGGCGCTGCGCGGGGGCGCGCCACAGCCCGCCGCCGTGGGCGTGCCGGGGCTGAACGACATGCTGGAGGCGTGGGCGCGCCAGGCCGGTGGGCAGGCTGGCTTTGGCGCCGCGCTGGAGCATTTCAACCGGCAGAGCAGCGACTGGTACGCGCAGATGCAGCAGGTGGCGGCGCGCTTTAGCGGCCGCGACCACAGCGCCGGCGACGTTGCCGCGGCCTGGCGCGATGCGTTTGCCGGCAGCCATCCGTTCGCAGGGCTGATGGAAAGCATGCGTGGGCCGGGGCTGGAGACCATCGCGCAGTGGGGCGAGGCGGGGATGCCGTCGCTGCATGGCCTGCGCGCGGAAACCGCGGCGGCGATGCGGATGCCGGCGTTCGGCTTCACCCGCGAGCACCAGGAGCGGTTGCAGGCGCTGGCGCTGGCGCAGTTGCGCTGGCAGGAGGCGCAGCAGGATTACGGCAGGCTGATGGCGAAGGCGTCGCGCGATGCGTTTTCGCGCTTCGAGTCCAAGCTGGCCAGCCACGAGGAGCCCGGCCAGCAGATTTCCAGCGTGCGCGCGCTGTTCGACCTGTGGGTGGAGGCCGCGGAGGAGGCCTGGGCGGAGTTGGCGCTGTCGCAGGAATACAGCCACGCGTTCGGTGCGCTGGTGAACGCGCAGATGCGCCAACGCGCCGCCGGGCAGGCCATTGGCGAGCAGGTGGCCAGCACCTACGGCTGGCCGGAGCGCGGCGAGTTGGACAGCGCCCACCGCAAGATCGCCGAACTGGAGCGCCAGCTGCGGCGCATGCAACGCGCGCCCGTGCCGGCGGCTGCCGCCGAGGTTGAACCGCGCAAGGCGCCGCCGAAGCGGACGCCCGCGGCCAAGAAGCCGCCCGCAGCCAAGGCTGCATCGGCCAAGGCGCCGGCGAAGAAAGCGCCGGCAGCGGGTCCGGCTAGGAAAGTTGCGAAGGAAATTGCAAGGAAGGTCGTGAAGCCGGCCGCGAAGGACAGTGCGGCCGGGGCGAACGCGCGCGCGGGCAAGCCCGCCGCCAGGAGGCGTTGAGATGACCGGGCCGCTGAACATCACCCTGGAGTCGCTGGTCGAGGAAACCGGTCGGCTGCAGCGGAAGCTTTCCGCCAGCGTCGAAACGCTGCGCGAAATGGGCGAGGTGGATTTCGGGGCCACCCCGCGCGAGGAGGTCTGGCGCGACGGCAAGGTGGTGCTGTACCGCTTCAAGGGCGAGCATGCGCCCACCGCGCGGGTGCCGATCCTAATTGCCTACGCGCTGGTCAATCGCCCGTACATGGTCGACCTGCAGGCCGACCGCTCGCTGGTCAAGGGCCTGCTGGCGCGTGGCGAGGACGTCTACATCATCGACTGGGGCTACCCGGATCGCTCCGACCGCTTCCTCACCCTGGAGGATTACATCGAGCGCTTCATCGGCGGTGCGGTGGACCATCTGCGCGACGCCCATGGCCTGCCGTCGATCAACCTGCTGGGCATCTGCCAGGGCGGCGCGTTCTCGCTGTGCTACGCCTCGCTGCATCCGGACAAGGTCAAGAACCTGGTCACCATGGTGACGCCGGTGGACTTCCACACCAGCGACAACATGCTGTCGAACTGGAACCGCGAGATCGACGTGGACCTGCTGGTCGACACGCTCGGCAACGTGCCGGCCGACATGATGAACTTCACCTACCTGATGCTGAAGCCGTGGCGGCTGTTCGCGCAGAAGTACGTGGGCATGGTCGACATCCTCGACGACAGGCGGGCGATGGAAGACTTCCTGCGCATGGAAAAGTGGATCTTCGATTCACCCGACCAGGCCGGCGAGGCGTTCCGCGAGTTCAGCAAGCAGTTCTTCCAGGAGAACCGCTTCGTCACCGGCGGCGCGAAGGTGGGCGGGCGCGAGGTCCACCTGGGCCTGCTGGAGATGCCGATCCTCAACATCTACGCCGAGCAGGACCACCTGGTGCCGCCCGACGCCTCGCGCGCGCTGCGCGGGCTGTGCGGCAGCGAGGACTACACCGAACTGTCGTTCAAGGGTGGCCATATCGGCATCTACGTGTCCGGCCGGGCGCAGAAGGAAGTGCCGCAGACCATCCACGACTGGCTGGCGAAGCGGTCGCGCTGAAGATGCGCGCGCCACCGCGCTGGCTGCTGCACGCGGTGCAGTGCCTGGGCATCCTGTGGGCGTCGCCGGTCAGCGCGATTGGACTGGTGGCGGGCCTCGCCGCGCTGGCAGGCGGGGCGCGCATGCAGCTGAGCCGGCGCGACCTGGCCTGCACCTTCCACCGCGTACCGTGGGGGCCGGGTGGCGCGCTGACGTTGGGCAACGTGATCCTCGACACTGGCGATGACCTGGGTCGTTCCTGCAATACCTATGCGCACGACGCCGGCCACGGCCACGAGCCGCGCATCCGGCTGTGCGACCACGAGCGCGCGCACGTCCTGCAGTACATGGCGCTGGGGGTGCTGTTCCTGCCGCTGTACCTGCTGCACGGTGGGGTGGCGGCGCGTAATCCGTTCGAGCGCGCGGCGGATCGTTATGCGCGCACCGGCCGCGGCTGGTGGCCCTGGGCGCGCGGCTGAATGCGACTTGCCGATGGGCGGTTCGCCTGAATGGGCAGTCCTTAGCCTTTTCCTAACCTTGCCGGCGGTAACCTCGCCACACCGGAGAAAAACTCCACGGCGCGCAAGGCGCCAAGGAGAATCGCTCCGGCCCCGACCCGGTCCCCTCCAGGCATAGCGCCCGCGAGACCGGGTTTTTTTGTGCGCGCAAGCCTTGTATCGCCGTGGGCCCTCGGGCAACTCGACGGCCGCACCGCGGACAAGGGGCGCCTTCGGGACAAAAAAATCCCGGCCGTGGCCGGGATTCCAGGGGTGCCCAGTGGGGGCGTGGGATCAGAACAGTTCGACGCTGCCGGCGTCCATCGATTGCTGCAGGACGGCCTTGTGCGGGGGGCGTTCCCATTCGCCGCGCATCTGCGCGATGCGGTTGCCGATATTGGCCAGCGCCTTGCGCATTTCCGGATCCTGGAAGCCGTGGCTGCCGCGCAGCAGGTCATGCAGGGTGGTGGCTTCGTTGTTGATCTGTTCCAGCCGCTGCAGGTGCACGGCGGCGGCGCCGAGGGCCTGGGTGGCGATGTCCTCGAACTGCAGCGAACGCACCGCTTCCGCCACCGAGGCGTCGATTGCGCGGCCGCAGTCGGCGATGTCGCGCATGCCGTTGCCCAGGCTGCGGTGGATGCCTTCGACGCGTTCCATCATCGAGGCCGATTCGTTGCGCGCAACGCGGGCGCGGTCGAGGTCGCGCGAGGCCGTCTGCGACACCGTTTCGCGGACCTTGGCGATGGATTCCTTGGCGTTGTGGGCCAGCTTGCGGATCTGTTCGTTGAACGCGGTGCTGCGCTCCGACAGGTTGCGCACCTCGTCGGCCACCACCGCGAAGCCGCGGCCGGCCTCGCCGGCGCGGGCGGCTTCGATGGCGGCGTTCAGCGCCAGCAGGTTGGTCTGGTCGGCGATCGACTTGACGTCTTCCAGCAGGGCGAAGATGCCGTCGAGGTGGCCGGCCATCGCGTCGATGTGGCTGACGGTGACGCCGCTCTGGCCGCTGGCCGCTTCCAGCGCTTCCACCAGCTGCTCCATCTGCTGGGTGGCCTGCTGGGCGAAGCGGGAGATGTCGATGGAACCGCTGTCGTCGCCGGTGCGCTCGACCAGCCGCGCCACCACCGTGCTCTGTTCGCGCGACTTGCGGTTGACTGCGTCGAAGCTGCCCCCGAGCTTGGCCACCGACTCGCGGATCAGGGTGCGGGTGCGCTCGATCTCCGCGTGCGAACCGCTGATCTCGTTGCCGACGAAGCCGCGCAGCTCGCCCAACAGCTTGGCGTGGTCGCGCAGGACTTGCGCTTCGGCCTTGTTGGGCAGGGAACGCCAGGCCACCACGCACCAGGCCGCGGCGGCGGTGACCACCAGGGCCATGCGGACGGCCATCGGCCAGGACAGGGCCTCGGCAATGAACAACAGCAGCATCAGCACCATCGGTGCGGCGATGCGGAGCAGGGCGCGGGGTTCCATCGTCGATCTCGTCGGGGACTCGCTGGAGATAACGGCCGAGGGGGCCGCCAGCTTTAGCACGGCCGGTGGCGGCGGTCAGCTGCCGCCGGAATTGGTGCTGGCCAGCAGCGCGCTGGCGATCTCCGCCAGCGGCAGCACCTGCTGCGCCGCGCCGAGCGTGTAGGCGGCGCCGGGCATGCCCCAGACCACGCTGCTGGCCTCGTCCTGGACCATGGTGGCGGCGCCGGCCTTGCGCAGCGCCAGCAGGCCGCGCGCGCCGTCGTCGCCCATCCCGGTGAGCAGGACGGCGCTGGCGTTGGCGCCAGCGGCCTGCGCCACCGACTCGAACAGCGCATCGACGCTGGGGCGGTGGCGGCGGATCGGATCATCCTCGCCCAGCCGGCAGCGCCAGCGTGCGCCGCTGCGCTGCACGCGCAGGTGCAGCCCGCCCGGTGCTACGTAGGCGTGGCCGGCCAGCAGCGGCATGTCGTCCTCGGCCTGCACCACGGTCATCTTGCTGTGGCGGTCCAGCCGCTCGGCGAAGGGTTTGCTGAACGCCGCCGGGATGTGCTGGGTGATGACGGTGGCCGGCGCGTCCGCCGGCATCTGTTCGAGGATCACGCGGATCGCTTCGGTGCCGCCGGTGGAGGCGCCGATGGCGATCAGGCGGTCGGTGGTGCGGTACTTGATCGGCGTGGCCGGCGAGGCCGCCGCGGCGGTGGTCGGCTGCAGCCGCGCCACCCGCGCGCGCGCGGCGCTGCGCACGCGCTCGCACAGCTCGCTGGCGTAGTTGTTCAGGCCGCGCTCGACGTCGAGCTTGGGCTTGGTGACGAAATCCACCGCGCCCAGCGCCAGCGCATCGAGCGTGACCTGCGCGCCAGCCTCGGTGAGCGAGGACACCATCACCACCGGCATCGGCCGCAGCCGCATCAGGTTCTGCAGGAAGGTCAGCCCGTCCATGCGCGGCATCTCGACGTCGAGGGTGAGCACGTCGGGTTCGAGCTGCTTGATCTTGTCGCGCGCGATCAGCGGATCGGAGGCGGTGCCGACGACCTCGATGCCGGGGTCCTGCGACAGGATTTCGCTGAGCACCTGGCGCACCAGCGCCGAGTCGTCGACGATCAGTACGCGCACCTTGCCGGGGCGCAGGGGTGTGTGCATGGCCATCAGAACAGCTCCACGGAACCGGCCACCGGCTTCTGCGCCAGCTGGCTGCGATAGGCGCGCTCGACCCGCGCGATCTCGCCCGCCGCCGGCAGGCGCTTGACCAGCGTGCGGCCGGTGCGTACGAAGAAACAGACCTTGCGCGGCTGCACCCCGAACAGGTCCTGGGCAATGATCGGGATGCGTTCCGCGCCGAGGTAGTTGAGCACGAAATTACCGTTGCGGGTGCCGATCGGATCCAGCGTCATGCCCGGCAGCACGTTGCCGCCGCCGAACACCTTCGCCTGCAGGCGCGAACGCATGGCGCCATGCTTGAGCAGCCCGTTGATGAGCAGTTCCATCGCATGGGCGCCGTAGCGCGCGCTGCCGTCGCCAGGCGCGGCGTCCGGCAGCATGAAGTGGTTCATCCCGCCGACGTTGGCGCTGGGGTCGTAGATGCATGCCGCGACGCACGAGCCCAGCACGGTGGCTAGCGCGATGGGATCGGACGAGACCCGCCACTCCGCCGGCAGCAGCTTGATCACGTCGGCGTCCAGCGCAGGGTCGTAGTAGGTGCCCGGCGGCGGCGTCCGGGCCGTGGCGACGCTGGCCGGCAGGACGCTCATCGGCCGTCCTGGGCGGCGCGGTAGATGGTCCTGCCGCAGGGCTGCACCACGTCCAGCGCGTGGGCGAAGCTCTCCGAGTGCCCGGCATAGAAGCGGCCGCCCGGCGCCAGCAGCGGCGTGATCTTGCGCAGCACCTCGTACTGGGTGGGCTTGTCGAAGTAGATCATCACGTTGCGGCAGAACACCGCAAGGAAGCGCTGGCGCAGCCCGTAGTCAGGGGCGAGCAGGTTGAGCTGGCGGAATTCGACCAGCTGCCGCAGGTGCGGCTTGACCCGCACCATGCCTTCGTTCGGGCCGGTGCCGCGCAGGAAGAAGCGGCGCTTGCGCTCGGGCGAGAGGTCGGCGATGCGCTCGACCCCGTAGCTGCCGGCGGCGGCGTTGGCCAGCGCGTTGGTGTCGATGTCGGTGGCGAGGATGCGCACCGGCGGGGTGTCCGAGCCGAACGCCTCGCAGGCGGTGATCGCCAGCGACCACGGTTCTTCGCCGGTGGAGGCGGCGCAGCACCAGATATCCGCCGGCTCGCCACGGGGCAAGGCGCGCAGTTGGTCGCGCAGGGCGTCGAAATGGTGGGCTTCGCGGAAGAACGAGGTCAGGTTGGTGGTCAGTGCGTTGATGAACGCCTGTTCCTCGCTGCCAGGATCGGTTTCCACCAAGTCGAGGTAGTCGGCGCAGCTGGACAGCCCGCGCGCGCGGATGCGCCGCGACAGCCGGCTGTAGACCATGTCGCGCTTGTGCTCGGCAAGGTGGATGCCGGCGCGGGTGTAGATCATCCGGCAGGCGCGGCGGAAGTCGCGGTCGTTGAACTCGAAGCCGGCGCCGGTGTTGTCGCGGTCAGCAGGAACCTCAGCCATGCGCCATCTCCGCCAGCTGCGCCTGCAGCCGCCCTTGCAGCGCGCCGGCGTCCAGCGCCGGGGCATACAGGTAACCCTGCGCCTCTTCGCAGCCGTGGTCATGCAGCCAGTTCGCTTGCGGCATGTCTTCCACGCCTTCCGCCACCACCCGCAGTCCCAGCGCCCGCGCCAGCATCAGGATCCAGCGCACGATCGCGGCGTCCTCGCCGTTGTCCAGCACCCCGCTGACGAAGCTGCGGTCGATCTTGACCCGGTCGATGCGGAAGCGGCGCAGCATCGACAGCGAGGCGTAGCCGGTGCCGAAGTCGTCGAAGGCCAGGTTCACCCCGCGCGAGCGCAATACCGCCAGTGCCTCGGCGCCGGCGCTGTCTTGCGTCAGGGCGATGGTTTCGGTGATTTCCAGCTCCAGCCGCTCGGCCGGCAGCCCGGCTGCGGCCAGCGCCAGCTGCACTTCTGCCACCAGCGATTCGACCAACTGCGCGGGGAACAAGTTGATGCTCACGGAGGTGCTCGGGTCGGCCCATTGCGCGGCGTCCAAGCAGGCGCGCCGCAGCACCCACGCGCCGACTTCCGCGCCCAGCGGGCTGCGTGCCAGCAGGTCGATGAACTCGCCCGCCGGCACCATGCCGCGCTGCGGGTGCCGCCAGCGCAGCAGCGCCTCGGCACCGCAGATGCGGCCGGTGCCCAGCTCGACCTGCGGCTGGTAGTGGAGTTCGAACTCGCCATGGGCGAACGCGCGCCGCAGGTCGCGATCGAGGTCGCGGCGCGCCAGCGCGTCGGTACGCATGGCGGCCTGGTAGCGGCACACCTGCCGTCCGCCCGCGGACTTGGCGCGGTTCAATGCCAGGTCGGCGCTGGCCAGCAGGTCGCCCTGTCCGCGCACGTCGCTGCGCAGGGCGATGCCGACGCTGACGTCGATGTTGATCTCGTGCCCGCGCACGCGCAGGGTCTGCTCCAGGTGCCGGACCAGCGCCGGTACCATCGCGCCATCGCCGTCGTCGTCGTCGCCATCCTGATCGGCATCGGCGGCCAGGCGGGCATCGTTGCAGGCGACCGCGAACACGTCGCCGCCGACCCGGGCCAGGCAGGCCTGCGCATCGGCCTTCGCCTGCAGGCGGTCGGCCACTGCCTGCAGCACCCGGTCGCCGACCACGTGGCCAAGCCCGTCGTTGATCCACTTGAAGCGGTCGATGGCGACCAGCGCCACCCCCCAATCCGGGTTTGCATCTAGCGCGTCCAGCAGGGCGTTGCGGTTGGGTAGCCCGGTGAGCGGGTCGAAGTGCGCCAGCCGGTCGAGCTGGGCGCGCTGATGGGCGGCCTCGGTGACGTCGTGCAGGATCAAGGTGACGCCGCGGTCCGAACCGTAGCGCCAGGTGGAGCGGGTGGCATCGAGCAGGCGCAGGCTGCCGTCCGGCGCGACCATCCGCAGCAGCTGGCTACCCTCGATGCGGCCGGCTAGCCATGCCTGCGCGATGTCCTGGTCGGACTGCAGGCGCAGCGGGAATAGCGAAAACACCGGCTGGCCGGCCAGCTGGGTGCCGAACAGCTGTTCGGCGGCGCGGTTCTGCCAGCGCACCCGGCCGTGGCGGTCGCCCACCAGCACGGCTTCGCGCGCCTGCTCGCCAGCCTGGGAAACGATCAGCGCGCGGCGCTCCAAGTGCTGTTGTTCCAGCAAGGTGGCGGCGATCCGCGCCAGTCGCGCCAGCGCATCCAGCTGCGTTTGCGTGGGGGCGCTACGCGGCTCGTGGTCGAGCACCGCCAGCGTGCCCAGGCGCTGGCCGGCGCGCCCATGCAGGGCGACGCCGGCGTAGAAGCGCGCGCCACTACGCAGGTCCGCCGGCATGTCCGGCAGCACCAGCAGCGGCGTGTGTTGCTCCCAGGTGCGCACGATCAGGTGGTCGCGCGAAAGCTGGCCGTGGCCGTGGTCGGCGCCGTGGCTCGCCAGCATCAGGACGCGTTCGTCCGCGCAGGTGGCGATCACCGCCACCGGTGCCTGCAACGTCGCCGCGGCTAGCGTGGCAAGGTCGGCCAGGCGCGCGCCTGCCTCGCTGGCCGGCTGGGTTGGGGCGGTGGAGGCGGCGTCGTGCAGGTCGCGGGCGGGCTGGAGCTCGAATGTCATTTGCGCGAGGCGGCACCGGGGAGGGAGGGGGCAGCGGGAGCCGGGCGGGGGAGTGTCCCGCCCGCGGATGGCATCAGAACTCCTGCCAGTGCTGGTCACCGCCACTGCCAGCGGTTGCCGGCGTGCGCGAGCGCAGTGGCGTGGGGGCGTGCGCCGCGGCAGCTGGCGCGGCATCGCCGCTGGCCCTGCGTGTGGCAGTGGACTGGCGGCGGACGGGGGCCGGGGCCGGCGGTGCCGCCGGGGCGCGCGGCGCAGCATGCCCGGCGGTGGCGCGGGCAGGTGCCGCAGCGGCGGCAGTGCGGAACGCCGACACTGCTTCGACCAGCTGGGCGGCCTGCTGGCGCATGCTTTCCGCGGAGGCGGAGGCCTGCTCGACCAGCGCGGCGTTCTGCTGGGTGCCCTCGTCCATCTGGGTGATGGCCTGGTTGACCTGCTCGATGCCCGAACTCTGCTCCTGCGAGGCGGCGGAGATGTCGGCGATGATGTCGGTCACGCGCTGCACCGACGAGACGATTTCGCCCATCGTGTTGCCGGCCTGGCGCACCAGCGCCGAACCGTCGGTGACCTTGCCCACCGACTCCTCGATCAGCTGCTTGATCTCCTTGGCCGCGCCGGCGCTGCGCTGCGCCAGTGCGCGCACTTCGCCCGCCACCACCGCGAAGCCGCGGCCCTGTTCGCCCGCACGCGCGGCTTCCACCGCCGCGTTCAGGGCCAGGATGTTGGTCTGGAAGGCGATGCCGTCGATCACGGTGATGATGTCGGCGATCTTCTTCGACGAGGCTTCGATCGCGGTCATCGTGGCGACCACCTGCTGGACCACTTCGCCGCCCTGCGCAGCCACGCCGGCCGCGCCTTGGGCCAGTTGGTTGGCCTGGCGGGCGTTGTCGGCGTTCTGCTTCACCGTGGAGGTGAGCTCTTCCATCGACGAGGCGGTTTCCTCCAGCGAAGCCGCCTGCTGCTCGGTGCGCATCGACAGGTCGCTGTTGCCGGCGGCGATTTCGCTGGAAGCGGCACTGATGCTGTCCGAGGTCTGGCGGATGTTGCCGACGATCTGGGCCAGGCCATCCACTGTGCGGTTGGCGTCGGCGGCCAGCTGGCCGAACTGGCCGGGCAGGCTCACCTCGATGCGGCGGCTGAGGTCGCCATCGGCCACCGCCGCCAGCAGGTTGCCCACTTCGGTCAGGCCGTTCTGCGAGGTCGCCATCAGCTGGTCCAGGCGCTCGACCAGTTCGCGGTAGACGAACTCGAAGCGGCTGGCATCGCCACGCTTGCTGAAGTCGCCGGCCACCGCCGCGTCCACCAGCGTCTTGATCTCGCCGTTGACCGCCAGCAGGCTGGCCTTGACCGCGTCCACCGCGCTGGTCGACTGGGCCTTCTTGCCAGGCAGGCGGTCGACGTCGCGGGACAGGTCGCCGCGGCCGTAGTCGCCGATCACGTCGACGATGTGGTGGGTTTCATTGATGAACGAGGCCACCAGCGTGTTGACCTGTTCGGCGATCACGCCGAAGGCGCCGGGGAAGTTCTCGGCGTCGATCCGGCTGTCCAGGTCGCCGGCCTGCTGTTCTTCGAACAGGGTCTGCTGGGCCTGCGCGAACTTGCGCAGCGCGGCGGCGGCGTTTTCCATCCCGCGGCCGATGTCGTTCAGCTCATCGCGGGTGTCGACGTGGATACGATCGGAGAACTGGCCGGCGGCCAGCGCGCGGGCGCCGCCTTCGATGGTCTGCAGCGCCTTGCGGGTGCCGCGGGTGAAGCCCATGAATAGGTAGGCGGCGGCCAGCAGCGCCAGCGCCACGAAACCGAGGGTGGCGAAAGCCTTCATCTGCAGGCTGGCGATGGCGCGGTCGCCGGCGGCGTTGATCGCGGCGTTCGCCGCCTTCATCGCCTTGTTCATGGCGACACGGGTTGCCTGGTCCTGCTTGGCCAGCACGGCCACCGGCGATTCCGGCGTCTCGGCGTCCAGGATCTGCGCCTGGATCATCTTGTTCTGCGCTTCCATCGCCTGCAGCGCCGCGGCCATCGGCTTGCCGAACAGCACGGCGCCTTCCGGCAACTCCTTTTCAATGTACTTGCGGCCGTCGCCGATCTGGGCGGACAGGTAGCCCTGCATGTTCTTGCGCACCGCCAATTCGGTGCGGTCGGTCACCCAGATCGCGCCTTCGCCCAGCACGCGGATGCCGACGTTGGCCTGCTTGGCGCTGGCTGCCGACAGTTCGGGCAGCAGGATGCCGCCGATCTCGCCACCGCGCAGCATGGCGGTGTCGCTGGCGACCGCGGTGATCGCGGTGAAGGCGATCTTGCCGATTTCCGCGCGCAGCGCATCCAGCGCGGCGGAATCCGCGTCCGGGCCAGCCTCGCCCTCGGTCGCAACCGCTTTTTTCCACGCGCCACGGGTGGCCTTCATCGACTCGACCAAGTCGCGGTCGTCCAAACCGGCATCGGCGTGCCACGTGTCGAAGCTGGCCAGGGCCTTGTCCGCGCGCGCCGCGGCATCGGCGATGCCTTGGTCGGTGGCGGTGGCGTCGTTGGCTAGCTTGCGGGCGCGCAGTTGGCGGTGGTCCTGCATGGCCAGCTGGGCGTCGTGGAGGGCGTCCAAGCCCACGGTGGCCGCGCGAGCGTTGCGGGCGTTGGAGATTTCGCCCAGTGAACGGGTGATCACCAGTCCTGCCAGCACGCCGCAGGTCAAGGTGAACGCCGCGCCGATCAACATCGCCTTTTGGTTGAAGCGCAAACGCCCCATCAGGTTGGTGGCGGGAGCGAGCAGGCGATCTGCAAGAGAAAGGCTTTGCGGCATTGTGGGGCCCCTGTGAACGCAATCGAAGGTTTGGTCAAACCCGGCATCGGCCCGGAGCTTGGAATCTTTAACGGAGGCCAACCCCATGGGGACCACGATGACCCGCAACCGTGACCGGCATCACGATCCGGCGAATCCCGCCCGCCGCTGCGCTCAAGTCTGGCCGGCCGCCGCCGATGAGGAAATCGAGCGCATGCGCGCCTGCACATCACTACGGAGTTCCTGCTATGTCCCGACCCTTCCATCGGATCCTGAATGCGGCGATGTTCGCCGGCGCGATGGCTCTGTCCCTGCCGGCGCTGGCGGGCAGCCCGATCAAGCGAGTCGACCCCGTGTATCCCGCCGAGGCGGCCCGTTCGGGCACCACCGGCTACGTCGAGCTGGAATACAGCATCGGCGCCGACGGCAAGGTCACCGAGGTGTCGGTGGTCGATGCCAAGCCGGGCCGCGTGTTCGTGGCTGCCGCGGTGAAGGCGGTCAAGCAGTGGGAGTTCGCCCCCGGCGAGAGCCGCGGCAAGGTCAAGCTCGAGTTCAAGCTCTGATCCACCGCGCCGCCGGCTGGGCCGGCGGGCACTAGGGAACACGGGAACGCGCCGGCTGCCGGCGCGTTCTTTTTCGTGCCTGGTCGCAGTGGCGTGCAGGCCGCGCCGGCTAACTTGGATGCCCCGGCCCGGCCTTCGCGCCAGCCGCCTGCGTCCGGGTAGCTGCAGGGTGGCCGTCCGGCGACGGCCGAGGCCGGCGGGGTCAGCGCCGGGTGTTGAACGCGGCCACCAGGCTGACCAGCTCGTTGGCCTGGTGTTCCATGCTCTGCGCGGCGGCGAACGCCTCCTCGACCAGTGCGGCGTTTTGCTGGGTGCCTTCGTCCATCTGGGTGATGGCCTGGTTGACCTGCTCGATGCCGGCGCTCTGTTCCTGCGAGGCCGCGGAGATGTCGGCCATGATGTCGGTGACGCGCTTCACGCTGTCGACGATCTCGCCCATGGTGCGGCCGGCCTGGTCGACCAGCGCGCTGCCTTCCTCCACTTGCAGCACCGAGTCGGTGATCAGCTGCTTGATTTCCTTGGCGGCGCCGGCACTGCGCTGGGCCAGCGTGCGCACTTCGGCGGCCACTACCGCGAAGCCGCGGCCCTGTTCGCCCGCACGCGCAGCTTCCACCGCCGCGTTCAGGGCCAGGATGTTGGTCTGGAAGGCGATGCCGTCGATCACGCCGATGATGTCGGCGATCCGGTGCGAGGAGGCGGTGATGCCGCTCATGGTTGCGACCACGTGGTCGACCACCTCGCCGCCGCGCATCGCGACCCCGGCGGCGCCGTGGGCCAGTTGGCTGGCTTGGCGGGCGTTGTCGGCGTTTTGCTTGACGGTGGAGGTCAGTTCCTCCATCGACGAGGCGGTTTCTTCCAGCGCCGCCGCCTGCTGCTCGGTCCGGCGCGACAGGTCCTCGTTGCCGCGGGCGATCTCGGATGCCGAGGCGTTGATCGACTCGCTGCCGGTGCGGATCTGGCCGACGATGCCGGTGAGGTGCTCGACGGTGCGGTTGGTGTCGTTGGCCAGCTCGCCGAAGCGGCCGGGCAGGCGGGTGTCGATGCGCCGGGTCAGGTCGCCATCGGCGACCGCGGACAGCACTTCGCCCACTTCGGACAGGCCATGGTCGGCGGTGGCCATCAGGTTGTTCAGGGCCTCGACCAGTTCCGCATAGACGAACTCGAAGCGGCGGGCGTTGCCGCGCCTGCCGAAATCGCCGGCCACCGCGGCGTCCACCAGCGACTTGATCTCGGCATTGATCGCCAGCATGCCGGCCTTCACCGCGTCCACGGCCTCGGTCACCCGGGCCTTCTGGCCGGGATAGCGCTCGATGTCCTCGGCCAGGTCGCCGCGCGCGTACTGCGCCACGATCCGGATCGCATTCATCTTGACCTGGACGTGCGCGGCCACCACCGAATTGATGCCCTCCGCCATGCGCCCGTATGCGCCGGGGAAACGCGCGGCCTCCATCTGGAAGTCGATGTTGCCGGCTTCGTGCTGCTGCTCGAGCTGCGTCTGGGCGGTGGCGAACTGGCCCAGCGTGGTCACCATGCCGCGCATGGCGCGGGCCAGGTCGCCGATCTCGCTGCCATCGTTGCAGGTGATGCGGCCGTCCAGGTTGCCCTGCGACACGGCATTGGCCACCCCGACCACCTCGCGCAGCGGGCGCACGATGGAGCGACTGATGCCGATGGCGCCGATCGTGGCCAGCACCAGCGCCACCACCAGCAGCACCGCGATGGCCAGCAGGCTGAGCCGGTAGCTGCGTTGCTGTGCATCCACCGCCTGGTCCAGGCGCTGCATGTTGTAGTCCAGCAGGCTGCCCAGCTGGTCGGCGGTGGCCTGGCGGAGGTCGGCGGCGCCCTTGGCCGGGGTCATGTCGCCCACCGCCAGCGCCGCGACCAGCTTGCGGCTGTTGTCGAAGTAGCGGTTGGCCCGCGCCATGGTCTCCTTGTACAGCGCGCGATCGCGGGCGTCGCTGATCTTCGATTCGTACGTCTTGGCGAGGGCGAAGAACGCCTTGCTGCCTTCCGCCAGTTCGCCGGCGTATTCCTCGCGCTTGGCCGGGTCGTCGGCGCTGGCCACCAGGCCGCGTTCGCTGACCCGGTATTCGGCCAGCATCGTCGCCAGCCGACCGAGGTCGCGGATCGCCGGCACCGACTCGTCGGTGACCTTCTGCACCATGCGCTGGGTGTTGCCCATGCGCAGGGCGGAAAACGCGCCGGTGACGAGGATCAGGACCGCCAGCGCGGAAAAGCCGATCGCCAGGCGCTTGCCGATGGTGAGGTTCTGGAGCATGGCGGATCCCCGGTCAGTAGGTGAACTGCACGCGCAGGCCAACGGTGAACGGATCGTTGGCGATGCCGCGGCGGCTGCTGTCGTATTGCAGGAGGTTGGCGATCACCCGCATGTTCGGGTGCGGGTAGCAGGTGGCGGCCAGGCCCCAGCTGTCGGCGCGGCCGCCGCGCATGGCCGGGCCGTCGTTGAGGTCCATCACGCTGTAGCGCAGCGCGAGTTCCCAGCCCACGTGGCCCTTGGGCGAGGGCGCGGTGGCCACGCCGCGCTTGTAGCTGCGGCCATCGCCGGTGGGCGACCAGGTCAGCTGCATGCTGGCGGCATCGCCGCTGACGTCGCCGGCATCGCGGCGCAGCAGCACCTTGGCCGTCTCGGCCTGCAGCGACCAGGCCCCGCGCACCCACAGGCCCTCGACCGCGGCGCGGTCGATCCGGTCCACGCCGGTGATGCTGCCAGTGGACGCCACCCGCAGGTCGCTGAGCACGCTGCCGGCGTTGAGGCTGTAGCTGGCGCCGTGGCTGCGCGGCGATTCGCTGGCCAGGCTCAAGCCGACGTGGGCGCTTTCCTGCTTGCCCGAGCGCAGCAGCCAGGTGCCGCGCATGCTGGCGCCCGGCGAATCGCTGGTGCCGTCGAGGCGATGGCCGAACAGGGCAGCGTTGAACGTGCCGCGCTTGCCCCAGCGCGCGTATTCCGCGCCGATCCGGCGGCTGATCGCGAAGGCGCCCACCGGGGACGCCTCGAGGAAGGCGGTCTGCTTGTCGGCAATCGCGTCTTCCAGCGCGAACGGCTGCTTGAACTGGCCGAGGCGGAAGGAGTGCCCTTCGCCCGGGGTCAGCTCGAGGTAGGCATCCGGCGGCGTCCTGTCGGCGAAATCGTGGTCCACCACCACCTGCCAGCGCTTGTTGTCGCCCTTCAGCCGGAAGCCCAGTCGCGCGCGGCGGAAGCCGTCCTCGGTCTGCAGCGGGCCGAGGTCCGAATCCACCCGCGCCCATTCGTACTGCACGTTGGCGATGGGCGCGATGTCGAACGGCAGCTCGGAAGCGGCGGCTGGTGCGGCGCAGGCGGCCAGCAGGGGAAGGGTGAAATGCGGCAGCGAGCGGCGCATGCGTGGACTCCAGGGCGAGGGCAGGGTGACGATCAGCCACCCGGCCCGGTGGCAACAGGTCGGCGTCGAGGCTCTTGTAGGGCTACGGCAGCCGCGGACGATTCTTGAATACAAGCCCTGCCGGCATCGCGTTGCCTAGCGCGGCCGCAGCCATCGAGGGAACTGCCGGCGACTTCCGGCCTCCCCATGCCAACGAAGCACGGGGAGGTCGCCGACCGGTCGGGGGCATGGCCAGCCGCAGCGGTTGGAGCCGCCGTGTCAGATATCGTCGATCATCGCGTCGAACGAGGTGGCGGCCCGGCGGGATTCCCCCTCCAGCCGGAACACCGCCACCGCCGCGCTGAGCTGGCGCGCTTCGTCTTCCATCGAGCGGGCCGCCGCGGTTGCCTCTTCCACCAGCGCCGCGTTCTGCTGGGTGGTCTCGTCCATCTGGGTCACCGTGCGGTTGACCTGCTCGATACCGGAGCTTTGCTCCTGCGAGGCCGCGGAGATGTCCGCCATGATGTCGGTGACCCGCTGCACCGAGGTCACGATCTCGTGCATGGTGCTGCCCGCCTCGCGCACCAAGGCCGAGCCGTCGGTGACCTTGCCTACCGACTCCTCGATCAGCTGCTTGATCTCCTTGGCCGCGCCGGCGCTGCGCTGCGCCAGCGCGCGCACTTCGCCCGCCACCACCGCGAAACCGCGGCCCTGTTCG
>JAANMW010001613.1_pt1 | contig 23033 bp, 20 predicted proteins | sample 7279671 | NCBI WGS metagenome assembly JAANMW01 (sample SAMN14094541, study PRJNA606508) | bioreactor metagenome | isolation source: A lab-scale SPAN reactor treating ammonium-rich wastewater day 247 | place: Ireland: Galway | collected 2017-09-19 | reverse complement strand
GCAAGCGAAAGCTGCCTGCCAGGAGTGGTAGTTCAGTTGGTTAGAATACCGGCCTGTCACGCCGGGGGTCGCGGGTTCGAGTCCCGTCCACTCCGCCAGCATTGAAAAGCCGCCAGTCGCAAGACTGGCGGCTTTTTTTTGAATTAAATTGGCCTCCAGCGCCTGGAGTACAAGCGCAGGGAGCTATCAAAAGAGAAGCAAATCAGCGCGGCGCCAGGCGAATGGCTCCATCCAGGCGGATGACTTCGCCATTGAGCATGTCGTTTTCAAAGATGTGTTGAACCAGTTTGGCGTAGTCCTGAGGCGTTCCCAGGCGGCTTGGGAAGGGCACGCCAGCGGCCAAGGCATCCTGCACTTCCTGGGGCATGCCAAACAGCAGGGGCGTGCCAAAGATACCAGGGGCGATGGTCATGTTGCGGATGCCATTGCGGGCCAGGTCACGGGCAATGGGCAATGTCATGCCCACCACGCCGCCCTTGGAGGCGCTGTAGGCTGCCTGGCCAATCTGGCCGTCGTAGGCAGCGACGCTGGCGGTGGAAATCATCACGCCGCGCTCGCCGGTGGATTCGGGGTCGTTCTTGCTCATGGCTTCGGCCGCCAGGCGGATCATGTTGAAGCTACCAATCAGGTTGACCGTGATCGTCTTGCTGAAAACGGCCAGTGCATGCGCGCCATTTTTGCCCACGGTCTTTTCTGCTGGAGCGATGCCTGCGCAGTTGACCAGGCCCATGAGTTTGCCCATGGAAACTGCCTGTGCCACCACGGCCTGGCCGTCGGCTTCGCTGCTGACATCGCACTTCACAAAGGCGCCACCAATCTCCTGAGCAACCGCTGTGCCTTTTTCGACCTGCATGTCAGCAATGACCACCTTACCACCCTGGGCTGCCAGCATGCGTGCCGTGCCTTCACCCAGGCCCGATGCGCCGCCGGTCACGATAAATACCTTGCCCTTGATTTCCATGTTGAGTCTCCAGTGAATGACGTTGACGTAAACGTCAATTATTACCGATGTCGTGCGCATAAAAATGCCCGGTCGGTGCCGGGCATGGGGAGAGCCTGGGGCTCCTGGGTGTTGTGGCCTGGCCGATTATTTGAAACCTACGCGGTCCAGCATTTGCTGCACCTTGGTCACATTGGCGCCCACGGCGCTGATTGGAATGGTTTCGCTCTTGAAGGGCGTACCACCGGTCATGGCCTTGAGTGCCGGGTTGTCGATAGCGACGTTCTTGGCGGCGGGCCACTCGTTGTTGCCATTGGCGAAGTAGTTTTGTGCTTGCGGGCTGGCCAGGTATTCCAGGAACCGGATCGCGTTGGCAGGGTGCTTGGCGTGCCGTGCGACAGCGCCTCCTGCAATGTTCATGTGGGTGCCCCAGGATTGCTGGTTGGGGAATACGACGCCCACTTTGTTGGCTACGGCCACGTCTTCTGGTTTGGACGAGCGCATCAGGCGTGCAAGGTAATAGCTGTTGGTGACGGCGATCTCGCACTCACCCGATGCCACGGCCTTGATCTGGTCGGTGTCGCCGCCCTTGGGGTCGCGAGCCAGATTGGCGACCATGCCTTTGAGCCAGGCCTCGGCCTTTTCTGGGCCCATGTGTTCAGTGACCGCGCCAAACAGGCTCAGGTTGTAGGGGTGCGAGCCTGAGCGAATACACAGCTTTCCCTTGTTCTTGGGGTCGCCCAGTTCCTCGTAGGTGTCCACATCGGTCTTGTCGACCTTGACTTTGTTGTAGACGATGACGCGAGCCCGGGTGGACAGGCCAAACCATGAGATGCCGCCGTCGGCTGCTGGTGTGCTGCGCAGATGGGTGGGGATGGCGTCGTTCAGCAGCTTGGACTGGATTGGCTGGAATAGTCCGTCCACTTCGCCCTTGTACAAACGTGCGGCGTCTACCAGTAAAACTACATCGGCCGGCGATGCCGAGCCTTCGGCTTTAAGACGTGCCAGGATGCCTGCGTCGTCGGCGTCCACGCGGTTCACTTTGATGCCGGTGGCTTTGGTGAAGTCGTTGTACAAGGCCTCATCGGTGGAATAGTGCCGGGCCGAATACAGATTGACGACCTGGTCTTCAGCCAGGGCCGCACCCGCGGAAAGGCTCAGGAAACAGCCCGAAATCAGGGCGCGCAGAATCGTTTTGGACATGGATTGCATTGGAAATGTAGCGATTCCTCTATGCTAAAGCAAACGCGAACAATTCGCAATTGAATTGTGGGGTTCAGTGATGTCCGCTTGTCTGTTCCGTATGTTGTCTGCAAAGCCTTCAATGGCCCATTCAAACGAAAGGCCAAAAAAAAGCCCAGTCTTGCAACCGGGCTTTGAAAGGATCCTGAAACGGGGGTTTCGAGAGGATCCAAGGAGACAACTGGAGATCCCTGATTTCTCAAGGAGCTGTCCGCATTATGCGGGTAATCCCTTGCTGGCGCCTAGAGAGATTTCTCCAGACGTCGTGTATTAACGCTTGCGTGGAGCAGCGGTCTTGGCTGCGTCGGCAGCCGATGCGGCCACGGCGTTGAAGTTGGCTTCGGCAGCGTCGGTCGCTTGTTTGACGGCCTTTTGAACCGACTCAAAAGCGTTGTTGGCAGCAGAGACGGCGCTCTTCATCACGGCCACAGCGGTTTCTGAGCCTGCGGGGGCGTTCTTGGTAGCGGTGTCGACCAGGTTGGCGATGTTCTTCTGGGCTTCGGTGGTTTTGGCTTCCACGGCCTTGGTGAACTCGCTGCCGGTGCCCGAAGCGATGTCGTACAGGTGACGGCTGTAAGAAGCAGTCTTTTCAGCCAAGGGCTGGAGGATGCCGGCTTGCAGAGCCATCAGCTCTTGAACGTCCTTGACGCTGAAAACGGCTTGGGCGTGGCTGGCGGCTTCGTTCAGTGCGGCGCGCGAAGCGGTCACATTGAGTTCAACCAGTTTTTCCACGCCTTCAAAAGCCTTGCTGGTCAGGCCGAAGAGGGTTTCGATGTTGGCTTTGTGTGCGGCCAGGATTTGTTCGGTAGTCAGCGACATGTCATATCTCCTAAAAGTGGTGCCTGGCGAATCCCAGGGGTTACAGACATCTGCGCTGATCAGAACCAGGTGGTTATGTTGCAGTGCAGCATGATGCGAATTCTACGCTGTTGCAGGCTGAATGCAAGCGAAATTGTTGCAATGCAGCATTTTAGGGAGGTGACTTTACAAACTGATGCCAGCAACTCTGCCGGGCTTCGGGTGCCGAAAGCTGCAAAAGCGGTGCGTTGGTACGGTTTCTGTCCTCCATTCCGTCATCATTAAAATTTCGCGGCCAAGTGCGGCGGCTCAGTAGGGCGGTTCACCAAGGTGACGGTCGCCGCTGTCACCGGAGCCTCGGCGCTGGCAGAATGGCCACCCATGAACCACGCGGCCTTACCCGCGCGCCCGGCACCGGTGTCGCGCAGTGCTTACCCTGTCTTTCGCACCATCACCACCCGCTGGATGGACAACGACGTTTATGGGCATGTCAATAACGTTGTTTACTACAGCTGGTTTGATACGGCGGTGAATGCTTATCTGATTGAACAGGGCGTGCTGGACATTCATACGGGTGCCACCATTGGCCTGGTGATTGAAACGCAATGCAATTATTTTGCGCCCCTGGCGTTTCCGCAGACGGTGGAGGCGGGTATCCGTGTGGCGCGCCTCGGTTCGTCCAGTGTGCGCTACGAGGTGGGCCTTTTTGCGGCTGGAGAGCCTCTTACGGCCGCGGCTGGGCATTTCATCCATGTCTATGTCGATCGTGCAACGCGCCGTCCGGTGTCCGTGCCGTCGTCGCTGCGTACGGTGCTGGAGACTTTGCTGATCAAGGCCTGAGGGATGGCCTGGGCGCAGCAGATGGTGTAGCGGGACTTCCTGACAGAAGGTTTGCAAGGGGGCTTGCCTATGGGGCTATGGCGTCCATGGGAAGAAACCTCGCCTACACTTTGAGGCAGCGTTCGCCGGGCTGGTGAGATGGGGATCTCTCGGCCGCTGCCGTCATGCCTTGTGGGGTGGCTGGGCCGATTTTTGCCTGGACACCTTGCACTTCCGTGTTGGCCGTGTGGCGACCGCCCAGTCTGTGGTTCCAACAAAAGATAGGGAGACAAACCCATGAAACTTTTTCGCTGGCTCACCTTGGCCGTTCTTGGGGCGCTGCCCAGTCTGGCCATGGCGGCAGACATTGATGGCAGTGCGTTGCCGCTGTGGTGGGGCATCCCCTTTGCGGGTATTTTGCTGTCCATTGCCCTCGTACCGCTGATGGCGCCGATTTTTTGGCACCACCACTTTGGCAAGGTGGCTGCTGTCTGGGGATTGCTGTTTCTGGTGCCGTTTGCCCTGGTTTTCGGCCCCGGTCTGGCGGGCGCAAGCCTCGTGCATGCCTTGCTGGCGGAGTATCTGCCTTTCGTCATTCTTTTGACGGCGCTGTTTACCGTGGCAGGCGGTATCTATATTCGCGGCAACCTGCATGGCAGTCCGGCGCTCAACACCACCATCCTGGCCATTGGTGCCGTGCTGGCCAGCTTCATGGGTACAACAGGGGCGTCCATGCTCCTGATCCGCCCCCTGATCCGTGCCAACGACAACCGTGCGCACAAAGCGCATGTCGTGGTTTTCTTTATCTTCATCGTCTCGAACGCAGGGGGCTCACTGACCCCGCTGGGCGATCCGCCGCTGTTCCTGGGTTTCCTCAAGGGCGTGGATTTTTTCTGGACGGTGAGCCACATTTTCCAGGAAACGCTGTTTCTCGTGGGTACGTTGCTGGTTCTGTTCTTTGCGCTTGACAGTTGGTTCTTCCGCAAAGGCGGGGAAGTTACGAAGTCGGACCCTACGCCTGATACGCGCGCGATTGGTTTTGACGGCAAACTCAATTTTGCCCTGCTGGGCGTAGTGGTTTCCCTGGTGCTGCTCAGTGGATTCTGGAAGTCGTCTGTTGTCTTTGATGTCGCAGGCACCGAAGTCGGGCTGCCCGGCATTGTGCGGGACATCGGTTTGTTGATGGTCACGGGCCTCTCCCTTTGGCTCACGCCCAAGCTGGTGCACGAGAAAAACCAGTTCGGCTGGGGGCCCATGCAGGAAGTCGCCAAGCTGTTTGCGGGCATCTTTCTGACCATCATTCCGGTGATCGCCATGCTCAAGGCGGGCGTGAATGGCCCGTTTGGCGCCATCGTCAGTGCGGTGACCCGGCCCGATGGTTCACCCGACCCGGCCATGTATTTCTGGGCCTCCGGGATTTTGTCTTCGTTCCTCGATAACGCGCCGACCTATCTGGTGTTCTTCAACACGGCAGGCGGCGACCCCGCGGTGCTGATGACCACATTGGCCCCCACGCTGGCCGCTATCTCGGCGGGTGCTGTATTCATGGGGGCCAACACTTACATTGGTAACGCACCCAACCTCATGGTCAAGGCCATTGCCGAAGACCGCGGCGTGAAAATGCCCAGCTTCTTCGGCTACATGCTCTGGTCGTGTGGTATTTTGGTACCGCTATTCGTGTTGATGACCTTCATCTGGTTCCGCTGATCGATGGGCGCCACCATGGACAAACCCGCAATCCTGGTGGCGCGTGCCATCTTTCCCCAAGTGCTGGAAAAGCTCGCGCAGCACTTCTGTGTCGACTCAAACACCGACGATCGAGACTGGACGCCAGATGAGTTGGTAGAGCGCCTGCAAGGCAAGGTGGGGGTACTCACTACGGGCGGCCAGCGCATCGATGCCGCACTGATTGCCGCGTGCCCGCAACTGCGCATCGTGGCCAACATGGCCGTGGGGTACAACAATTTTGATCTTGATGCGATGACGCGGGCGGGAGTGCAAGGCACCAACACCCCCGATGTGCTGACCGAAACCACGGCCGACTTTGGTTTTGCCCTGCTGATGGCCACGGCCCGCCGCATGACCGAAAGTGAGCATTACCTGCGCGCAGGCCTGTGGAAAGACTGGCGCTACGACATGTTTGCTGGCGCCGAGGTGCATGGCAGCCGCTTGGGCATTATCGGCATGGGGCGCATCGGGCAGGGCATTGCACGGCGCGGTGCGCACGGCTTTGGCATGGACGTGGTTTATCACAACCGCTCGCGCCTGCCATCCGACCTGGAGGCCGCCTGCAAGGCGCGCTACGTAGCCAAGGACGAGCTACTGCGCACGGCTGACCACGTGGTGCTGGTACTGCCTTACACGCCAGCATCGCACCACACCATCGGTGCGGCAGAACTCGCGTTGATGAAGTCCACGGCCACCTTGGTCAACATCGCGCGCGGCGGCATCGTGGATGACGCTGCGCTTGCCTCCGCCCTGCGCGAGCGCCGCATCGCTGCTGCCGGGCTGGATGTTTTTGAAGGCGAGCCACAGGTGCACCCAGACCTGCTGGCCGTGCCCAATGTGGTGCTTACACCGCACATTGCCAGTGCGACTGTTGCGACGAGACGCGCCATGGCCATGCTGGCAGCAGACAACTTGATCGCCTTCTTTGACGGGCGCGGTGCGCTGACGCCGGTGAACACGCTTGCTACATAAAATACCAGTCAAAATGGCTATAAACGCTTATGCAGTAAGCGTAAAAAGCTATCAAAATGAAAGCGAATACCTTGGGTTTTGACCCCATGACCGTGCTGGCGATGGTCTTGCTGGCCCTGGCTGCCTTGTGCCTGGGCTGGCTTTGGGGTGCCGCCCGTGCGCGCCGCGAGGCGGCTGCACAGCATGAGCAGATTGCAGTCCAGGCACGTCGCCAGGCGCAGATGGAAGTGCAGGCCACCGCCAACGCCCACATCGCCACCGCGCAGGAGCGGGTGCGGGGCCTGGAGGCCGAGCGCGTTAGCCTGCTGGGCGAGCTGCAGCACATCCGGGCGCAGGCCGCGGATTGGCGTCAGGCGCTGGACCTGGCACGCGACGACAGGGCCCAACTGGCCGAGCGCGCGGCCCGCGTGCCGACCTTGGAGGCCCAGGCGCAGGACCAGGCTGTGCAGACCCAGGCGGCGCGCCAGCAGGTCGCCGAACTGCACAGCCAGCTGGCCGTGCTGGCCGCGCAAATGGACGCCCAGCGCCGCGCATCTGAAGAAAAACTGCAGCTTTTGAGCGAGGCGCGTGAGTCGCTTACCCACCAGTTCAAAAGCCTGGCCAACGACATTCTTGAAGAAAAAGGCAAGCGCTTTGCTGAGCAGAACCAGCAAAGCCTGGGTCAGTTGCTCGACCCCTTGCGTGCGCGCCTGCAGGAGTTCCAGGGCAAGGTGGAGTTGTTCTACGACACCGAAGGCAAACAGCGCTCCGCCCTGTCACAGCAGGTGCACCAGCTTATGGGCCTGAACCAGGCGCTGAGTGAGGATGCCAAAAATCTCACCCATGCCCTCAAAGGATCGACCAAGGCCCAGGGCAACTGGGGCGAACTGGTTCTGGAGCGTGTACTCGAACTCGCTGGTCTGCGCCCGGGCATCGAATACGACGTGCAGGAAAACCACTTGCGTGACGACGGCACGCGCGCCCAGCCCGACGTAGTGATCCATCTGCCCGAAAACCGCCACCTGGTCGTGGATGCCAAGGTGTCGCTGATTGCCTACGAAGAATTTGCCAACGCCGAGACCGACTTGCAGCGCGCCGCCGCCCAGCGCCGCCACATTGAATCAGTGCGTCAGCACATCAAAGGCCTGGCCGAGCGCAACTACCAACAATTGCACGGATTGCAGTCGCTCGATTTCGTGCTCATGTTCGTACCCATCGAGCCCGCCTTCATGCTCGCCGTCACCAGCGACAGCCAGCTCTACAGCGACGCCTGGAACAAGAATGTGCTGCTGGTGAGTCCGTCCACCCTGCTGTTCGTCGTGCGCACCGTAGCCCACCTGTGGCGCCAGGAAGCGCAAAGCCGCAACGCCCAGGAAATCGCCAAGCGCGGCGCCGAGCTGTACGACCGCTTGGCCGGCTTTGTGGAAGATCTGGACAAGGTAGGCAAAAACCTGGGCCAGGCCCAGGATGCCTACACCAAGGCCTACAACAAGCTCAGCCAGAACAAGGGCAACGTAATCCGCCAGGCCGAAATGCTGAAAGAACTGGGAGTCAAGCCCACCCGTTCGCTGCCTTCGCCGCTGGTGGACAGGGCGCTGGACGACGATGCCATGCCGACACCGGCAGCGCCGACGCAGGAAACGGAGCCCGGGCCGCCAGTGGACTGAGTGTCTTGCTGCACCTTATCCGGGCAAGGCAGGGCTGCGAGCCCACCGTTCTGCCGCATTGCGTTGTAGTGCCAGTGCGCGCTGTTGGGGCGCGTTCACCATGGGGGGCGCGCTTGCTTCCAGGGTATAGGGCGTGCCATCAGCGGTCAGTTTGAACTGATGAATGACTTTCAGCAGGTGCCTGACCTGGGTTTTCATACCCGTAGAAGCTAACGAATTGTCATCCACAAGCGCCGCATTCTGTTGTGTCACGGTGTCCAGATGCCGGACGGCTTCGTTGATCTGCGAAATACCCCGGGCTTGCTCTTGGCTAGCGTCCTTGATCTGGGTGATGAGGCTCACGACATGATTGACGTGTGTGACGGTGTTGGCCACGCGTTCTCCGGCCTGGCTGACCAAGGAGGAACCGAGTTCGACACCGCATACGCTGGCCGATATCAGTGCCCGGATCTCGCGGGCCGCCATGCTGCTGCGCTGGGAAAGTCGGCGAACCTCCCCTGCCACCACCGCAAATCCTCGGCCCTGCGCACCTGCACGGGCGGCTTCGACTGCCGCATTGAGTGCCAGAAGATTGGTCTGGAATGCGATGTCATCAATCACCTTGATGATGTCCGTCACTTTTCGAGACTGGCCGTTGATTTCCTGCATGGTTGCGATGACGTCCTGCATCACCGTTCTGCCCTCATTGGCCACCATGCTTGCCTCATGGGCGAGAGTTGCTGCGCGGCTTGCGTTGTCGGTGTTGTGCTGAACCGTGATGGTGAGCTGCTCCATGGACGCTGCTGTTTCTTGGAGGCTGGATGCTTGCACCTCTGTCCTCTTTGCCAGGTCCTCTGTTCCATCTGCAATGAATGCGGCGTCTCCTGCGACCCTGGCAGTGCTCTCGCCTACTTGCGTGATGACATGCACCAACTGGTTGTTCATCTCACGCAATGCCTGCAATAGCTCGGCCGTTTCGTCGGTGCCCTGCACTTCAATTTGCGTACTGAGATCGCCGCCGGCCACTGTTTGGGCCACGGTGACGGCCTGGCGCAATGGCCGGGAAATAGACCTTGTAATGACGAGAGCCATGCCAGCCCCAATCAGAAGAGCCAGTACCGTGGCCCCCATCATCCAGGCATGGATGCTTTCACTCAGGTGCCTGGCAGCAGCGAATTCGGCGGCGGCCACTTCGATCTGCAATGCGACGAGCTGCTCGGCCGCCACCTGCACCTTGACCGCGTTTGGTCGAATCTGACTGATGTACAGCTCTGAGCCGTCATCGTATTTACCTGCAACCAAGGCCGATGCTGCGGGGATCAGGCCTTGCTCCAGGTAGGTGGTATTGGTCGTTGCAAAGGCTTTGGCCAGTGCTTCTTCATCAGAACGCAGCGGCCGGGATACATAGGTCTTCCACAAGGTATGGATCCGCTCGACGTTGGTGGTGAGCGCCGCATGGCTGGACTGGAGATTGCGGATGCCTGGATCCATCAGCATGTCCATGACCAGAACACGGTTGTGCTGGGTGAGGTGGCTGATCTCTGCCAGCAGGCCCATGGGAACCATGCGGTCGCCATACAGCGTGGCACTGCGTTCCGTCAGCTGCCTTGACCCGCTAATGCCGCCTGCTGCCAGCGCCGCGATCAGCGCAAGAAGCAATGCAAAGGCCAGGGCCAGCCTGGTGCCAATTTTCAAGTTTTGAAGCATCTGAAACTTTCGTGAATCACTGGAAGTGCCTGGCCTATCAGGGGTGATCGGGCTCAGGACGATGACAAAAGAAAAGCCGCCAGCGCAACCGTGTGCCGCAGCGATCAGTAAACACTAATTGATACAAATGACAGTATTGTGAAAAAATGCCAAAACAGAATTTCAGTAGTGGATTGAAAAAAAGTGGATTTTTTGTGGAATGATCTCCAGGAAATTACTTGATTTTTGTTTTTAAATGGTTGATTTAAAATATTATGAAAAATAAAGATGCTATAGTATTTTTCCGTTGGATTGCTTTGTGTAGCGTTGTTGTCTTCGCATTCCAGATGGCTTCTGCCAACGCAGCAACTGCCACCGGTGCAGGCTCTTCAGCTGCTGCACCCATTTATAGAACGTGGGCAAAATCTTATTTAAGAGCGACTGGTTCCATTGTTGAATATGATTCAATAGGATCCAGTGCTGGCATGAAAAAAATCCAGCAAAATGCCGTTGGATTTGGTGCGACGGATGTGTACCCCCGCGAAGAAGATCTGATTAATGGTGATTTGGTTGTCTTCCCGATTGCGATCACGGGCATCAGTCCCATCATCAATTTACCCCGGATACAGAATGGTCAACTTCGGCTGACAGGCGAAGTTCTGAGTCGCATCTTCATGGGAGAGATCAGCCATTGGAATGCCTCTGAGATCGCTGAGTTGAATCCAGATATCGTGCTTCCAGACCTGGCCATCAAGGTTGTCGTGCGGGCTGATGGTTCCGGGACAACTTACAATTTTGCTGATTATCTTGCAAAGACCAGTCAAAAATGGAAATCTACTTATGGCGTCAAAAATACCATCCAATGGCCGGATGGATTTGGTTCGTTCAAGGGCAGTGATGGCGTATCAAAGGCAGTACGAGACACCGTGGGTGCGATTGGCTATGTCGACTATGGATATGTTGCAGAATATGGACTCACAGCTATTCAAATGAAAAACTCAGATGGTTTTTATATAAAACCTTCGTTGAGTTCATTTAAATCTGCCCTGAAAAATAGCGAGTGGTCTGCGAAAGGGAAATTTAACAACACCTTGACCAGCAAACCAGGTAAAGATGCATGGCCAATCACTATGGGTACTTTTGTTGTTTTCCCCAGAATGGCAAAGAATGCAGAGCAAACCGCAGCAGCGCTTCAGTTTATTCTTTGGTCATTTTTTAATGGGGATACACTGGTGCAAGAAAATAATTTTGTCCGTCTTCCAGATCGCGTTCAGGCATCAGCCTTTCGGATGATGACGTCTATAAGAGACCAGTCTGGTATGCCACTCAATATGGAGTTAATGTCGCTGCCCGCAGTGTCAAAAGGCGAGTGAGGGGTATGGCGAGCCTGGGTTGGACGATCAGCATTGATACCGCGCAACATGTGAGAGGCGCCGCCTCTATGGCTGGTGCAATGCAGCGGAAAGAACACACTGTCGCCACTGGAAAAAATGGCCAGGCTTTTCACCGGTACGGTGTGGGGCCGACGGGAGCCTGGCCGTGTGACTGCTATGGTGTGGCGCCTGTGCTGCGTGCAGTGCGCCCTTTACTTGAAAAGACACCATAGCTATCTGGAAGGTGCAAGGCGTCCATGTGCAGGCACTGCAGCATGCGCCAACAACTACAGCGCCCAGCCGGGTAAGGAACCAACATGATTGACGGATTGATTGCAGGCCGACTGTACGGACAGGCCGCCGAGCGTACAGACAAGGCTGGAAAGACCTTCACGGTAGCCCGCGTGCGCGCCACCAGTAACGATGGCGAAAACCTGTTCGTCAATGTCATCGCCTTCGATGCCGCGTCCTGCGCCGCATTGGGTGCTCTGGCCGATGGTGACAGTGTGTCCCTTGCCGGGACCCTCACTCCCCGCATCTGGACCGACAAGCAAGGCAACACCCGCCCCAGCCTGGACATGGTGGCGCACCAAGTGCTGACGGCCTACCACGCGAATCGCAAGCGCCGCGCGATGGAAGGTGACTGGTCTCCTATGGGTGATCCACAAGGGGAAGAATTTCCGCCAGAACCGCTGAATTTATGAGTTGGATTGGGCGTGGAAGTAGGGTGTGTCATCAATCAATTCCGAGGGCGTAGCAGGGTTGCCAGGGTCATGTCAACCACACCATGGATGCCGCCAGATGGATGACCCCCAGAAAGTTGCGAGCAGTCTTGTCGTAGCGCGTGGCAATGGCCCGGTACTGTTGCAATGTCGCATCCCGGACGATCATAAGGCCGCTTGTGGAACAGGTGTGGATGCTCCTGGTACCACTTCTTCATGGCCTGCATAGGCGTCTTTCTGCCCAGTGCTGACTGCGGCAATTGGTGGTTGTACAAGGCCACATAGCGCAGCAAGGTCGCTCCATATCCTCACGGCTGTTGAACCTGTGGGTCTTGAGTACATCGGCCATGTGGCCATTGAACCGCTCCACCATGCCGTTGGTTCTCGGGGTTCGGGGCAGGGTCAACCGGTGCTCTATGCCCAGTTCCTGGTACAACTGGTCGAACTCATGGTTGCCGCTGGGCTGGCAAACAGGCGGTCGGTGAACTCCTTGCCGTTGTGTCGATCAGCAGCTTGGTGATCCTGGGCGGGCAGGCCTTGTGCAATACCTTGAGGAAGGCCTGCGCACTGGCGACTGTCTTGTTGGTCTTGAGTTGTACGAACACCCACCGCGTGGCCCGGTCCATGGCCACGAACAGGTAGCGCCGTTGCGATTGGTCCTGCATCTGGGGCAGGTATTTCACGTCCATGTGCATAGCGCCTGGCTCGTAGCTCTTGAACGCGCCTTGTGCACAGGTTGTGGCTTCTGGGGCTTGAGGGCGCATGGGTGGCGCCCTATAAGACGACTACCTCCGCCGCAGGATGTGGATGTATTCCTCGCCCACCGTCTGCTGCTCCACCAACTCATTGCCAGTCTGTTTGGCAAAGGCCTGAAAGTCACGCAGCGAGCCGACGTCGGTGGCCAGCACCTTCAGCAGTTCGCCACTGTCCATGTCGGCCAAGGCCTTCTTGGCCTTGAGGATAGGAAGCGGGCAGTTCAGCCCGCGCGTGTCGATTTCCTTGTGGATGTCCATGTTTTTCAGTCCTTTGGCGGCTGGTCCAGCCCACGGCGGCGTTCAGCGTTTTCTTCAGCGGTAAAAAATACAGGCTCGTGCCCGCGCGTGCGCAGCCAGTCGGCCAGTGCGTAGCCCGTGCCGGCGGGCCAACAACGCAGATCGGGCAGGTCGTAGAGGCGGTAATCGACCAGTTCGGGCGAGAGTTTGACCTCGCCTTCTGCCACCACATGGTAGGCAATGATGACCTGATTCATGCGCATAAACTCATAGGCGCCAATCATCTGAATGGAACGCACATCGAGGTTGGTTTCCTCCTTCACCTCGCGCGCCACGCCCTTTTGCGGCGATTCGCCTGCTTCCATAAACCCCGTAATCAGTGCAAACATTTTGCCCGGCCAGGCCGCATTGCGCGCCAGCAGCACCTGGCCATTGAGCTCGACCACAGCCGCCAGAACTGGTGTGGGGTTGTTCCAGTGCGTCCACTCGCAGGCCGGGCAGCGCAGTCGCGTCACCAGGCCGCTGTCTTCCTCGCGGGAGATCATCTCCAGCGGAGTTGCACAGTGGGGGCAAAAACGGGTTTCGTATTGCATTGCTATTTATTTTATAGCTTGTAGCGCTTATAAATAGGGCGCCAGAAGGTGTTTTTATTAAAATTCTCAGGCGGGGAAAACGCCCGTGGAAAGGTAGCGGTCACCCCGGTCACACACCACAAAAACGATATGCGCGTCGTGCTCGCGCAGCGCAATCTGCTGCGCCACCCAGCAGGCGCCAGCGGCCGAGATGCCCGCAAAAATGCCTTCCTCGCGCGCCAGCCTGCGGCACATGTCCTCGGCATCATCCTGGGACACCAGCATCAACTCGTCTATCGCCCGTGCATCGTAGATGGCCGGCATATAGGCCTCGGGCCATTTGCGGATACCTGGAATGCGCGAGCCCTCCTGCGGCTGCGCGCCAATGATCAGCACATTCGGGTTCTGTTGCTTAAGGTAGCGCGACACACCGGTAATAGTGCCCGTGGTACCCATCGCGCTGATGAAGTGCGTGATGCGCCCACCCGTCTGCTCCCAAATTTCAGGGCCTGTGGTCTCGAAGTGGATGCGCGGGTTGTCTGCATTGGCAAACTGGTCCAGCACTTTGCCCTCGCCGCGCTTTTGCATGGCCTCGGCCAAGTCGCGCGCATGCTCCATACCGCCGCTGCGGGGCGTGAGCACCAGCTCGGCACCGTAGGCCTTCATGGTTTGCGCACGCTCGATAGACAGGTCCTCCGGCATCACCAGCACCATGCGGTACCCCTTGATGGCCGCTGCCATGGCCAGCGCAATGCCGGTGTTACCCGAGGTGGCCTCAATCAGCGTGTCACCCGGCTTGATATCACCGCGCTCCTCCGCCCTGCGGATCATCGACAGCGCCGGTCGGTCTTTCACCGACCCCGCCGGGTTGTTGCCCTCCAGCTTGCCCAAAATGACATTGCCACGCGCTGCGTTGTCCGGCGCTCCGATGCGCTGCAATGCAACCAGTGGCGTGTTACCGACGGCATCTTCAATCGTCTTGTATTTCATGCTCCCTACTGTGCCATAATTTGCGTCTCCCTAAATTTAGCCCGGGTGGTGGAATTGGTAGACGCAGGGGACTCAAAATCCCCCGCCGCAAGGCGTGCCGGTTCGATTCCGGCCTCGGGCACCACAGACAAGGCCGGTAGCTTCCACAAGCTGTCGGCCTTTTTCTTTTTCTCTATGGAACGTGGCTTTAGCATTTATTGATCCGGCCCGATTTATTCATGTCATGAAGCGGCGTAAGCCATTTTGGGGCCGCCAAAGTACTTCTCCACCCGCTCGGTGGGCTCTAGCATCGTCATGTGTTCAGTCGCAGCAGCCCTGATTTTTGCCTTCGTTCGCACCGGCAACCCCGAAGTTGAACACGCGCAAAGGCAGGGTGGTAGGTCGCTCGATAGCCCCGGTCGGCAGACACATCGCCGCTGGTGCTGTGCTCGACGAGCACATCGTCAAAGTGCGTGCTGTCATGCTCGCTGGCGGTGCCAGTGGTGATTTTGCGGATGAACTTGTGCCGCATATCCACGCTGATGCTCAGCTTGTAGCCGTGGTATCCCGGTTGTGCTTCTTGGGTAGTGGGCGGCGTCCAGGTCTTGTGGCCTGCGCTGGGCCTCGCTTCAGTCGCTGGGGATCGGGCCCTGGTCATTGTCTTCTTTGGTCAAGTGCCCGATGGGTGAGGCGGGCCCCGCGCAGCCCAAAAGAATCACTCCGACAGCGCGTGCAGCAGCTCCGTCTCGATCTCGATCTGCCGAAAATTGTTTTGCAACTCGCTGCCCTGCACCAGAAAGGTGTCTTCCACGCGCTCGCCCAGCGTGCTGACCTTGGCCAGTTGCACGCTCAGCCCGTGGCGGGCCAGCACCCGCGCCACCAGGTAGAGCAGACCGGCGCGGTCGCTGGCGGAGATGCCCAGTAGCCAGCGCTGCGCTTTTTCGTCGGGTCGCAGGGTGACACGGGGTGTGACTGGAAAGCTTTTTACCCGGCGCGAAACCCGCCTGCGTGCGGGTTCGGGCAGCGGGCCACCTTGTACGATGGCCTGCGCCAGGTCGTTCTCGACCATGTGGGTGAGTTCGCGGTAGTGTCCCTGCAGCTCTGCGCTGACCACCTGGAAGGTGTCGAGTGCGTAGCCATTGCTGGCGGTGTGCACGCGGGCATCCAGAATCGAGAATCCCGCCCGGTCGAAATACCCGCAAATGCGCGCGAACAGGTCGCTCTGGTCGGCGGCGTACACCAGCACCTGCAGGCCTTCACCCGCCAGCGACTGGCGCGCGCGCACCACGGGCTGCTGCGTGCCTACGTGGCGCGAGAGGTGGCGCGTGTGCCAGGCAATGTCGGCGGCCTCGTGGCGCATGAAGTAGCCCACGTCCAGCGTTTCCCAGAGCTTTTTGTGGGCCTCAAACGGCAGGGCGCTCAGGGCCAGCAGCACCAGGGCTTCGCGTTTGCGGGCCTCGATCAAGGCGGCGGCATCGGGGGCGCGCCCACCCAGCACGCGCAGCGTGGCGCGGTACAGGTCTTCGAGCAGCTTGCCCTTCCACGCATTCCACACCTTGGGGCTGGTGCCCCGGATGTCGGCCACGGTGAGCAGGTACAGCGCTGTAAGGTTGCGCTCGTTGCCCACGCGCTGGGCAAACGCGGTGATGACGTCGGGGTCAGAGAGGTCTTGCTTTTGCGCCACGTTGCTCATGGTCAGGTGCTCGCGCACCAGGAATTCGATGAGCTGCGTGTCGTCCCGCGCCACGCCATGCTGGCGGCAAAACCGCCGCGCCTCGATGGCGCCAATCTGCGAATGGTCGCCGCCGCGTCCCTTGCCGATGTCGTGGAACAGCGCGGCCACAAACAGCACCCAGGGCTTGTCCCAGCCACCGGCCAGTTGCGAGCAGAAAGGGTATTCGTGCGCGTGCTCAGCAATGAAGAAGCGCCGCACGTTGCGCAGCACCATCAGGATGTGCTGGTCCACGGTATAGACGTGGAACAGGTCGTGCTGCATCTGCCCGACGATGCGGCGAAACGGCCACAGGTAGCGTCCGAGCACCGAGGTTTGGTTCATCAGCCGCAGGGCATGGGTGATGCCTGCGGGCTGCTGCAGGATGCGCAGAAAGGCGGCGCGGTTGACCGGGTCGCGCCGGAAAGCGCTGTCCATCACGCCACGGGCGTTGTAGAGCGCGCGCAGCGTGCGCGCCGACAGGTTTTGCAGCCCGGTGGAGCTTTGGTAGAGCAAAAAGGTTTCGAGGATGGCGTGCGGGTCACGCTGGTACAGGTCGTCGCTGACCACGTCGATCATGCCGCCTTTGTCGAAAAACCGGTCGTTGATGGGCCGGGGTTGCTGTGTGGGCGGGTCCAGGCGCTCTTCGATGTTGAGCAGCAAAATCTGGCACAGCTGCGATACGGCCTTGGCGGCCCAGTAGTAGCGGCGCATCAGGGCTTCGCTGGCGCGCATGGGCAGGTGGGAGCCGTCCGGCGCCTGTGAGCGGTAGCCCAGCGATTCGGCCACTGCGGTCTGAAGGTCGAATACCAGCCGGTCTTCACGCCGCCCAGCCAGTGCGTGCAGGCGTGCGCGCACTAAAAACAGCACAGCTTCGTTGCGTTTGATCTGGCGCACCTCGAAAGGCGTGGCCAGGCCGCTGTCGGCCAGTTCTTCCCAGCTGCGGCCCAGACCGGCGGCGCGTGCCACCCACAGGATGAGGTGCAGGTCACGCAGGCCGCCGGGGGATTCCTTGCAGTTGGGCTCCAGTGCGTAGGGGGTGTTTTCGTAGCGGGTGTGGCGCTGGCGCATCTCCAGCGTCTTGGCGACCAGAAAGGCGTGGGGATTGAGTTGTGCACCAAACTGGTGCTGAAAATGCGTGAACAGGTCTGCATCGCCGCACACCCGGCGGGCTTCGAGCAGCGATGTCTGTACTGTGACGTCGCCTGCAGCCTCGCTCAGGCATTCCTGCACCGTGCGCACGCTGGAGCCAATCTCCAGCCCCGCGTCCCAGCAACTGCGGATGAATTCTTCCACCTGGCCGCGCAAGGTGTCTGCGCCTGCAAGCGCATTGGGCAGCAGCACCAGCACATCGACGTCGGAGTGCGGAAACAGCTGTTCACGGCCAAAACCGCCCACGGCCACCAAGGTCAGCGCAGGGGGCAGGGCGGCGCGTTGCCAGAGTGTGCACAGCAGTCCGTCGGCCAGGCGCGAGAACTTGCGCAGCAGCGCGTGAATGCCGCGTGTGGACGAGCCCGAGGCCTGCAGCGAGGCCAGGAGGGCGCTTTTTTGGAGCCGGTAAGCGTCGCGCAGTTTCTGGAGTTCGGTCATGGCTTTGCTAAGCAATAACCGTGCTCGTGCTTTGCTCCGACTGCGCTACCGCGCTGCATGCAGCCCCCGAAGTTTGACACTGGCGTGGTCCAATGCCCCGTGCAAGGGCTGCCCCGCCGCACTGGGGGCGTCCCCCTGGGGATGACGCAAAGCGGCTCAGGGGGGGCGTCATTTCAGGTGGCCGTGGCCTGCACGAAGGAAGGCAAGGGGGGGGAGCCGGCCGAGAGCGTCATCACCTCGTAACCCGTGGGCGTGACCAGCACGGTGTGCTCCCACTGTGCCGAGAGGCTGCGGTCCTTGGTGACGATGGTCCAGCCGTCGTTGCCAAACTCCTTGATCTCGCGCCGTCCGGCGTTGATCATGGGTTCGATGGTGAACACCATGCCGGGCTTGAGTTCTTCCAGCGTGCCGGGGCGGCCATAGTGCAGCACCTGGGGCTCTTCATGGAACACCTTGCCAATGCCGTGGCCGCAAAATTCGCGCACCACGGTAAAGCCATGTCCTTCGGCAAACTTCTGAATGGCGTGGCCGATGTCGCCCAGGTGCGCGCCGGGCTTGACCTGCAAAATGCCGTGCCACATCGCCTCAAACGTGATGGCCGACAGCCGTTTGGCGGCAATCGAGCACTCGCCAATCAGGTACATGCGGCTGTTGTCGCCATACCAGCCATCTTTGGTGATGACGGTGACGTCCACGTTCACGATGTCGCCTTTTTTGAGCGGCTTGTCGTTCGGGATGCCGTGGCACACCACATGGTTGACCGAGGTGCACAGCGAGGCAGGGTAGGCCGGGTAGCCCGGCGGCTGGTAGCCGACGGTGGCCGAGATGGTGCCCTGCTGGGCCATGCATTCGGCGCCGAGGCGGTCGATTTCTGCCGTGGTGATGCCCGGCCGGATATGGGGGGCGATGTAGTCCAGTACTTCCGAAGCAAGGCGGCATGCGACGCGCATGCCTTCAATGTCCGCAGCGTCTTTGATAGTGATGCTCATAGGGGCGGAATTATCCCATCGCCCTTCGGTTCGTGCAGGGCAAGGGCCTGGTGATGCCGGTGCCCGGTAAAATGGCGGGCTTCGGTCGTGCGGGCCAAGGCCATCTCGGGGCCGCCGCCCGGCACGTTCCTCCCTCACTACTCACCCAGGCCGCCAACGTGACCTTGCACCTGACCACGATCGCGGGCGGCAACGCCCTCAGCCCCTTTCGCGCGCAGCAACTCCAGCCCGCACTCCAAGCCATCCACCCAAAGATTGCCGGCATTGCGGCCCGCTTTGTGCACCTGGTGGCCACCGATGCACCCCCGACGCACGAGCAACAGCAGCGCCTGGCAGCGCTGCTGACCTACGGCGACCCCTACCAGGGCCCGCAGGATGGCGCGACCATCGTCGTCACGCCGCGCCTAGGCACGGTGTCGCCCTGGGCGTCCAAGGCCACCGACATTGCGCACAACTGTGGTCTGGCGCTGCGCCGCATCGAGCGCGCCACTGAATTCCGCATCCAGATGCAGTCAGGCCTGCTGGGCAAGCCCACGCTGAGCGCCGAGCAGCAGGCCCAGGTGGCCGCGCTGCTGCACGACCGCATGACCGAGTCCGTGCTGTTTGACCTGGCCGATGTGCAGGCCCTGTTCACCGAACTGCCGCCCCAGCCCATGGAGCATGTGAACGTGCTGACCGGCGGCCGTGCCGCCTTGGAGGCCGCCAACACCCAGTGGGGCCTGGCGCTGGCCGACGATGAAATCGACTACCTCGTCACCGCTTTTACGGGCCTGGCGCGCAACCCTACCGATGTGGAGTTGATGATGTTTGCGCAGGCCAACAGCGAGCACTGCCGCCACAAGATCTTCAACGCGCAGTTCACCATCGACGGCGTGGCGCAGGACAAGAGCCTATTCGGCATGATCCGCCACACGCACCAGACCAGCCCGCAGCACACCGTGGTGGCCTATTCCGACAACGCCTCGGTGATGGAAGGCCACCAGGTCGAGCGTTTTGTGGCAAAAATGGCCTCTAGCGCCCAAAAAACAAGCGCGAGCAGCTATGAAAAAGAGAGCGTTCTCCAGCATGTGCTGATGAAGGTGGAGACGCACAACCACCCCACGGCCATCTCGCCCTTCCCGGGCGCCTCCACCGGCGCGGGCGGCGAGATCCGCGACGAGGGCGCTACCGGGCGCGGCTCCGAGCCCAAGGCGGGCCTCACGGGCTTCACCGTCTCCAAGCTGTGGGGCGGCGCGTCGGACCAGGAAGGCGGCAAGCCGTCGCACATCGCCAGCCCGCTGCAGATCATGACCGAGGGGCCGCTGGGCGGCGCCGCGTTCAACAACGAGTTCGGGCGCCCCAACCTGGCGGGCTATTTCCGCGAATACGAGCAGACCGTGGCGGGCGTGGCGCGTGGCTACCACAAGCCCATCATGATCGCGGGCGGCCTGGGCAGCATCGACGCCCGGCTCACGCAAAAGATCGAATTCCCCGCCGGCTCGCTGCTGGTGCAGTTGGGCGGCCCGGGCATGCGCATCGGCATGGGCGGCAGCGCGGCCAGCTCCATGGCCACGGGGCAGAACGCGGCCGAGCTGGACTTCGACTCTGTGCAACGCGGCAACCCCGAGATCGAGCGCCGTGCGCAGGAGGTCATCAACCACTGCTGGGCGCTGGGCACGGACAACCCCATCCTGGCCATCCACGACGTGGGCGCGGGCGGTTTGTCCAACGCCTTCCCCGAGCTGACGAACGACGCCGGGCGCGGTGCGCGCTTCGACCTGCGCGCCGTGCAGCTCGAAGAATCGGGCATGGCGCCCAAGGAAATCTGGTCCAACGAGAGCCAGGAGCGCTACGTGCTGGCCATCGCGCCCGAGTCGCTCGCGCAGTTCCGCGCGTTCTGCGAGCGCGAGCGCTGCCCCTTTGCCGTGATCGGCACCGCCACGGAGGAACGCCAACTGGTGCTGGAAGACCCCGCCGCGCAGGCGGAAGACCAGAAACTGCCAGTGGATATGCCCATGTCGGTGCTGCTGGGCAAGCCGCCCAAGATGCACCGCGACGTGACCACCGTGCAGCGCCAGTTCACGCCCATCGATCTGACCGGCGTGCCGCTGCAGAAGGCCGTGATCGACGTGCTGAGCCACCCCACCGTGGCGTCCAAACGCTTCCTCATCACCATTGGCGACCGCACCGTGGGCGGCCTCACGCACCGTGACCAGATGGTCGGCCCCTGGCAGGTGCCCGTGGCCGACTGCGCTGTGACGCTGGCCGATTACAAGGGCTTTGCCGGCGAGGCCATGGCCATGGGCGAGCGCACGCCGCTGGCTGCCATCAACGCACCGGCCTCGGGCCGCATGGCGGTGGCCGAAGCCATCACCAACCTGCTGGCCGCGCCCATCGAACTGCCGCGCGTGAAGCTGTCGGCCAACTGGATGGCCGCCTGTGGCGAGCCCGGCGAGGATGCCGCGCTGTACGAAACCGTCAAGGCCGTGGGCATGGAGCTGTGCCCGCAGCTGGGCGTGTCCATCCCCGTGGGCAAGGACAGCTTGTCGATGCGCACGCAGTGGAAAGACGGCGACGCGCAGAAAAAGGTCGTTTCGCCCGTGAGCCTGATCGTCACCAGCTTCGCCACGCTGCAGGACGTGCGCGGCACGCTCACGCCGCAGCTCGACGCCACCGAAGAAGACACCACGCTGGTGCTGGTGGACCTGGGCAAGGGCCAGTGCCGCATGGGCGGCAGCATTCTGGGTCAGGTGCTCGACCAGGCGGGCGACACCGTACCCGACCTCGACGACGCCAAGGACCTGGTGAGCCTGGTGAGCGCCGTGAACGCGCTGCGCGCCAAGGGCCAGATCCTGGCCTACCACGACCGCAGCGACGGCGGCCTGCTCGCCGCCGTGGCCGAAATGGCCTTTGCCGGCCACGTGGGCGTGGCGCTGAACGTGGACATGCTCGTCACCGAGGGCGACGGCATCCATGACAGCCGCATGGACGCGGGCGACGCCAAAAACTGGGCCGGCCAGGTCAGCGCACGCCGCGAGGAGCTCACGCTCAAGGCGCTGTTCAACGAAGAGCTGGGCGTGGTGCTGCAGGTCAAGACCAGCGAGCGCAACGAGGTCATGCAGACGCTGCGGACGCACGGCCTCTCGGCCTGCAGCCACTTCATCGGCAAGACGCGCCCGCTGTCCAGCCCCATCGACGCGGGCAAGGGCGAGCTGCAGGTGTGGCGCGACGCCAAGAGCGTGTTCAGTGCCAAGCTCGAAGATCTGCACCAGGTCTGGGACAGCGTGAGCTGGCAGATCTGCCTGCGCCGCGACAACCCCGCCTGCGCCGACGCCGAGCACGCGGCAGCCGGTGCACCGGCCGACCCGGGCCTGCATGTGCACCTGACGTTCGACCCCGCGCAGGACGTGGCCGCGCCGTACCTCAATCTTTCCAAGCCCAAGGTGGCCGTGCTGCGCGAGCAGGGCGTGAACTCGCATGTGGAAATGGCCTACGCCTTCACCGAGGCGGGCTTCGAGGCCCACGACGTGCACATGACCGACCTGCAGAGCGGCCGCGCGCGCCTGGAGGACTTCCAGGGCATCGTGGCCTGCGGGGGCTTCAGCTACGGCGACACGCTGGGTGCGGGCATTGGCTGGGCGCGTTCCATCACCTTCAACCCGGTGCTGGCCGCGCAGTTCCAGGGCTTCTTCGCGCGCCAGGACACCTTTGGCTTGGGCGTGTGCAACGGCTGCCAGATGTTTGCCGAGCTGGCCGACATCATCCCCGGCGCGCAGGACTGGCCGCGCTTCACCACCAACCAGAGCGAGCGTTTCGAGGCCCGCCTGTCGCTGGTGGAGGTGCTCGAATCCCCCAGTCTGTTCTTGCAAGGCATGGCCGGCAGCCGCCTGCCGATCGCCGTGGCGCACGGCGAGGGCTACGCCAACTTCAAATACCGTGGCAACGCCGACAAGGCCATCGCCGCCATGCGCTTCGTGGACAACGCGGGTGCGGCCACCGAGCAGTACCCGTTCAACCCCAACGGCAGCCCCGGTGGCCTGACGGCGGTGACCACCGCAGACGGGCGCTTTACAGCCATGATGCCGCACCCCGAGCGTGTGTTCCGCAACATCCAGATGAGCTGGATGGACCATGTCGCCGCGGGCGGCCAGGAGGCCTTCAGCCCCTGGATGCGCTTGTGGCGCAATGCCCGCCGCTGGGTGGGTTGATTTTGTAATTAAATGGGCTCTAGGGAAGGTCTGCACGAATCATGTATGAGCGTGCGATGTAAGCCGAGTTGAGAGATAAATCAGTCCGATCCCGGGAATCGCCCGCTCCAAGGCGTCC